>Ga0081540_1003763_pt1 | contig 11883 bp, 12 predicted proteins | sample TabmetS2T1R1_FD_71024 | JGI IMG/M metagenome (GOLD analysis project Ga0081540, IMG submission 71024) | Tabebuia heterophylla rhizosphere microbial communities from the University of Puerto Rico - S2T1R1 | ecosystem: Host-associated > Plants > Roots > Rhizosphere ...
AGGACATCGGGCGCGCCGAGAAGAAGGGCTATGACACCGGCTTAAAGGTCGTCCATCCCTTCCGCAAGACGTCGAAATTCCCGGTCTATGTCGCCAATTTCGTGCTGATGGAGTACGGCACGGGTGCGATCTTCGGCTGCCCGGCGCACGACCAGCGCGACTACGAATTCGCGACCAAGTACAAGCTGAAGATCAAGCCCGTGGTTATCCCTGAAGGCGAGGATCCGAAGACGTTCAAGCTCGCCGGCGAGGCCTATATAGGGCCCGGTCGAATCGCCAATTCCTCGTTCCTCGACGGCATGACCGTCGAGGAGGCGAAGGAGGAAGTTGCGAAGCGCCTGGAGGCGAAGGGCGAGGGTGAGCGCAAGATCAACTACCGCCTGCGCGACTGGGGTATCTCGCGCCAGCGCTATTGGGGTTGTCCGATCCCGGTCATCCACTGCGAAGAATGCGGTGCAGTGCCGGTGCCGGTCGAGGATCTGCCAGTCAAGCTCCCCGATGATGTGAGCTTCGATAAGCCCGGCAATCCACTCGACCACCACCCGACCTGGAAGCACGTCAATTGCCCCAGTTGCGGCGGCAAGGCGACGCGCGAAACCGACACCATGGACACCTTCGTCGATTCGTCCTGGTATTTCGCGCGCTTCTGCTCGCCCCATGCAAACGTGCCGGTCGAGCGCAAGGCCGTCGATTACTGGCTGCCGGTTGATCAGTATATCGGCGGCGTCGAGCATGCGATCCTGCATCTGCTCTATTCGCGCTTCTTCATGCGCGCCATGACGGCCACAGGTGAGGTCAATATTGACGAGCCCTTCGCCGGCCTGTTCACCCAGGGGATGGTCATACACGAGACTTATCGCGACCCTGAAGGCCGATGGCTGCTGCCAGAGGAGGTGCGCTTTATCGACAATGGCGGCGAACGCCGGGCGGTCGCCGATGCGACCGGCGAGTCGGTGGAAATCGGTCCAGCCGAGAAAATGTCCAAATCGAAGAAGAATACCGTCGACCCGGACGGTTTCACCGCCCATTACGGTGCAGATACCGCCCGCTGGTTCATGCTGTCGGACTCGCCGCCCGAGCGCGACGTGCTTTGGACCGATGAAGGCGTGCAGGGCGCGTGGCGTTTCATCCAGCGGCTCTGGCGGCTCACCGAGGAGGTGGCAAGACAGAGTGCCAAGAAAGGCACGAAGGCGCCCGCGAGCTTCAGCCCGGCAGCCGAAGAATTACGCCGCGCCGCCCACCGTGCGCTGGACGCAGTCGGCCGAAATATCGAAGGCCTGCGCTTCAATACCGCGGTTGCAGCCATCTATGACCTCGCCAATAAATTCGGCGCGGCGCTCGCCAGTCAAAAATCCGCCAAAGATCCAAGCCTTGATTGGGCGGTGAGGGAAGCGGGGGAACTGCTGGTGCAGATGGTTGCGCCGATGATGCCGCACCTGGCAGAGGAATGCTGGGCGCGGCTCGGCTACAACAGTCTGGTTGCAAAACAGCCCTGGCCCCAGGCTGAAAAGGGCCTGCTCGTTGACGATCGGATTACCATTGCCGTACAGGTGAATGGCAAGCGGCGGGACGAGCTGACCATTGCGCGCGATGCTGCGCAAGCCGATGTCGAGGCAGCGGTTTTGCAACTCGACGGGGTAAAACGGGCGGTCGAGGGTCGGGCGATCAAGAAGATCATCGTCGTACCGCAAAGGATCGTGAATGTCTTGGCCTAGGATGGGTGGCGTGGGGACACTCTCTCGGATAGTGCGGGCAGTCGCGGCCGCGGCCATCATCGGCGTTGGCGCGTTGGCTGTGGCCGGTTGCGGCTTCCAGCCGCTTTACGGCCCGACAGCCAGCGGCCAACAGCTCAGCGATGTGATGAAATCCGTCGAGATCACCACGATTCCGGGTCGCGCCGGACAGCTCATTCGCAACGAGCTGATCTTCCGTACCACTGGCGGGGGTTATGGAGAGAAGCCAAGATATCGGCTGGAAATTGCCCTGAAAGAGTCGGTCATGCGTACCCTGGTCAACAGGGAGGGTGACGCACAGGGCGAGATTTATCAGATCTACTCCAGCTACAAGTTGATCCGTCTGGGCGACAATCAGGTCGTACAGGAGGGCCACAGTAACGCCCGGGCGGCCTATGACCGGAACGACTCGATCTTTTCCGACATCCGTGCGTCCCGCGACGGGCAGGAGCGTGCAGCGCGTACGATCGCCGAGACGATCCGCACGCGCATAGCCTCCTATCTCGCAACCAACGCCTGATTGAGATTGGTATCCACCGCGCTTGCCTGATAGGCGGAAGGCGAATAAACCGGCCGCATGGTTGCGCTGAAAGTTTCCGAATTGCCTTCCGCTCTCCGCGGTGGGGCAGGCAAGTTTGACATCTTCCTCTTCCACGGACTGGACGCCGGCGAGGTGGCGGAGCTGGTTTCGTCGACCGCTAAGGCGCTGAGCGCGGCTTCCTCGCCGCCCGGTGAAGTCCTGCGGCTCACCGATCAGGACCTGGCACAAACGCCTGGTCGGCTTGCCATGGAAGCACGCATGCTGAGCATGTTCGGCGGTCGCCAGGTGATCGTGGTGAAACAGGCGCCCCAACTCACGCCGGCTCTGGTCGAGGATTTGCTGAGTGGGCCGGAGCTGGCGGCCTTCATCATCGTCGAAGGCGGCAACCTGAAGAAGGATTCCAAGCTCCGCCAGCTTATCGAAAAGGCGAAGCGCGGGGTAGCGGTTGCCTGCTATGGCGATGATGAACGTAGCCTGCCTCAGCTCATTCGTGCCGAGGTGGCGCAGGCCGGGCTTTCGATCACGCCCGATGCCGTTCAACTCCTTTCTCACCTGCTGGGCGCTGACCGGGCGCTCTCGCGCGCCGAGATCGGAAAGCTGATCCTCTATGCTGGGCAGGACAGGCAGATCGGCGTCGAGCACGTCGAAGCCGTCGTCGGCGATGCCGCCGCGCAGGCTTTCGATACCGCCATCAACGCTACGCTGGCAGGCGAGGTCGCGACGGCATTGTCTCAGATCGACCGGCTCGCCGCTGGCGGCACACCGCCATCAGTCTTCCTAAGCCTGCTGCTGGGGGCATTGCAGCGCCTCTCCGGCCTTGCTGCTGCTATCGAGCGCGGCGAAAGCGCGGATGCTGCTATCAGTCGGCTACGCCCTCCTTTGTATTTCCGGCAAAAGGACGCGGTAAAGGCGCAATGCTCCCGCTGGCGGCCTGCCGAGATCGCCGTTGCGCTGGAAAGCGCACAAGAGACGGTGCGGCAGAGCCGGCTGAACCCAGCGCTGGAATCAGAACTGGTTTGCGAGTTGGTGATTCGCCTCACGCGGCTCAATCCCCGTCTTGGCAAGCTGCCTGCAGCCTGACGCTGGCCCTCGGTGGCCTGAAAAACGCATTCGCTAAGCCTTCCGCATGGCTTTGCTTGAATGGACATGCCCGCGTCCTATATCATGGGTCGGTGGTGCTGAGTGCCGGAAGGGCTCAGCCGTCAATTGAAGACGCGCCACTCGGCATGGAAGTCGCTTGTTAAAGGGCTTTGCAGATGTCGCGCTTGCAGACCGTCAGGAATCCGTTTCTCCTGGGGTTCGACGAGGTCGAGAGGGCTTTTGAGGGGGCTGCAAAGGCGGCCCCGGATGGCTATCCGCCCTATAATGTCGAACGCACCGTAGCCGCCGATGGCAGCGAGCAGCTCCGTATCGTGCTGGCGGTTGCAGGATTTAGCAAAGATCAGCTCGAAATCACGCTTGAGGGCAACCAACTTGTCGTGACCGGCAGGCAGGAAAACGACGTATCGCGAGACTATCTTTACCGAGGAATTGCAACCAGGCAGTTCCAGCGCGGTTTTCTCTTAGCAGACGGATTAATCGTCCAGTCAGCAAATTTGAGCGAGGGTCTGCTTGCTATCGAGCTCTGGCGGCCGGCTCCGAACCGTAACAGCAGCAAGATCGAAATCCGTGAGCGCGGATGATCGCGACCGGCCAGCTTGCAATCGTCTTCTCAGCCCGTCACAATGACATTGGAGAGAGGGATTATGGAAAAAATCACCCCTGACTTGAATGCTCCTCCCCTGTCGGAAATCGAGTTCGCCGCCCTTGGCGAGGGTGAAGTCGCCTATATCCGCGAGATGAGCTCGCAGGAAGCCCGCGATTTGTTTCCGGAGGTCAAGATCCCCGAGGGGATCGAGATTTATGCCGTACACGGCGCAGATGGGCGGGCAATTGCCCTGACCGACACCCGTTTCGCCGCGATCGGCAGCGCCAAAGAGCAGAACCTGGATGTTGTGAGCGTCCACTAAATTAAAGGACGCTCCCCCGCCTTCTCTGATGGAGGTCGGCGGGACCGGGTCAGGCGGCGTGAGAGGCCGCCGGCTCGGTGAGAACGGCATAAAGCGCTTCCCGATCCCGGGACGATCTCAGCTTATTTACCGCACTCGGCTCGCGCATCAGTCGCGAAATCCGCGCCAAAGCTTTCAGATGATCCGCTCCGGCATTTTCTGGCGCGAGCAGCAGAAATACCAAATCGACAGGCTCTTCATCGATTGCGTCAAACTCGATCGGTTCTTCGAGTCTGGCGAACAAGCCGACAATGTGCTTCAGCGCGTTGATCTTGCCGTGCGGGATGGCGATGCCGTTGCCGACACCGGTCGAACCCAGGCGCTCGCGCTGCAGGAGCGTGTGAAAAATTTCGCTTTCATCAATGCCGGTCAGCTGCGCTGCGCGGGCAGACAACTCCTGAAGCGCTTGCTTTTTATTGCTCGCCTTCAGGGCTGGTATCACGCCATACGGCGTTATTAGATCGCTTAGATCCATGATCTTTCCCACACGCTCGCTCACCCCCAGACGCAGCAGCGTCCGCTAGCTGCGCCTTTCCTTTCGCTGCGCCGAGAGCCCGCCCGGATCTATCCACCCGATATTTCCGTCTCCGCGACGATAGACGACATTCAGGCGTCCATTGCTGGCATTCATGAAGACGACAAACGCCTTCTCAGCCAGATCCATTTCCATCACCGCGTCACCTACGGACAACTCGCGGATGGCCATCTGCGTTTCCGCAATGATGGCGGGGGCGAGTTCGGCGTCCTCGGTTTCGGCGTCCTCGTCAGGGCGGATGGTATAGTCGATCGCCGCAAGATCTGCGACGTCGTTCCTGTCCGACCCATGTCGATTTTTAAGCCGTCGCTTGTACCGGCGCAGGCGTTTCTCCAGCCGGTCCATCGCTTCATCGACGCTTGCATAAGCCTCGCCGGCACATCCTTCTGATTGCAGAGAAAGGCCGGATCGCAAGTGCACGGAGCACTGGGTCATGAACTGCCCATGCTCCTTTTCGACGAAGATATGGCCCGATAAGCCGTCTGTTCCATATTTGTCGAAAGCTTTTTCAAGTCGGTCTGTGACGTAGCCACGCAGCGAAGCACCAAGGTCCAGGTTTTTTCCAGTTATTTGAATGGCCATTTGTTCGCTTTGTTAGGGAGATTCGCAGCTTATGATTACGCTTGCGCTAATACCTTACCGCCTGGCTCTCTAATCGCCAGTTATCTTCCCTCGCCACCCTTAAGCCGGCGCGACGGTAGTCCAGACCCCCTCCTTTGTCAAATAGCTCCTCTATTGTGATACGAGTTGGGCAAAGAGGGAAGATGAAAGGAGGGTGAACCGCGAGGATTATTCGGCGCCGAGTTCACCTTGCCAGCGGCTTGGCGCGGGCACCGTCACACTCTTTTTCCGCCGTCGCTGGACGGAAGAGGGAATGCGCATGATTTCACGATATTTCGCAACCGTTCGGCGTGCGATTTCGATGCCCTCATGTCGCAGCACATCGACGATTTTATCGTCCGACAGCACCCGCCGGGGCGATTCGGCATCGATCAGCTGCCTGATGCGGTGCTTTACCGCCTCCGAGGAATGAGATTCCCCTGGCGACGCCGAACCGATCGCCGAGGTGAAGAAATACTTAAGCTCCAGCGTGCCCCGAGGCGTCTGCATATATTTGTTCGAGGTGACACGGCTTACCGTGGATTCGTGCATGGCGATCTTGTCGGCGATGTCGCGCAGGCTCAAGGGCTTCAGCCCGCGCACACCATGTTCGAAGAATGCTGCCTGCTGACGCACGATCTCCCGCGCGACCTTCAGCATCGTGCGACGCCGCTGGTCGAGGCTGCGCGCCAGCCAGTTTGCAGTGCTGAGGCATCCCTGCAGATAGAGCCGGTCCTTCTCGGATTTCGCCCCGCGCCGGGCGTTCGCATAGAACTTCTGGTTGACGGAAATACGAGGCAGCGTGTCCGGATTGAGCTGCACGGTCCAACCACCATGCGGGTTCGCGAACACGAGGATGTCGGGAACGATGGCCTCGACGCGGGAGACGCCGAACTGCAGGCCGGGCTTGGGGTCGAGCGCCCGTATTTCGGCGACCATGTCCATGAGGTCATCCTGGTCGACCTCGCAGACGCGCCGCAGGCGTCCAAAATCATGAGCGGCGAGCAATTCGAGATGGTCGAGGAGCTTGGCCATGGCCGGATCATGGCGGTTGCGCTCCTTGAGCTGCAGCGCCAGGCATTCTGCGAGATTACGCGCTCCCACTCCCACCGGCTCGAAGCGCTGCAGCAGCGCCAGCGTATCCTCGACCCATTCCAGCGGTGAATCGAGGCGCTCGGCAACCTCCTCGACAGTGCCGGTGAAATAGCCGGCATCGTCAATCTGATCGATGAGATATTCCCCGATCAGCCGGCGCGGTGGATCAGAGACGGCCAGCTGGAGCTGCTCGCGCAGGTGATCGCGAAGACTCACCTGCTGTGCGACATAGTCCTCCATCCAGCTCTCAGCACCCGCTGTCGCCGCGCCCGAAGGCCCACGCATCGAGAGCCGCTCATAAGCGCCGAGAGCGAAGTCGTGGCCGTTCTCGAAAGGCTCTGCGTCGCGATCCTCGAGACCCGCGGATTGAGTCGCGGCGCTGGCCGCGAAAGATGGCTCTTCAGAGGTCTTACCGTTCAACGCCTCGGCAGCGATGTGCTGCTCCTGCGGGCTTGGCGTGCCGGCTTCGCCTTCCTCACCAGCGCGCTCGTCCCATTCGACAAACGGGTTCTGCTCGATCTCTCGTTCGAGGAAGGCATGCAATTCGAGGTTGGAAAGCTGAAGGAGCCGGATCGCCTGCTGCAATTGCGGCGTAATGACGAGGGTTTGGGTCTGTCTAAGCTCAAGCTTGGCCGCGAGCACCATCGCCAACTTCTATTCCCAACTCCACACCCAACGATTTTAACGCGAAAACATGTCCCCGAGATAGACCCGCCGCACCTCTTCGTTAGCGACGATCTCGGCCGGCGTTCCTTCGGTCAACACCCTACCATCATAGATGATATACGCCCGGTCAATGAGTTCTAGCGTCTCACGGACGTTATGATCGGTGATCAGAACCCCGATTCCGCGCTGGGTCAGGTGCCGGACGAGAGCGCGGATGTCGCCAATTGCAATCGGATCAATACCTGCAAATGGCTCATCCAGCAGCATGTAGGACGGACGGCTGGCCAGAGCCCGTGCAATTTCGAGACGGCGCCGTTCACCGCCCGACAGCGCGATGGAGGGCGATTTGCGCAGACGGGTTATGCGGAATTCGTCGAGCAACTCGTCCAGCTGACGCTCACGCTCCTTGCGGCTGCGCTCGGTGACTTCCAGGACAGCGCGGATGTTCTGCTCAACGGTCAGCCCACGAAAGATGGAGGCTTCCTGCGGTAAATAGCCGACGCCGAGCCGAGCACGCTGATACATCGGCAGCCGCGTGACATCGCGGCCCTCGATGACGACCTTGCCCTCATCGGGCTTGATCAGCCCGGTGATCATATAGAACACGGTGGTCTTGCCGGCGCCGTTCGGGCCGAGCAGCCCGACGGCCTCACCTTTGCCGACAGACACGCTGACGCCCTTCACCACCTGGCGCTTGCCGAAGCTCTTCACTACGCCATGGCATGAGAGCAGATTTTCCGGGCTCAGCGCTGGCCGCCGGCGCGGCGTTGGCTGAGGTGCCTCCTGTTCCGGGCGCGCCGGCGCGACTGCCGGTCTCGCCAATTTCACGCGGGTCTGAGAATTACCCCTGTCGATGCTCGCCATGCATTGCCCGCCCGTACTCTTGGCACGCCATTTGCCCGCACGATAGCGGTAACGGCAGGGAAGGTTAAGACCGATTGTTGTCGCATACGGCTGTCGGAGCGTTTCCGAGACGGAACAGAAAAGCGAAATACAGTCCCCAGGATCACTGGGCGGTGTTCTTGCCGTCCTTGCTTTCCTTATCCTTCGCGTCCTTATTCTTATCCTTGTCCTTCGGTGGTGGTGTAAAGATGGCCTGCATACGGCCTCCCTGGCCGCCAGCACTTCCAGGATTCTCGAAGCGGCTGAGGCCAGAGGTGAGGTCGATCACCAGCTTGCTGCCGCGGATGACATTCTCGCCTTGCGATAGCACAACATCGCCGCCGAGAGTGACCTGCTGCTTCTTTACATCGAAGATCGCCCAATCGCTTTTGGCGTTTTGTGGCAGCTGGCCATTGCTGGGCTTGGTCACGACATAGACATTGCCCTTGGCGTCGATCTGGGTGATCTCATTGCCGCCGCCGAGCGGCGATGCAGCGGCGTCGGAGCTGCCGGCGTTGGCGGTCTTGTTGTCCTTTGGCGTATAGGTAACGTAGAGTTCCTTCGACTTGAGGTTCACATCGCCCTGTGTCGCTGAGACATTGCCGCGGAATACGGCAGTCTTCTTCTTGTCATCGACCTCCAGCACGTCGGCCTGGATGTCGACTGGCTTGCCGGCATTGGCCGAGTAGGCCGTGGCAAAGCCGGTTCCAGGTGCCTGGGCTGAAAGGCTGGCAGGCCAGAGGTGAAGCGCTGCCGCAACGCCGAGCAGCGTCAAAGGCCTCAAGCCGGCCCGCAAAGTCACGCGGCCATTGAGCGGGAGAGTGAAAATCGTCATTGCTGCTTTCCCTCAGTCTGGACGCGCTCCAGATGGACGTTGACGTTCCCGGTGAAAATCGCCCGACTCTCGTGTGTCCACATCTCCGCGCTGTCCGCCGTGATCGTGTGACCGTGATAGGTCAGCGTCAACGGATCCTTCGAGATCAGCCGGTTTTCCTTCATATAAGCCGTCGCCGTTTTCAGTTTGCCGGCCATTCCGGCTTCGCCGCCGATTGTGACGCCATTGTCGAATGTCATTTCCTCCTTCTTGGAATGGTAGATTCCCGACGGTGCCGTCAATGTCGTCTTTTCTCCCTGGGGAGAGACAAGGTCGGCCGTGATCTTGTCGAAGGTCATAACCTCTGGTTCCTTCGCATCCTGAAGACCACTGTCGGCGCGAATATCGTAATTGCCAAATTTGTCGTGCACCCCCTTGATCCGGGGATTCACCATTCTAAGCCCACCCGAGGACAGATCGACGGCTTCGACCGACGCCTCTCCGCCCTTGAACTTCATACTGAGGCGGGCAGGCAGGATGTAGAGCGCTGCAACGCCCAGCGCGGCGAGCGGCAGGCCGAGCTTCAATACGGTAACCATAAGACTGTGGCGACGCGCGGCACGAAACGCCCGTGTGCGATCGGGCGAGGTCTTGACGCCGCTGAACCGCATCCGAGCGGGATGAACGTGTAGTTGTGTCGCCATTTACGTCGCCCCGGCCGAGAAACCAGCCCGCAGCTACCATGATACGGTGTGGCTCGCCAATTCCGTCGTAGTCTATCCGTGCCTGCGGGCGAGAGTATGGAGCGCCGCCAGAGATGGCCAAGCAACAATCAGTGAGCGAAAATCTCTTCCACAGCCCAGCCGAGCAGATCTAGCCTTGCACGCGTCGGCAGAAATTCGAAGCAAGCCTCTGCAATGTCGCGGCGCCCCTCCCGGTCGATCAGATCGCTGAGAATGTCCTTCAGCCGGTGAAGATACAGCACATCGGAGGCCGCATAGGCCAGTTGGTCCTCGGTCAATATCGGCGCACCCCAATCCGAGGATTGCTGCTGCTTGGAAATCTCCACGCCAAGCAGATCGCGGCAGAGGTCGCGCAGGCCATGCCGGTCGGTGTAGGTGCGCGTGAGCTTGGACGCGATCTTGGTGCACCAGACCGGCGTCGCCAGCACCCCGAACTGCTTGTAGAGCATGGCGATATCGAAGCGGCCATAATGAAACAGCTTCAGGATGGAGGGGTCGCGGAGCAGCCGCTGGAGATGGGGTGCCTCGGTCTGCCGGGCTGCGATCTGCACCAGATGTGCATCACCATCGCCGCGCGAAAGCTGCACAAGGCACAGCCGGTCGCGATGCAGATCGAGACCCATCGTCTCGGTATCGAGGGCGACGATATCGCCGAAAACCAGTCCTGGAGGGAGATCGCCGTGATGCAGAGTGATGGCCATGGGCGTGATTCGTCTTCGCTGCAACCAAGTTGCAAGCCAAGGCGGCCGGTTTGTCAATCCCTTTTGGCCGCCACAGCGTCCGGCTGACCTAAAACGTGCAACACGTTCGCGACAGTCACCTCGCACATGCGGCGGCTGGATTCCACCGTCGAGGCGGCGATATGTGGCGTGAGCAGCAGGTTGGGAACGTCCGCAAACGAGGCGCGGGTCGCCGGGCTGATCGGCTCGATCTCAAAAACGTCCAGGGCGGCGCCACCCAGGCGCCCGCTCCGCAGCGCTTCCGCCAGCGCCGCTTCATCGACAATGCCGCCGCGCGCACTGTTGAGCAGCACTGCGCCTGGCTTCATGACCGCGAATGCCTCGCGGCCGATCAGGCCGCGGGTGCGGTCGTTCAGCGGAGAGTGGATGCTGACCACGTCGGCACGCGCCAGCAGATCGGGCAGGCTGACGCGGTCCACTAGCTCCCAGGCCGGATGGTCGGCGGGCAGGCTTGGGCTATACGCGATCGGGCAAAAGCCAAGCGCCAAAGCCTTCCGGGCGGTGATTTCGCCGATTGCGCCGAGCCCGATCAGGCCGAAGACCTTCGCCTCGGCTTCATGCCCGGCGCTCAATTCCGGGCGTGGCCATTCACCAGCCAGGATTCTCCCTGTGCTCAGGAAACCTTTCCCACGCAGGAGTATGAGCGCTGCGGTAATCGTCCATTCCGCAACCGTCGAGCTGTTCGCGCCGGTCGCCGGGCACACCGCAATGCCACGCGCCTCGCAGGTCGGCAGATCGATATTGTCGAGCCCCACGCCATGCCGGCCGATCACACGCAGCCGCGGGGAGACGGCTAGAAGCGCTGCGTCCACCGTGGTGGCATTGCGGACGATGATCGCCAGGGCATCCGCCATAACAGTCTCTAGCGCCTTGCGTTTTCGCCAGAGGTCGGGACCGTAATGGACACTGTAGCGAGCCTTCAGCCGCTCTATGGGCACAAGGTCGACGGCTTCGGAAATGACGATGTCGGACATGAAGGCTCGGGGTGTGGTTAACGGAAGGTATCGGCGTAGCGGCTGCGCAGCTCGTTCTTCTGCACCTTGCCCATGGCGTTACGAGGCAGATCGGAGACAAAGAACACGCGTTTTGGCTGCTTGAATTTGGCAAGGCGTCCAGCCAATTGGACCTGGACCTGGGCCTCTGAGAGCTTGGCGTCGGGCTTCGTCACCACCACGGCCGCCACACCCTCGCCGAAATCGGGATGAGGCAGTCCGATGACCGCCGATTCCACCACGCCATCGATGGCGTCGATCTCGGTTTCGATCTCTTTCGGGTAGACGTTGAAGCCGCCGGAGATGATCAGATCCTTGCCGCGCCCGACAATGTGGAAGTAGCCGTCTGCATCCACTTTGCCGAGATCGCCTGTCATGAAGAAACCATCCGGTCGGAACTCGGCGGCGGTTTTCTCCGGCATCTGCCAATAGCCCTGGAACACGTTCGGCCCGCGTACCTCGATTACGCCGATCTCGCCCTGGCGGAGGAGCTT
>Ga0081540_1003764_pt1 | contig 11882 bp, 9 predicted proteins | sample TabmetS2T1R1_FD_71024 | JGI IMG/M metagenome (GOLD analysis project Ga0081540, IMG submission 71024) | Tabebuia heterophylla rhizosphere microbial communities from the University of Puerto Rico - S2T1R1 | ecosystem: Host-associated > Plants > Roots > Rhizosphere ...
CGTGAGATCTAGTTCATGGCGATGAACATGGCAGGTTCGGCCGGTGGCGGCGGTGGACGCCGCGGCCGGCGTCGCGCCGCCGTGATGGCGGAGATCAACGTCACGCCGATGGTCGACGTGATGCTGGTGCTGCTCATCATCTTCATGGTGGCGGCGCCGTTGATGACATCGAGCATCGATATCGATCTGCCTGTCGCCGGCGGCGGCAAGCAGATCCAGGCCAACGCGCCGCCGTTGACGCTGTCCGTGAAGCGTACCGGCGGGGCCTGCAATTCGAATGTGGAGCTCTATCTCGGGGATTCGCCGATTGCGGCCAACGAGCTCCTACCCAAGATGACGGCGATCAAGGAGACCCGGACGGAAGCCGAGAGGGTGGTATACCTGCGGGGCGACAAGGACGTCTGTTACACGGATATGATGAAACTATTGGGGTATGTTCGGCAGGCGGGTTTCAAGGCGAATATTGTGATTGTACCCGAGCAGGGCTCATGAGCCATGAAGCGGCGGGCGATGGTTGACGGCGGAGCAAGAAAGCTCAAGTGAGCATCAAGGTCGACAAGACACTGGTTGCGTCAGTCGCCCTGCACGTTCTCGTGCTGGGATGGGTGATGTTGTCGTTCTCGACGAAGGCGCTCGAAATGCCGCCGGAAGATTCGGTCGCGGTCGATATCGTTGACGATCAACCCGCTAAGGCCATGGCCGGCATGAAGACCGGCAAAAAGGAAAACCCGAAGCCTCTGGTCGAGAAAGTCGCCGAAGCCAAGCCGGTCGACGACCTCGTCGGCAAGATTACCGAGAAGGCGCCTGTGGTGACCGATACGGCTCCGGTCCCCCAACCCAAGGTCGAGGAGAAGCCGGTCGAGAAGAAACCCGATCCGCCGAAAGTCGTCGAGAAACCCAAGGAAGAGCCGAAGCAGGTCGAGACAAAGCCGGATCCGCCCAAGGTCGATCCGATCGGCGAAACGATCAAGAAGGAAGAGAAGAAACCTCCGCCGAAGCCGGTGCAGGCAGCCAAGCCGCCGGAGGCACCGAAGCAGAGGATTGTGGAGCGGCACTTCGATCAGAACCAGATCGCCGCCCTGCTCGATAAGCGCGACCCCTCGCGCCAGGCTGTGACTGGCGACACGCTCAATTCCAACGCGGCTCTCGGTACGGCCAAGGGCGCGGCCGCGAGCAATGCCGCGACATGGGGAGCGATGTTTATGCGGCAGGTTCGGAACTGTTGGAAGAAACCGGCTGGCGCGATCGATGCGAAAGATTTCTTTATGGAAGTCGAAATCAAACTTCGGCGCGATGGCACGCTTGAAGCGGCGCCGGCTCCGTTGACGTCGCCAAGGGATTCATATCAGCGTGTATTTCTCGAGAGCGCGGTGCGCGCAACCATCGAGTGTGCACCATATCGATTGCCGCCCGCATTTTTTGAGGAATGGAAGGATTTCATTCCGCAGTTCAGTACCAAGGACGCTGGTTAGATGTCAGTAGAGCATGAGCCGATCCACGCGCCGTCCCTCATCGGCCGCAGAAAAGTTTTGTCAGGGCTCGCGTCGAGCGGCCTGATTTTGAGCGGAGTGCATCGGGCTTTCGGTCAGGCGCGCGTGACTGTCACCGGTGAGGTCGCGCCAACGCCCATCGCGATCCCGAATTTCGTCGCGGGCACGCCGGGCGATGCCGAGGTCGGCGTCGGCGTCGCCCAGGTCATCACCAACAACCTCAAGCGCAGCGGGCTGTTTGCGCCAATCGATCAAGCCGCTTTCATCGAGCGCATCACCAACATCGACGCCGCGCCGCAATTCCAGAGCTGGAAACAGATCGGCGCGCAGGCGCTGGTGATGGGCCGCATGACCCGTCAGAGCGACGGCCGGCTTAAGGCTGAATTCCGCCTCTGGGACGTCAACGCCGGCCAGCAACTCGCCGGCCAGCAATACTTCACCTCGCCGGAGTATTGGCGGCGCATCGCGCACATCATCTCCGACCAGATCTACGAGCGCATGACCGGCGAAAAGGGCTACTTCGACAGCCGCGTCGTGTTCATCGACGAGACCGGATCGAAGGAGCGCCGCGTCAAGCGGCTAGCGCTGATGGATCAGGACGGCGCCAATGTGAGGTATCTGACCAAGGGCTCCGACCTGGTGCTGACGCCGCGCTTCTCGCCGTCGACGCAAGAGATCACCTATATGGAGTTCGGCCAGGGCGACCCGCGGGTCTATCTGTTCAACATCGAGACCGGGCAGCGCGAGATCGTCGGCAATTTCCCCGGCATGTCGTTCTCGCCGCGGTTCTCGCCGGACGGCCAGCGCATCATCATGAGCCTGCAGCAGGGCGGCAACTCGAACCTGTTCGTGATGGATCTGCGTTCGAAATCGATGACGCGGCTGACCGACACGCCGGCGATCGACACCTCGCCGTCCTATTCGCCGGATGGCAGCCGCATCTGTTTCGAATCCGATCGCGGCGGCAAGCCGCAGATCTATGTCATGGCGGCAACCGGGGGAGGGGCGCAGCGCATCTCCTTCGGCGAGGGCAGCTATTCGACCCCGGTCTGGTCCCCGCGCGGCGACTACATTGCCTTCACCAAGCAGGGCGGCGGGCAATTCGCCATCGGCATCATGAAGACCGACGGTTCGGGCGAGCGCATCCTCACCGCGGGCTACCATAATGAAGGACCGACCTTCTCGCCGAACGGCCGGGTCGTGATGTTCTTCCGCGAGCCCGGCGGCAGCGCCGGACCGTCATTGTTCACCGTCGACATTACAGGTCGCAACGAGTTGCGCGTACCAACGCCCGGTTTCGCGTCCGACCCCGCGTGGTCCCCATTGTTGTCGTAAAGGCACTCAACCCGCGCGGGTTGCTGTCGTTAATCGGCAAATATTTCCTAGCCTGCTGATTTTTCGGGCAAATTCTTGCTGCGAAAAGCAAGTGCAACTTCCCGCTAACGATGTTCCCTCAGAAAGACTTCATCTGCCCCGGGTAAAACTACCTACCCGAAGAGGATGCGCGTCCGTAAATGCAGCTTGCAAGTCAAACCGAAGAGCCGGATCAGAAGGTCTCGCCGTCGACTTACTCGGCGCTGATCGATTCGCTTTTCCAGAATCCGGCGCCGCTGTTCGCGGGCGCGGTGATGGTTGCCTTTGCCGCGGCCATGACCGCGGTGAAGACCGGACAGGACCTGCTCTGGCCATGCGTCGCCGTCCTCGTGGTGTCTGGCGCCGCCCGCGCCCTCGACATGCACCGCTACAACAGCCGCAGATCCGCGCTGACCGCCGGTGAGGCCGCGCGCTGGGAGGTGCGCTATCAGATCGGGGCGATGATCTATGCCGTTGCGCTCGGCGTATGGTGCACGGTGGCCCTGCTCGGCAGCGATGATGCCGTGGCTCACATGATTTGCCTGACCGTCACCACCGGCTACGTGGCTGGAGGTGCGGGCCGCACCTATGGAAGGCCGTGGATATTCCACGTGCAGATTGCGCTCGCCTGCGGTCCGGCGGCGATTGCGCTGGCGCTTCAGGGGACGCCCTATTACATCGGAATGGCGATCGTCAGCGCGGTGTTCTTTTTGGCGCTGAGGCAGATTTCGACCGACTTGCAGCGGATTTTCGTTCGCGCACACGTGGCGCGGGAGCGCGAGGCGGCGCTGGCAAATCAGTTCGATACCGCGCTGAACAACATGCCGCATGGCCTGTGCATGTTCGGGGCCGACGGCCGGCTGGCGGTGATGAACTATCGTTTCAGCGAAATGATGGAGCTGTCCGACGGTCTCGTGCAAAGCGGCGCGAGCGCTTCCGACATCATCGCGGCCTGTGTCAGCGCCGGATCGATCTCGACGGCGAGCGGCAAGCTAATTCTCGCTGAAATCGCCAATTCGCAGGCGAGGGGCGTCGTTACCGCCGATCCCGACTTTGTCAGAAACCGGTCGCTGTCATGGACCTTCCAGCCGATGGCCGGCGGCGGCGCGGTGGTGCTGCTGGAAGACATTACCGAACGCCGCAATGCGGAGGCCCGGATCAGTCATCTGGCCCGTTACGACGAACTGACGGCGCTGCCGAACCGGGTCAATTTCCGCGACGAGATCGGGCGGCTTCTGGCGGTCCAGCAGGGTGCCGAGCAGTTGTCGGCGCTGTTGTTCGTCGATCTCGACCAGTTCAAGCAGGTCAACGACACGCTCGGTCACCCCTGCGGCGACCGGCTGCTCTGCGCGGTGGCCGAGCGGCTGCGCGAGATGCTGCGGCCGGAAGATTTCGTGGCGCGGTTCGGCGGCGACGAATTCGTGGTGTTCCAGCAGAACATCCATTCCGCTGACGACGCCGCCGGTCTCGCCCGGCGCATCGTCGATCGCCTGAGCGAGCGCTACAAGATCGACAACCATCTGGTCGAGATCGGCGCCAGCGTCGGCATCGCCATGACCGAACTGGGCGTCAGCGCCGATACGCTGTTGAAGAACGCGGACATGGCGCTCTATCGCGCCAAGGCGGACGGCCGCGGCACCTTCTGCTTCTTCCGCGACGAGATGGCGCAGATCGTCGAATCGCGCCGCATCCTCGAACTGGATCTGCGCAAGGCGCTGGCCAACGAGGAGTTCGAGCTGTTCTTCCAGCCGCTCGTCAATCTCAAATCGGGACGAATATCCACCTGCGAAGCGCTGTTGCGCTGGAATCATCCGGTTCGCGGCACGGTTTCCCCGACCGATATCATTCCGGTCGCGGAGGATATGGGCCTGATCGTCGATCTCGGCCGCTGGATCCTGCGCAAGGCCTGCATGGAATGCATGAAATGGCCCGAAGGCGTCAGCGTGGCCGTGAACTTCTCGCCGCAGCAGTTTCACCAGCGCGACGTGCTGAGCGAGGTCCGTTATGCGCTCGAGGTCTCCGGCCTGCCGGCGAACCGCCTCGAAATCGAGATCACCGAGTCCTCGCTGCTGCGCAACACGCAGCTGACGCACGATGTCCTGTCGCAATTGCATTCGCTCGGCGTGCGGATCTCGCTCGACGACTTCGGTACCGGTTATTCGAGTCTGAGTTATCTTCACAACTTCCCGTTGCAGAAAGTCAAGATCGACCGGTCGTTCCTGGAGGGGATCGACAGCGACCGTCCGCTGACGCTGCTGCGCGGCGTGGCGCGGCTTTCGGCCGATCTCGGAATGTCCGTCGTGGTCGAGGGCATTGAGACCAATGAACAATTGGAGCTGATCAGCGCCGACGGCGCGGTGAGCGAGGCGCAAGGTTATCTGTTCAGTCCGCCGGTGCCTGCGGTGCGGGTTCGCCAGTTGCTGAATGCCTCGCACGGCCGCCGTCCGCCTGACGGTCAGCTGCTTCCGGTTGCCTCGCGCTCCATCGCTTAAATCCGTATTAATACGAGAAGTTGTATTCCTGCAGGATTAACCCTAATCCCGTTAGGGCTTTGCAATCTGCTTAACAAGCGGTTAATCCTTTTAGGCGCTCGTGGAAGTTGCTTTGAAAGTGTTAGGAGTACTGCATGACGTCCCCGGCCGAAGCCCGTCCCATGGCCTTGGGGCGGATTTCCGATCCGCTAGATCAAGTCGATTATAGATTGGCGCAGACTCCCGAAGAAAAGGACGAGATTTACAGGCTCCGCTACCGCGCCTATCTCCGCGAGGGAGCCATTCAACCTTCGACTGACGGGCGCGTGATCGACCAATTTGAAGACGCCCCCAACGCCTGGACCTTCGGCGTCTATTTTCACGATGAACTCTACAGCTCAATTCGCGTGAGCGTACTGACGTCCGAATGGCGGATGTCGCCGTCGGTTGAGCTGTTTGGCGACGTCCTCCACCCCGAACTCGACAAGGGGAAGGTCATCATCGATTCAACGCGCTTCGTTGCCGATCCGGAAAAGGCGCGAAGATTTCCGGAGCTTCCCTACGTCACTGTCAGATTGGGCTCCATGGCCGGCGTCCATTTCAATGCCGACTATGGGTTGGCGATCGTGCGCCCCGAGCATCAGGCGTTCTACCGGCGCGTGTTCCTGCATGAAACCTGGTCCGAGCCCAGATTGTATCCGGGCCTCGTCAAGCCTGTTGGCTTGATGGCTGCGCATTTGCCGGCGGTGCGTGAGAGGGTTTTGGCCCGCTATCCGTTTCTGCGCTCAAGCGCTTTCGAACGGCGAACACTGTTCGAGCGCCCCGGCGCGCGACCCGCTCGGCCAACCCGCGTCGCCTCCGCATATGAGCGTGCCGCGGTCGTTCCGAATTCCTGAAGCGGCAATCCCCGAATCGAATCGGCTTTCAACGGAGTCCCTGGCCGGGCTTCGTTGGCTGTGCGCCCTGTCACAACACGCGATGTCCGGTCATAATGTTCGGGCTGTCGCGGTCTCGCCCGATTCCAAAGGCCAAATTCGGTTGATTCGGCCATATGCACTCTTGCCTTCACCCTCGCGCCACATTTACAAACCATTAACTATCGCCGTCGCTTTTCGCGGTTTGTCGGCATTTGATCGGGTCTGGCAAGGTTCCATCAAGGTTGACGGAACGTTCGTTTAACCATCGGGCTGTAGATCGGATGACAGTCGAAAAACGTGAGCGTGGAGGCTCCGGAATGAAATATCAGATGCGCAACCTCCAGGGATGGAAGCTGGCCGCCGTGGTTGCTATGGCGCTGTCGATGGGCGCCTGCGCCAAAAACAACCTCGGCGCTGACGGAGCGATGGCAAGTGCCGCGACCCCGGGCAGCCAGCAGGAATTCGTGGTCAATGTCGGCGACCGCGTGTTCTTCGAGAGCGACCAGACCGATTTGAGCCCGCAGGCGATCGCCACCCTGGAAAAGCAGGCACAGTGGCTGCAGACCTATAACCGCTATACGTTCACCATTGAGGGCCATGCCGACGAGCGCGGCACCCGTGAATACAACATCGCGCTTGGCGCGCGCCGCGCCCAGTCGGTTCGCAGCTATCTCGCCTCGCGCGGCATCGATCCGAACCGCATGCGCACGATCTCCTATGGCAAGGAGCGTCCGGTCGCGGTTTGTAACGATATCTCCTGCTGGTCGCAGAACCGCCGCGCGGTGACGGTGCTCAACGCCAGCTCCTGATCTGTTCGGCTTCCGCAGAGTTGCAAAACCGGCGCCCTCGGGCGCCGGTTTTAGTTTGCAAGCAGGATGAACTCGCGGATTACGGCAAGTGTGCGCTCGGGTGCATCGGGCATTACCGCATGCCGGCAATCGGCAAATCTCTCGAATTGCACGAGATGCGGGGGCAGGGCGGCGGCGATATCGGCCTGGCTTTCGATCGGATGCATCGGATCGTCTTCGCCGCCAAGCACCAGGGTCGGACACCGGATGCGGCTAAGATCCGGAAACAGGTTGAACGTGTCGCTCTCGCCGCCCGGCCTAGCGAACCAGTGCAACGCGACCTCCGGGCGACTGACCGCGCGGCGCGCCATGTCCGGATCGCGCGGAATGCGCGTGTAGACGGGGAAGGCGAGCCGCAGCCAGGCGTTGCGACAGGCCTGATCCCAGGGAATCTCGGGCTGCAGGAAGCGACGGCGCGCCAGCGCGCCCAGTTCCGGCCCCCCGAAGCGTTCGAACAACGCCACGCGCCGCTCTGGGTAGGAGCCGCCGGCCGCCTCGGTGCTGATCAGGATCAGCTTCGAAGGATGATCCGGATGACGGGTGGCATAGGCCAGCGCGACCATGCCGCCGAAGGAAGCGCCAAGCACGATCGGATCGGCGATGCCGAGCGCCTCGCAGAAGGCACGCACGTCGTCGCCCCACTGCGCCAGATTCCAGCGCTCTCGCGGGCCGTCCTCGCTGCGGCCGTTGCCGCGGTGATCGAGATAGACGATCTGCGCGACATCGGCCAAGGCGGAGTAGGCCGGCCGGTAGATCGAGTGGTCGGCGCCGGGGCCGCCGTGCAGCATCAGCAGCACCGGCCTTTCACGCATATCGGGACCATGGGGGACGAATTTTGCGCCCTCCACATCGAAGAACAGCCGCACGCCATTCACGGATACGTGCATGATTGATTCCCTTCATCTTGATGAACGGCCGCGCTGGTTCATCTTGATGAACAGGGTCCGCTGGGCCAATCCACTTGCTTGTTTCGAAGCGAATACTAAACCATAGCGGAACCTGGCGTTTGGATTCGAATGCCAGTCACAATTCCGGCGTACTCCCTCTCTCAATGTGTTCTGCTTTCGTTTGACACGCGATTTCGTCGTCAGGGCAACATGTCATCCAGGCTTCTCAACGTCACCAGCGCCGCGGCGATTGCAGCGATGCTGGCCTTGTCTGCGCAGCCCACGGCTGCGCAAATTACGTTCCCGTGGGAACGCCCGTCGCAAGGCTCCCAGCCGGTCCAAGGGCAGGTCGACGACGGTGACGCGGAAATGCGGATCCAGCGGCTGGAAAACCAGCTACGGCAATTGACCGGGCAGAACGAGGAACTGCAGTACCGCAACCGCCAGCTCGAGGAACGGCTGCGCCAGCTCGGCGCTGCGCCGGCGGGGCCCGGCGGCCAGCCTCCAGTCGCGCAGCCCAATGTTGCCGCGGCGCCGCCGCCCGTTCAACCGCAGGGACAGCAGGGCTATCCGCAGCAAGGCTACCCGCAACAAGCCTATCCGCAGCCAGCATCCCGTCCGCCGCAGGGCTATCCGCAGGCGCAGCCCGGTTATGACCAGCAGCCGCAGATCGGTTCGCCACCACCGATCGTGCAGGACCCGGCAGGGTCGCCGGCCGCGGGCCGCCGCCGCGGTGACGCGTTCGATCCCAACCAGAATCCCAGCGCCCCCGGTGCGCCGCGTGCGCTGGGCGGCGGCCAGATGCCGATATCCACCGAGGCGCCGGTCGGCGCTCCCGGCGGCCGGAATCCGGGTGAACCGCTCAATATCGGCGCCGGTCCGCGCGATGCCGGCGGAGCCTTGCCGCCGCCGGTCGCCGCAGCGGCACCGCAGCGCGGCCCGGGTCCGGGTGCCAGCGCGGCCCTGACGACGCTGCCGCCCTCGGCGACGCCCAAGGACGAGTTCGACCTCGGCATCGGCTACATGCAGCGCAAGGACTACGCGCTGGCCGAAGAGACCATGAAGAATTTTGCGCAGAAACATCCGAGCGATCCGCTGGTCGGTGACGCGCAATACTGGCTCGGCGAAAGCCATTTCCAGCGTCAGCAATATCGGGACGCCGCGGAGGCCTTTCTCGGCGTGACCACCAAGTTCGACAAGTCGGCAAAGGCCCCCGACGCGCTGCTGCGGCTCGGGCAGTCGCTGGCGGCGCTGAAGGAAAAGGAAGCCGCCTGCGCGGCTCTCGGCGAAGTCACGCGGAAATACCCGCGCGCTTCGACCAACGTCAAAGCCGCTGTTGATCGTGAGCAAAAGCGGGTGAAGTGCTAAACCAGCACCGGGGAGGCCGCGCCCGGCCTCCGCGCAGGTGCCGGTGCAGCCATGCCCAATGACGACCAATCCGCAATCTCCGCCAGCGATGCGAAACGCCTGTTCGCCGACTGGAAGGCCGCGCCGGCCATCGTGCTGGCGGTGTCCGGCGGTCCCGATTCCCTCGCATTGATGTGGCTTGCGGCGCGGTGGCGCCGCTCCCTGGCGCGCGGGCCGCGATTGATCGCCGTCACCATCGATCACGGTTTGCGGCCGGAGGCAGCGCGCGAGGCGCGCGACGTCAAACGCCTCGCCAGCGCGCTCGATCTGCCCCACCGCACCCTGCGCTGGACCGGCACCAAGCCGAAGACGGGATTGCCGGCTGCGGCGCGCGCGGCGCGCTATCGCCTGCTGGCGCAGGCGGCGCGGGCGAACGGCGCGACGCATATTCTCACGGCGCATACCCGCGACGACCAGGCCGAGACGCTGCTGATGCGGATGCTGCGCGGCAGCGGCATCGCAGGTCTTGCTGCGATGGCGCGCGAGACCGAGCGCGAGGGCGTGTGGCTGGCGCGGCCGTTGCTCGACACTCCGAAATCGCAGCTCGTTTCAACCCTCGCCAAGGCCAGGATCGCTTTCGCGGACGACCCGACCAATCGCGACCTCAATTACACCCGGCCGCGGCTGCGCGCATTGATGCCCGCGCTGGCAGAGGAGGGCGGCGACAGCCGCAACCTGGCGCGGCTGGCGGTCAGGCTGGCGCGGGCGAATGCCGCGATCGAAGTGCTGGTCGACGGCGCCGAGCGGTATCTTGCGTTAACGGACCGCCACGATGCCTCGCGCTTCGGATTGGATGCCGAGGCCTTTGCCGGTCTGGCGGAGGAAATTCGGCTGCGGCTGCTCAGGCGCGCGATCGATCGCGCCGGTCATGAAGGGCCGGCGGAACTCGGCAAGCTGGAAGCCTTGCTGGCGGCACTGGACCAGGCGATCGCGAACCGCGAATCCCGTCTTAAACAGACACTTGCCGGGGCGGTAATCAGCCTGACCCGGGGCAGAATTCATGTCGAGCCGGCCCCGTTGCGCCGTAGCAAAAGGACGTGAGGGGTTCTATATCGAAAATATCCGTGATAAGCGGACGGAGAGCCTTAACCACCCCCGGAAAACCCCGGTCTTAGCGCCATTTTTTGACCGGGAATCGCGTTTAGATGCGTTAAATAGTCCTGCGTGGTTCCCTTGGCATCGACCCGGGCGCCACCTAAATTGGGTGCAGTGGCCGGGGATTCTCGCCTCACTACCCAAGGGTTACAGCCAAGGACATTCGGCCGCGATCCGCGCGACCACGAAGGAAGATCAATGAACGCCAATCTGCGCAATTTCGCCCTCTGGGTCATCATTGTCTTGCTGCTGTTGGCATTGTTCACGCTTTTCCAGAATCCGGGTCAGCGCGCGTCGTCGCAGGACATCTCGTTCTCGCAGTTGCTCAGTGAAGTCGACCAGGGCCGCGTGCGCGACGTCGTGATCCAGGGACCGGATATCCACGGCACCTTCACCAATGGCTCCTCGTTCCAGACCTATGCGCCGAACGACCCGACGCTGGTCAAGCGGCTCTATGACGGCAAGGTCTCGATCACCGCGAAGCCGCCGGGCGACAACGTGCCGTGGTTCGTCTCGCTGCTCGTCTCCTGGCTGCCCTTCATCGCGCTGATCGGCGTGTGGATCTTCCTGTCGCGGCAGATGCAGGGCGGCGCCGGCAAGGCGATGGGATTTGGCAAGTCGCGCGCCAAGATGCTGACGGAGGCCCATGGCCGCGTGACCTTCGAGGACGTCGCAGGTGTCGACGAGGCCAAGCAGGACCTGCAGGAGATCGTCGAGTTTCTGCGCGACCCCGGCAAATTCCAGCGCCTCGGCGGACGCATTCCGCGCGGCGTGCTGCTGGTCGGCCCTCCCGGCACCGGCAAGACGCTGATCGCGCGTGCGGTCGCGGGCGAAGCCAACGTGCCGTTCTTCACCATTTCGGGTTCGGACTTCGTCGAAATGTTCGTCGGCGTCGGCGCCAGCCGCGTCCGTGACATGTTCGAGCAGGCCAAGAAGAACGCGCCCTGCATCATCTTCATCGACGAAATCGATGCCGTCGGCCGTCATCGCGGCGCAGGTTTGGGCGGCGGCAATGACGAGCGCGAGCAGACGCTGAACCAGCTGCTCGTCGAGATGGACGGCTTCGAAGCCAATGAAGGCGTGATCCTGATCGCGGCGACCAACCGTCCCGACGTGCTCGACCCCGCGCTGCTGCGTCCCGGCCGCTTCGACCGCCAGGTGGTGGTGCCGAATCCGGACGTCGTCGGCCGCGAGCAGATCCTGAAAGTTCACGTTCGCAAGGTGCCGCTGGCGCCGGATATCAACCTCAAAACCATCGCGCGCGGCACGCCGGGCTTCTCCGGCGCCGACCTGATGAACCTCGTCAACGAGGCCGCCCTGACCGCCGCCCGCCGCAACAAGCGGATGGTGACGCAGGCCGAGTTCGAGGAAGCCAAGGACAAGGTGATGATGGGCGCCGAGCGCAAGTCGCTCG
>Ga0081540_1003765_pt1 | contig 11880 bp, 10 predicted proteins | sample TabmetS2T1R1_FD_71024 | JGI IMG/M metagenome (GOLD analysis project Ga0081540, IMG submission 71024) | Tabebuia heterophylla rhizosphere microbial communities from the University of Puerto Rico - S2T1R1 | ecosystem: Host-associated > Plants > Roots > Rhizosphere ...
CCAGCCCTTGGTGGAGATCTATAGCCCCGCCGTCACCTCCGCAGCCGCCGAATATATCGCCACCATCACGTCGAAGACGACCGGAAGCGACAGTGTGTACGGCCGGGGATCGCGACAGCGACTGATCAATCTCGATGTGCCGGAAGCGGCGATCGCGGAAATCGAAAGAAGCAAGAACGTTCCGACCTCGATCCAGTGGACCGTTCCACGCGACGGCATCGTTCTGGAGCGCAGCGCAATCGAGGGGATGCGTGCGCAACCGGGCGGCGTCCTGTTCAAGATCGCCGATCATTCGGTGATGTGGGCGCTGATCGACGTCGCCGAACGCGACCTCGGCGAGATATCGCTCGGCCAGCGGGCCGTCGTGAAGGCGCGGAGCTTTCCGGGACGCGAGTTCGCAGGGGTGATCGAGGTCATTTATCCCGAGATCAACAGGGAGACGCGGACCGCGCGCGTTCGCGTCGAGCTGCAAAACCCTGACCTGAAGCTGATTCATGACATGTACGCTGACGCCGAGATCGAGGTCGGCAAGCGCGAACCCGTGCTTTCGGTGCCCGAAAGCGCCGTGCTCGACACCGGCACGCGGCAGACGGTGCTCGTCGACAAGGGCGAGGGCCGCATCGAGCCGCGCGAGGTCAAGATCGGCCAGCGCGGCGGCGGCTACGTCGAGGTGCGCGACGGCCTCAACGAAGGCGAGCCGGTCGTGACATCAGCCAATTTCCTGATCGATGCCGAAAGCAACCTCAAGGCGGCGCTGAAAGGCCTCGCAAGCGGAGGCCAGCCATGATCGCCCGTCTCATCGGCTGGTCGGCGCGCAATCTGCTGCTGGTGCTGTTCGGCACCGGCTTTGCCGCAGCCGCGGGCCTCTGGGCGCTGCTTCACCTTCCGCTCGACGCCATTCCGGATCTCTCCGACACCCAGGTGATCGTCTACACCGAATATCCGGGACAGGCCCCGCAGGTGATCGAGGACCAGGTCACCTATCCGCTGGCGACGGCGATGCTGACGGTGCCGAAATCCAAGGTGGTGCGCGGCTTCTCCTTCTTCGGCGTTTCCTTTGTCTACGTCCTCTTCGAGGACGGCACCGACATCTACTGGGCGCGCTCGCGTGTGCTGGAATTCCTCAATGGTGCTGCGTCGAGATTGCCCGCCGGCGTGACGCCAAGCATCGGGCCTGACGCCACTGGCGTCGGCTGGGTCTACCAATACGCAGTGATGTCGAAAGAGCTGAATCTCGCCGATACCCGCACAATCCAGGACTGGAATCTCAGATTTGCGCTGGCAAAAGCGGAGGGCGTCGCAGAGGTCGCCAGCGTCGGCGGCTTTGTCAAGCAGTACAATGTAATCCTCGATCCGCAGCGCATGCGCAATCTCGGCATCACCATGCAGCGGATGCGCGACGCCATCCGCGCCAGCAATGCCGATGTTGGCGGGCGCACCGTGGAGCTGTCGGAGTTCGAATACGTCATCCGCGGCAAGGGCTACATCAAGGATATCAACGACCTCGGCAACATCGTGCTCAAGGCCGACAAGGGCACGCCGGTGCTTTTGCGCGACGTGGCGCGCGTCGAGCTCGGCCCAGACGAGCGGCGCGGCATCACCGAGCTCGACGGCGAAGGCGAGGTCGCCAGCGGCATCGTGCTGCAACGCTTCGGCATGAACGCGCTCGACGTGATCGCCAATGTCAAGAAGCGCTTTGCCGAGATCGCGACCAGCCTGCCGAAATCGGTCGAGATCGTGCCGGTCTACGACCGCTCCAATCTGATCTACGCCGCCATCGCTACCCTCAAGCGCACGCTGTTGGAAGAGAGCCTTGTGGTGGCGCTGGTCTGCATCGTGTTCCTGCTGCATGTGCGCAGCGCGCTGGTTGCGATCCTGATGCTGCCGGTCGGCGTGCTGATGGCGTTCGGCGCCATGAAATATTTTGGCATCGGCTCCAACATCATGAGCCTCGGCGGCATTGCGATTGCAATCGGCGCCATGGTCGATGCCGCCATCGTCATGATCGAGAATGCACACAAGCATCTCGAGCGCGCCGGGCCCGGCAAGTCGCGCGTGACGATTTTGATCGAGGCCGCGTCCGAGGTCGGGCCGGCACTGTTCTTCAGCCTGCTCATCATCACCGTCTCCTTCATGCCGATCTTTACGCTGGAAGCGCAGGAGGGGCGGCTGTTCAGCCCGCTCGCCTTCACAAAAACCTTTGCGATGGCCGCGGCCGCGCTGCTCTCGGTCACGCTGGTGCCGGCGCTGATGGTGAGTTTTGTGCGCGGGAGGATCGTTCCCGAGCACAAGAACCCGATCAATCGCTTCCTGATCTTCATCTATCGCCCGGTGATCCGGGCGGTGCTGCGCGCCAAGACGCTTGTTCTGCTGCTTGCGATCGCCGTGCTCGCGGTGTCGATCTGGCCGGCTCGCCAGCTCGGCACCGAGTTCATGCCCAACCTCAACGAGGGCACGCTGCTCTATATGCCGACCACGCTGCCCGGCATCTCCGTCACCAAGTCGGCCGAACTGATGCAGATGCAGAACCGGATCATCCGCGCGTTTCCCGAAGTCGCCTCGGTTTACGGCAAGGCGGGACGGGCGGCGACCGCAACCGATCCCGCGCCGACCGAGATGTTCGAGACCGTGGTCAATCTCAAGCCGAAGGAACAGTGGCGTCCCGGCCTGACGGTCGACGGCCTGATCGCCGACATGGACAAGGCGCTGCAATTTCCAGGCGTCTCGAACGCCTGGACCATGCCGATCAAGGCGCGCATCGACATGCTCTCGACCGGTATCCGCACGCCCGTCGGCGTCAAGGTGATCGGCACCGATCTGGTCGAGATCGACAAGCTCGCCAAGCAGGTCGAGCAGGTGCTCAAAGCCGTGCCGGGCACGTCGTCGGCCTATGCCGAGCGCGGCATCGGCGGCTATTACCTCGAAATATCTCCAGACCGGCCGGCGCTGGCGCGCTACGGCATGGCGGTGCAGGACGTGCAGGACGCGATCGCGACTGCGCTCGGCGGCCAGACCGTGACCACGACGGTGGAGGGACGGCAGCGCTTCGCCGTCAACATGCGCTACCCCCGCGATCTTCGCGACAATCCCAAGGCGATTTCCGACGACATCCTGGTGCCGATGCCGGCCGGCGGCGCCGTGCCGCTGGGCGAAGTCGCCACCGTCAAGCTTGCGCGCGGGCCGAACACGATCCGCACCGAGAACGGGCAGCTTGCGACTTACGTTTACGTCGACATTCGCGACCGCGATCTCGGCGGCTATGTCGCGGAAGCTCAGCACGCGGTGCAGGCGAGCATCCAGTTCCCGGCGGGATATTACGTGGTCTGGAGCGGCCAGTACGAATATCTGGAACGGGCCACCGCACGGCTGAAGATCGTGGTGCCGGTCACGCTCCTGATCATTTTCCTGTTGCTCTATCTCAACTTCCGCTCGGTCGCGGAAACCATGATCGTGATGCTGTCGCTGCCGTTCGCGCTGGTCGGCGGGCTCTGGCTGATGTGGTGGCTCGGCTTCAATCTGTCGGTGGCGGTCGCGGTCGGCTTCATCGCGCTCGCCGGTGTTGCCGCCGAGACCGGCGTGGTGATGCTGATCTATCTCAATCACGCGCTTGATGCGGTGGCGCAACGCCGTGCCGCAGAGGGGCGGGCACTGACCAGGAGCGATCTCTACGACGCCATCATGGAAGGCGCGGTCGAGCGCGTGCGGCCGAAGATGATGACGGTGGTGGCGATCATGGCGGGACTATTGCCGATCATGTGGAGCTCCGGCACGGGCTCCGAGATCATGCAACGCATCGCCGTGCCGATGATCGGCGGCATGGTGTCGTCGACATTGCTGACGCTGGTGGTGATCCCCGTGATATTTGCAATCGTCAGGGGCGCCGGGCTGAAGGAAAGCGCGTCCGGGCATGCGGAGTTCAAAGCCGCCGCTTGATGTTGATTGCCGGGGATTGCGCCGGACCGCAAGGGCCGCTGTAATCCGGCGATGGTGGCAAGCCAATCGATTCTCGTCGGCCTGATCGGCGCCGGCATCCAGTCCTCGCTGTCGCCGGCCATGCATGAGCGGGAAGGCGCGGCGCAGGGTTTTGGCTATACCTATCGGCTGATCGATCTCGATGTGCTCGGGCTGACGGCGGCCGCGCTGCCCGATCTGATGGCGTCGGCCGAACGCGAGGGTTTTGCCGGGCTGAATATCACCTTCCCCTGCAAGCAGCCGGTGATCGAATGGCTGGATGAGCTCAGCCCCGATGCGCGCGCGATCGGGGCAGTCAATACCGTGCTGTTTGGGAATGGCAGGCGCATCGGCCACAACACCGACGGCTCCGGCTTTGCGGAAAGCTTTCGGCGCGCCATGCCCGATATCAGGCGCGATCGCGTCGTTCTGTTCGGCGCGGGCGGCGCTGGAGCTGCGGTGGCCCATGCGCTGCTGACACTGGAGACGCGCCAGCTCGTCCTCGTCGATGTGGCCGCCGGGCGCGCCCGCGATCTTGCCGAAGCATTGCGCGCGCGGTTCGGAGCAGACCGGGCGCTGGCACTTGCAGATCCGGCGGCGGCGATTGCGGGTGCCGATGGCATGGTCAATGCGACGCCGGTCGGCATGGCGAAATTTCCGGGGCTGCCCATAGCAGCCGACCTGCTGTCATCAGATCTATGGGTGGCCGACATCGTCTATTTTCCGCTGGAGACGCAGTTGCTCAAGGAAGCAAAGGCGCGCGGCTGCCGCACGATGTCCGGCGCCGGCATGGCCGTATTCCAGGCTGCCGGCGCCTTCCGCCTGTTCAGCGGCGCCGAGCCGGACACGAGCCGCATGCTCGCGCATTTTGCCGAGCTGACGCGGCGTCTGTGATCAGATGCTACGCCTGGGCGTGCTGTCCGCCTGGCCGCGAGATCCGGCTGAGCGCTGCCGCCGTGCCGTCACCCGCATGCGCACGCGCGATGTCGCCAAGCGCAATGATGCCGACGAGTTGCTTCTTGCGATTGACCACGGGAAGCCGCCTGACCTGGATATCTCCCATATTGGCGGTGACTTCCTCGATGTCCTGATCCTCGAAGCAATATTTGACGTCGGCAGTCATCACGTCGCCGATGCGCGAATCGGGGCCGCGCCCCATCGCGACGCCGCGAATGGCGATGTCGCGATCGGAGATCATTCCGACCAGACGTTCGTTGTCGGTCACCGGCAGCAGGCCGCAATTGAGCGCCGCCATCGCTTCGGCGGCATCCCGCAGCGTGTCGTCGGGCGTGCAGAGTTGCACCTCGGTGGTCATTGCGTCGCGAACCTTCATGTTAAACCTCGTTTGGCTGTTTTCCGCCTAACAGGTGCCGCCGGAGGTCGTTCCTGCCAACTTGCAAAAAAGCAATGAGCCTGACGAGAGTTCGCAGGAACCGGATTCGCAGGAACAAAAGGTCTGCTTCACGCCTGAACAGGAATGTCAGGACATGATGAGGCCCGCGATGATTGTCAGGTTTCTCGCCGTATTGCTCACGGGGCTCGCCGTGATCGCGCCGGGCGCGCATCTGTTCGAGCTGTTCCGCAAGATGCGCTTGGCGGAAGATCAATACTATGTCGTGCAGCAAATCTATCTGGGCTGGTGGCTCGTAGGCCTGCTGCTGCCTGCTGCGCTGATCGCAAATATTGCCCTGGCCGCAACGGCCGGCAGCTCGACTGTGCGCTGGCTTGCCGTTGTCGCGGCGGCCCTCGTCGCGACCAACCTGCTCGTGTTTGCGATCTGGACCCAGCCGGTAAACACGGCGACGGACAATTGGACGATGCGCGTTTCCGACTGGGACGCGTTGCGACGCCAATGGGAGTACTCTCACGCTGCCAATGCCGGAATCACCATCGCGGCGTTTTGCGCAACCGTGTTGGCCGCATTACGCGCGACCTGATGCTTCGGCTGCTTCCAGGAACTGTGTCCATTCGCGGGCAAATGTTTCTTCGCAAATTCGTTCCGCACGGTTCCTTGCGGAATGAGAGCCATGCGCGCGTTCCATACCTGAAACCTGCGTTGTTCCATCCGCGTTTGCTGGCGGGGCCGACCCAAGCAGACCAGCAATGCGAACAACGGTATTTTGTGTAGTCCTGCTGCTTTCCAGCAACATAACCGCTATGGCCACCGAAACAGGCCTGGCTTCTTTCTATCCCGGCATCGGCAAGCACAGTGAAATGACCTGCGCCCATCGCACCCATCCCTTCGGTAAGCGGTTAAGGGTCTCTCACGGCAATGTTTCGATCGAATGCCGCGTCAACGACCGCGGGCCGTTCATCCGCGGACGGATCATCGACGTGTCCACCAGTGCGGCGCGCGCGCTCGGCATGGTCGACGCCGGTGTCGTCCGCGTCCGGGTCGAACCCGTCGAATCCAGGCCGGTAGCCGTGCCGATCGAGATTACTTCCGTTCCGAGCGGCGTGCTTTAACGTTCCGGTAACTCTTTTTCCTAACGCCCTTTTTGGTTGTGTTCCCTTAAGAGGGAACCCAACAGGGGCAGGGAAATGTCGAATAGCTCGCCAAACGGCGCCGCTTCAGTGCGCCGGACGCTAGCGAAAACGGGCGCGCTGATCCGCGGGCGGATGGGCGCGATCCAATGGCTGATCATGTGCGGCGCCGCGCTCGTGCTGGCGATCGCGCTCGGCGCTGCCTATCTGGCGCTCGAATATCGCGAGCGCGCCATCAAGGTCGCTGAGCGCGACCACACCAACACCGCGCTGTTGCTGTCGCGCCATTTCGATCAACAGCTTTCCGACCTGCAGCATGTCCACGAGGACATTCTGACCTATGTCCGCGCCGGCGGGCTCGATACGGCGGAAGCCTTCGAGAAGCGGATGTCGCTGCTCGCCACGCATGAGATGCTGCGTACCCGGCTCGCCGCGCTGCCGCATGTCGGCGCCCTGAATGTGTTCAGCAAGGACGGATGGCTGATCAACTCCTCGGAAATGTGGCCGGTGCCCGATATCAGTATCCACGGGCGGCGCTACTTCCGCGAATTCACCTCGGGGCAGGCGACGCCGGAAGTGATTGTTGAGCCCGTTGTCAGCCAGGTGACGGGCGTATGGACGACGGTGTTCGCCCGCAAGATCGTCGACCGCAAGGGCAACATCATCGGCTTCGCCAGCCGCGGCGTCGAACCCTCCCATTTCGAGGATTTCGTCGCATCGCTCGCGCTCGACAACGACACCACGATATCGATGATCCACCGCGACGGCACCGTGATCGCGCGCTATCCGCACGATGCCAAGGTGATCGGCCGCAACGTGTCGAGCTTCCCGGCTTTCAGGCGCGCGCTGGAAATGGGCGGCAATGTCTCCGGGCGCTTCATCAGCCATATCGCCGGCGAGGACAAGGTCGGCGCGGTGCGTTCGCTGCACCATTTCCCGATCCTGATCGTCGCCACCACCAAGACCGAGACCGCGCTTGCCGACTGGCGGGCGCAGACCCGGCTGCAGTTCCTTGCCGCTGCGCTTGCGGTGGTCGTGGTCATCATCACGATCTTCCTGATTGCGCGGCAATTGCGGCGTCAGCATCGCGCCGCGCGAAAGCTGCTGTCGGAAAAGAGCCAGCACCTCGACACCGCCATCAACAACATGACCCAGGGCCTGCTGCTGTTCGACGCCCAGGCCCGGCTGGTGATCTGCAACCAGCGCTATCTCGAGATGTTTTCGCTGTCGCCCGAGATCGTGAAGCCCGGATGCCATCTGCGCGACCTCGTTCTCCATCGCAAGGCCAACGGCTCGTTCGTCGGCGATGTCGACGCCTATTGCGCGAAATTCCTCGATCCCAAGAACGAAGAGCCGCAGGACACCGTGATTGCCGTGCCCGACGGCCGCGTGATCCGCCTGATCTACAAGCGCTCGCCGGACGGCGGCTGGGCCACCACGCTGGAAGACATCACCGAGCGCCGCCGCGTCGAGGCGCGGATCGAGCATCTCGCCCATTACGACGCGCTGACCAATTTGCCGAACCGCACACTGTTCCAGCGTCATGCGGAGGGCCTGCTGATGCGGACCTCCGAGGTCAGTTTTGCGATCCTCTATATCGACGTCGACGAGTTCAAGCGCATCAACGACTCGCTCGGCCATCTGATCGGCGACGAGTTCTTGCGCGGCGTTTCCGCGCGGCTGCTGGAATCCATCGGTTCGGAGGATTTCGTGGCGCGGCTCGGCGGCGACGAATTCGCCATCGTCCAGCGTGGCGTCGCCTCCGAGGCCGATGTCAATGAATTGATCGCGCGGATCTACGCTGGCTTGCGCACGCCGTTCGACTGCCGCGGCCACAGCCTGGCCGCCGATGCCTCGATCGGCATCGCGCTGGCGCCGGCGCATGGCAGCGACCTGCACGGCCTGCTCAAGAGCGCGGACCTGGCGATGTATGCGGCCAAGGCCGCCGGCCGGCGCACCCACCGCTTCTTCGAGCCGTCGATGGAGACCGAAGCCAACCAGCGCCGCGCGATGGAGATCGACCTGCGCGCCGCGATCGCCGAAGGCGCGTTCGAAATCCACTATCAGCCGCTGGTCGATCTCGGCAGCAATGCCGTGACCGGCTGCGAGGCGCTGCTGCGCTGGCGTCATCCGCGCCGCGGCATGGTCTCGCCGGCCGAATTCGTGCCGATCGCGGAGGAGACCGGGCTGATCGGGGAGATCGGCGACTGGGTGCTGCGCACCGCCTGCGCCGAAGCCGCGCACTGGCCGGATCACGTACGTGTTGCGGTCAACGTCTCGCCGGTTCAATTCCGCTCACAGACGCTGTCGCTCAAGGTCGCCGCCGCACTGGCCGAGACCGGGCTCGACCCGTGCCGGCTGGAGCTGGAGATCACCGAAGCCGTGCTGATAGCCGACGACGATGCGGCGCTCGTTGCGCTCAAACAGCTGCGCGAGCTCGGCGTGCGCATTGCGCTCGACGATTTCGGCACCGGTTATTCCTCGCTGAGCTATCTGCAGCGCTTCCCCTTCGACAAGATCAAGATCGACCGCAGCTTCGTGAAGGAGCTGACGAGCGGCGGCGGATCCTCATCGATCATCAAGGCGGTGGTCTCGATCGCCGCCGACCGCGACATGGTGACCACGGCTGAAGGCGTCGAGACCGAGGAGCAGCGCGCCACGGTGCATGCGCTCGGCTGCACCCAGATGCAGGGCTATCTGTTCAGCCCGCCGCGCCAGGCGCTGGAAGTCCGCAGCCTCATGGCGGCGCGTGCGGCGGTCGGAGACGCTGCGTGAGCCAGCGTTTCGGCTCTGATCGACTCAGAACCGAAGCTCTGGATTCTTTGATTGACACGTTTTCTTGACGCGAACCGGCATCCACTTCGCTTGAACGCTCTATTTGGCCTTGCTTCCGCAATTGTAGGCCTTGCGGAAGCCGGCCGCCTGGGCGTCGTCCTCCGAGCAGAACCAGCGCTCGGAATTGTTCAGGCCGGGATAGGAGCGGCAGGCCTGCAGGTGATAGATACCGATATTGCCGGTGACGCGGGCGCGCACGGCGTACTTGCCCTTGATGGTGCAGCCGGCGGGCATCACGGGATCGGCCGGGAACAGGATGCTGCGGATCTGCTGGTCGCGGTCGGCGCGGCACGAGCCGCCGATGAGAACGGCGTCCTTCTTCCAGAGCCGGAAATCAGCGGGCGCGACAAGACAGCCCTTCCAGAGGCCGCGGCGGTCGTCCTTTGCCGCCATCTCGTCGGGCTTGAATTTTCCCTTGGCGTCGGCCAGCGCAAAGCCCTTCTGGACCAGAAGCTGGCCCAGGCTCAGCGTCTCACCCTCGACGATGCAAAGGCCGAGGCGCCGTTTCCTGGTGGCGGGATCAGGCCCGAGGTCGCCGCAGCGAACTTGTTTGCCGTCGATCAGCTTTGTCAGCTGATCGCGCGCCTCGACGCCGCAGGCCCAGCTGTCGGCATGATCGTCGATGCACATTTGGTCCACGGCCGGCGCGTCGACGCCGTCAAGACGGAATGTATTTCCGGCAAGCTGCAGCGTGGCGCCATCCTTCACCGTCGCCGTGGCAGCGAGGGCGTGCGAAGCCGGCATGACCGCGATGACCAGGAGAGCGGAGGAGAGGAGGGATGTTCGAAACCACATGGCACACCATTTCAATTACAAAAAAATTGTAGCACGGCCATGTGTCTATTTCTCGCTGAGCCGGCCGACCAGCAGGAAGGCGATGGTCGAGACGGCGACGCTCAGCGTCAGCAGGATCAGGCCGAGGCCGAGCGCAAGCGGCAGATCGCCCTTGCTGGTTTCCAGCGCAATCGCCGTCGTCATGGTGCGGGTGAAGCCGGCAATGTTGCCGCCGACGATGAGGATGGCGCCGACCTCGGCAATGGCGCGGCCGAAGGCGGCAAGGAAGGCGGTGAGCAGCGAGCCGCGTCCGAGCGAGAACATCAGGCCGATCGCGCGCAGCTTCGACAGGCCGTCGATGCGGGCGAGGTCGCCATATTCGGCCCAGAGCAGCGAGGCCGGCCGGTGCACCAGCGCCACCACGATCGGGGTTGCCAGCACCGCCTGCGCCATGATCATCGCCGTCGGCGTGAACAACAGGCCAGCCGAGCCGAGCGGGCCGGCGCGCGACAGCAGCAGGAAGAGCCCGAGACCCGCGACGACCGGCGGCAGGCCGAGAAAGGCGTTGGTCAGCACGATCACGGCCTGCCGGCCATGAAAGCGGCTGACCGCGAGGTAGGCGCCGAACGGCGCGCCGATCGCAAGTGCAATCAGGCTTGCCGTCAGGCTCACGCGCAGTGACAGCGCGACGATGCCGGAGAGCTCCGGATCGAGCCGCGCGATCAGCGCGAAGGCGGAGACGACGGCCTGGGTGAAATCGTTCATGCCGGATGGCGTTGCAAGGCCTGACAGAAGGCGTCGCTGTCGGTGATGATGGCATCGCCGGCGAACTTCAAGGCCTCGATCGAGCGCGCAGCCGCCTCAGCATGTCCTGCGCCGCAGGCATCCGCGACGACGATCGGGATGATGCCGAGATCGGCCGCATGCCGCGCGGTCGGCTCGATGCCGATCTCCATGGCGACGCCGACCAGCGCGACGGCGTTGATGTTGCAGTCGCGCAGCGCTATCGCCAGCGGCGTGCCTTCCAGCGCCGACATGGTCAGCTTGTCGAAGATCGCTTCGCTGGCGCGCGGCGCCAGCTCCGGCGTGATGGCAAACCCCGGGGAGTCGCGCAAAAACCATGGCTGCACCGCGTCGGGATCGTCGGTGCGCTGCCAGGCCATCGCCATGCGATAGGCGAAGGCGCCCATCAATTCCTTTGGCAGCGACATGTGGCGCATGAAGAAGACGCGCATGCGGGCGGCGCGAGCCGCCGAAAGCACCTTGGATACGCACGCCACGATGGCATCGCCGCTTTTCAACTGCCGCAGGATGCCGACTTGCATGTCGTAGACGATGAGCGCCGTCCGGCGGGGATCGCAGGCCTCTTCGAGGGTTCGGGGGATTTCGAGTCCGGCTATGCGCTGCATGAGAGGTACCCTAGGAACTTTGTTCTCGCCCGGAGAACTACGGAGAAAGCCTTTAGCATCTGCGGATCAGCGGGGAAATTTTTCGGAAGTGATTGACGAGAGACGAACAAAATAAGAACATCGTCGCATTCGCTTCGTAACGGAATGCCTCATGTCGTCCCATCCAAAGCCCGATCCCATAGACGACGCCGAACTGGAGTCGGCGGTGGAGCAGGCGATCGCAGCGTGCGACGGCGACTTGCGGGCGACCGTCCGCGCGCTGATCGTGGCCAACAATTATCTGGAAAACGAGGTCGCCGAGCTGATGAAGGCGGTCTCGCACGCCTATGCGCGCGGGAGATTCCGGACCTATACGGGCTAAGCATCATTCCTGCCCGCGGCTTCCGGCGCATTAAGCCAGCCGCTTCAAGCCGATAAGCGCCACTAA
>Ga0081540_1003766_pt1 | contig 11877 bp, 7 predicted proteins | sample TabmetS2T1R1_FD_71024 | JGI IMG/M metagenome (GOLD analysis project Ga0081540, IMG submission 71024) | Tabebuia heterophylla rhizosphere microbial communities from the University of Puerto Rico - S2T1R1 | ecosystem: Host-associated > Plants > Roots > Rhizosphere ...
GCTCGGTAACGCAAGGCCCTGCCATCGACATGGCTCATTTGAACGCGTGCGTTGAGCGAAATGCCGTCGGCGCCGGGTCTTGCATCGATCGTTGCGGTCACATCGCCGCCGCCGATCCCGCCCTTGATGTCCTCAAGCAGCAGCGACTGGCCGTCGGCCTTGACCACGCCGCTCACCGGCTGCAGTTCGATGTTGCCGGGCAGCGCGCCACGCAGCGCCTGAAAGGCGATGCGGCCGCGCCAGCCCTTCACCAGTCCCGCGCCAAGCGGCTCGGCCGTATCGTGGCCCGCCGCGCCGATGGCAAGCCCGAATGCCGGCGCCAGCGCCAGCGCATCGAGCCCGATCTCGCCTTCGATCGATTTCTCCTCGTCGAGCGTCAGCGCCACGCGCCCGCGCAGCCGCGAGCCGGCAATCTGGCTGTCCAGATCGTCAAACGTCCATTTGCTGCCGACGACCGTCAGCCGCGACATCAAGCCGATATTCTGCGCCAGCGCGTCCGTCGGCTTGAGATCGAGCAGCGGCGCGAGATTGATGGCGCCGATGCGCAGATCGAGGCTCGCCTTGGCTTCCGCTGCAAAAGGTTCGGCCGAACCCTGCGCTTCGGCATCGAGCCCAGCGCCGGAGAGTTTTGCCTTGATCTGCAACGGCGCGCCCCATGCGCCGCTGGCAGAGCCCTCGATGCGCGCCGGCCCTTCGCCGGCGACAATGGCGCGGTCGAGACCGAGCAGCGTCAGCAGCGCGCGGCCTTGATCCGACGACAGTCTTGCGTCGACCGCCAGCTCGCTGCGCTTGAGGGTTTCCACATCGACGCCATTGACCGCTGCTATGGGCGGCTTTGCCGCAATCGAGGTCGCGCCCTTCAACCGCGGCGAGTCGAGATCGAGCACGATGCGCGCATTGGCGCGATCGGCGCTGCCCTTCTCCAGATCCAGCGCGAGCTTTGCGCGCGCAGGCCCGGGATTGCCGCCCATTGCGTTGAGCCGCGCAACGAGCGCCGGCGCAAATGGGTTGATCAGAGCGGTGAGCTGACCGAACGACGCTGCGCTGGAATTGAGCGCCAGCCAGCCGGTGACATTGGCGCGATCGAAATTCCCGGAGCCTTCCAGCATCACATTGTCGGGCTGTCCGATTTTCAACTGCTCCAGCCTGAGCGACCTGGGCCCGTACGCGAGTTTCGCCCGAAGCGGCCGCAGCTCCTGCCCCGCCGAAATGGCACGGCCGATGTCGAGCGAGAGCTTCACATCTTCCGGCCATTCGCCTTGCGGTCCGGTCAGCGAACGCACCAGTGCGGTGGCGGCATCGAGATCAAGACGCTCGGATTTCAGATCCGCTTCGACCCGCGCGCCGTCGCGAGACTGCGGATAGGCGATCGCGACCCGTCCTTCCACCGCGCCGCCGTCGAACTCGGCCTTCATGGCGTTGATGGCCACGCTGTGCGGCGCGGCGTCGACCTCGCCGCGCAGCCGCAACGGCTTCTGGCTGCGCCCGGCGAGATCGCTGCGGCCCTGCAGCCAGGTGACGAGCGCGTCGGGATCGCCGGAATCGATGCTGAGCGCGGCCTTGAACGTTTCGGTGCTTTGCGCGCTGGCCCCGCTCAGCGCGACCCGCGTCGAGCCCGGCGCGCGGAATTCCAGCTTGCGCACCGCCCAGGCTGCCTGATCGGCGCGCAATTCAGTGGTGACATCCTGCACCGGACGCCCGCCGAGCATGATCTGGTCGGACGAGAATTCGACCTGCAGCGGCATCGGCGGCGACGGAATTCCCGACAGCAATGCGCGCATCGCCGGCAACGCCCGCACCGGCTCCGCTGCATTGTCCTTCGACACAAAACGGTCGACGTCGAGCTGCCGCGCCGCCAGCGAGGCGCGCAGCAAGGGCGAAGCGCCAAAGCTCGCATCGCCCGTGCCGACCAGCCGCAGCGCGCGTTCCTCGGGCCCATAGCTCACCTCGAGCTGATCGAGCCGCGCCGCGCTATGGTCGCTCTTCACCTTGGCCGTGATCCGCCACGGCAGCGCCGCGGGATCGGCTTTCGCCGACGGACGCGCCAGCGTCACCGCGCCGTCGAATCGCGGCGCGCGCTGCTCGAAGGCCAGCACACCGTCGAGATCGATCGCAAGCGCGCGCTGCCCGGCTTCGACGTTGAGATGCACGCGGGTGCCATTTCCGTCCTGGGTCTGCCCGGACGAGACGCGGAACGGATAGCGCACGCCGGCGAGCGAAAATTCGCCCTCGCCGCGGACCGAGCCGGCGAGCGAGCGCACGTCGCCGGAAAACGCGATGTCATCCAGCTCCAGCGTGCCGCGGCTGGAAGCATCATGCAGTGCGGCGCGGCCGGAGAGGTTGAGCCGGTCGATCGCGAGCTGGCCGAAATTGAAGGCACCGGTCGAGGCCGGCCAGTCGATCCGGCCCCGCGCATCGAGGCCGAGATCGAGCGCCATGCCGTTGATGGTCAGCTCCGTGGCGCGCCACTCGCCGCGCATCAGCGAGCCCAGGCTGAACTCGACGTCGAGTTTCTCCGCGCGGACCTTGCCGAGGTCGTTGGCGCCGCCGACCGTCACCGAGCGCAACTGCAGCGAGGGGGCCGGCAAGAGCCGCGCGTCAAGCTTGCCGGCCACGCGCACCGGCGCGCCGACGATCCGCGTCGCCTCGGCCTCGAATTGCGGGCGAAACTGGTTCCAGTCGATGAAATACGGCCCGACGAGCGCCGCTATCAACGCAATGATGAAGGCGATCGCCAGTCCGAGCAGCGTCGTCTGCACGGTGTCTCCTCTCGGGTGTCACCGCGCGCAGCCGCACCCGGCGCCGGGACACCGGGGAATATAGAGACAAGTGTGGCGAAGTCACAGCGGCATCGCGCAGGATGCCGGGGAAGGCCAAGACGGCGTCGCAACTCGAACTACCAGCTCGCCGGAAGCCGCAGCAGGCCCCGCAAGACGAAGCTCGGCCGCCACTCCGCGTTGTCCGCGTCATCCAGCCGCAGGTTGGGAATCCGCCGCAGCAGGGTGTTGATCGCGACTTCGGCCTCGATCCGCGCCAGCTGGGCGCCCAGGCAGAAATGGATGCCGCCGCCGAAAGACAGCGGTTTGACGTTCGGCCGGGTAATGTCGAGCCGCTCCGGGTGGTCGGGATAGACGGCGGGATCGTGGTTGGCGGAGCCGAGCAGGCACAGCACGCTCTCCCCCTTGGGGATGTGCCGGCCTCCGAGTTCGACATCTTCCAGCGCCGTGCGCCCGGTCATCTGAACCGAGGAATCGTAACGCAGGAATTCCTCGATGGCGTTGGTGATCAGTTCCGGCCGCGCCTTCAGCAGTTCGAGCTGGTCGGGATTGCGGTACAGCGCCAGCAGGCCGTTGCCGATCAGGTTGACGGTCGTTTCGTGGCCGGCACCGAACAGCAGGATGATGTTGGCGTAAAGCTCTTCATTGCTGAGCTTGCTGCCGTCCTCTTCGGCCTGCAGCAGTTGCGTGGTGAGGTCGTCGCCCGGATTCTTGCGCCGCAGGTCGAACAGCTGGTCGAAGTACATCCTGATCAACGCCTGGCTGGCATTGCCCTGCTTGATCTCCTCCGGCGTCATCGGCACCGGTTCAAGGATGCGGCCGCTGTTGCGCGCGCCGGTGTAGAACATCTCGCGGTGCTCCCCCGGAATCCCGAGCATGTCGCAGATGACAGTGACCGGCAGGCGGTAGGCAAAATCCTCGATCAGGTCCATCTTGCCCTGCGGAATGATGCGATCGAGATTTTCGTCGACGATCTCCTGAATGCGCGGGCGCATGTCCTCGACCCGGCGCGCCGTGAACGCCTTCACCACCAGTCCGCGCAGGCGGGTATGATCGGGCGGATCCTGCTGCAGCATCGTCAGGGCAAAATTGCGGAACACCGGCTCATTCATGATGTCGGGGCCGTAGCGCCGCTGCATGCGGTCGGCATAGTCCTTGCCGAAGCGCTTGTCGCGCAGCACCACGGTGACGTCGGCGTGGCGGCTCGCCACATACATGCCGTGCTCCGTCAGATGCACCGGGTCGGTGGCGCGCATCCGCTCGTAATGGGGATAGGGGTTGCGGATGAATTCCGGCGCGAGCGGATTGAACAGCGGTTCGCTGGTCGCAGGCTGAACATGCTCGTTCATGGAGACCTCCCCGAGTAGCCGCATTCGGATTGTTGTTCTGCAACTCGATACACTGTTGTATCGAGTTGCATTCTGCCCTAAAATGCCGGGATGTCAAGAGTTAGAACCAGACCGACCCGCGACGATACCCGCGACAAATTGTTCGGGGCGGCCGCGCAGGTATTCGAGGAACAGGGGATCAACGCCGCCAGCATCGAAACCATTGCGGCGGCAGCCGGTTTCACGCGCGGGGCGTTTTATTCGAATTTCGCCAGCAAGGACGAACTGATCGTCGCCATGCTGGAGGATCATGTCGAGCAGACGATCCGGCGTAATCTTGACCTTCTGGCCAAGCATCAGGACCTGCGGGATTACATCCACGCGTTCCGGAACATGGATCGCGCGCGGCAGGATCCACTCGGCCGTGCCCCTCTGCTGCACATGGAAATGATCCTGTTCGTGGCGCGCGCCGAAAAGCGGCGGCCGGAGCTTGCAAAACGCCTGCGCGCGCGCCGGCAAATGCTGACCGAGATCATCGCCATCACGTCGAAGCACGGCGGCAAGAACTTTGAGAACCCGGCGTGGCTGGCGGCAATCTTCCTCGCATTGGAGGACGGCTTCCGCCTGCACCGCCTGATCGATCCCGAAACGACGCCGGCCGACAGCTTCTTCCGCGCCGTCGACGATCTGCAGGACGCGGTCGCCGAGAAGTTCGATGTGAAGTAACCGCGCCCCTACCCTTGCGCCATCTTGCCGGCGACGGCGCGGACCTTGCCGGGCGAGGCCTGCCAGATCGCGATTGCCGACAGCAGGCTGACGGCGATCCCGACCGCGAAGGCGATGGTGTAGCTGCCGGTGACATCGTGCAGCACGCCGGTGGCCCACGGCCCTGCCGCGCCGCCCGCGAGCGCGGTGAGCATGATGGTGCCAAAAATACTGCCGTAATGCTTGCCCTGAAAAATCTCCAGCACCACCGGTCCCATCACCGAGGTGAGGCCGTACCCTAGCGCGCCCTGCGTGAACACCATCAGATAGACCAGCCAAAGGCTTGGCTGATATTTCAGCGCGACCAGCGCGGCAAAGCAGATCGCAAAGCCCAGGCAGCTGATCGCCCACACCGATTCGCGGCCGATGCGGTCGGAGAGATGACCGAGCCAGATCTGGCCGGGAATACCGAGCAGGCTGACCACGCCGAGCGCCCAGACGCCGACGCTGGAGGAGAAGCCGATATCGAGCAGGAATTTGGTCTGGTGCACCTGCACCGCGTACCAGATGTAGAGGCCGCAGAAATAGCCGATCGCGATCCACCAGAATCGCGCGGTGCGCATCGCAAGGTTCAAGGTCCAGTCGGTATTGGCCCATACGGGATCGACGATATTTGAAACGGGCTTTGCCGATGCCGCCGTTGGCGCAGGATCGCCGTCCGGCAACAGGCCGATATCTTCGGGGCGCTTGCGCAGCAAGAGGTTGATCGGCGCCAGCACGACAATGATCAAGATGCCCATGGCCGTGCACGACGTGCGCCAGCCCGTCTGCTCGATCATCAACTGCACCCACGGCAGCAAGGTCACCGAGCCGATGCCGACGCCGGCAAACGCAATGCCGATCGCAAGCCCGCGGCGGCGCACGAACCAGTTCGGCAAGAACAGCGATTGCCCGGAATAGCCAAGGCAGACGCTGCCCGCGCCGACCAGCACGCCGATCGTGAGATAGAGATGCCAGGGCTGCGTGGTCAGCGGCGCCAGCAGCATGCCGCCGCCCATCAGCACGACACCAAGCTGCATCACCGCGCGAGGGCCGTATTGGTCCATCAACCGCCCGATCAACGGGCTCATGAAGCCGGACACCACGAAGCCGAATGAAAATGCGCCGGCGGTGACGCCGCGGTCCCAGCCGAATTCGCCGATGATGGGCGGAAACAGCAGCGAGAAGGCGGTGCGCGCATTGACGCCGATCGCCATGGTGACGAACACCACGGCGACGATCATCCAGCCATAGTAGAAGGGAAGCCGGTTCTTCATGTTGTTGTTGTCTCCGGCCGGCGCGTCCAGCTCTCGGCGTTGACGGCGCCGACCGGCGCATTGCCCCTGATGATCTCGGCGACCTGCCGCACGGTTTCCGCCGATTGATGCTCGATCGCCTGCGGCGTCAGGCCGCCGACATGCGGCGTTGCGATCACATTGGGCAGTTGCGCCAGCTCTGGCGACGGCATCTGGTCCAGCGCGCGGCCGACATCCATGGCGGCGCCCGCGATGCGATTGTCGCGCAGCGCTGCGGCCAGCGCAGCTTCGTCGACGAGATTGCCGCGCGACAGATTGATGAAGAAGGCGTGCTTCTGCATCCGCGCCAGCGCCGCCTGCCCGATCAGGTTCTCGGTTTGCTCGTTGGCAATGGCGAGGCAGACGACGTAGTCGGAACGGCCGAGGAGATCATCGAGTGGCACATGCTGGATCGTCGCGTCTTTGATGGTGACGAAGGGATCGGCGACCAGCACTACCATACCGAGTACCTTCGCGAGGGCCGCGAGATAGCGCCCGATGCTGCCATAGCCGATGATGCCGATGCGGCTGCCGGCGAGCTGCCGCCCCATGATCACTTCCGGCGCCCTGTCCGCGTGATAATCGGCGGTCGCGCGCGAAACGCCGCGCGACAAATCCACCATGTAGCCGAGCGCGAGCTCGGCGACCGACTGCACGAAGCCGGGGCTTGCGCGCGTCACCAGCACACCAGAAGCGGAGGCCGCGGCTACATCGATGTTGCGGATGTCGACCGCGCAGCGCACGAAGGCGCGCAGGCTCGGCAGCTTTGCAAAAATCCCGCCCGGCCCCTGCGTCATGCGGTCGGCGACGATGATGTCGACATCGCGCGCCGCATCGACCAGCGCGGCGGCATCGAGCGCCAAATCGCCCTCATGCAGCTTCACGTCGGCCACCGCGCGCAAACCGCTGAGGCTGCGCTCGCCGTAATAGTCGCGCCGCATCTGCGGGGTATGGGCCAGCAATACTTTCAAGGCGGGGCAATTCTTTCGACAATCCTTCGGACCATCTGCGGGCAAGGAGGTCAAGTGCGGCAGCCGCAACCCTTGCCCGCGCCAAAACGCTGCGTCATCCTCTCGCACTGCGGCAGGAAGTAAGCGCGGGGATTACATGGCTCACTACAAGCTCTATTGCATCGGCGCATCCGGCAACTCCTACAAGGTCGCGCTGTACCTGAACTGCGCCGGCCTCGACTGGGCGCCCGTCGGCATCGACTTCGCAGGCGGCGTGCAGCGTGACGCGAGCTGGCGCGCCGAGCACAATGCCATGGGCGAGGTTCCGGTGATGGAGGTCGCGGGACAGCTTATGTCGCAGTCCGGCGCGATGCTGACCTGGCTTGCGGAAACCACCGGGCATTTCGCGCCGCCCGCAGAGCAGCGCTACGAGGCGCTGCGCTGGATCCTGTTCGACAATCACAAATTCACCAATAACCTCGCCATCCACCGTTTCCAGAAGAGTTTTATGCCGGAGCCGGCGCACCCTGCCGTGCTCGCTTTCATGCGCGCTCGTGCGGAAAGCTCCTTTGCGATCGTCGAGAAACATCTCGCCGACCGCGCCTTCATGCTGGGCGAGCGGCCGACCATCGTGGATTTCTCGTTTGCCGGCTACATCTACTATCCGCCGGAAGAAACCGGCTTCGACATTGCGGCCGACTATCCCGCCATCGATGCCTGGCGAAGCCGCCTCGCCTCCATCAAGGGATGGAAGCCGCCCTACGAGATGATGCCGGTCGGAAGCGACCTGCGCGTCGGGCGCGCCTGAAGGCCTCGGGTTCCATCCGGATCGGGTAGCGGACGGGCTAATCGTTGTTGATCGGCCACTGCGGATTGCGGTAACTCGGCAAGATGAGCTGCAAATTGACGATTCGCAGGATCACGAAGTTCGCCGTGCTCGGCCTCGCCAGCGTCGCGGCATCCGCGATTCCGGCTGCTGCCGCCGAGCCACAAAAGGTCGGCCAGGCGGAAATCATCCGCAACGAGGTGGTCGATGCCAGCGAGGAGAGCCGGCTTGTCCCGATCAATATCGGCGACGACGTGGTGCGCGACGAGGTCATTCGCACCAGCGCCGACGCCAACGCGCGGTTCGGCTTGATCGACAATACCAAGCTGACGCTCGGTCCTGCTTCGACGCTGAAGATCGACCGTGCGGTGCTTGCCGAGGAGTCCCGCTACAAGCAGATCACGATCCGCCTGACCAAAGGCGCATTCCGCTTCATCACCGGCAACTCCGACAAGAAATCCTACAGGATCGAGACGCCCAGCGCATCGATCGGCGTGCGCGGAACGATCCTCGATATCAGGATATCGGACAAAGAGACGCTGGTCGCGCTGCAGGACGGTCGGGCGAATGTCTGCGCCGGCGGCAAGTGCACGCAGCTCACCGAGCGCGGCCATACCGCCAGGGCGACGCTCGAAGGTGGCGTTCCGCAGATCAAGCGCGACCTGCTTCCGACCTGGACGTTTACATCCGTTTGCGCCGGAAATGCATCCTTGTGTTCGCCGCTACCGGCGCTGACGAAGAAGGCGAGCCTGACGGCCCCAGCGCTCGACAAGGTCGGCAAGAGGGGCGCGATCACCCGCTTCTGTCCGGATGGCCAGCCGATGAAGGGAAGCTCCTGCGGACCCGGGCTCGACCTCACGACGCCGTCGCGCGACCTGCCGCTGCTTAATAGTCCGACCCGCGATGCGTCGTTGCCGGACACCCCGTCAATCTCACCGATCTCTCCTTCGATCCCCTCGACGAATTTGGGGCGAACCAGCCTGCCATCCGTCAGCCCGCGTCTGTCAGTGCCGTCGTTGGGACGTTAGAGCATGATCCGGAGGCGGTTTTCCGAAAAGATCATGCTCCAACAAAGAGCTGGAGTGAGATGATGATTCGAGGAAAAGTCATCTCGCTCCAGGCACCGCCTCACTTCGTCCGCGCCACCGTCGTGCCGTCCCAGCCTTCGGCTGTGGGATTCTCGATCTGATGCTTGCAGCGCTCGATCATCAGCGATGATGCCGCGTCAAGCTGCCTGAGTTTCTGCGCCTGCTGGAAATGGCGGATCGCACCGGCAAAATCGCCTGTGCGCCAGGCAGCCAGACCTGCCTCGTAGGCCGCGATCCAGTCGCGCAAGTCATCGCATTCGCCGGCCATGCCGAGCAGCTCGTAGATTTGCAGGCCGCCGGCGCGGCCATAGACCGCAAGGCGGTCCAGCTCGCGCACGACGATGCGCTCGCCGGCGAGGCGGCGCGTCTCCGGGCCAATGATGATCGTGGAGCCGTAGCTCTTGTTGGTGCTCTCGAGGCGGCTTGCGATGTTCACGGCATCGCCGATCACGGTGTAGTTCAGACGCACCTCCGAGCCGATATTGCCGACCAGCATGTCGCCGGAATTGATGCCGATGCGAATCTTCACCTTCTCGCCGTGATCGTCGGTGAGGCCAGCTTCATCCACCGCGCGCTGGCAGGCGAGCGCGGCGCGGCAGCAATCGACGGCGTGATCGGGATTTGGCGACGGCGCGCCCCAGAACGCCATCACGGCGTCGCCGATGAACTTGTCGATCGTGCCGCCGTGATCCTGGATCTGTGCCGAGACCACATCGAGATAGCGCGACAGCAGCGGGATGATGCGGTCGCCCAGTCGCTCCGACATCCCGGTGAAGCCGGCGAGGTCGATGAACATCACGCTCATCGGCCGCACCGCGCCGCCGAGCCGCGCGCCGTTGCCGTCGCTGATCAGCCGCCGCACCAGGTCAGCCGGGATATATTTGCGGAACGCGGCCAGCCCCTGCGCCATATCGCCGATCGCGCCGGAGAGATTGGCAATCTCGGTGAGGCGCGAGGGATGCCGCTGCACCTTGTCGAGATCGAAACGTTCGACATGCCTGATCTCGTTGACCACCTTGATCAGGGGCGCCGCGATCAGCCGCTGCGCCAGCCACGTCGACAGCAGCCCGGCAAAGGCGATCAGCGCGGCGAGCCCGATCAGGAGGTTGCGGATCGTGGCCTGCACCGGTCCCAAAAATTCCGATTCCGGCACCACGGTCACCAGCGACCAGCCCGGAAACGAGATCGGCGTCAGCACGGTCTTGTAGGGCTTGCCGTCCCTGACGACGGTCGTGTTGAACGGATCCGACCCACCCGCATCATAGGCGCTGCCCGCCTGGCGGATCGCATCGACGGCAACCGGGAATGTCGGCTGCTCGGTCTTCAGCGGAGTGACCTCGTCGGCATTGGCATCGGGCGCCGCGATCACGGACCCGTCGCGGTCGAGGATGAAAGCACTGGCTGATTTGCCGACCGTGAGCTGCGACAGGAAATTCGACACCCGGGTCAGCTCGATGATGATGGCGAGCACGCCGGCGCGATCGCCGTCGAGACCGATCCGCACCGCGAAAGCCGCAGCCGGCCGCTCGCCGGTCGGATGGAGCGTCAGCGTCGACCACAGATCGGAGCCGCGGAACCATTCCTGTTCGGTGACGAGATAGCTGGTGTCCTCGACGTGGCTGTCCCTGAACTTGAGGTCGCCGTTCTCATAGTCGTATCGCTCGATGCCGAGCTTGCGGTCGGTGCCGATGGTCAGAATCTCGACGGCATTGTCGCCGAGCTTGTGCGCGGCATAGAACTCTCCATCCGGCCATCCGAACGCAACCCAGGAAATGGTGGGCTGGGCCTGCAGTTGCGACAGGAACACGAACTTGCGCCGCTTCGCATCGTCGATATCGAGCACTTTTTCGGTGAGCAGCGCACGCACCGCGATCGAGGCGGAGCGCGCTTCCGTCGTGATCGATTGCAACTGATCGCCGACCGCAGAGACGATCTGGTCGTTGATGGTATCGGCCAGCGTCTGACTGATCTGCGAGGCGGTACGCCACCACAGCAAATTCACGCCGACCGCGCTGACGATGATCGACATCAGCACGAGGCCCGAGATGGCGCTGCGGACTCCGATACGCATTTCACCCTTCTGGCTGCGAATTCGTCACCGTGCAATACGGATCACGTTGCGCTGCGTTATGCCGGACCCGTCGGTCCACACAGTTCTGTGACCTTTACCGCGGTGAAACTTCTGGAATGTTTCCTTCGTAGACGCCAATAGGATACGACTGATACTCCCCAGGGTTTTCTGATGCACGACGTTTCAATTCCGGCAGCCGTTCTCGCAGGGCTCATCAGCTTCCTGTCGCCCTGCGTGTTGCCGCTGGTGCCGCCCTATCTGGTTTACCTCACCGGCGCCACCGTCGAGCATGTCGCCAATGACGAGGACGTGAAGGCCTCCAAGCGCGCGGTGATGGGCGCCGCGCTGATGTTCGTGCTGGGCTTCTCCACCGTGTTCGTGGCGCTCGGGGCCAGCGCATCCTTTATCGGCGGCCTGATCCGCGCCTGGTCGGCGCAGCTTTCGATCGTCGCCGGCATCGTCATCATCATCATGGGCCTGCACTTCCTCGGGCTGACCCGGATCGGCCTCTTGATGCGCGAGGGACGGCTGACGGCGCCGAAGCCGGTCGGGCTGTGGGGCGCCTATGTAATGGGGCTTGCCTTCGCCTTCGGCTGGACGCCTTGCATCGGCCCGATCCTGGCGGCGATCCTCTCGGTGGCCGCGGCGGAAGCCACCGTCACCAAGGGCGCGATGCTGCTGGCGGTCTATTCCGCCGGGCTCGGCATCCCCTTCCTGCTGGCCGCGTTCGCGATCAAGCAGTTTTCCGCGCTGTTTGCGCGCATGAAGCATCACCTCCACAGCGTCGAGCGGGCGATG
>Ga0081540_1003767_pt1 | contig 11876 bp, 12 predicted proteins | sample TabmetS2T1R1_FD_71024 | JGI IMG/M metagenome (GOLD analysis project Ga0081540, IMG submission 71024) | Tabebuia heterophylla rhizosphere microbial communities from the University of Puerto Rico - S2T1R1 | ecosystem: Host-associated > Plants > Roots > Rhizosphere ...
TTGGCGAGGAGCGAGCCGGCGATCCCCGTCGCCGCGGCGCCGGTTCCACCGCCGGCTCCCGCGCCTCCCGCCGCACCGGCCCCCGCGGCTCCGGCAGCCGCGGCGGAGGAGCTCGCGGCCGTCGCGGCGACGAAGCCGGCCCCGAGCCCCAGCGTGACCGCCACCCGGCGCTGCACCCGGTCCTTGGCGCCCGGAGGCGGCGCGAGCGTCTCGGAATCCTCGCGGCCGAGGTCGTCCCACTCGGGGGGAAGATCTCCGTTCACCCGCTCGCTCACGGCTCACCTCGCAGGGCGGCGGTGATCTTCGCTCGGCCGAGCCGGAGCCGCGAGTAGACCGTGTTGAGAGGCACGTCGAGCGCGGTGGCGATCTCCGGGACGGGAATCCCGTTGAGGTCGTGCATCACCACCACCGCCCGCTGGTCGATGTCGAGCCGCGCGAGCGCCGCCTGCAGCCGGCTGCGTTCCTGCCGCGAGGCGACGACGTCGTCGGGCGCCCGGGCCTCGTCGGCGCGCTCCGTCGCCGGCTCCGCGACGCTGACCTCGAACCTGTGCCGGCGGCGCCACTGCGCGGCGATGCGGAAGGCGATGCCCAGGAGCCAGGGCCGCAGCGGGCGGGACGGGTCGTAGGTGCCATAGCGGCGATGGGCCACCACGAACACGTCGTGAACCGCATCCTCCACGTCAGCCTCCGGCACGCCCAGCCGTCTCAGATACAGCCACACCACCTCGAACTCCGCGTCGTAAGCCGCCGCGAAGGCCGCATCGTCGGGAACGGTTGGCGGGGGACCCACGGAGGCGGCGGACTGCACTCCCTTCTCCATTGCCGGAGGCGGGCCCGCTCCGTCACGGTCAGAAGCGGCCAAAGAGGCCTCCACCGACCCACACCGAGAAGGGGGGAACTGCCCACGCTTCCTGGTTGTCCACGAGGAACCGAGGACGGACGAGGTTCACGGCTCCGTCGAGGTGTAGCCGCAGACCCACCGGATCCGCGAACAGCCATTCCCACTGTGCCCGGGCTCCGGCGGAGACCATCCAGGGGCTCGCCTCCTGGGAACGACTGTACCCCTCGCCCGTCGCGCTGAGCGGGCCGGCCTGGGCGACGCCGCACGCGCCCCAGGGGCCGAAGCGCGCGCAGCCGACCAGCGCCGCGCTGAGCAACGAGGTGGAGATGGTGCCCGTCCCGTACGCGACCCGTGTCCCGGGAAGCCAGCGGCCCTCGACCTCCACCGACGCGCTGCTCGAGGCCGCCCCGGCGTGGATCAGCACGCCGCCGGCGAATCCGGGCAGGACGCCGGCCGCGCCCAGGGCCTCGACCCCGACCACCGGTCGCCACCCGGTGGACGCCGGGCCCGGGACAGCGACGAGCGCCGGCTCGCCCGCCTCGGTGGCGAGGCCTGCATCCGCCGGCATTCCGGCATCCGCGGCTGGGAGGCCGCCCGGCTCGGGGGCAGGACCCGCATCCGCCGCGCCCACGCCGGCGTCGAACCGCGGCGGAGGCCGACCCGCGTCGGCGGTGGGCGCGAGAGCGACGGCGGCGAGGCCGAGCGGGGCGAGAAGGCCGGCATCGCGCCCCGCGGTCCCGGCGTCCAGGGCAGCGGGCCCCGCGGTGCCCGCGTCGACGGAGGCGGGCCCCGCATCGGGTGTCCTCGCCCCGGCGTCCGGGAGCGGCGGAGGCCGACCGGCGTCCGCGGCGAGCACCACCGCACCCAGCCCGAGCGCGGCGAGCGGGCCGGCATCGGGCAGCAGACCACGGGTCGGAGGACCCGTGCGTGGGGCGCCGCCGGCGCCGACTGCGCCCGCCCCCATGGCGGATGCCGCCGCCCCCGTGTCTGCGGCGGATGTCGGAGGTGGCGTCGCGGTCACGACAGGCGGCCGTGTCGGAGCGGGTGTCGGCGCAGGAGTCGGCGGCAGCGGAGGCGAAGCGGTGACGGTCGCCGCCGGAGGTGGGCGAGGAGGCCGGGCGAGCGGATCGATGGCCAGGGCGATCGCGAGGGCCACGGCCCCACCGAGCTCCTCGCACCCCGGACCGGTCCCGGTGAGCTCGCGGACGCCCAGCACGCGACCGGACCGGCTGTCGAGCAGCTGAACGCGCGCGCCGATCCCCGCACCCTCGCCGCGGAGCACGCAGCGGACGGTGCGCGGCGCGTTCCGCGCGAAGGGAGGCCGCCCGAGGATCTCCCTCACCTGGGACTCGAGCTCGGGTCGGGTCGGACACGCCTCGGCGCCCGCCTGCCGCCGGTAGTCGAGCACCACCTTCGCCGGTGGCTTCGTGGAGCGGACCTTCGCCATCGCCGCGCCGGTCGACGCGAGGCAGAGTCCAACGGCCACCACGCGCCACCGACGGAACATTGCGAGCGCATCCTGCCGATTCGGCGGGCCCCGCGCGAGCAAACAGCCGACCCGGCGCGGGCTTCGTCCCCGGCGCGCAGGTCCTGCGCAGCAACGGCAAGTCAGGGCGGCAGGGTGATGCGTCCCGGCGCCGCATTCGCGCCGTTCTGGGTGTGGCAGCTGTTGCAGTCGCCGGTGGGGACCGCAGTCGTCATCGCACGCGTCTTCCCGTTGAAGGTGACGCGGGCAGTGATGGGGAAGGTGAGCTGCGCGATGCCGTGGAAGTTGCCCGAGACGCTGCTGGCGACGAAGCTGGCCGACGTCCCGGTCGCGTCGGTGACGGTGATCACCGCCCCACCTGCGCCGCTCCCGTTGCAGTCGTCCGGCTCGTGGCCGGTCGGATACACGGTCCCGCCGACGTCGAAGGTCGGCCCGTTCTGTTGCGTGTGGCAGGCGATGCAGGCGTGCCCCGGCTCCATGTTCGGGTTCCCCCGCGTCCCGAGGGTCCAGGTCGAGTGGCTGGTGCAGGTCGGCGCGGCGCCGAGCGGGTCCGGCGGAGGCGGAGGGCCCGCGTCCACCGGCGGAGGCGTTCCACCGTCGGTCAGGCAGGCTCCGGCCGGCATGCCCGCGTTCACCCAGGCCACGAACGCGCTCGCCTCGGACGCAGGAACGGCGGCGTTCGGCGCGGGCGGCATCGGCGAGGTGGTCGACTGCATCCGGACCACCGCGCGCGCTCCGTTGGTCGCGGTCGGGTTGCCCGGATCCGGTGCCTCCAGGGCGGCGAGCGTCGCGAGGGACTGCGGCGCCCCGCCGGCGGGCGTCGTTCCGTGGCAGCTCCAGCAGTACGCGCTCAGCACGTCGTATGCCGTGCAGGGGAGATCGGTGGAGAGGACCACACCGCCGTCGGACGCCGTCCCGCCGTCCGCTCCGGAGCCGGTGGTCCCGCCGTTCTGGCTGCCTCCGGGTCCATTGGCCGTCGGCCCCGCGCCGTGGGAACCGGTGATGCTCCCTTCACAGGCCACGAGCGCTGTCGCGAGCACTGCCGCGACGAGGCGACCTCGCCCGACAGCGCGGGGCAAGTCCGGCCCACCACCGATGTGTTCCTGCACTCCTGCCTCCGCCCGCGCCGACGAGCTGGGCTCCCGCGAGTGATTGCCCGGCGGCCGCGGATCCGTCACGACGCCACGGAATGGCAGTGGAGGGACGGAAACCGTCGCCATCGCCGGCTGGCCGCTCGGGCCGCCGCGAGCCGTGACCTGCTCACGAGCCGACGGGGCACCGCTTCCGGCGGCGGCCTGTCGTTGACAGCGACCCGTGCGGAGTGTCACCGACACCCGACCCCACCCGTGGAGGCACCATGAGCACCGCACCCACCGCCCCTCCCCCACCGCGCGAGCCGGAGCTGCTCGGGCAGACCGTCGTCGTGATCGGCGGAAGCGCGGGCATCGGCTTCGAGACTGCCCGCCGGGCACGCACCGAGGGGGCCAAGGTGATCCTCACCGGCCGCAATCCCGAGCGATTGCGGCAGGCCGCGAGCGAGCTCGGAGCGGCGACCTCCGTCGCCTTCGACGCCACGGACTCCGCTCGCCTGGAGGGCTTCTTCCGGGAGCTCCCCACCCCGATCGACCACGTGATGGTGACCGCCGGCGCGCCCTACTACGGGCGCCTCGCCGACATGGACTTCGGGGAGGTGCGCCGCATCCTCGACGAGCACGTGTTGCTGGTCCTGCAGGTCGCCCGCCACGCCGCCACGAAGGTGAGACCTGGAGGTGGCCTGATCTTCATGAGCGGCACGGGGGGCCGTCGCCCGGCGGTCGGGCTGTCGCTCGCCTCGGCCCTGACCATGGCCCTCCCCGCCCTCGTCCGCGGCCTGGCGCTGGAGATCGTCCCGGTCCGGATCAACGTCATTGCCCCCGGCTTCGTCGACACCGGGCTGTCGGCGACGCTGCTCGGAGACCAGCTCGAGAACCGCCGCAAGCAGCTCCGCGACACGCTTCCGATCCGGCGGGTGGTCGGACCGGCGGACGTGGCCGCGCTCGCGGTGCATCTGATGACCAACACCGCCCTCACCGGCGCGACCTACGACGTCGACGGAGGACAGCAGCTCGTCGAGTGAATGCGCTAAGACGCGGCGCGGAGGTGACCCCGTGAGCACGAAGCGAGCCGCGGCGTGGAAGGCGCTCGAGTCCCACGCTGCAACCGTGTCCAAGATTCATCTGCGCCAGCTCTTCGCCGAGGACTCCAAGCGAGGCCAGCGGATGGCGCTCGAGGCCGTGGGCCTCTACCTCGACTACTCGAAGAACCGGGTCACTGACGAGACGCTGCGGCTCCTGCTCCAGCTCGCCGAGGAGTCGGGGCTCCGTGACCGCATCGACGCCATGTTCCGCGGCGACAAGATCAACGTCACCGAGAAGCGAGCGGTCCTCCACGTCGCTCTTCGCGCGCCGAGGGACGCGAAGATCTTCGTCGACGGAAAGGACGTCGTCCCCGAGGTCCACGCCGTCCTCGACCGGATGGCCGCCTTCGCGACCCAGATCCGCAGCGGCGCCTGGAAAGGCCACACCGGCAAGCGGATCCGGAACATCGTCAACATCGGGATCGGCGGCTCGGACCTGGGCCCGGTGATGGCCTACGAGGCGCTGAAGCACTACAGCGACCGGAATCTGGACTGCCGCTTCGTGTCCAACATCGACGGCACCGACTTCGTCGAGGCGGTGCGCGACCTCGATCCGGCCGAGACCCTCTTCATCGTCTCCTCCAAGACCTTCACCACCCTGGAGACCATGACCAACGCCCGGACCGCGCGGGCCTGGTCAGTGGCCGGGCTGGGCGGGGACGAACGTTCGGTGGCCAAGCACTTCGTCGCCGTCTCGACCAACGCCCGCGAGGTCTCCAGGTTCGGGATCGACGTCGCCAACATGTTCGAGTTCTGGGACTGGGTCGGCGGCCGGTACTCGATGGACTCGGCGATCGGCCTGTCGACGATGATCGCCATCGGCCCCGACGGGTTCCGCGAGATGCTCGGCGGCTTCCGGCAGATGGACGAGCACTTCCGGACCGCCCCCTTCGCCGCGAACCTCCCGGTGCTGATGGGGCTGCTCTCGCTCTGGTACAACGACTTCTTCGGCGCCCAGACCGTCGCGGTCCTGCCCTACGAGCAGTACCTGAAACGCTTCCCGGCCTACCTCCAGCAGCTCACGATGGAGAGCAACGGAAAGCACGTCACCCTCGAGGGGCTGCCGGTCGAGCGCGACACCGGTCCCATCTACTGGGGAGAGCCGGGAACCAACGGCCAGCACTCCTTCTACCAGCTGATCCACCAGGGGACCCGGCTCATCCCCTGCGACTTCATCGCCTTCGCCAAGCCGCTCAACGTCGTGGGCCGACACCACGACATGCTCCTGGCCAACGTCTTCGCCCAGACCGAGGCCCTGGCGTTCGGCAAGACTCCCGAGCAGGTGAAGGGCGAGGGGACGCCGGACTGGCTCGTGCCGCACCGGGTCTTCGAGGGGAACCGACCCACGAACACCATCCTGGCCGACCGGCTCACGCCGGCCACGCTGGGAACCCTGGTCGCGCTCTACGAGCACGCCGTCTTCACCCAGGGCGTCATCTGGAACATCGACTCGTTCGATCAGTGGGGCGTCGAGCTGGGGAAGGTGCTCGCCCAGCGCATCATCCCCGAGCTGGAGAGCCCCTCCGAGCCCGCGCTGGAGCACGACAGCTCGACCAACACCCTCATCCGCCGCTACCGGGCGACGCGGACGTAGGCGCAGGGCTGCGGGCGGCGGTTCGGTCCTGGGGGATTCACCCCCTGCGATCGTTCGCGGACGACACGGCTCCTGCGTCAATTTGCCGCTGGGCCTTGTCCGTGAACCCCACTCGTGGAGGCGTTGCGTTCGCACCGAATCTCCAGCGGGAGGGCCCACCATGCGTCGCCAGGATTTGCTCCGAGGGTCGGCAGTCGCTCTTTGCCTCGGGAGCTTCGTCATCCTCGTCGCGGGTTGCGGCAGCAGCGAGGGGGACGGCCCCGTCGGGGGACCGGTCGTGGGGGCGGTCGATGCGCACTGCGCCGGGACATCCCAGGCCATCGACCTCTCCACCTGTCACGCCAACGTCCCGCCGGGCGATCCCGACTACGGGCCGACGCTCTACAACTCGTCCGCGGACGACGACGACTGCAAGTACCAGGTGAGCTTCACGGCCACGCCCGTCCGGCGGAATCAGAACGTGACCTTCACGGTCACCGCCAAGACGCTGTCCGACCTGCAGCCGGCCACCGGCGCCAACGTCGAGGCCGAGGTCTTCCTCAACGACACCCACCCTGCTCCGAACTCCGGCCAGGCGACCAGCGAGAAGTCCGGGGGCGTGTACGACGTGGGGCCCATCAAGTTCGACGCGGCGGGCCGCTGGACCGTCCGCTTCCACCTCCACCATGACTGCCAGGACTCGACCGAGGACTCACCGCACGGGCACGTCGCGTTCTTCATCGACGTTCCCTGACGAGTGTCCGCACCTCAGGAAAGGCCTCATCGGCGAGCCGCCTGGAGATCGTCCTCGAGGTCGCGAAGCGCGCCATCGAGCGCCGCCAGCATTCCGCTTTCTCCCTGAGCGCTGCCCAGGATCTGCCGCTTCCAGGTGGTGCAGAACGTCGTGACTCCGTTCCGGGGGATCCGGCAGGGCTCCTGAAGACTGAGCTCGAACAGATACGCGTAGGTTCCGGGCTCGACCTCCATCACCCGGAACGTTGCGCGGACCAGCGGGAGGGTCGGGTCGGCCTTGCCGAGCGGGACCACCTCGAGCCCCATGCGCCGCACGGCCTCCTCCGTGCGTGACCGGACTCCGGCGCCGTGGGGCACGTCGGCGCCGGTCGACTCGACCCCTCCGGTCACGGCAACGGCACACAGGTTGCGGAGGGGAATCACCTCACCGGGTGTCGCGCGTGCGAGGCCACCCAGGAGGAGGAAGAGCAGCGTCAGGGATCGCCTCATCACCCCCAGGTGCCGCGACCAGGGGCTCATGTGACCGACGAGGCAGACCTCGAACCCTGAAGCGCCTGCTCGAAGGGCTCAGTCTCCGGCGATCCCCTGATCCGGGGATGCGCGGCTCCGGGTCACGTCGAATTCATGTGACCCCATGATCGTGAATGACTCTTCCAGCTCCCGGCAGCCGGCGACGGCCACACATCTCCTGCGCGAGGTGATCCGTCGCGCGAGGCATGCACTGTTCGCAACGCGAGTCGAGCGTCGTGTCTCTCGCCCAGGCACTGACGCAATCGTGCGTCGCGCACGAGCGCAGGAAAAGACGATGTCTCGAGCAGTGGCAGTGGGTATCGCAGGCGCGGTCTTGCTGGTCGGAGGCCTCGTCCACGCAGCGATCGCCAGTCCCTCCGGAACGTCGGTGGTCATCTCGATGCAGGGAACGGCCGGCCTCCACATCGAGGGAACCACCCACGAGCTCTCTCTGTCGGAGCATGACGGCGAGCTTTCGTTCCAGGTCCCCCTCTCCGGCGTCGATACCGGGATCGGCCTCCGGAACCGGCACATGCGGAACTACCTGGACGTGGCTCACTTTCCCCGCGCCGAGCTCCGCGTTCCCCGCTGGAGCCTGACCTTTCCCGCATCGGGAAAGGCGAGCGAATCGGATACCCCGGGCATCCTGACGATCCACGGCATCAATCGACCCTGCTCGGTGCACTACCGCGCGGAGAGAACGCCCTCGGGCGAGCTCAGGGTTCGAGCCACCACCAAGATCGACATGCGTGACTTCGGCGTCGAAGTCCCCTCGTACCTCGGCGTCCACGTCGATCCCGAGGTCGCCATCCAGGTCGACTTCTCCCTCCACGACCTATGAGGCACGCACGCTGGTTGCTGCTGCTCCTTGGCCTGAGCGTGTCCGGCGCCGCCCATGCCTACCCCTTCATGATCCGGCACGGCTACACGCAGTGCTCGTCGTGCCACACCGATCCCTCGGGTGGGACGTTCCTGAACGAGTACGGCCGCGCGCAGAGTCAGCTGCTCCTCAGCTCGATCCCCGGCGGCGGGGATGAGTCCTCCGACGATGCTCAGGGTGAGCCGACCGTCGGACGGCTCCTCGGGTTCATTCCGCTCCCCTCGTGGTTCCGGCCCGGCGGCTGGGTGCGCGAGGGCTACATCTGGAACGCCGTCGACGGGAAGATCGTCGATCGACGTGCCCTCCAGATGCGAGCCGACCTGGGGGCGGATGTGAAGATCGGCGCCTTTCGCGCCGCCGCGGAGCTGGGTTACGGCAGCCCCCAGGGCACGCCGCGTCTCGCGCAGATCACCCACTCCACGACCGGCCCGAACCTGGTGGGACGAGAGTTCTGGGCCGGTGTGGAGATCTTCGGAGGAGAGGGGCTGCTCCGGGCGGGCCGGATCAACGTGCCGTTCGGGCTCCGCAACCTCGAGCACACCTCGTTCGTCCGGACGGCGACCCAGACCGACTTCAACGCGGATCAGACCTACGGGGTCGCCTTCGCCATGTCGAGGCCCACCTGGCGTGCGGAGGTGATGGCCCTGCTCGGAAACCTCTCGGTGCACCCGGACGCATACCGGGAGCGGGGCGTGTCCGGTTATTTCGAGCTCTCGGCATCGCCAACCACCGCGATCGGGATCAGCGCGCTCGCCGCGCGTGCCGATGCCTCCCTGACCACGCGCGTCCCCACCCTCCGGCAAGCGTACGGCGGCTTCGCCCGGGTCTCGCCCTGGCGGCCGCTGGTCGTTCAGCTCGAGGCGGATCTGGTGACCGAGAGCCGGCTCGGAAGCGGCGTCCACGACTTCGGGCATGCCGAGTGGCTCCAGGCCGATCTCGAGCCTGTTCGCGGGCTCCACCTCTTCGGTGCGCTGGAGGGAATGAAGACCGGGTCCACGCCCGAGCTCCAGCGCGGGGTGTGGGGAGGGCTGTGGTGGTTCGTGATCCCCCACCTGGACATCCGGGCAGACGTCGTGGAGCGCTGGGGCCAGGGCCCGGCGACGACGACCTTCCTCGTGCAGCTCAACGGATATCTGTGATGCGACTCCAGCCCCTCCTCCTCGCCGCAGTCTTCATCGCTCCGCTCGCGGCCCGGGCCACGCCCAACTTCCCGGCGGCGGTCGCCCGCGACCTCCAGCTCTCCGCGCCCCCCGCCTGCACTGTCTGTCACGCCACGAATGCGGGCGGGGCCGGCACGGTGGTCAAGCCGTTCGGCAAATATCTCGTCTCGCGCGGCCTCGTCCCGTTCGATGAGAACTCCCTGTCCGGAGCGCTGGCCGCGGCCGCCGGCGAGCGTCACGACACGGACGGCGACGGGATTCTCGACGTCGACGCGCTGAAGCAGGGTCTCGACCCGAACGGCACTTCCTCGCACGGTCCGGCAATCGGGGACCCGACGTTCGGGTGCAGCACGACCGGCGGCGGCGCGGGCAGCACGCTCTGGCTCGTTGCGGCGGTCTGTCTCCGGCTAGCGGCTGCGCACGTCTCCCGGTGGCGCGGTGCAGCACCCGGCGCGGGAGACCACGCAATGCGGCCGGGCCTCCCGCGAGACTGAGCCACTCGCGTTCGGGGTTCGGCGAGGCGATGTGGGCCCGTGTGCTCTCGCTCGACGCAGGAGCACAGATGCGACGCGCGCCGCGGGATACGCGCGTGTTCGTCGTGCAACGAGATGTGCCTCACGCATCTGAGGGGCGAATCGCCCCATGAGCTCCGAGCTGCTCCGGCCAGACCACGTCCGCAAGATCCTCCAGCTGCACCGGGAGGCCGAGTCGATCCCGCCTGGACCCGGCCGCACCCTGCACCTCGTCGCCGGCCTGGAGCGCATCGTCGGCGGAGCGCTCGCCGCTTCGAGCGTGGACGAGGACTTCGGCCCGTTCCGTCGCGGTCGGATCCGTGAATACGTGAAGACGCATGTCACTCCGGGTCTGAACCGTCTGTTCGAGTTCATGATCCAGCACGGACTGGCTCCCCACCCGGCGCTCCGACCACTGATGCAGCGCTTCGGCGGCAAGGTCGCGCTGACCGCCCGCCGGCGCGAGCTCGTCGAGGACGCGGATTGGTACGAGGATCCGTTCTTCCAGGAGCACTACCGACCGAGTGGGCTCGACGACGCAGTTTTCTCGGCGCGGCAGATCCAGCCTGGGAAGGTCTCCAGGGTGAGCGTCGTTCGTGCATCGCGTGACCGGCCCTTCTCGGACGAGGAACGAAACGCGGTGGAGTTCTTCCACGAGCAGCTCGAGCACCTCGAGCAGAGGTCGGCCCCGCGACAAGGAGAACCGCGGCTGACTCCCCGTGAGCGAGATGTCCTCCGTGGACTGCTCCAGGGAGCGTCCGAGAAGCAGGTCGCAGCGGAGCTGGGCATCAGCCCGCAGACGGTGCACGGGCGAGTGAAGAGCATTTACCTGGCCTACGGCGTCACCTCTCGCTCCGAGCTGCTGGTCAAGTGCCTCGGCCGGAACCCGTCCCCCGACCTCGGCGGGCGCACCGCGCTCGCGGGCTGAGATTTCGTCGCCTCCTCCCCTGAACCGGGGAGGGCACGGGATCGCGCCGCCCTTAGGTCACGGGTCGCGCAATCTCGCGCGTCAATCACGGAATCAAACGTCATGAATCGAAGCAAGCTCGCCCGCGCGTTCCTCGCCGGGCTCTCGGTCGCCGTCACCGCCTGCGGCGGAGGAACGGGATCGGGCATGAGTCCCCCGCCGCCGCCGCCACCGCCCTCGGCGTCGGTCAAGCTGGCCAGCGCGCAGCCCTATGGGAGCTACCTGGTCGACGGGGCCGGACGCACGCTCTACCTCTTCGCCCGCGATCTCCCCGCGGGCGGAGGCAACACGGCCGTCTCCAACTGCACCGGGAGCGCCTCGGACATGAACTCCTGCGTGCACTTCTGGCCCATCTTCCACGCCGCCAACAACGTCGTGCAGGGAATCGACCCCAGCGATCTGGGGGAGATCACCCGGACGACCGACGGTCTCAAGCAGAGCACCTACAAGGGCTGGCCGCTCTACTACTTCCTCAACGACCCCAACCCGGGCGACATCAACGGGGAGACCATCGCGGACTGGTTCGTCATCCGCAGCCCGTTCTACACGGTCATGAGCCTCACCGACGCGCAAGGAACGAGGCGCCTGGTGGACGCGAGCGGTCGCAGCCTCTACGTCTTCACGCAGGATACCTCGGGCCCCAACCCGACCAGCGCCTGCGCGGGGACGTCTGGAGACCGAACCACCTGCGTGGGGAACTGGCCGATCTTCGCAGTGAGCTCGGTGGTCGTTCCGAGCGCGATCGGCGCAGGACAGCTGAGCAGCTTCACCCGGGGCGACGGAATTCAGCAGACCGCGTTCAGCGGGCATCCGCTCTACTACTTCGTCGACGATCAGGTTCCCGGTGATTCGAAGGGGCTCGTCTTCCCTCCGGGGCTGGGCTTCTGGTTCACCGTCGACCCGTCGGCACAGTAGGGCTGACGGGCGGGCCCCGTCCCCCCCCGTACCCGCGGGAGAGGGCCCCCCCCCGCTCGCCCCCGGGCCCCCCCCCCAACCACAACGCGGGGACCGCCGCCCC
>Ga0081540_1003768_pt1 | contig 11873 bp, 9 predicted proteins | sample TabmetS2T1R1_FD_71024 | JGI IMG/M metagenome (GOLD analysis project Ga0081540, IMG submission 71024) | Tabebuia heterophylla rhizosphere microbial communities from the University of Puerto Rico - S2T1R1 | ecosystem: Host-associated > Plants > Roots > Rhizosphere ...
ACCGCGTAGCGCTGCTCGAAATGCTGTCGAAGATCGCGGCGGAGTTTTGAGTGACGCCGTCATTCCGGGATGGTCCGAAGGACCAGACCCGGAATCTCGAGATTCCGGGTTCGTCGCTTCGCGCCGCCCCGGAATGACGGTGATAGCCTGCGTTCAAGCCGCGACGATACGGCCTTGAACGTCGCGCCGCCCGCGTCCCGACAGGAATTGCCGCTCGATCTCGGCGGCGGGAAGCGGCCGAGAGAACAGGAAGCCCTGCATCTCCGTGCATCCTTCGGAAGCGATGCTGTGGAGCTGCTCGGCGGTTTCCACGCCCTCGGCGGTCGCCGTCATGCCCATTCCATTGGCGAGGGCTGCGACCGCGCGCACGATGTTGAGCGAGCTCGCATCCTCGGTGATGTTCTTGACGAAAGAGCGGTCGATCTTGATCTTGTCGAACGGAAAGCTCTGCAAATACGTCAGCGACGAATATCCGGTGCCGAAATCGTCCATCGCGATCCGGATCCCGAGCGCCCGCAACTGATGCAGCACGGCAAGGGTTGCTTCCTTGTTGTGGAGCAGCACGGTTTCGGTGATTTCGATCTCGAGCCGCGTCGGCGCAAGGCCGGAAGCCGCGAGCGCGCCGACGATCACCTGCATCAGGCCGGGGCTGCGAAATTGCATCGCTGAAATATTGACGGCGACGTGAAGGTCATCGGGCCATTGTGCCGCGGTGGCGCAGGCCTGCCTGATCACCCACTCGCCCATCGGCACGATGAAGCCGATCTCTTCGGCCAATGGAATGAAGGTGGCCGGCGAGATCATTCCCTTGGTCGGATGATTCCAGCGTATCAAGGCTTCAAAGCCCGAGATTTCCTTGCTCGCGAGGTTGACGACCGGCTGGTAATGCAGCTCGAACTCGCCGCCCGGCAGCGCCCGGCGCATATCCTGCTCCATGATGCGGCGGGTCTGCATCTGCAGGTCCATCGCGGGCTCGAAGAAGCGGAACGTGCCGCGACCGTCGCTCTTGGCGCGATACAGAGCGAGGTCGGCATTGCGCAACAATTTGTCGGGGTTCGATCCGTCGCCGGGGCCGACTGAGATGCCGATGCTGACACCGATCACGGCCTGTTGGCCGTCGATATCATAGGGTTCGGTCAGCGCATCGATGACGCGCTGCGCCAGCGAGGTGGCCTCGGCGGGGTCCGCGATCGCGGCCTGCACGATCACGAATTCGTCGCCGCCCATCCGCGCGATCGTATCGGCCTCGCCGACGAGGGTGCGCAACCGTTCGGCGACGACCTTGAGCAGCTTGTCGCCGCAGGGGTGACCGAACGTATCGTTGACGGCCTTGAACTGATCGAGGTCAAGGTGATGGACGGCTACTATCTCGCCGTGCTGAACCCGGCCGAGCGCATGCTCGAGCCGGTCGTTCAACAGCACGCGATTGGCGAGATCGGTCAGAGCATCGTGGTGCGCCATGTACTCGATCTTGACCTCGGACTGGCGCTGCTCGGTGATATCCTCATGGGTCGCGACCCAGCCGCCGCCGGGCATCGGGCGGTGACGGATCTTGAAGGTGCGGCCGTTCATCAGCTCGACGATGCTGTCTTTGGCTTCGTTGGAAACCGCCACATTGGTGCGCCAGCGCAGATATTCGTCCCGCGTCATGGCGGGAAAGCTGCCGGCTTCGAAGCGCAGGTCGACGATCTCTATCAGCGACATGCCGGGGCTGACGCGCTCGGGAGCAATATCGTACATCGAAACAAAACGATCATTACACACGATCAGGCGGTGGTCGGAATCGAAGAAGCAAAGCCCCTGCGACATGTTGTTGATCGCAGTATCGAACTGGAAATTTTTGGCGCGCAGCGCCTCTTCCTGCTTCTTGCCGAGTTCGAATTGTTTCTTCAGCCGGGCATTGAGCTCTTCACGCTCGGTGATGTCCTCATGGGTCGCCATGCCGCCGCCGCCGGGGATCGGATGGACGGTGTAGGCGATGATCCGGCCGTCAGTGAATTCCTGGACCGTGGTGTCGAGCGCGATGTCGCGTCCGACGCGCTGACGAACGTAATCATCGGGTGCCCCGTGCACCTTCAGGCCGAGCTTCAGCCGGTGCCGGATCAGTTCGCTGGTCGGCGTGCCCGGCTTCACCTGTTCGGGCGAGAACCCGTACATTTCCCGGTAACGCTCGTTGCAGAAGACGACTTCGCGCTTCTCGTCGAAGACGACGATTCCGAGCGATAAATGGTTGATGGCCTCTTCGAGGCGTGCGCTCAACTGCGCCGACCGCGTGGCGGTGATCTGGCCGTGATCCGTCATGTAGCGTTTCCCCAGCCGCTAACGGCGGCTCTCCTCCCTCCAGGAGATTGGCCATTAGAACCGCAAGCTGGTGAATCGCAGCTTCGAGCCGGGTATGCGCGCGCGAGTTCCCGGTAACGTGCTCAACAAAGCGTTAAGGCCGTTTCGGCACCTACAGGATGCGAAGCGTTACCTGAAAAACCTAGGCGGGGTCTACCAGGATCACCCTGACGTCGTTGACGTTGGTGAGCGTCGGGCCCGTCAGCAGCAGATCGCCGGTAGCTGAAAAGAATGCGGTCGCATCGTTGTTGGCGAGATAGGCCGCCGGATCGAGGCCGAGCGATTTCATCTTCGCAAATGTCGTCTGATCGATCACGGCGCCGGCCGGATCGGTCGCGCTGCCAGCGCCGCCGTCGGCGCCGTCGGTGTCCGCGGCCAGCGCCACGATGCCGCTCGTGTCCTTCAGAAGGTCCGCCAGCGCCAGGGCATATTCCTGGTTGGGGCCGCCGCGGCCATTGCCGCGCACGGTCACCGTCAATTCGCCGCCAGAAAGGATTGCAATGCGTTTGCCCTCGCTGCGCGCCTTCAGCGCCAGCCGGGCATGATCGGCTGCAACGTCGCGTGCCTCTCCTTCGAGATCGGCGCCGAGGCCTATGACCTCATATCCCGCGTCCTTTGCGACCTTGATGGCCGCGTCGAGCGAAGCCTTCGGCTTTGCGATCAGCTCGAACTGCGCGCGGGCAAAGGCGGTATCGCCGGGCTTGCAGCTCTCATTCCCGGGATCCTCGAGAGCGCGCCTGACGGCATCGTCGACCGTGAGATTATACTTCGCCACCAGCGCGCGGGCGTCCGCCAGCGTACTCGGATCCGGCACCGTCGGCCCCGATGCAATCGCCGAGGGATCGTCGTGCGGCACGTCGGAGATTGCGAGTGTCACGATCTCGGCGGCGCGCTGTCCGGCGCGGGCCAGCCGGCCGCCCTTGATCCGCGACAGATGCTTGCGGACGATGTTCATCTCGCCGATCGGCGCGCCCGAACGCAACAATGCGCGGTTCACCTGCTGCTTCTGCGTGAACGAAACGCCCTCGGCCGGCGCGATCCAGTTCGCGGATCCGCCGCCGGATAGCAGCACCAGCAACAGATCGTCCGCACTTGCCTCGGCGGCGAGACGCAGCGTCTCGTCGGCGGCTTTCAGCCCGGCTTCGTCGGGTACGGGATGGCCGGCCTCGACGACCCTGATCCGCCGCGTCGGCACGCCGTGGCCGTGACGCGTGGTGGCAAGGCCGCTCAGCCGCGACGGATCGAGTCCCAGCGTATCGAGGTAGTGGCGTTCGGCGGCGGCGGCCATCGCTGCGGCGCCCTTGCCGGCGGCGAGGCAGATCACTTTACCCTTGGGAACCGGGCGCAGATGTGCGGACAGCACGACGTCGGGGTGAGCGGCCGCAACGGCCGCGTCAAAGATCGCACGCAGAAGGGAACGTCGGTCGGTCATGGTCACACGGGCGCTGCTACGGGACGGGAGGTGTGGTTATCCAATTAATCGATGCAAAAGAAAACCCCCGCGGACGGACCGCGGGGGCGCTTCAGGCCGCAAATGGGCCGATCAGATTTCAGAATGACTAGCCGCCGGCGTCGCCGGAGAGGATTTCGCCGAAGCGTTCCCAGGTTTCGCCCTTGAACTTGATCAGTTGCACCGAAGAGATCGGGGCGAAGTCGCTCGCAGAGGTGTTGACCTTGATGCCCGGCAGGAGGCCGCCGAGCTCGAGGTCCTTGATGCTGGCCGCCTGCTTCATGACGTTCTCACGCGTGAGATTGTCGCCACTAGCCTTCAGCACATGCACGAGACCCTGTGCGACGGTGTAGCCGAACATGACAGACGCGTCGGCACGGTTGGCTTCCGGATAATACTTGTCCAGGAATTCATTCCAGGCTTTCATGCCTGCATCATCCTTCCACTGCGCATCGGTCGGGTCCTTCAGGTATTGCGAAGAGATGATGTCCTGGGCGTTTTCCGTGCCGGCCGGCTTGATCACGCTGCCGATCGAGGCCGAGACGTTGTTGAGGAAGTGCAGCGGCTTCCAGCCGATCTCGGCGTTCTTCTTGATTGCCTGCGCCGCGAATTTCGGCGTGGTGATGTTGATGAACACGTCGGCGCCGGACGCCTTCAGCTTGACGATGTGCGAGTCGATGGTCGGCTCGGAGACTTCGTAGCTTTCCTCCAGAACGATCATCGACGCGGCCTTGGCGCCTAATCCGTCCTTGAAGCCCTTCAGGTAGTCCTTACCATAATCGTCGTTCTGGTAGAGGATGCCGATCTTGGCGTTCGGCTTCTCCTTCAGAACGTACTTCGCATAGATCTGCGTTTCGCTCTGGTAGTTTGGTTGCCAGCCCATCGTCCACGGAAAATTCTTCGGATCGTTCCACTTGGTGGCGCCGGTGGCGACGAACAATTGCGGCACCTTTTTGGTGTTCAGGTACTTCTGGATCGCCGTGTTCGGCGGAGTACCGAGCGGGTTGAAGATGAGAAGGACCTCGTCGCTTTCCACCAGCTTGCGCGCCTGCTCCACGGTCTTCGGCGGGCTGTAGGCGTCGTCATAGCTGATGAAGTTGATCTTGCGGCCGTTGATGCCGCCCTCGGCATTGACCTTTCGGAAATAGGCTTCCTCGGTCTTGCCGATCACGCCGTAGGCGGAAGCCGGTCCGCTATAGGGCATGATATTGCCGATCTTGATTTCGGTATCGCTCGCGCCTGGATCGTACTTCTTCTGTGCGAGAGCGCCGCTCGAAGTCGCCGCAAGTAAACCAAACGCGGCCGTAACAACTGCAAGTTTTTTCATTGTGGACATTTCTGTCTCTCCCTTTTCGTTTATTAAATCCGACCGTCAGGCTTCTTGAACGAAGCTCTTTGACAGCGTCGTGATTAGCATCTTGCCGGAACCCTCACAACAAAAAGCCCCTGCAGCAAAGGCCGCAGGGGCTGCGTCTTCAGCGTGCTGGCCGGGTTAGCCGCCGACGTCGCCCGAGAGAATCTCGCCGAAGCGTTCCCAGGTCTCGCCCTTGAACTTGATCAACTGCAACTGCGAGATCGGGGCGAAGTCAGTCGCCGACGTGTTGACCTTGACGCCCGGCAACAGGCCGCCGAGCTCGAGGTCCTTGATGCTCGCCGCCTGCTTCATGACGTTGGCCCGGGTCAGATCGTCGCCGCAGGCTTTCAGCACATGCACCAGGCCCTGGGCCACGATGTAGCCGTACATCACTGACGCATCGGCGCGGTTGGCTTCCGGATAATACTTGTCCAGGAACTCGTTCCAGGCCTTCATCCCCGCATCGCTCTTCCATTGCGGGTCGGTCGGATCCTTGAAGTATTGCGACGAGATGATGTCCTGGCCGTTTTCGAACCCGGCCGGCTTCATCACGCTGCCGATCGAGGCGGAGACGTTGTTGAGGAAGTGCAGCGGCTTCCAGCCGATCTCGGCGTTCTTCTTGATCGCCTGCGCCGCGAATTTCGGCGTCGTGATGTTGAAGAAGACGTCGGCGCCGGTCGATTTCAGCTTGACGATGTGGGAGTCGATGGTCGGTTCGGAAACCTCGTAGCTTTCCTCCATGACGATCAGGGAAGCCGCCTTGGCGCCGAGGCCGTCCTTGAAGCCCTTCAGATAGTCCTTACCGTAGTCGTCGTTCTGGAAGAGGATTCCAATCTTGGCGTTCGGGTGGTTCTTCAAAATGTACTTTGCGTAGATCTGTGACTCGCTCTGGTAGTTGGGCTGCCAGCCCATGGTCCAGGGGAAGTCCTTCGGATCGTTCCACTTGGTGGCGCCGGTCGCGACGAACAGTTGCGGCACCTTCTTGGTGTTGAGGTATTTCTGGATCGCGGTGTTCGGCGGCGTGCCGAGCGAATTGAAGACGATCAGCACCTCGTCGCTCTCGACGAGCTTGCGCGCCTGCTCCACCGTCTTTGGCGGGCTATAGGCGTCGTCATAGCTGATGAAGTTGATCTTGCGGCCGTTGATGCCGCCCTCGGCGTTGATCTTCCTGAAATAGGCCTCTTCCGTCTTGCCGATCACGCCGTAGGCGGACGCCGGTCCGCTGTAGGGCATGATGTTGCCGATCTTGATTTCGGTATCGGTGGCGCCGGTGTCGTATTTCTTTTGTGCCAATGCGCCGCTGCTGGTTGCGGCAAGCAGTGCGAGGGCAGCCGCAAAGGCTCCCAGTCGCAAGTTGGTAGCGGACATTTTGATCTCCCTAGGATCGATGATTGCGTCATTGTTTTTGCTTGGAGCGCTTGGCGGCTCTTTCGGGGTATTGAATACCTTTCGGTTCCGTCCAGCAACAAAAAGCCCCCCGCGACGGCGTCGCGGGAGGCGGTATTTAGTCTGATCCCCCGGGAAACTACCGCCCGGCGGAATATTGGTTAATGGCCGACTTCGCCGCTGATGACGTCGCCGAACAGGTCCCACTTCTCGCCCTTGAAGCGCATCATCTGAAGCTGCTCGATCGGGGCGAAGTCGGTGGCCGACGTGTTGATCTTGACGCCGGGCAGCAGCGTGTCGGGCGCGAAGTCCTTCAGGTTCGCGGCCTGCTTCATGATGTTGGCGCGGGTCAGGTCATCGCCGCACATTTCCAATATTTTGGTCAAAGTCTGCGCCGCGCCATAGCCGTAGATCACCTGGCTGTTGGTGCGATCGGCGTCCGGATAGTACTTGTCCAGGAAGGCGAGAAACTTCTTCATCCCGGGGTCGTCTTTCCATTGCGCATCGCCGGCGTCCTTGGCGTAGTGCGCCGAAAGAACGCCTTGCCCGTTCTCGAAGCCCGCCGGTTTCATGACAGCGCCGACCGACGTCGAGACGTTGGCCACGATCTGAAGCGCCTTCCAGTCGATCTCGGCCGCCTTCTTGATGGTCTGCGCCGCGAATTTCGGCGTCGTGATGCTGATCAGCACGTCCGCGCCGCTGGCCTTGAGCTTGACGACGTGGTTGTCGATCGTAGGCTCGGAGATCTCGTAGCTTTCCTCGGCGACGATCATCGACGCCTTGGCGCCAAAACCGTCCTTCAGGCCCTTGAGGTAGTCCTTGCCGAAATCGTCGTTCTGATAGAACACGGCGACCTTGGCGTCCGGCTTTTCCTTCATCAGGTATTTCGCGTAGATCCGCCCTTCGCTCTGATAGGAGGGCTGCCATCCGATGGTCCACGGAAAGTGCTGCGGATCGTTCCACTTGGTGGCGCCGGTGGCAACGAACAGTTGCGGCACCTTCTTGGCGTTCAGGTATTTCTGGATCGCGGTGTTGGACGGCGTGCCGAGCGGATTGAACACCACCAGCACCTCGTCGCTCTCGACGAGTTTGCGTACCTGTTCGACGGCCTTCGGCGGACTGTAGGCATCGTCGTAGGAGATGAAATTGATCTTCCGGCCTTTGATGCCGCCGTTCTCGTTGATCATCTTGAAAAAGGCTTCTTCGGTCTTGCCGATGATGCCATAGGCCGAGGCGGGGCCGCTGTAGGGCACGATGTGGCCGATCTTGATTTCGGTATCGGTCGCACCGGTGTCATATTTCTTTTGGGCGAGTGCACTGCCGGACGTGAAAACGAATGCGGCGACCGCCGCCCCGAAGGCGGCAGTCCGTAGCGTTGCGGGCATGGTGTCTCCTGAGTTTGTTCTTTGGGTTCTTAGTTCTTCTTGAGTTTGCCGATGAGGTGCTGGGCGACCAGCGCGACCTGCCTGGCGCCATGCGGCACGAGGAAGATGACGAGGAACAGAAGCACGCCGAATACGGCGCCGGAGAGGCCTTTGGAGATGTGCTCGGCGATATTCGGCACGAAGATGATGAAGGCGGCGCCGACAATCGATCCGGGCAGCCAGCCGACGCCGCCGATCACCATGCCAAGGAATAGCTGGATCGCGAGCAAAATGGTGAAGCTGTCGGGCGCCACGAACTGCACGGCGATGGCCCCGAGGCCGCCGGCGACGCCGGTGATCGCAGCGCTGACGCCGAAGGCCAGCGTCTTGTACAGCGCGACGTTGATGCCCATGGCCGAGGCCGCGATCTCGTTGTCGCGGATCGCCATGAAGGCCCGGCCCGAGCGCGAGCGCAGCAGGTTGACCGAGGCGAGGTAGATCCCGATCGTGATCACGAGCGTGAAGTAATACAGCCACATGTCCTGCGACATCGGCAGGCCGAACGGCGCGTCCGGCTTGGTCACCACCAGTCCCTGCACGCCCCCGGTCCAGTGCTCGACAAAGCCGAGCTTCAGAAGTTGCGGCATCGCGGTTGCGAGCGCAAAGGTCGCCAGCGCGAGATAGACGCCGGACAGGCGCAACGCCGGCTGGCCGAACAGGAAACCGAAGCCGAAGCAGATGATGGCGGCGATCGGCAGCGTCAGGGCATAGTTCATGCCCACATGCTCCATCAGGATTCCCGACGTGTAGGCGCCCACCGCGTAGAACGCGCTCTGGCCGAGCGAGAACTGCCCGCTGCCGCCGGTCAGGATGTTCAGCGCGAGCACCGCCAGGCCGAGGTACAGAATCTGCGTCAACTGGAAGATGATGAAGTTCTTGACGAATAGCGGCACGATGAGCAGCGCGATAAGCACCACGAGCGAGGTGCCCAGGCCGAGCGTCATGGCTCGCTTCGGAACGGCCTCGACGGCCGGTGCTTCTGTGACGACGTCTTCGACAGCGCTCATGATCAAACTCGCTTCACGATGGGCCGGCCAAACAGACCAGCGGGTTTGAAGACCAATACGGTGATGATCAGCGCAAGCGCGATCGGCAGTTTCAACTCGTTACCGACGCCGGGAATATAGGTCCCGGCGAGATTCTCGAAGACGCCCACAAGGAAGCCGCCGATTACGGCGCCGAGCGGGCTGGTGAGGCCGCCGAGCACGGCCGCGGCGAAGCCATAGATCAGCACGCCTAACATCATGTTCGGCTCCAGGAAGACCACCGGTGCGATCAGCATGCCGGCGATCGAGCCGATCGCCGCCGCCATGCCCCAGCCGAGCGCGATCATCCAGGAGGTGTTGATGCCGACCAGGCGGGCCGATTCAGGCAGCGCGGCGGCCGCCCGCATCGCCAGGCCCATCCGCGTGTACTGGAAGAACAGGAACAGCAGGACCAGCAGGAGCACGGTAACGCCAATCATGCCGGCCTGGTGGGTCGAGATGAGCTGGCTGCCGAGGAACGGCGAGGAGCCGAACGGCGTCGGATATTGCTTGATGGTGAAATCCCAGATCAGGCCGGCGACGCTGTTGATGATTCCATATAGCGCGATGAAGCCGGCGACATTGGTCAGGACCGGAGCCTTGGCGAGCGGCTTGAACAGCAGGCGCTCGATCAAGATGCCGCCGACGAAGGAGAACGCCAGCGTGAGGATGAAGGCGCCCCAATAAGGCACGCCCCATTGCATCATCTGCCAGGATATGAAGGTGGAGAACATCGCCATTTCGCCCTGGGCGAAATTGAGATGATCGATCGCCTGGTAAATCATGACCACGGCGAGCGCCATGCAGGCATAGATCGCGCCCGTGGCGATGCCGGCCAGGACTTGGTTGGTAAAAAGCTCCATTGTCCCAGCTCCTCAATAACCCAGATAGGATTTACGGATGTCTTCGTTGTTCGCGATCTCGGCAGCGTTGCCCGACATCACGATCCGTCCGGTCTCGATCACGTAAGCCTGGTCGGCGAGCTCCAGCGCCAGTTGCGCGTTCTGCTCGACCACCAGGATGGTGACCTTGTCCTCGCGGTTGATCTTGCCGAGAATCTTGAACAGCTCGCGCACGATCAGCGGCGCCAGGCCGAACGACGGCTCGTCCAGCAGCATCAGCCGCGGCCGCAGCATCAGCGCGCGGGCCACCGCAAGCATCTGCTGCTCGCCGCCCGACAGCGTGCCGGCCTGTTGGGTGTGCCGTTCCTTCAGCACCGGAAAGTGCTCGTACATGCGCTCGATGTCGGCAACGATGTTCTTCGAGTCGCTGCGTGTGATGGCGCCGAGCTGCAGGTTTTCCTCCACCGTCATGGTGGTGAAGGTGCCGCGGCCCTGCGGCACATGCGCAATGCCGAGACGGACGACGTTTTCGGTCGATTTGCCGGAGAGCGGCTTGCCCTCGAACTCGATCGCGCCGGTCGAGCGCACCATGTTGCAGATCGCCCGCAAGGTGGTGGTCTTGCCGGCGCCGTTGGCGCCGAGCAGGGTGGTCAGCGATCCCTCGTTGAGGGAGAAGCTGAGGCCGTGAAGCGCCTGGACCTGCCCGTAATAGGCGCGGAGATCCTTGACGTTGAGCATCGCGGTCATTGGTCCTTGCTCCCCAGATAGGCTTTGATGACATCCGGGTCGGCCTGGACCTGGGCCGGTGTTCCCTCGGCGAGCTTGCGGCCGAAGTTGAGTGCGACGACGTGGTCGGCGATCGACATCACCAGACCCATGTGATGCTCGACCAGGAGCACGGTGAGGTGACGTTCGTCGCGAAGCTTCCGGATCAGGTCGCCGAGCACGTAGACTTCTTCGTGGTTGAGGCCGCCGGCAGGCTCGTCGAGCAGCAGGATCTTCGGATCGGCGGCGAGTGCGCGCGCCAGCTCGACGCGCTTCTGGGTGCCGAACGGCAGGCCCGACACCGTGGTGTGGGCGACATCCTCGAGATCGAGATAGGCGAGGATCTCGTGGACCTTCTTGTTGACGTCGGCCTCGCTGCGGCGAACCCAGGCGAGCTTCAGCGAGTCAGAGATGATGTCGCTCGAGGTGCGCGCATGGGTGCCGACGCGGACGTTGTCGAGCACCGAGAGATTGGGAAACAGCGCGACGTTCTGGAAGGTGCGGCCGATGCCGATTTCGGCGATCCGGTGCGGCGGGCGCGTAAGGATGCTGGCGCCTTCCATCAGGATGTCGCCGGAAGACGGCTGATAGAGCCGCGAGAGGCAATTGAACAGCGTCGTCTTGCCGGCGCCGTTTGGTCCGATCAGCCCAAGGATGTTTCCCTTGTGCATGTCGAAGGTCACGCCATTCAACGCGATGATGCCGCCGAACACGACGCTGACGTCGCGAACCGCGAGCAGGGGCGCATTTCCTTGCGCGCGCTGTGCCTGCGTCATCTCGTCTCGCCCGCACTGATCACAGGGCGGGAATGACCGTGCGAATATTTTTGCCGGTCACGGTGAAGGCTATTCGATCCCCTCGGCCAAACGTGCAACTTTTCCTCCTGCTTTCAGCTTCTTGCTTTCTGCTTTTTTTGATTGCGGCGCTGCGCCGCCCAGCGCTGCCTCGATTTTCCTTACCATCGTGACCAGGCGAGGTCCAATGTCGGTCATCAAGCGTTCTTCCGTGAAGCGGAATGCGGGCGCGCCGCAATTGAAGGCGTACGGACCCGTTCCATCGTTGAGCTTCAACGCTACACCCACCGCGTGCACGTCGTTCTGCCATTCGCCTGCCGAAATCGCGAAGCCGTATTTGGCCACCGTTTCACCCGAGCGTTCGATGCCGTCGCGCATCCGCGCCCATCGGCTGCCGTAATGGTCGCGCAGTTCGCGCAATAAAGAGGCACGCTCGTCGTCGGGCAGGGCCCAGATAAAGGCGCGTCCCATCGCCGAAGTGGCGATCGGCACG
>Ga0081540_1003769_pt1 | contig 11871 bp, 9 predicted proteins | sample TabmetS2T1R1_FD_71024 | JGI IMG/M metagenome (GOLD analysis project Ga0081540, IMG submission 71024) | Tabebuia heterophylla rhizosphere microbial communities from the University of Puerto Rico - S2T1R1 | ecosystem: Host-associated > Plants > Roots > Rhizosphere ...
CGGCGGGCAGGACACCGTGCGCGGATATCTGGAATCCGAAGTGCTCGGCGATTACGGCATTGTCGGTACGCTCGAACTGCGTTCGCCGAATCTTGCGCCGTATTTCGAACAGAAGCTGGACAATCCACTCGGCCAGCCGGTCAAGTTCAACGCATTCGATGATTGGCGTTTCTTTGCGTTCGCCGATGTCGGCCGCGCCAGAATACACGAGCCTCTGGTTGAACAGAAGTCGCAATTCGACCTCGCAAGCTACGGCGTCGGAACGCGGATGAAAACGCTGAAACACTTCAACAGCTACTTCTTTGTCGGCATGCCGCTGATCAGCCAGCAAGTGACGGTGGCCAACCATCCAAGGCTCGGCTTCCGAATCTGGGGAGAATTCTGATGACGGTCCGTCGTTACAAATCCTTCCGCGGACGGACCTGCAGCGCGCCAATGCTGCTGGCGCTCATTCTCTTTGCCGTGTTGTGGCCGGCCTCTGCTTCGGCGTGGTGGAACGATCAATGGAGCCTGCGTAAGAAGATCACCATCGACACGGGAGCATCGGGCGCAAGCGTGAGCGACGCCATCGGCACCGCGCCGGTCCTTGTGCGCCTGCATGTCGGCAATTTCCGTTTTGGCGCAGCCAAGGAAGACGGTGGCGACCTTCGGTTCGTTGCCGCGGATGACAAGACGCCGCTCAAGCACCACACCGAGAAGTACGACGCGCTGCTCGGCGAGGCACTGGTGTGGGTCAGCGTCGCCGACCTGAAGCCGGGCACCAAGAGCGAGATCTGGCTCTACTACGGCAATCCGAAAGCGCCGACCGCGGTCGACGCCAAGGGGACCTATGATCCGGACACGCTGCTCGTTTATCACTTCGCCGACCGCGGTACGCCGGCGCAGGATGTCACGGCCTGGGCAAACAGCGCACAGAGCGTGGTGCCCGGCGCCGATGGCGCCATCATCGGCCAAGGCGCGCGGTTCGACGGACAGACCACGCTCGCATTGCCCGGCTCGCCGTCGCTGGTTGTCGCCGAAGGCGGCGAACTGACCTGGTCGGTTTGGCTGAAGATGACCGCGCCGCAGCCGCGCGCGGTGCTGTTCTCGCGCTCCGAAGGGCCGAATGGATTGATCATCGGCCTCGACAATGGTGTGCCGTTTGCTGAGGTGACGAACGCCGGCAGCACCCAGCGCAGCGGCGACGGCCCCGCGATCTCGCCCGGAGCGTGGCGTCATCTCGCGCTCGTCGCCAGGAGCAATCAAATCACGCTCTATGTCGACGGCAATCCGTTCTCTACGCTCGCTGCGGCCTTGCCGACCATGACCGGCGCGTCGCAACTCGGGCGGAGCGCGGCCGCGCCCGCGGCAGCCGCGGATTCCGCGTCAGCGGGCGCGGCGCCGGCGCCTGCCGGCGACACGCCGGCGACACCGTCGGCCGGCGATGCAGCATCTGCGTCATCCGGCGCGGTGGCAGTTGGCTTCGCCGGTGATGTCGACGAGTTTCACCTCGCCAAGGTGGCGCGTCCCGCCGGCTTCATCAAGCTGGCGGCGATCGGGCAGGGACCCGAGCAGGCCAAGCTGATCTCCTTCAGCGTCGATGAGGAAACGTCGAGCTGGTCCAATGGCTACTTCGCCGTGATCCTGCGGTCGGTGACGCTCGACGGCTGGATCGTCATCGGCGTGTTGGCGATCATGGCCGTGATTAGCTGGATCGTGGTGGTCGACAGGGTGTCGTATTTGAACCGGATCGCGAAGGGGAACGGTATCTTCCTCAGGCATTTCCGCGGAGCGGCAGCCGATCTTGAGGGACTGCTGCAGCTCGATCGCGAGGAAAGCGATGCCAGCCTGGGCGGACAGGCTGCGGCAAAGGATCACAAGATGATCCACGCTGCGCCGCTCTATCATCTGTTCGCGCTCAGCGCCCAGGAGGTTCGCAAACGCTTCTCGGGAAACGGTGGCCATCGCGCGCTCTCGCCGCAGGCAATCCAGTCGATCCGTGCGGTGCTCGACAGCGGTTTTGTGCGCGAGATGCAGCGCCTCAATCGAATGATGGTGATGCTGACAATCGCCATTTCGGGCGGCCCGTTTCTAGGCCTGCTCGGCACCGTGGTCGGCGTGATGATCACCTTTGCGGCGATCGCGGCAAGTGGTGACGTCAACGTCAATGCGATCGCGCCCGGCATCGCCGCCGCGCTGGTCGCAACGGTCGCGGGCCTCGGCGTCGCGATCCCGGCGCTGTTCGCCTACAACTATCTGACCATTCGCATCAAGGACGCGACCAACGAAATGCAGGTCTTCGTCGATGAGCTGATCACGAGGATCGCCGAGTCCTACGACAAGGTACCGAGCGAACCCGTCAAGCAAGCAGCGGAGTGAACCCATGCAAGTCCAATCCGACAGCAAGCCCTATGACGACATCAACATCACGCCGATGCTCGACCTCGCCTATGTGCTGCTCGTAATCTTTATCATCATGACTACTGCGACCGTGCAGGGCATGAAGGTGAACCTGCCCAAGGCAAGCGCGGCGCCGAGCCTTGCGCAACAGACCACCAAGGCGATCACCGTCGCCAATGACGGCAAGATCTTCCTCGACACGATTCCGGTGACGCTGCAGGAACTCGAGCAACGGCTGGTGCAGCAGCGCGCGCTGACGCCCGAGTTTCCGATCGTGGTGCGCGGCGACAGCCAGACCCAGTACCAGAATGTAGTTGATGTGCTCGACCTGCTCGGGCGTCTCAACTTCAGCCAGGTCGGTATGGCCACCAAGCCTCTGGTCCGATGAGCCGGAGAGGTGAGAGCTACTGATGGCCTGGAGTGACGACGAAGAGGGTAATGACGGCAGGCAGTCGCGGCGGCGCTTTGCGCTGTCGGCTGGCGCCGGCGTGCTTGTCGTCATGTTGCTGGCCGGTGGCCTCGTGATGATGCTGAGCGGCGACAAGGAGCCGCCGCGCAAGGTCAACGAACTCACCGTCACCATGATCGTGCCGCCGCCTCCACCACCCCCGCCGCCGCCTCCGCCGCCGGAGCAGCAGCCCGAGCAGAAGGTGATCGAGCAGACGCCGGTGAAGCAGGAGATCATCGAGGAGAAGGCGGTCGACATTCCAAAGGAAGCGCCGCCCGACGCCAGCAACGATCCGTTGCCTGGACCGCCGGGCCTCGACGACGCCGGCAAGGGGCCGGGCGAGTTGCCCGGCCGGCCGGGCGGCAAAGGCTTTATCGGAGGAGGCGGTGGCGGCGGAGGCGGCGGCGGAAGCCGCTGGGGTTGGTACGCCAGCATCGTCCAGTCGCAGATCGAAGCGGCCCTGCGCTCAAACGAAAAGACGCGACACGCGGTGATGAAGATTCAGGTCCGCCTGTGGTCCGACTCAACAGGCTTGATCAATCGTGTGCAACTGGCGTCGTCGACCGGAAACGCCGAGCTCGACGCCGTCATCCGCGACAAGGTCTTGGGTGGCATGCGGCTGCGCGAGCCGCCGCCAAAAGGCATGCCGATGCCGATCATCACCCGGGTAACGGCCCAGAGCCCGAGTTGAAGAGTGAAGAATGTCGGTGCGTGCAAGTGAATGCAAAGTGGGAAGGATTGGTTTCATGTGGCGGGCTGGAACGATAAGGGCAGGGCTGACGTCAATTGCAGCGATTTCGCTTGCGATGAACATCCCGGCAGCAGCGCAGGATGAGAATGCGAAGCGGCCGATGGTGTCGCGCAACGCCCCGCCGTCGTCGAATTCGACCGTCAACCTGATCAATCTTCTCGTCAAGCGTGGCACGCTTAGCGAGGAGGAAGCGGCGATTCTGATCAAGCAGGCCGACGACGAGGCCTATATCGCACGCCAGGCCGTGCGCGACGCCACGGCCAAGGCGGAAGGCGCCGACAAGCGGGCGACGACCGCCGCAGACGCAGTCTCGCCGCCCGGCACCAAGCGCGTGGTCTACGTCCCGGAAATCGTCAAGCAACAGCTCCGCGATGACCTCAAGCGCGAAGTGATGGCGAAGGCGGAGAAGGAGAACTGGGCGTCTCCCGGAAAGTATCCGGAATGGGCGCAGCGTATCCGCTTCCATGGCGACGTACGAGTTCGCTATGAAGGAGATTTTTACCCGAAGGGGAATGATCCGTTTAGTGCAGTGAACTATAACGCCATCAATACAGGAAATCCGTACGATCTTAACAGCCTGTACTTTTGGCCGACCTACAATACCGACCAGGACCGCAACCGTGCCCGACTTCGCGCGCGGCTCGGCATGGACGCCGATCTGCTCTATGGGTTCTCGGCGGGTCTTCGGATTGGTACCGGTGACAGCAGCTCGCCGGTGTCGTTCAACCAAACTCTCGGCGGTTCCGGAGGCAATTTCAGCAAATACGCCGTCTGGCTCGATCGTGCGTTCGTCAAATACACCGCATGGACCGATCTGGTTTTCCAGGCAGGACGGTTCGACAATCCGTTCTTCAATTCGACCGATCTCGTCTATCACCGTGATCTAGGTTTCGACGGATTTGCCGCGCAAGCCAAATACGAAGTCTGGCCTGGTATCACGCCTTTCGTGGCTGCTGGTGCTTTTCCAATATTCAATACGGATCTCAATGTCGGCTCAACGCTCGATTCCTCTACCGGGATGCCGTCGAAGTTTCCGAGCCATGACAAGTGGATGTTCGGCGCTCAGATCGGCAGCAATGTTCGGGTTGTGCCTGAAACCGAATTCATCTTTGGCGTAGGCTACTACGATTTCACCAATGTACAGGGCAAACTATCGAGCTTCTGTTTTGCGGAGTCCTTGAGCCGCGTCTGCGATACCGATTTGACGCGTCCGTCCTTTGCGCAGAAGGGTAATACCTATATGGCGTTGCGCAATATCGTTGCGTTCGACCCGACCAATCCCAATGAATCTCAGTTTCAGTATTTCGGCCTGGCCTCGGCGTTCCGCAACCTGGTCGTGAGCACGCGCCTCGATCTCGGGCATCTCGATCCGGTACATATCATCCTTGACGGAGAATATGTCCGCAATCTCGCGTGGAACCGGGACGACATCGCCGCCAAGGTTCTCGCCAATCCGATTCCGGCAGGGCCGACATTAGGCTGCACCACGTTGCCCTGCCCCAACTCAACCTACACCGGCGGCAATCAGGGTTGGCTCGCGCGCATGACGGTCGGTCATCCCAAGCTCAAGCACCTGTGGGACTGGAACGCTTTCGTTGGCTACAAATATCTCGAATCCGATGCGGTGATCGACGCGTTCGCCGATTCCGACTTCGGTCTCGGTGGCACCAATCTGAAAGGCTATTTCGTCGGCGGCAATGTCGCCCTCGGACCGAATGTCTGGGCATCGGTCCGCTGGATGAGCGCGAACCAGGTGGCGGGTGCGCCCTATGCCGTCGATATCGTTCAGTTTGATCTCAATGCGAAGTTCTGATCATGCGATACACACGGCTCTTGCTCGTCCTCATGCTGACATCCCTCACCTCCGTGACCGCACGCGCCGATGCGGAATCCGATCGCCTGCGCGAGGCGCTGCGCAATGCGACGGCGCAGTCGCGCCAGCTTGAGGATCAGCGCGCCGCGCTGCAGGCCAAACTGACATCGGCCGAGCAGGAGCGCGAGAAGTTGAAGAAGCAGAACGACGCGTTCCGCGCGCAGGTCAAGGAAGCCGAGCAGGCCTATCGCCAGGCGGTCAAGGATTTCAACGACAGGCTCGCCGAACGCGACGAGTCAATGGAGAAATGGAAGAGCGCGTATGGCGAAGCTGCCGCCGTCGCCCGTACCAGGGATGCCGAGCGCGCCAAGTTCGAGAGTGAGGTGACGGCCTTGAGGGTAAGCACCAAGGCGTGCGTGGCCAAGAACGCGCAGCTCGTCAAGGTCGGCAACGACATTGTGCGGCAATACGAGGAAATGAACGTGATGGAAAAGCTGTGGCACCACGAGCCGGTGTTCGGACAGAAGCGGGTCGATCACCAGAACGCCGCGCAGGACTTCCGCGACAAGATCATCGAGCAGAAGGTCAACCCATGAACAAGAACACCACCTTCACCATCGGATTGTTCGTCGCCATGACGTGCTCGGCGCTCTCGCCGGATGCGGTTGCGCAGACGCGGACCCCCCCTCAGCAGGCCACCCCTCGCGCCGCGGCCCCCCAGTCTGCCACTACGCCGCAGCCTGCTGCGACGCCCCGGCCTGCGACGGCTGCTGCAGAAGATGGTGCGGCGGTGAAGGGTGGCGAGGTTGTTGCCCAGGTCGGCGGCAGTGATGTTACGGCGGAGGAACTGCGCGCAACAGTCGCATCGCTGGATGCCCGCAGCCAGGCGGCGGTGGCGCGCGATCCGGCGCTGCTCGGCCAGACCGTGCGGGCCATCCTGGCCAACCGCCTGGTGCTCAAGGAGGCGCTGTCCAAGAAATGGGATCAGCAACCGGCAATCGTCGCCCAACTGGCGCGCGCGCGGAATAACGTGATCATCGAGAGCTATCTCAACTCGGTCTCGGTGCCGCCCGAGAACTACCCGAGCGAGGCCGATATCAAGAGCGTATACGACGCCAATGCCGGCGCACTTCTGGTCCCCCGGCGTTTTCAGTTGGCTCAGATTGTCGTCACCCTGGCAAAGGACGCCGACAAGGCGGCGGAGGATACCGCGCGCAAGAAGCTCGACGACGTGATGAAGAAGCTGAAGCAGCCAGGCGCGGACTTTGCCCCGCTCGCCCGCAGCATTTCCGACGACACGGCGACCGCCGAGCGGAATGGCGAGATCGGCTGGGTGGCCGAACCGGATCTGCGGCCCGAGATTCGCGGTCAGGTTGTTGGACTGGCGAAGGGAGCGGTTGCGGAGCCGGTCCGGCTGGACGACGGCTGGCATATCCTCAAGCTCCTCGATACCGAAGCGTCGCACACGCGGCCGCTGTCCGAGGTCAGAGACGCCCTCGTGCAGCGCATCAGGGCCGAGCGGATGGAAGCCAATCGTCGCGCCTATATGGCGGAGTTGCTCAAGCAGACGCCGCCGGTCGTCAATGAGATCGCGCTTTCGAAGTTGCTCGCAACCAAGGCCGAGGCGGCGCCGGCGCGCTAGTCGCCGGTAGCCGGAAAACGTCTGCCCATTCCGAACCGGTTGCCACGGACTTTCTTCGGCCTCGGCATCCTCAAGTGGTGCCGGTTGACAAGTTTCAAGAATCTTTCATACGCGGCGCACGGTGATCACGCTGCGAACGACGGCCTTTTGGATGTCGGACCGCTGCATTCGGGGAAAGCCAGGTCCGCGCCCGCCCGCGCTCGGTCGTCCAACGCTTCGGATGACGCTTATCGTTAATTGTTAATTAAGTATCATAATTATGTGATAAATTATGTGATAATTCGGCGGTCGACATCAAGACGGGTGTGCCGTGACTGACGCGACCGACGTGAGCGGATTGACTGCTACCATCGAGCGCCATTCGAGGCCGCGCTTCAGTGTTCCGCTGGAGGTTATCGAGCCGCTTTTCGCGCTGGCTGACGTCGCGGTCATCGTGGCAGCGGGCGCGTTGGGGGGCGTCCTTTACCACCAGGTGCTCAGCGGCAGCATCGGCGATGCCGGGGTCTATGCAGGGTTGGGGTTGGTGGCAAGCCTGGCTTACGTCCTGGTGGCGCATTGGCTTGGTCTCTATCGGCTGGACAACCTGCTTGAGCAGGAGCCCGACGACGGACAGATCTGGATGAGTTGGGGTCTCGCGGTTCTGGTTCTTGCAGTGATCCTGTTTCTGTCCAAGTCCGGTGCCGAGGCCTCGCGCGGTTCAGTCGTTTGCCTGTTTGTCCTGGGCGGGACGGGCCTTGTTCCCTTACGTCGTCTTGCCAAGCGCCGTTTGCGCTCCGCGCTAACGGCAGGCGCGATCCGCGGCCGACGGGCAATCGTGATCGGAACAGGAAGCGAGCTGACCCAGTTGGGGCGTCAGGATCTCATGGTCAGGTTCGGCCTGGACGAAGTCGCGCGCATTGTGCTGCCGCGCAACGCGGGAGCAAATCCGTCCTCAGGACTTCAGAAGCAGCACGTCGAAACAGCATTGCAGCGCGTACGGGAGGTATCGGCCGAGGAAATCGTTGTCGCGTTGTCGTGGTCGGAGCCCGAAGACATCGAATTGCTCACCGAGCGGTTAAGGATGGTGCCGCTTCCGGCGCGCCTGTTGCCTGATCGCGCGATGTCGAGCGTCCTGCATCGTCAGGCCTCGCTCCTGCAGCGATCGTATATGGTCGAATTGCAACGTACGCCGCTTACCGCGCTTGAGCGGGCGGTCAAGCGGCTGCTGGATGTGACGGTCGCGGCGACGTCGCTGGTCCTTCTTGCCCCGCTGCTGTTCGTGGCGGCGATTCTGATAAAGCTTGAATCAAGAGGGCCGGTCATCTTCCGGCAACGGCGCCACGGCTTCAATGGCCAGTCCTTCACAATCTACAAGCTGCGGACCATGAAGGTTCTGGAGGAGGGGGCCAAGGTGGTGCAGGCCACGGAAAAAGACCCGCGCGTTACCCGCGTTGGACGTTTTCTTCGCGCAACCAGCATCGACGAATTACCACAATTGTTGAATGTGCTGCAGGGTCACATGTCCATCGTCGGGCCGCGTCCCCATGCCTTGATCCATGACTTCGAGTACGGCAGCATGATAGCGAACTATGCGTTCCGGCATCACGTGAGGCCTGGAATTACCGGCTGGGCGCAGGTGCAAGGATATCGAGGCGGCACGCCGCGACTGGAGCTTATGGAGCGGAGAATTGCCCTCGATCTGTGGTATATTGACAATTGGAGCATCGCGCTCGACATCTCCATAATGCTGCGAACGTTCTTTGAGTTGATCCGGCCCCGTAACGCGTATTGAAGAACGCGTTCCAAGCGCTTCTTAACATTAGTTTTTTGATCCAGTTAACGTAGCGGGCCAGGTTGCCATCATCAGGCAATTTCGGCGCCGTCCGTTATGGTGTGGGAGCGGCCGTATTGATGGATTCCGCGGTGCAACCTGTGGGAGGGAGCCGGCTGCCCTGCCGGGGAATATTTGCCAACTCTATTGAAAAGGATAGGGATTCACGCTTACTAAAACAAATCGGGGTCAAGCAAGATTCGGGCCGGAGAAGACCAGATGGTCGGTAAGAGACATGCATCGGGGGAAATATCGGCCAAGCTGGCGCAAGCTACCGAACTGGCGGCAAAAGGCAAGACGCAGCGGGAAATTTCGAAGGCTCTTGGCGTGAGCATCATGACATATCACCGCTGGAAGAAGCTGATTAACTCTCCTGGAGATTCGACGCGGCATGGCGACCCTGGCGAGACGCCGGGTATTCAGCTTGCAAATCCGAATGATGCCAGCGCAACGGAAACCATCCAGCGCCTGGAACTGGAAAATTCACAGTTGCGGCGCCTGGTAACGGATATGCTCCTGGACAAGCTCAAACTTGAGAGCGAACTCCGCGCCCGGCAAGAGGCGCAACTTCGCAGACCCGGCAAGCGCTGACAGGTTCGAAGCCGTGGTCCCGCGTTAGCCAAATCGTTCGCGCAATGCTCTGGGCAGGGCACATCGCTATGCCGACCGATAGCCGTGGCTGGCGTAATAGCCATTCTGATAGATACCCGGCTGCTCGTACCGTTCCAGCACCTTCAGGTCAGCCTTGTTCAGGACCACGCCGAGAAGGCGGTCGCGGAGTTCGGGGTCTCCCATCAGGTGCCGCCGAACGGCATTGATCGTTGTGCTTCCCCAGGCCACCACGAAAACGAAGGAATCGATGGCCGGGACGATGGCGCGGACATCGACGACGGGCGCGGCGGGTGGCAGGTCCATGATGACATAATCATAACGCTGCCGAAGTTGATCGATGAGGTCTCTGAAGGACTGCGAGGAGAGAACCTCGTCGGAATGATTAGGTTGCTCTTCAAGAATGAGCGGCAGCAACGCCAGCCCCGTGGTGCGTTCTTGACCAATGGCCTGTGTAAGGTCGGTTTTTCCGCTCAGGGTTTCCATCCACCCAACCGTCGGCGATGGAGCGAGCGATCGCGCGAGCGTCGGGTTGCGCAAATCCGCGTCGACCAGGATCACGCGCTTGCCCGCATCGGCCAACAGCATCGCGAGATTGCTGGCCACGGTAGACTTGCCTTCATCAGGCAGGGTGGACGTTACGCCGATCACCTTGTTTTCCTGGATCGCCGAGTTAAGCCAAGCCGTCACCTTGATAGCCCGAAACGCTTCGGTAAACACCGATAGAGGATTGTCCACGGCGCGCCGCTTCAGCGGGTCGACAAACGCGTAGCATGGCGCGCCAGGGGACGCACGTCCATCGGATCCATCGGATTGCGACTTCGGCGCCCATGAAGGATCGTCTGGATCCGCGCCCGCCGCCATCGATCGCCGATGAGGCGCCAACGCCGGAACGACTTCCGGGGCCGCCAGCGGAATCACCGACAGGCACCTAACTCTCAGCGCCTGTTCGGCCTGCCGGCCGGTGCGGAAAACCCCGTCGAGCGCTTCCCGCAAGATTGCGATTGCAAGGCTGGCGATCATGCCCATGGTGATCGCGATAGCCAGCACCAGGGAAGTTATCGGCTTGCTCTTTTGGGTGGGCGTCACAGCCTCGCTGATCACGCGCGCGTCGGTGATCGGAAACGACTGCTGCTGTATGGCCTCCATATAGCGCTGCAGAAAATTGTTATAGAGCGTATGATAGATTTTGGCGGAACTTTCGAGTTCCGACAGGCCAAGCCGGTCCCGGTTGGTAACTTGTCCCTCGGACACCAAACTCGCCAGCGCGCGCTCGAGATTTTCTTGCCGTGTCTTTGCGATCTGATAGTCGCTCTGATAGCTCGCAGCGATCCGCCGCAGCTCAGCGCCGATGTTGCGACGCAGTTCTTCCATCTGATCGCGAACGTTCATCGCGGCTGCATGGTCGGAACCGTATCGCCCGGACAGGTTTGCCTCGCGCGCGGACAGGTCCAGGTATTGGTTGCGAAGCCGTGTAATGACCTCATTTTTCAGGATGTCCGCAACTGCCGCCTCGCCAACGTCCATTTTGCGGACCTGTTCGATCCGATCCAGCCGCGCTTTGGCTTCGCTGGTCGCGCCGCGCGCGGTCGCAAGCTGGCTGTTCAGCTCGAACAGTTGCTGTTCTCCGATCAGGCGGCTCGAGGTGCCGGGATTGGCCGTTCCGTTCGTCCCGCCGAGATCGACGATATTGTTTTTCTCCTTGAATTCCAGAACCAGACGATCGGCGGATGCTGCCTTTGCCTTCAATGCTCCGATCCGGTCCTGCAGCCACGCGCTGGCGCGGCTGATCGTCTGGTACTTGGCCTCCAGTTGATCGTCGATATAGGCTTCGGCAATGGCATTGGCGATCTTTGCGGCGAGCACGGGATTGCGCGACGTGAACGAGATGTTCAGGGCATAGGTTCTTTCCCCGCGCGAGATAGTGCGCCGGCTGAGAAATTCGTCGAGTGCCCGCTGTTCCCTGTCCGCCTTCGTGCTTGCGTCAAAGTTCGTGCGCGAAAACAGGCTGAAAATCGGTGTCCCTGTTTCAATGAATTGCGGGTCGTCGGCCAGCTTGAGGTCCCTTATCACTGCGAGCGCGATTTTTCTGGATGCGAGAATCTCGACTTGCGACCCCACCTGAAGCGTATCGAGAGGGACATCCCCTTGTGGCTGCATCTGGTTGTTCTGCAGGACGCGGAGTGCGCTGCTGTCGATCAACATTGTCGTTGTCGCGGCATATTGCGCCGGTGTGACGAGCAGGTACACGAGGCCGATTGCGATGGCGACAACCGGGCCTATGAGAAAGACCTGATACTGCCGCCGAGCGAGTCCCGTCACGCGTTCAATCAAGTCTGAGACGGAAGTGGCGGCGGGGGCCTTGCCCCCCGCATCCCCGTATTAGCCCCCCCTTCTCCGCCACAAAAAAATCATCCTC
>Ga0081540_1003770_pt1 | contig 11868 bp, 8 predicted proteins | sample TabmetS2T1R1_FD_71024 | JGI IMG/M metagenome (GOLD analysis project Ga0081540, IMG submission 71024) | Tabebuia heterophylla rhizosphere microbial communities from the University of Puerto Rico - S2T1R1 | ecosystem: Host-associated > Plants > Roots > Rhizosphere ...
GTTAAGATTACTAATTCTTTTTAATATGTATTATATTATTTTTTGTATTTTATATTTTACGGCTAGCCATACTCGAAATGGCACTGTTTGTTTGGAAGACAACAGGTCTACCATTAACCTATAGCCGTTTAAATATAATTATTAAAAAAATTGATTTTTAATCTAAAAATAATAATTCAGGGTACTCTGGTTTGAACAAAGAAAATCCTCAACCCAAATGAGGTGCCTAACCAACCTGGCTCTACCCTGTTTACCAGAAGAGAAATTTGAATTCTCATCGTTAATGCATGAAATTAAAGTTCTAACCAATTAAACTATCCTGGCCTTAAATCCTACCCAAGACTCGAACTTGAATCAAAATATTAGAAGTATTTCGCTTTACCCTTAAGCTAGTAAGAAAATAGGAGAGAAGAGATTCGAACTCTTAAAAGCAAAATACTATTGAGTTTACAGCTCAACCCTTCTTACCAATAAAGGAACTCTCCTGGATTAAGGCCTAAGGGATTTGAACCCTCAATATAGCGATTAAAAGTCACATGTTTTACCAATTAAAACTAAAGCCTCTAAAATTTTTGTTTTATAGTTATAACTATAGATCCAACCATTGCTAATAATAAGATAATAGAAGTTATCATTAATCATATAGAATAGTTAGTATACATAACATTACCTACACTAATAATGTCTGTTATATCTGTCATATTACTATCTCAACTATTTGAAGAAACAAAAGGTATAAATTTTTCAATATTTTCTAATTCAAAAAAATTAGTTTTTGTATTAGGTAACAGGTCATTATATGGTATAAAGAAAGCTAAAATGACTAAAATAGCTAAAGGTATATTATTGTTGGTATCACTTATAAGTTCTGAAACTCTAATATTAATTAACATCAAAATAAATAAGAATAATATAGAAACAGCTCCTACATAAACTAAAAGATAAGATATACCAATAAATTTAATACCTAAAAAGATTAAGTAACAAGAAACACTGGAAAACAATAATATTAAATGTAAAACAGAAATAATAGGATTTTTACTTATTATTATAAATATACCAGAAAGTATACATAAAATAATTATGAAATCTAAAAACATAATAAAAAATCCTTGAAAATCATCTAAGATGGATACTAAATAATACATAATAAAAATAAAAGATCTTAAAATATATAGAAAGTAGAAAAAAATCCCCTGTAGGATTCGAACCTACATAAAACCCGTGAGAATCCATAGGCTTTTGCCTACCTGCAAAAATCAAAAATTTCTAGTTTGATTTGCAGTGATTATAAATATATAATTAATTTTTTAGGATAATATATCCCGTGCAATTTCCATTACACGAACCATATTTCGACTTAACACCAATTAAAGTCACGCATACGAAGATTACAGATATAAAAAATTACAACTATTTATGTAAAAAAGTAATAAATAAGCAACCAAACTTATTGCGCATACATCTTTCAGCGCCTGACGAGTAGTTAGTACCCATCTGATGTTAAATTCACCGTGACGTGGTGATTCACGATTACTAGTAATTCCATATTCATGTAGTCGAATTTCAGACTACAATTCACAAATAGTTATATCCAATTTTAGGGGATTAGCTCCATTTTACAATATTGCATCCCTTTGTAGAGGTATGTGTGGCACGTCTATAGCCCACGTTATTAAGGCCATGATGACTTGTCTTAGTCCCCGTTATATAACCTTCTATAAAGGAAGATTCTTTAAAAATAAATAAAGAAAGGGTTTTCGTTAATTAAAGAAGTTAATCAAAATCTCACGACATTAACTGAAGACAGCCGTGCAACACTTGTAATAATTTGCATTAATATTCAAAACGTGGTAAGGTTATTCGCGGATTATCGAATTAAATAACATACTTCACTACTGGTTTCAGAAACGGTCTAATGATTTCAATTTGTGCATTTCCGCCTTAGTCATGAGGTGGAATGCTTACACTTTCATTTATAAGCTAAATTAATCTAGCCTATGGCACTCATAATTGTCTCCTTGGACTACTAGGGTATCAAATCCTTATCGCTCCCCAAGGCTTCGTCCCTCAACGTCAGTTTTTACATAGAATATCGCCTTTGCCGTTACCCGTCCTACTAGTATAATAAAATTTTATCTTTCCTCTAGTAATTCGCATATTCCCACATAAAACTCTAGAATACTAGTCCCTCTTATGGCTTGGTATTCTGTCTAGGTACCCTATATACCGATTAAAGATGAATAACACTTGTCTTTTACGTGTTACCGCGACTGCTGGCACGTAATTTGGTCAAGACTGGTAGATAAAAAATCGTCATACTCTTTATTTTACCTAGAATTTTATACCGAATATCCGTTTAACATTCCCCCAAGTTGCTGGTTCAGCCGTTTGACTATTGACCAATATTCCCCACTGCTGTACAATTCTGCCCTGGGCTTTTTTCAGACCCAGTGTGGTCGATCGACCTCTCAGTCCCGACTGCCGGAATTTGAGCTAGACTTAATCTATTACTCATCCGGGATATTTATTAACATCTTAAAGCGAATTTTTTATATTTCTTTATTCAAATTTATAAGGTATTTTATGCCTTACTTTAAGGTAGTTAAAATATCATTTACTCACCTGTACACCACTTCTTATCATATAAATTTAATAAGACGTTCGATTAGCATGTGTCAAGCATTTGGATAGCGTTCATTCAGAGCCATCATCAAACTCAACTTTTTTTTTCTACTTATAAAATAAACTTTTTAAAAAATCTACTTTATACTAGACTTATTCTATCTTTTTTATAATAGACTTCTATCTTTTCTTTTTAACTATTTCTTTGAATTTATTAAAGCTAGCTCTTGTTAATTTATACAAATCCTAAAAACGGCTAAGTATTAATTATTTTGTTCGTTGTTTATTATTTAAACATTTATTTTCTATTTATTAAGTCTATACCTTTTAATACTTATTTAGCTCTAACTTTACTATTTCGTATATTAAACGACTTTATATAATATTCATCCTACTTTAAATTGCATTAATTTTATTTTTATTTGATTTAATATTTTACTATTTTTAATATAATTTTTTTTTAAGTATAAATTTATTATATTATCCTTAAAGCTTTTCCCTTTTAATGTAGATCTAAACTGTCTTTAATATAAGCTGCAGATAAGACTACAAAAACTTGTGCTTGTATAAATGCAATACCTATCTCTAATCCTGAAAATGCTAAGATAAATAATAAAGGTACTAAACCTAAGAAGAAATATAATATACCTTTTTTCATTATATTATAAGTAAAGCCAGCTAATATGTTTAAAAGCATATGACCACTTAAAATATTAGCACCTAATCTTAGTCCTAATGATACAGGTCTAGAAAGATATGATATAAATTCAATTAATACTAATAAAGGTAATAGTGCTAATGGACAACCAGATGGTACTAATAATGAGAAAAATTTTAATGAATGTACTTGGAAACCTAATATTGTTGCTCCTATTACTATAGTGAAGCTCATAGAAAATGTTATAATAAAATGTGATGTTGGTGCAAAACTATATGGCACCATTCCTACTAAATTATTTATTAATATATATATAAATAATCCAGATATTAATGGAAAAAACATTTGACCTTTTTTTGCATTTATTTGATTTACAACTATACTAAATACTGTTGCATATATAGATTCTACTGATAAAGATCAATTATTTGGTATTACTATATTATAATTTGTTGCTAAAATATATAGCATAAAAATTATTATTGTTGTTATCATCAGATACAAACCTATGTTAGTTAAAGATAATTGTATATTACCTAATAAGTCGGCTTTTATGGTAAATAGATTTCTTATTATAAATTGGTCTAATGGACTTTTATTTGAGTACATCCATTATTATGATTTATTTTGCTTAGTAGTATTAATATTAATAACAAACAATAAAATATGTTATTGATTATATTAAAATATAATTAATAAAAAAGTTATAATAATTAATTATTATTATATAGACATTTTAACTTAAAATGTATTTGGATATGACAAGTTAATAATTTAGGAGTACTATGAATTTTTGAAACATATAATACAAAATATATTTGTTTTATTTTGACTCTAATGTTTTTAAAAATACTCTAGTTTTGAATAAACGTACAAATCTTGGTAAAATATATTTAGAGAATAAATATATTATTATGACCAAAAGTAAAAAATTATATGTTGCTTGGTTAACAAAAAAAAATGGTACAAGTTGAGGCAAAAAATATATATTAAAAATATAATAATTAATAATATCTTGTAAACTTAAAAACATACGTATATAATATTATATTCTAATAAACATAAAATCTTTTATTTTCGTTTTTCTTAAAAATTTTTTTAAGAACCTCAGTAATAAACAGAAATATATAAAAATAATCATACGACATCTACAAAATGTCAGTATAGAATAGCAGATTCGTAACCTAAATGATGATTTTCTGTTAAATGGTAAGCTAAGAGACGTCAGAAACCTACAGCTAAAAATGCAGTACCTATTATAACATGTAATCCGTGAAATCCTGTTCCAAAATAAAAGCAAGAAGAGTATGTTCCATCTGAAATTGTGAAAGATGAAACAGTATATTCTATTCCCTGTAATGCAGTGAATATAATTGCTAATATAATTGTATAAACTAAGCCATATAAAGCTCCACTTCTATTACCTTGAATTAAAGAATGATGTGAGTATGTCACAGTCACACCTGAAGATAATAAAATAATTGTATTTAGTAAGGGTAATTCAAAAGGATTTATTGAGTCAATACCCATAGGTGGTCATTTAGCACCTAATTCTATAGTAGGAGATAATGCACTATGAAAAAATGCTCAAAAAATTGCTAAAAAAAATAAAACTTCTGATACTATAAATAAAGCTACTCCCATATTTAAACCTTTTTGAACTGCTAAGGTATGATTTCCTAAATAAGTTCCTTCTGAAATTACATCTCTAAATCATAATGACATTGACATTATAAAACATAGTAAAGCAATCATTAAGATATTAATAGCAAAACTAAAGCTGTGAAATGATAAAACAGCACTTAGTGTAACGGCTAATAAACATAAACTTGTATTTAAAGGTCAAGGACTAGGAGATACTAGGTGAAAAGGATGTGCTTGGAAGTTACTACGTACAATCTGACTCATATTTGTATTACTATGATTTACTATTCTGTGAATTTTGTCTTAATATTTTGTTAAGATCTATTTATTTTATTTTTTTTTGAAAAATAAAATTCATATAATAATAATTGCAATTATTATTATAAAACCTATACTTATTTGAATAAAAAATAAGTAACTAAATTCATTATAAAATATATTAATTGACCCAAGTTGTTTAATTTTATCTAAATAAATATCATAATAACTAATCTTAGTTATTATAGGTATTAATTCACTTGAATAAGGTGATTTTACAAATTCAACAAATGTTAGGTTTCTTACAAAAAATCTAAATAAAATCCACAGAATAGTAATAAATACAAAAGTTAGTAATATTCTACGCATTAAATATTTTATTATAATTTACTATTCTGTGAATTATAGCCGTTAAAGGAATATGGAGGAATTGAACCTCTAATAAATGATTTGCAGTCATAACGCAAACCTCTTGCAACATATTCCTTTTTTATTTATTATTATTTTAATATATAAACAGGTTTAGATATCCACTAAAGTTAATATAGTCTTTGTGATCTAAATCTTTAGTTTTTCTTAATTATTATACCTAAAATTAAGAATATTAAAGATAATATAACAGTATTAGGTAAATAATTATTAAATTTTACACAATTTAAAGAAATCTAATAAATTGTATATTTATCAAGTGATTAGATGGTATAAAAGCTATACTTTGTAAAGGTAAACTAACAAATGCATGAGGTTTTGGCGGACTATCTAAAGTTCACTCTAAAGAAATATAGTTTCTATTGAATAATGTTTGGAATAAATCAGAGAAAAATTCTGGAAGTAATCAAGGATATCTAGATGCAACTTCACCTTCAACTAATTGTACATAAACTATATGTAAGAATAATACAGTAGCAATTACACTTACTATAGATCCAAAACTACTTACTATATTTCATCCAGCAAATGCATCAGGATAGTCACTTATTCTTCTAGGCATACCTTGTAAACCTAAAAAGTGTTGAGGGAAGAATGTTAAATTAACACCTATGAATAAAATTATAAAATGTACTTTTCCTGATAACATGTTATAACTTAAACCAGTTATTTTCGGTATTCAGAAATATCATGCACTAAATAATGCGAATACTGCACCTAAAGATAATACATAATGGAAATGGGCAACAACATAATAAGTATCATGGAATGCTATATCAAGTGATGCATTAGCTAGAACAACACCACTTAATCCACCTATAGTGAACATTACTACAAATCCTAATGCAAATAGCATTGAAGGTGTCATAATTAATCATCCACCGTATATAGTAGCCAATCAACTAAATATTTTAATTCCAGTAGGTACAGCTATTATTAATGTAGCTGCTGTGAAATATGCTCTTGTATCCACATCTAAACCAACTGTGTACATGTGATGACTTCAAACTACAAAACCTAAAATACCAATAGACATCATAGCATAAACCATTCCTAAATAACCAAATACGCTTTTATTAGAACTAGTTGATATTGTAGTACTAATTATACCAAATCCTGGTATAATTAGAATGTAAACTTCTGGATGACCAAAGAATCAGAAAAGATGTTGGTATAATATCGGATCTCCACCTCCAGCTACTTCGAAGAATGAAGTGTTAAAATTTCTATCCGTTAAAATCATAGTAATACCTCCGGCTAAAACGGGTAATGATAATAATAATAAGACAGCTGTTACAACAACTGCCCATCCAAATAAGGCTAATTTATGTAGTCTTATTCCAGGACTTCTCATATTTAGTATTGTTGTAATAAAATTCATAGCACCTAATAAACTACTTACACCAGAAAGATGTAAAGCAAATATTGCTAGATCTACGCTAGGTCCACTATGACTTTGTAAACCAGATAATGGTGGATAAAGAGTTCATCCTGTACCTGCTCCGTTTTCTATCATTCCTGCAAATAAGAATAAGGCTAAACTTGGTATTAATAATCAATAACTTATATTATTTAGTCTAGGGAATGCCATATCTGGACCTCCTACTAATAATGGTAATAAGAAATTTCCAAAACCTCCAATTAAAGCTGGCATAACCATAAAGAAAATCATAACTATAGCATGTGCTGTTATTATACTATTATATAATTGGTTATCTGCTATATATTGTACACCTGGTCCTGATAGTTCTAATCTTATTAATACTGAAAAAGCTGTTCCAGCTAAACCTGAAAATATAGCAAATATTAAGTACAATGTTCCTATATCTTTAGCATTACATGATAAAAATCATCTTTCTTTTCACATCGTTATTTGTGTTATTGAACTTAAATTGTTTACATCTGATTCATAAGAGGAACTAGTTTTTGTAGAATATTTTTTAGATAATTTGTTAAATTCTTTCATTTTAATTTTTTTTATTTGAGTTTTTTATATTCCCTATATATAAATTATACCGTCTATTAAACATAGAGATTTCCAACTCTCTTCATAAGTTAATTATTTTAAAAATAATGAGTTATAAATAATTTATTTTATTACAAAATCATAGTTTAATCGCGAAAGAATATAATTTTAAATACTTTAACTATGGTTCAGATATTTAAAATTACCTATATACTTTAATAAAAATTAATATCATATATAGAAAAATTACTTTGAAAGCTAGTAATATTGCTTAATTTAAAATTAAACATATAAGTGAGTATAGGATTTGAACCTATAAATATGTAGCCGAAATACATTGTTTAACCATTAAACCAACTCACTCACTATACCCAAAAAATTTTTTTTTAAGTTATAAATAAAGTAAATTTTATTTTTTCTTTTCAAAATTTCTATTATTCTTTTTTTTTTAATTTATATACTTTATATTATGTTGATATTTATATAATGTATTCATAACATTTTTAATATTATCTTTATACTAATATTGATAATAAAAAATACTAGAATTATCATTTTATAGAATATATTTAAAATGATGCATACATTTTAAATTATTAGGAATAGAGTTAAAATGCATGCATATAAAAATAATATTTTTAAACCTATACAATATTATGTTGGAGCGATTCGAACACTCAATAGTAAATACCAAAAATTTATGACTTGCCAATTAGTCAACAACATAGAATTTGAAAAATATATAGGTGACAAGACTTGAACTTGTAAAGCTATTAACTATTCTGTCCTAAGCAGAACCTGGTTACCAAATTTCAGCACACCTATTATTTGCTCCAGATAAGATTTGAACTTATAACCTAAACATCTTCAGTGTTCCGCTCAACCAATTGAGCTTCTCGAGCTTTCTTATAAATATCAATATATTTAATTTTTATGAATCATCATTTAAAACATTTATTAAAAAGTGTTTTAAATTATGGAGATATTAGGACTCGATCCTAAAATGACGAATTGCAAACTCGCAGTTTTACCAGTTAAACTATACCCCCTTTATCCGAAAAACGATTTGAACGTTTATGATTAATATCAACGAAGCTTAAGTTCGTCCTGTCTACCAGTTCCAGCATTCGGATAGTTTTTATTGAATTTTTTGAAAATTCTAGGGTTAAGATCTTCTTTTACTTGTTTTAAGTCTTATTAGTCAGTTATCTAATTTTTATATTTATTATCATATATTAGTAATGCTTTGAGTAAATTTCTTGTTATATAATATTTAATAAGATATATTTATATAAATTATTATTAGTATAATCTGTATTTAACATAATTTTGTTAAACCGAAAATATTATTACCATTGTAGTATTTTTTATTAAGGCCAGAATGATTCGAACACTCATCTTAACTGTCATGAGCAGTTGGCTTTACCATTAAGCTATAGCCTTTTTACAAATATTGGTATAAATATATTTTTATAAATTCTTCATATTTTTAATATAACTATGTGTATTTCTCGCCTTTAAGATGACTCGAACATCTAACACAAATATTAACAGTATAATGCTCTACCATTGAGCTATAAAGGCATTATTATGGGAGGATACCCTGAATCGAACAAAGATTCACTATGCCACAAATAGTTGTTTTACCATTAAACTATATCCACCTATAATCAACATAGTTTCAATAAAACTATATATGTTTTATAGTACATAGAAGATAGAATTTGTAATAAAAAATATAATGTAAGATAATATAAACTAAAATTACACAATGAGAAATAGGTGAGTCGGACACCTGACCATTCGCGTGTAAAACGACTGCTCTACCACTGAGCTAATTTCTCTTTGGAAATATAAGCGGGCTAAGGATTCGCACCTTAATCAACTAGTCATGAGCTAGGTATGCTAACTATTACACCAACCCACCTTTAACCCAGAAGAGACTTGAACTCTCGTTTCAACAGTGAAAATGTTATGTCTTAACCAACTTGACCACTGGGTCTAAGCCTAGTGTAAGTATCGCACTTACTTCCACTGATTACAAAACAGTAGCATTACTTTTATGCTAACCAGGCAATATATAAAAAAGGATAATTGTATATTTTAGTAAATTATAAATATTAGTACTTTATGCCTGAAGATCTTAAAATCCGTACAGCTAAAGCCTATTAAATTTTTATTAATTAAAGATCTGAGATCAGGTCGTCTTTAATTATAAATTTGTAATATTTAACGTAGTATTTTATTACGTTTATATGAGTATAATAAAGTAAGTTTCGTGCTTATATGCTTTCAGCTCTTATCTTTGATTGACGTAGCTTTCTTGCCATGCCTATTAATCATATAGGTATTCTAGTTAAAATACTAGTATAATAAACAACAAGTAAACTATTGGTCAATATACCCAGTTCCTTTCGTACAAGGGGGCTGTCTTTATTTTACTCAAAGTTCCTCTAGAAGATAGAAACCATACTGTCTCACGACGTATTAAACCCAACTCATGTAGCTCTTTAATCGACGAACAGTCGAACCCTTCATGATTCCTGCGTTCATGTGGATGAGCTAAGCCGACATCGAGGTGCCAAACCGCGCACTCAATTTGTACTCTCTTGCGCTCATTAGCCTGTTCAATTCGTATAAAATAAATTATTTCCATATTTTTCAATATGGTTCAGACTATGTTTATCTATATATATATATTAATAGTGTATTAATTTCCATTTACTCAACCTTTTATACCAAATGAACCTATTCTAGTTTTGGAATTTAATTTTGTGTATTGTAAATTTGATCTTAAATTTCCTTTTAGTAAAACAGAAGATATACCATTATAAGATGAATCTATATTTAATAGATTTCCTTCATATCTTAATTTATGCACAGATCTTGAAGCAGTATATCTTCTAGTTAATCTACCTTTTGCTTCTAATCTAAAACCAATAATATGTCTATATTTAAGATTCTTAATTATATACTTTTGTAATATTGTTTTTTTATAAAAATGTTTTTTTAAATCTAATTTAGTTATTAATAAGGGTTTATTAATAAGTTTTATATTTTTTCTAATTTTTACTTTTTCTTTTAATCTTTTTAACAATTTAAATAATCTTTTTCTATTTTTTGTTATTTTTAACAAAATAGATTCTGAAAGAATATTACTGTTTAAATAAAAATGTTTTAAATTTATAAAATTAAATTCAATATTTTTGTTAAATAATAATTGTAAGTGATTTTTAAGATATTGTAAATATGTATAATTAAATTTAGATTTGTTTATATGTATTAATTGTTTATAAAATACGTATATTTCTAGTCTTTTTAATGATCTTTTGACAAGTTTTTTATAAAAATTATTTACATATTTAGAAATACTTACATATTTTTGCATTTCTTTCTTTTTATTTATTTTTTCTAAAATTTTTAATATTTTATACTTATATCAATTAGCTTTTAATATTGCTTTAAGACCTTTAATATTAATATTTTTAATTTTCTTAATTAAAATTATTTTATTACTTAATCTTTTGGTTCTTGAATCTAAGGTTTTATTTATTTTTTTTAAACTTAGCATTTTATTAAAAAATTTTCTCAAATATCTTTTCTTTAATTTTAAGAGATAATTATTTTTTTGTCTATTATAAACATATAAAGTAATAGTTACTTTATTATTAGTATGTTTGAATTCGCCATTACTTATAAATATTCTATTTGATGATAATTTTCTAAGTCTACGTAACAGTTTTTTAGTTCTTATATAAGATTCAACCTTTTTATTATAAATATAAAAATAATTTTTTATTAATTTAATAGCTAATTTACTTATATGAGGTATTAAAGGTAAAGCATTTTTATTATATAAAAAAATGCTATTATTTCATTCTCTTGTTGAAGAAGGAAAATGTTTTAAAGTATCTAGATTATCAAAATGATAAGGTCTATAAATATTTGTTTTTTTTAAAATAGATAATAATTTCATTTAAAAATGTTTTTTAATTTAATTGTTCAATTTTAATGAATCTATTTCATTAATGTATAATAATAATAATTATATATATATATATGTAGAATTTTTAAATAAAATCAATATGTAGTCGTTGAACGTTCTTATTTTAAAATAAGTTTCGCTTCAAATTAACTATAATACATAGTGTTTTTTGAAATTTACTCAAATTATTACCAATATTTATAAATATTGGGGGACTAACAAAATCCCTAGCGTAACTTTTTCAAAAATACAAGACCTTTCCTTTCAGTGTCTTGCGATCTTATGCCCCGCTTACGCGACTGA
>Ga0081540_1003771_pt1 | contig 11867 bp, 7 predicted proteins | sample TabmetS2T1R1_FD_71024 | JGI IMG/M metagenome (GOLD analysis project Ga0081540, IMG submission 71024) | Tabebuia heterophylla rhizosphere microbial communities from the University of Puerto Rico - S2T1R1 | ecosystem: Host-associated > Plants > Roots > Rhizosphere ...
TGGCACACCGCCTGTGTCTGGATGCGGTTGCTGATCGATTTCCGGCGGCGCGAGGACGAGGAGCTGCGCGCTCGCGGCGAGGCGGTCGCCCAGCTCGGGCCTTCGCCCGGCTTCCGCAATCTGGAATGGTCCAAGCCGGTCTATGTCGGCGACACGGTCTCGTACACGACCGAGGTCATCGAGATGCGACCTTTGGCCAGCCGCCGCGGCTGGGGTATCATCTTCGTGCGCAACGCCGGCGTGAACCAACATGGCGAACCGGTGATCTCGTTCATCAGCACTGCCTTCGTCGAGCGCAGGGAGCGAGAACCGCAGACACCATGAGCGCCACCGCGGTGCGCGAACCGCCGGCGCTAGTAGCGCGTCCGCCGTAAGCGCGCCTGCGGGGAATCGGGCCCCGTCACCGCACGCTGTCTCTGACCCACTTGCTTACCGCGCTCGGCAGCAGGTCGAGATAGGGGCCCATGAAGAAGGCTTCCCCCTCGCCCGCGCCGAAATAGCGGTCATAAGCTTCGATCATGATGCGCACTTGGACAGCGCAACTCGGCATGGAATCGACGATCAAATCGCCGAGATCGGCGTTGGGCTGTCCGAAGCGCGGGTCGCTACCGACGATGCGCGCAATGCATTCTGTCGCTGAGCGCATCAACGGCTGCACCGCCGCGCCTCTTTGTTGCATCGATAAGGTGGGCGAGAGGCTCGGTTTGGTGTTGGGGGCAGTCGCGACGCTGACGAGGAGCGCCGCCGCGGCTAGCGGTACGAGAATCATCGAATCGTCCTCTCCGGCGTCGGAATCCTAATCGACGCAGGACTGAACATCCCAGCCGAAAATGCCTGTTGTGGCCGCAGCTGCCGCGGAAATCCGCGCCCTGTGGTGTCCAGGTAACATCGCTCTTCGGAGCGAAGCGCCGCCGAGCCGTGGGCGCAGGAACGTTGCTGCCGATAGCGGCGTTATCCAGCGTTCTTCAACGAGGTAGAGGAGGTCGCCATGACATCGTTTATCACATCGCTTGCCCGTCCCGCATGGTTGGCGCTCGCGTTCGTCGCCACGGCGCTGCCGGCGAGCGCGCAGACCTGGACTTACGAGCCTGATGTCCCGCGAGCCCGCGTCTATGAGCCGCGCCCGTATTACGAGCCCCGCCCGTATTACGAGCCGCGCGTCTACGAATCGCCGACCTACGAATCACCCGCCTATGCACCGGTGGTGACCGCGCCGCCGCTTGCGCTGACGCCCGCGCAGCGCACGACGATCTATCGCACGATCATACCGCAAGGGCGCGGCCGCGGGCCCATCGTGCGGGAGCAGATCATCACCGAATCAGTCGCGCCGGCGCCTGGGGTGCGCGAGCGCATCGCGCCCGCGACCTCCGCTTACGCCTACGCGGTCGGCTCTCGCGTCGCGGACGCTCAAGCGCTCGCCCCCGTGCCGCAGGCGGTAGTCTCCACCGTGCCGGCCGTGCGGTCCTACCGGTATATGGTGATCAACAATCGTTTGTTGCTGGTCGATCCGGCGACGGGCATCGTGGTTGCCGAGGTGAGGGATTAGCGCCACGCCCGTCGTGAAACTAAAGCTCGGGTTGGCGGTTGAGTCTGCGGACGACCGTCGCAGCTGCGCGGGAAAAGCATGGAATTGCCCTTTTCCCAGCGCCCGCAGGGGCGGAATGTTCGTCAGGACAGGAGGCCACCATGCGCAACTTTTTGCGCACTAGCACGCTCGCGCTGGGATTTGTCGGCAGCGTCGGGCTTGCCGCCGCCCAGCAGCCCTCTCCGCCGACCGACGGACAGCAACGCTTGCAGCTGGAAGACTGGCAGCACACCCAGTCCGGCAAGATGGGCAAGGAAGAGCCGAGCGCGCACGCCCCCGGCACCCAGGCGCAGCAGAACGCCGCGTTCGTCAACGGCGCTTTGGCGGTTCCCGATGCGCCGGCGAATACCGATACCGTGCCCGCGAAATTCTCGCAGAAGAACGCGGCCGACGACGCGCTCATCACCGTTGCCTACACGTTCAAAACGCTCACCGACGACGAGCGCCGCACGATCTTCCAAACGCTCAGGGATCAGCCGGGCCCCACTGCCTTCAACGCCGATGTCGGGACCGAATTGCCGCCGGAGATCGAGTTGCGCCCGGTCCCCGATGAGCTTGCAGCGCGCGTGCCGCAAAGCAGGGATTATCGCTATGTGGTGGCGCATGATCGCGTTCTGTTGGTGGGCACGAGCCGGGTTGTCGCCGGCGTGTTTGGCGGCGCCAACGCGCCGGTGAGCGAAGGACCCCGCAGCCCTTAACTGGTCGGCGCGATTCACCGGCCTCGGACTGATCCCCTGGGGGCCAGAGGTCCCGCCTGGGCGGATTCTTTGTCCCTCGGTTGGCCCCTGCGGCTCGCGCAAGCGTCGCCGCGTGTTACGGTTGTCTTCCCCCTCGCGCGGCCAGCACGCGTCGCAAAGTCGCGACCAGTCGCTCGAATTCGATCGGTTTGGTGTCGAACTCGTCGCACCCGGCGGCTAGCGCCTTTTCCCGCTCGCCGGCAAGCGCGTGTGCGGAAAGCGCAATGATCGGGATGTCGCGCGTTCGCGGATCATCCTTGAGCCGCCGCGTCGCCTCCCAGCCATCGACCCGGGGCATCTCGAGGTCCATCAATATGATGTCCGGCCTCTCGCTCAGGGCCATAGCGCAACCGTTTTCGCCGTCCTCGGCGGTCAGAACTTCGAAATCATCCAGGAGCTCCAGACGCATCTTGAGCATGTAGACGTTGTCTTCGTTATCCTCGACGTAGAGCACTTTGGTCACGATGCTGCATCCATCCCGCTGCTGAGTTGAGTCTTGCCGGTCAGCAGTCGGATTCGTTCGACCAGCTCCGCGGGCCGGAACGCCTCCTTGACCAGCACCGATCGCACGCCCGAGTTCAAGCGCGCGCGATCTTGAGCATCAAGGTCGCGCGCGGTAATGACGATGACCGGAACGTCGCGCCAGCGCGGCTCCCTCTGTAGCGCGGCGACGACCGCAAACCCGTCCATCTCGGGCATCATCAAATCGAGCAAGATCACGTCGGGCCTGTCCGCCTGCAGGCACGTCAGCGCCTCACGCCCGTTCGCCGCCTCCTGTACCGACCAATGTTGGCCTTCGAGCCACGTACGCAGGCGCCCGCGCTGGTCCGCGTCGTCTTCCACCAGCAGGACTCGCGTCGCTCGCGCGGGCGTGCGGAAACGGCCCATGATCCGGCGCAGCCGCTCGCGGTCGATGGGTTTGGTGAGGTATCCCGCCGCACCGAGCGAAGCAGCGCGGCGCTGCTCGTCAAGGATGGTCACCATAATCACCGGGATGTCGGCAAGATCGCTGTCCTGCCGGAGCGCCGCCAACACCGACCACCCGTCGAGGTCGGGCATCATGACGTCGAGCGTGATCGCGATCGGCCGCAGGTGCTTTGCGAGCTTGAGCCCCTCCAATCCGCTGGCGGCGGTGACCACCGGCAGCCCTTCCGCCTTGAGGTGTTCGGCAATGAGCTCGCGCGCGGTTGCATCGTCGTCGACGACGAGCACGCAATCGCCGCCCTGAGCTCGGCTCTCTTGGGTTGGGCGTGTTGCGTCGCCGCTGGGCAGGCGTACGGTGAACACAGAGCCCTTGCCCGGCTCGCTGTTCACGGTCACGTCGCCCCCCATCATGCGCGCAAGCTTGCGCGTGATGGCGAGCCCAAGCCCGGTGCCGCCGTAACGCTGGGCGGTCGATGACTCGGCCTGGGAAAATTCCGCGAATAGCTTTGCCTGCTGTTCTGCAGTCATGCCGATGCCGGTATCGGCTACCGCGAACTCGATCCGGCTCTGCCCGTCGATGATCTTGCCGATCCGAAGAGTCACCTCGCCCGCTGTGGTGAACTTGCAGGCGTTACTGAGGAGATTGAGCAGGATCTGCTGCAGCCGCATCTGATCAACCATCAGCGAGCCGAGATTGTCGCGCCCCTCCACCACCAGCCGATTCTTGTTCTGCTCGGCGAGCTGCCTCGCTGTGCCGACAACGTCATCAATCAGCGGCGCCAGATCGACCATCGTAGGATTGAGCTCGAGCTTGCCGGCTTCGATCTTCGAGAGGTCGAGCACCTGGTTGATAAGCCCGAGGAGGTGCGTGCCGGCGCGATGCACGCGGCGCAGCGGCTCGGCCGCTTTTTCCGTGCCGAAGCGCGCGGCGTTGCTGACCATCATCTCGGTCAATCCGATGATGGCGTTGAGCGGCGTGCGCAGCTCGTGGCTCATGCTGGCGAGGAACTGCGACTTGTGCCGGTTCGCCGCCTCGAGCTGACGGCTCTTGTCCTGGATCTCCTCGAACAGCCGCACGTTCTCGATGGCGATAGCCGCCTGGTCGGCGAACGTCGACACCAGCTCGATCTGCTTGTCCGTGAACGGATGCACTTCCGAGCGCGTCAGTGCCAGAACACCGATCGGGATGCCTTGGCGCAGCATGGGAACACCGAGAATGGTTCGAAAATGTGCCAGCTTCTGCGCCTGTGCGAAGGTGTAGTCCGGGTCGGCAAGGGCGTCGGGGACGTGGATGACCTTGCCTTCCAGCAGTGCGCGTCCGGTGATCGAGCCGCGCTCGGGAACAACGGGCACATCCTTCACGAATTCCATGAATTGCGGCGAAAAACCATAAGCCTCCGCGCGATAGAACATTCCGTCCTTCTGTCGAGTGATCGTGGCAGCGTCGGCGTCGCAAAGGCGGGCAGCCGATTCGACGAGCGTTCGCAGCACACCCTGAAGATCAAAGGTGGAGCGGCTAATGACCTTGAGCACGTCGGCGGTGGCGGTCTGCTGCTGGAGGGATTCGCGCAACTCGTTTAGCAGCCGGACGTTTTCGATGGCGATGACCGCCTGGTTGGCGAAGTTGGTGATCAGCTCGACCTGCTTGTCGCTGAAGGGTCGAACCTCTTGCCGGTAGATGCCGATCGCGCCGATCAGCTCTCCTTCCTTGAGCATGGGCACATTGAGAAGACTTCGCGCGCCGCCAAGGTCGGCGGTCGCTACACGAAACGGTTCGCGATCGGCATAGGCCTGCTCCGCCTGCGTATCTACGATATGAATGGTCTGCTTGGTGGTGGCGACACGACCCAAGCCGGTCGTGGGGCCCGGCCGAATCGGTCCACGATTGAGGTATTCCGCATACGCCGCCGTGACCCCAAGCGTTGCAACGGCGGTGTAGGCGTTATTCTCGTACCGGAACAGAATTCCGATCTTGGCCTCGCAGATGCGGGTTGCGTTCTCCAGCATGGCCTGGAACACCGGCTGGAGGTCGCCGGGCGAGCTTGAAATGATGCCAAGAACCTCGGAAGTCGCGGTCTGCTGCTCCAGCGCCTCGGTGAGATCGTCAGTACGCTGGCGCAGCTCTTTGAGCAGCCGCGTGTTCTCGATAGCGATCACGGCCTGGTCGGCGAAGTTCGAAACCAGCGCGACCTCCTGATCGGTAAACGCTCGAACTTCTTGACGATAGATGCTGATCACACCGACTAACGTGTCCTCCTTGAGCATGGGGACCGAAACAATTGTTCGGTATCCGCCGAGCTCTGCCCCGGCAACCACAAACGGGTCTCGCCGGCGGTAGGGCTCGCGATTCATGCTATCGAGCACCTGAGCGACGCGTTTCGTCCGCGCTGCGTCGCCGAGGGTAGTGCCGGATCCGGGATGAAGCGGCTTGTTCTTTCGCGCCTCGATGAACGCGACAGGTGCATTGTGAAACGCCGCGGCGCGGAATGCATCTGCGTCGCACAAATAGAGCGTGCCGAACTTCGCTCCACAGAGACGGGTTGCATTTGCCAGTATGGCCTGAAACACGGGCTGCAAATCGCCCGGCGAGCTGGAAATGACGCGCAGCACCTCTGAGGTCGCGGTCTGCTGGTCGAGCGCCTCCGAGAGATCGCGCGTGCGCGCGCGCACCTCATCGAACAGGCGAACGTTCTCGATGGCGATCACCGCCTGATCGGCGAAGGTCCTGACAAGCGCGATCTCTCTGTCGCTGAACGGCTGCACCTGGGAACGGGTTAATGCCAGCACGCCGATTGGGTTGCCCTCGCGCAGCAGCGGCACGCCGAGCATGCTACGAAAGCCGCCGATCTTCTGCGATTCGAACCATCCGTATTCCGGATCGGCGAGACAGTCGGGCATGTGAATGGTATGCGCCGTCAAAGCGGTCCGTCCCACCAACGTCGTGCGCCCCGGGGGGATCGGATTGCGCTTGATGAAGGCGCGGTAATCGTCGGAAAAGCCGTGGCTGGCAGCCAGGTGATAGGCGCCCTGCTCGAGCCGGAAAATGAACGCGCATTCCGCTGCACACAGGCGCGCCGCTGATTGCACCATTGTATCGAGCACGCCCTGCAGATCAAAGGTCGAGCGGCTGATCACTTCGAGCACGTCGGCGGTGGCAGCCTGCTGCTGACGCGCCTCGTCCAACTCGCGCGTGAGCCGAGCGATCGTTTTCTTTTCGGTGTTGGCAGCGCGCGGCGCAGGCGCGCGGCGCGGCGAGCGCCGCCGCGTTGCGGCCGAAACCGAGGAGGTGCGCTTTTTCCGACGCTTCGTCATGCGGCCCCGTCGCCGGCCGAGAGTGTCACTTGCGATCCGCGAGCAGCCGCCGCAGCGTTCCGACCAGCCGATCGAATTCGATGGGCTTGGTATCGAACTCGTCGCACCCGGCGGCGAGGGCCTTTTCCCGCGATCCGGCGAGCGCATGGGCGGAGAGCGCGATGATCGGAATATCGCGCGTTTGCGGATCGGCCTTGAGCCGCCGCGTCGCCTCCCACCCGTCGATCACCGGCATTTCGAGATCCATGAGGATGATGTCGGGCCGCTCGGAGCGCGCCATGGCGCAACCCTTCTCGCCGTCCTCCGCGGTCATGACTTCGAAGCCGTCCAACAGCTCGAGCCGCATCTTGAGCATGTAGACGTTGTCGTCGTTGTCCTCGACGTAGAGCACTTTGGTCACGACGCTGCTTCCATCTCGCTACCGACCCGGGGCTTGCTGCGCGCCAGGCGGCGGATGCGCTCGACCAGCTCCACCGGCCGGAACGTCTCCTTGACCAGCACCGACTGCACCCCAGAATTCAAGCGCTCGCGGTCCGCGGCGTCGAGATCGCGCGCGGTGACCACGACGACCGGAATATCCCGCCAGCGCGGTTCCTTCTGCAGCGCCGCCACGACCGCAAAGCCGTCCATCTCCGGCATCATCAGATCGAGCAGGATGACGTCGGGCCTGGCGTCCCGGAGAAGCGCGAGCGCGTCGCGCCCGTTCGCGGCCTCCTGCACCAGCCATTGCTCGTCCTCGAGCCACCCCCGCAGGCGCTCGCGCTGGGTCCCATCATCTTCCACCATCAGCACCCGCGTTTGCCGCGCCGGCACCCGGAAGCGGCCGATCATGCGCGTGAGCCGCTCGCGGTCGATCGGTTTGGTGAGATAGCCCGCCGCGCCGAGTGCAACGCCGCGCCGGTGCTCGTCCAGGATCGTGATCATGATGACCGGGATTTCCGCGAGCTCGGGATCCTGGCGCAATGCCGCCAATACCGACCAGCCGTCGAGATCGGGCATCATGACGTCGAGGGTGATTGCGATCGGCCGCAATTCTTTGGCGAGCTTCAATCCCTCCAATCCGCCCGACGCGGTCACCACCGAAAAGCCATCCGCCTTGAGATGGTCGGCAATGAGTTCGCGCGCGGTGGCATCGTCGTCGATGACGAGCACGCAATCACCCGACGGCGGCATACCGCCGTTGGTAGCGCTTCTTGCGGCGGCTTCCGACCCGGCCGGCAGGCGCACGCTGAAGATCGAGCCCTTGCCCGGCGCGCTCTGCACCATCACGTCGCCACCCATCATGCGTGCGAGCTTGCGCGTGATGGCAAGACCGAGCCCGGTGCCGCCGTACCGCCGCGCAGTGGAGGAATCCGCCTGGGTAAATTCCTCGAACAGCTTGGCTTGCTGCTCCGGCGTCATGCCGATGCCGGTGTCGCTGACCGCGAACTCGATCCAATTGCGGCCGTCGACGAGCTTGCGCATCCGCAGTTTGACCTCGCCCTGCGAGGTGAATTTACAAGCGTTGCTCAGGAGATTGAGCAGGATCTGCCGCAGCCGCATGGGATCGACGGTGAGCGCGCCGAGCTTCTCCTGCGCTTCGACCACCAGCCGGTTTTTGTTCTGTTGTGCCAGCTGGCGCGCGGTGCCGGCGACCTCGTCGATGAGCGGCGCCAAATTTACCGACTCGGGGTTGAGCTCGAGCTTGCCGGCTTCGATCTTGGAGAGGTCGAGCACCTGGTTGATGAGGCCGAGCAGGTGCTGGCCGGCGCGGTGCACGCGCTTGAGCGGCTCAGATGCTTTTTCCGTCCCGAACCGCGCGGCATTCGTGACCATCATCTCGGTCAAGCCGATGATGGCATTGAGCGGAGTGCGCAGCTCGTGGCTCATGCTGGCGACGAACTGTGACTTGTGCTGACTTGCCAGCTCGAGCTGGCGGCCCTTCTCCTCGATTTCCTGGAATAGGCGCGCGTTTTGGATCGCCAGCACGGACTGCGCCGCGAAGGTACGCAGGAGATCGATGGTGCTCTTGGGAAATTCGCCCGGCGCCTGGCGCCGCACCACGAGCGCGCCCATCACTTCGTTAAAGCGCCGCAACGGGACGAGCAGCCGGGCGCGGTATCCGGCCTCCAACATGAGCGCGTTCGTTGGAATGGCCGGATCCGCCTGCATGTCGGGGACCTGCACCGGCTCGCCCAGTTTCGCGGCTTCGGCCACAGCCCCGGAGATCTCGACATGGTGTTCCTTGAGCGCCGCGATCAACGCGTCGCTCATGCCGTAGTTGGCCTGCAGCTCGAATTCCTGCCGCATCTCGTCGTGCACGTAGATCGACCCGGCGTCGGTGTCGGAGAGCTGAACGGCCTTGGAAACGATCGTGGAGAGCACCGTCTGCAGATCGAGCGTGGAGTTGACCGCTTGCGTGACCTCGCCCAGCGCGCGGAGCTCCTCGACCGATTGCCCGAGCTCCTCGGTGCGCGCGCGCAATTCGGTGAGGAGGCGAACGTTCTCGATGGCAATGACGGCTTGGCTGGCGAAGCTCTTGACGAGGTCGATCTGCTTATCCGTGAACGGCTGAACTTCTTGGCGGTAAATCGCGATGGCGCCGACGAGCTCGTTCTCCTTGAGCATCGGGACCGCAAGGAGGCTTCGCGCGCCGGCGGACTCGACCAGTGCGAGCATTCTTGGGTTGCGTTCGATATACGCTTGTTCGCCGGTCAGATTTGCAAGATGGACCACATCCTTGGTCGCCGCGAGGCGTGCGAGCGGCAAGCCTTGATGGTCGCGGATGTTGAGCGGCTGCCGCCATGATTCCGCAAAAGCAGGCGAGTCGCCGTGCTGAGCAACTGCGTGAAAGGCATCTCCTTGCAATCGGAAAAGTAGCCCAAACTTGGCCTCGCAGAGCCGTATCGCGTTCGCCAGCATGGTGTCGAAGACGGGCTTGAGGTCTCCGGGCGAGCCCGAAATGACGCGCAACACCTCGGAGGTCGCGGTCTGCTGTTCGAGTGACTCGCTCAATTCGTGGGTGCGCTGCTCGACCTTCTTTTCCAAGCCGGCATAGGATTCCTGCAGCTGGCCGGCCATGTCGTTGAACTGGTCGGCGAGCGCCTCGAGCTCGTCACCGGTCTTGATCGCGATGCGCTGCGAAAGATCGCCGCGGCCGATGCGCGCCGCGCCGGTCTGTAGCGCCTGGATCGGTCCGACCATGCGGCCGGCGAGAAACATCCCGGCGAGCACGGCGAAACCGAGCGCGCCCAAAAGCACGAAGGCGAGCCGCTTCAATGCCGCGTAGAGCGGCGCGTAGGCCTCCTCGGCCGGCAGCTCGACGAACATCAGCCAGCCGAGCGGCGCTACGGGCGCATAGGCGGTAAGCACCTTGCGCCCTTCGATGTTCTCCGCTTCCTGCACCGTCTCGGCCGGATTCTCGAGTGTGGCGGCGCCGGACGCACTTGCGCGCGCCGCGCGCACTTGCGCCAGCTTCGACATGTCGGTGTTGCGCAGCACCAGGCTGATATCGGGATGGGCGATCAGCCGGCCTTGCGCATCGACGACATAGGCGTGGCCCCGCTCGCCGACCTTGATCTGCGAGACAACGTCCCAAATCAGCTTGAGATTGACTTCGGCGACGCTCACGCCGGCGTCGCGCCGCGTTCCGGCGATGGCCAAGGTCATATAGGGCTCGGATTCGCGGCGGAAATAAACCGGGCCATAATAAACCTTGCGGGCGACCGCTTCCGCGAACTTCGGGTCGCTGGAGAGATCGGCGCCGCTTGCGACGACGTCCATGGCGAGCCGCGACACCCGCAGCCGTTCCTTGCCGCTGGCGTCGAGCTGAGCGAGCTCGGTGATGGCGGGAACTTGGCGCAGCAGCCGCAGGGCGTCGAAACGGCGCTGCTCGATTGAGCCCGCCGACCAAGGCAGTTGCGTCGTCCAGCCGAGCTGGCTCTCGATCTCCTTGATGAACTGCCCGATCTTGGCGGCGGCGGCTTCCGCTTGTTCGCGTTGGATGCGAATGAGGGCGGCCTTGTGCTCTTGATAATAGAAGAAGACGTCGAACACGCCATTGGAGAGGAGCGCGAGGCAGACAACCGCGACAAACAACGCGACGTACTTGGCGAACAAGCGCCGGCGGGTTTTCGGGGCGGACATTTCGGCGCCCGCGCGCGGCTCTCCGCTGGCGCTCGCCGCCGGCCGGCGCCAAGTGAAGCCACGCCTGAGCAAATCACCAACCCTCATTCCACCCACTCTATCAGGACTGGGCGCAGTTGGGTCACGCCGACCCGGTGCCGCCTCATTTCGAACCTCTCGCATTCCGGCCGGGCCGCGGCAGCGGCGAGGGCCGGTAGCCATAATCATCGGCTGTGGATTGCGGGCTCCGGCGCTTTGCCCGCGTCCCGCAATGACAGATCGGAGGTGTGAGAGTTGCCTTCACTCGATCACTCTGTTGGCGCGAGCCAGCAAGGTCGGTGCGGGCTCAAGACCGAGCGCCTTCGCCGTCCGCAAATTGATGACCAGCTCGAAGATAGTGGGTTGCTCCACCGGCAGATCGTTCGGCCGGGCACCGCGGAGAATGCGGTCCACATACGTGGCGCCGCGCCAGTAGATCGCCTGCAGGCTCGGACCATAGGCCATGAGTGCGCCCGCGTCCGCGTATTCGGAATATATCGAGAAAAGTGGCAACGCCGCCTCCGATGCGAGCGACACGATTTCGAGGCCATACGAGGCGATGACCGGATCGTCGATGAGCATCATGGCCGCAACCTGCGCGCCTGCCGCGGATTTGACCGCATCGCTGAGTTCATCGGGGCCCGAGACGGGGACGGCTTTCAACTCGAGGCCGAGTTGATTGCTCGCCAGCTCCAGTTCGCCAAACACCACCGCGCTGCCCTGACTGGGTTGGTGCCACAACACCGCCACTCGCCTTGCGCTCGGCAACGCCTCCTTGAGCAGCTCCAATCTTTTACCGCTCAAATCCGAACCCATGCCGCTCAGGCCGGTGATATTGGCGCCGGGTCGGGCGAGGTTGGCGACGATGCCGGATTGCACGGGGTCCGCGACCTGAATGAAAATGACCGGAATCGTGCTGGTAGCCTCTTTGGCCGCGAGCGCGGGCCGCGTCGGGCTCGCGACGATCAACTCGACCGGAAGACGGACGAGCTCGGCGGCAAGGCGCGGTATCTGTTCGGCACCGCCCTCGGAGAAGCGCCACTCGATCGCGAGGTTCTGCCCTTCGATCCAGCCGAGGTCGCGCAGTCCCTGTTGGAAGGCGCGGAACACGGGAGTGGGGTGGGTCTGGAGCGATCCCTGGGACAGGACGCCAAGTCGCCGGATCT
>Ga0081540_1003772_pt1 | contig 11864 bp, 10 predicted proteins | sample TabmetS2T1R1_FD_71024 | JGI IMG/M metagenome (GOLD analysis project Ga0081540, IMG submission 71024) | Tabebuia heterophylla rhizosphere microbial communities from the University of Puerto Rico - S2T1R1 | ecosystem: Host-associated > Plants > Roots > Rhizosphere ...
TGCCGCAGGTGATGATCGCCTAGAGCTTCCACCAGAACGTCCCGTCGCCGAGGTCGCCAATGGTCAGGTAGCTGATGATGAAGGTCAGCGCGACCGAGACCAGCGAGGTGAGCCACACCAGCGCGGTCAGTGGCGCCTCGAAGTTCATCTTCGTGGCGTTCTTGTAGCGAGCGGACTGGACCGCCTCGTTGATCACGTAGCTGAGGAAGCTCGCGATGATCATCACGACGCGCATCACGAAGAGCCACACCAGGAGCTGCACCTGGGTGGTCGGGTCGTGCGCGGCGAGCAGGATGAAGGTGATCAGCGCGACGCCGGTCACACCGTAGGTCTCGAAACCGTCAGCCGAAGGACCCACCGAGTCTCCGGCGTTGTCACCGGTGCAATCGGCGATCACGCCAGGGTTCCGGGCGTCGTCCTCCTTGATGCGGAAGACGATCTTCATGAGGTCCGACCCGATGTCCGCGATCTTGGTGAAGATGCCGCCGGCGATGCGGAGGACCGAGGCGCCGAGTGACTCGCCGATGGCGAAGCCGATGAAGCACGGGCCGGCAAAATCCGCAGGAACGAAGAGGAGGATGCAGAGCATGATCAGCAGCTCGGTGCTGATCAGCGCCATGCCGATGCTCATTCCGGCGCCGAGCGGGATCGCGTAGGTCGGATAGGGCTTCCCGGCGAGGCTGGCGAACGCGGTCCGGCTGTTGGCAAAGGTGTTCACCCGGATGCCGAACCAGGCGACGCCGTAGCTGCCGGCGATGCCGATGAGGCTGAAGATCAGGATGGTGACGACCTTCACGACCTCCATGTGCTGCAGGAGACCGAAGTAGAGGGTCATCACCGCGCCGATCAGCACCCAGAGAGCGATGATGAACTTCCCCTGGGTGATCAGGTACGTCTTGCAGGTCTCGTAGATGAGCTCGCTGATCTCGAGCATCGACTTGTGGACCGGGAGCTTCCGGAGCTGGGAGAACTGGTAGAGCCCGAAGCCGAACCCGAAGAGGCAGATCAGGATGCCCCACATCAGGAGGGACCGGCCGTTGGTGCCGCCCAGGAAGGTGACCTTGCTGAGGTCGGGAAGCTGCAGCTCCGCCTCGCTGGCGAAGGCCGAGCCTGACAGGACCAGCGTGGCGAGGCCCATCCACCGGGCCAGGCCGCGAAGACCCGGGGGGGACCCGGGGGTGCGTGACGCGATCATGTGCACATCTCCTCGAGAGGACGATCGAGGGGTTGGCCGCCCGCAATCGCGCGGACGCTTCAGCGCAGCCTCGTTCCACGGGATTCCGGGGAGTTCACACCCCCTTCCGTGGCGGGCGGGCGCATAGCACACACCGGCCCCCGACTTGAAGGGTTGGCCGCAGGGGTGACGAGAACGTCGCGGGCGCGACTGCCCGGCGTGGTGAGCCGTCCTGCGGGGTTACCGGCCCAGTGCACCTCGGAGAAGGGCGAGGCTCCGGTCGAGGACCACCCCGTAGAGGACGTGCGCGGCCAGGCCACGGGTATGGGTCTCGCGGGGGTACTCTCCGGGCTTCCCGCTCAGTCCCAGAGCCGGGAGCGCCGCTTCGTCCATGCTCATCCAGAGGAGGATCCCGAGGGCGACGCCAGCGCCGGGCGGGAGCGGCTTCCAGCGCGCCGAGAGGGCCCCGAGCGCGGCGCCCCAGAACGTGCCGAATCCGTAGTGGACCACCGTGCCGGCCAGAGGTCGTCGGTGGGCGGGGATCGATTTCCCGACTGTCGCGGCGGCCTTCTCCGCCACCTTCACCGTGGCCGGGGCGCCGAGCCTCTGGTTGATCTCCTTCTCTCGCCGGGCGGCCGGCTCCGGCTGTCGCTTCGAGAGGTAGCTGGTCAGCGGACCCATCGCGGCGGTGGCAGTGACGCCGGCAATGGCACCCAGGGCGGCATCGGTCAGGACGTCAGCCGCGGTGGTCTCGTGGTCGAACATGGGCGGCGCACCTCCGGAGGGCCCCGGAAGCTGGGAAGCGCCGCAGCAGGCGGCAAGGTCCGGGGGCTCAGGCCGGGCGCGGACCGAACACGCGGTCGGCCAGCGTGCGGAGCCCGCCGCGCAGCGACTCGAGCGTCCCGGAGTCGAGCCCCCAGGTGCTGAGCCAGAGCCCGGTGTTCACCGGCCCGGTTCGCCCGGGCTCCATCTCGATCAGGAGCACCGCGCCGCCGAGCTCCGGGAACTTGCCGAAGAGATTGGTGGGCAGCCGGGCGCGCTGGACCTCGAACCGCCTGGGCCGCCCGTCGAGCGACATCTGCGCCGCCGAGCCAGCGTCCGGACGTGCCGGGGTGAGGGACAACCCGTCGGGCCCGAAGAGACGGGCTCCGAGCGCCTCGCGGGTGAGACTGCTGGGCCGGCGCTCGGACACCACCGTGCGCTGCTGGCGGAGGTGGTGGCGCACCGTCTCGAGCAGGTGCCACATGAAGAACGTCCAGCCCTCCTTGGTGCCGTCGTACATGTCGTCCCAGTCCGCGCCGTCTCCGAAGCCGGAGTTGACGAGACGCAGTCGCGTGCCTCCCGGCCCGGGGGAGATCTGCCACTCGATCACCATCGGGGCGCTGGTCCCGGGCAGCTGCTGAGCGTCGTCCTGCCAGCGGACCAGGCGCCCGCGCTCGGCCAGGGCGACCTTCGTGCTCCACCGCATCTCCGGTCCCCAGGAGAACGTCAGGGTCCCTCCTGGCTCCCCCGAACCTTCGACCTGCGGCGCGAACCACTGCGCGATCCCTGCCGGATCGGTCAGCAGGCGCCAGAGCGTGTCCGGGTCCGTCGGGAGGTCGACGGTGAACTCGAGCACGCGGGATGACTTCGGCGGTTCGCCTGGGCTCATGACGGCATCTCCTGCAGGGGGGAAGGGACCTCGGACGGTTCGGGAGGGAGCGCCGGATGGCCGAGGAGCGAGATCCGGAAGGTGCGGCCACCGGGCGCGTCCGGTCTGTGATGGCGGGCGACGAGGTCGGAGAAGGCGGTGAGCAGCTCCTCGAGGAACTCGTTCTGCGAGCGAGCCGAGGCGAACCGAACCTCGGTCTGGAGGGTGAGGGTGGGGAGCTTCTTGCCCGCGGCCTCCGCCTTCGGCCGGAGCGCGCCGACTTCCTCGATGACCTTGCTGGCCGCCGCGAGCAGGTAGGTGCTCGAGAAGCGGTCCCGGACCTCGTCAGCGGTGAGCCCGAGCGCTCCGAGCAGCCTGGGCGCGAGCACGTACGTCCGGGCGCTGGCCTGCAGGAGCCGCTCGACGCAGTTCCGCTTCTTCCGCTCGCCCACGTAGGTGAGCAGGCCGGCAGCCTCCAGTGCCCGCACGTGGTGCCCGACCCGCTGGCGGGGCAGGCCCAGGCTCCGCGCCACCCCGGCGCTCGAGTCCGGGTCCCGCAGCGCCGTCAGGATCCTCAACCGGGCCGGATCCAGCACGACCGCGGCTGTCTCGGCCGCGTCGAGGACCTCCACCGCAGCCTGCGCGCCGGGTTGCACGACCGGCATCGTCGTCTAGACAGGAGTGACTGTCAAGAAACAAGATTCGACGAAGATGCTAAATAACTTTGGAGTTTCGATGAGTTGAGAGGATCCACGAGGTGTCATCTACGAGGTGTCAGACACCTCGTAATAGCCCCGTAGAGGTGCCAGACACCTCGTTTCGACACCTCGTTTCGGGCCACCTCGCTACGCCCCGACGCAGGTCCCAGAGACCTCGTTGGACGGACGTCAGCGGCGCCCTCGGTCGCACTCCGCCTGGACGTCCGAGCAGCGATCGAGGACCACGTCCCAGCAGCCGCCGCCGTCGAGGCAACCATCCATCGCGAGCTGCCGGGCCAACCATTGCCCGGAGCTCCACCCCCCGAGGACGGTCAGGAGGACGACCACGAAGAGGAGTGGCACCCGCGCCTTCGCCCGCATGAGCCCTAGAACCGCATCCGTTCGAAGAGGCGGATTGGCAGGGCCCGGATGACGGCCATGATCCACCGCCACTTGCCGGGGACGTAGACCACCCGCTCGCCGCGCTCGAGGGCCCGGTGGATCCGTCGGCCGACCACGTCCACGTCCGCCACCAGGCGTGGGTTCAGCGTGCGGCCCGCCACCATCGGGGTGTCCACCGGGCCGGGCTTGAGCGTCACCACGGTGACCCCGGTTCCCCGGAGTCGGTGCCCGAGCCCGCTCGCGTACGCGGTCAGCGCCGCCTTCGCCGCCCCGTAGACGTAGTTGTCGGAGCGGCCACGCTCTCCGGCGACGCTCGAAAGGACGCCGAGGACACCGTTCTCTGCCACGACCATCCGCGCGGCAGCGGCCTCCATCAGCGACGCCGCGCTCGCGAAGTTCACGTCCCACGAAGCGACCGCTCGCCGCGAGTCTTCCTGACACCCTTGCTGGTCCGGGAGCACGCCATGCGCCACAAGGACCACGTCGAGCCCTTCCAGGGCCTGCTCCGCCTCGGCGACCAGCGTCCGGTGGCGCGCGAGATCGCAGAGGTCCGCCGCCCGCTGGAGCACCACCTCGCCGCCCCGCACCCCGAGGTCCGCCGCCACCGTCGAGAGGTGCTCCCGCGACCGGGCCACCAGCGCCAGCCGCGCTCCTGACGCTGCGTAGACACGCGCGACCGCCTGCGCGATGCCGCTGGTCGCTCCGAGGATGAGAACCCGCCGCCCCCCGGTCATCCCATCACCCGCGACCAGAAGCGCGACCGGAACCCCGGGTCGATGAAGGTCGCGAACTCGTCGAGCCGCGGAAAGCCGAGCCGGAAGGTCTCGCCCGACATGCGCGCGTCCTTCGCCGGGTAGATCGCTCCGCCGTAGGTGCGCACCAGCGCGTCCATCGCGTCGAGGTAGGCCAGCGTCTCCTCGCCGCGGTTGGGCACGTCGACGGTCAGCGTCCAGCCGGGCCGAGGAAAGGACAGCATCCCCGGGGAGCCGAGCGCCCCGAACCGCTTCAGCACCGAGAGGAACGAGCCCTGCCCCCGGGTGGAGGTCAGTGCCAGCAGCGCCCGCACCCCCTCCATGTCCGGCACGACCGACTGGTGCTGGAAGAAGCCACGCCTCCCGTAGAGGCGGTTCCATCCGCCCAGCGTGTCGAGCGGATGGAAGAACTTCCAGACCGAGGTGCGCGACCGCCAGCGCGGCAGATGATCGTAGACGGCGTTGAAGGTGCGGAGCAGGAAGGGGGAGAGAAGGAGCTCCGGCGCCTCGAACGGGACCTTCCTCGGCTTCGGCCGCCGCGGCGGCGTCGGCGGGCCCTCGGCGACGTTCCCCCGGAAGTAAACGCCGCGCCCGAGCGCTCTCCCCCGGGCGAGCCCGTCGATCCACGCCACGGTGTGCGAGTACGAATCCCTCGACGCGTCGTCGAGCGCTTCCGCCTCCTCCAGCGAGCGGAAGCGGATTGCTTCTTGCTCCACCCATCCGCTCGGTACCCGCTCGAGCTGGACCTCCACCCAGGTCACGAGCCCGGTCAGCCCGAGGCCGGCCACGGTCGCCGCGAACAGCGGATCGCCGGGGTGCAGCGTGCTGAGGCTTCCATCGCTCCGGCGCAGCCCGATCGCGCGCACGTGTCGGCCGAACGCGCCGGCCCGATGATGGTTCTTGCCGTGGATGTCGTTGGCCACCGCTCCACCGAGGGTGACGAACTGGGTCCCGGGCAGCACCGGCGGGAGCCAGCCCCGTCCGAGCACCAGCTCCGTCACCTCGCCGAGCGTCACGCCCGCCTCGGCGCGGAGCACCCCCGCGTCGACGTCGAAGGAGATGAATCGCCGGAGCCCACGGGTCAACAGCACCGGCCCCTCGGCGTTCAGGCAGCTGTCGCCGTAGCTGCGCCCCATTCCATAGGGCAGGACGGCGACGCCGGTCGGGAGCGGGTCGTCCGCCCACGCCATTGGAAGCGCCTCCTGCGCCACTCGCGGGTACCGCCCCCAGCTCTCAGGCCCGGACGCCTGTCCTGTCTCCGCCACGGCACGCTGGCGTACCACGGTCCCTCGCTCCGACGACATGCTGCCATCAGCGGACCTTCGACAGCGGACGCAGACCGGCGCCCCGGGCGTTATGACCCACCCACCTCATGGCCAGGGAACCGGACGGCCCACCGTCCTCACGATTCGCCCGGCTGCGGAAGCTCGCCGGCCTCGGCGCACAGCTCGGCACCGACGCCCTGACCCGTGGCGTGAAGCGGCTCGCCGGCTCCGACCCGGAAGGCTTCTCGCGCGGAGCCGCGGAGAAGCTCGTCGAGACGCTCGGGGACCTCAAGGGCGCGGCGATGAAGCTGGGGCAGGTGGCCAGCATGGACCCGGACCTGTTTCCACCCGAGGTCCGTGCTGTGCTGGCAAGGCTGCAGAACGAGGCGCCGCCGATGCCCTTCGACCGCGTTGCGGCGGTGCTCGAGGAGGAACTGGGCGGCACGCCGGACGAGCTGTTCGCCGAGTTCAGCCGCGAGCCCATGGCCGCCGCCAGCCTCGGACAGGTGCACCGCGCCCGACTTCGCGACGGCCGCGACGTGGTGGTGAAGGTCCAGTACCCCGGCATCGATCAAGCGCTCCGCAGCGACATCGACAACCTGGGGTTGGTCGTGAAGACCATGGCCCTCGCCCACCGGGCGCTGGATGGAAGGCAGTACTTCCACGAGCTGGCCGAGGAGCTCGCCCACGAGCTGGACTACTCGCGCGAGGGACGCCTTGCGCGCGAGTTCGCGAAGGCCTCGGCGCGGCTACCGGACATCGTGGTCCCGGAGATCGTCGACGAGCGCACCAGCACCCGGGTGCTCACGATGCAGCACATCCCCGGTCAGACGCTGAAGAGTTTCCTCGCGTCGCAGGCCGACAACGCCGAGCGGTTGCGCGTGTCGGGTCTGCTCATCCGCGCGATCCACGGCGCGTTCCTCGTCGATGGCACCGTGCACGCCGACCCGCACCCCGGGAACTACATGGTCATGCCCGATGGAAGGTTCGGGGTGCTCGACTTCGGCAGCGTGAAGCGATTCAGCCGCGAGTTCTTCGATGGTCACCGGGACGTCTTCCGCCTGGTGCTGGAGCAGAAGCCGATCGACGCGCTCGCCCTCGTTCGCCGGGTGGGCTTCACGGTCGAGCTTCCGGACGACGAGGCCCGCCCACTCCTGGGAGAGCTGCTCCACGTCGCCGGCCGCGCACTGCGCACCGACGACTACGACTACGCACACGACACCATGGCGCCCGACAGCCGTAAACTCTTCGCAAGTCACGCCGCGCAATTCCTGAAGATCCGTCCGCCTGCCGAGGGAGTGATGTTCATCCGCGCCTTCGGCGGGCTGCAGCAGAACCTCCGGCTGCTCGGCGCACGCGGAGATTTCCGTCCCTTCTACCGAAGCCTTCTCCCACTTCTCGGCTGAGCAGGCGGATGGCCAGGCCGGCCGAGCCGTGCGAGGCTTGCGTCGTCCATGGTCCGTCGGCTCGTTCCGTTCCTCGTCGCCGCCGTCCTGCCCTCCACCGTCGTCGCCCAGTCGGCCGATCGCGCGCTGCTGACCGAGCTCGCGAAGGTGAAGGCAGTCGACGCGCACTCGCATCTCCTCATCAACCGGGTCGAGCCCGCGGGGAAAGCGCTCGCCCAGCAGCGCAGCTCGTCCGACCTGCCGCTCCGGCTGCGTGGCCTCGGCCCGGAGTGGGCCCGGACCTGGAAGCTGCTCTACAAGGTCAACGTCCCGGATCCCTCGGACAAGCGATACACCGAGCCCGAGAAGCGCTTCGCCGATCTGCAGCAGGCCCGCGAGCTGCTGGTCGAGGACCTCGGCACCGAGTTCTCCACCAGCATGCTGGATCAGGCGAACGTGGAGATGGCGATCGTCTCCGGTGACCCGCTCACCGGAAAGGGCCTGGAGCGCTTCCGCTTCGTGCCGCGTGCCGACGTGTTCCTCCGCCCCTTCGCCCAGGAGTCGGCCGAGGCGCTGAAGCCCTTCTTCATCGCCGCGCGCATGTACACGCTACCGAAGGGCCTCGACGAGTACCTCCGCAAGGTGGTGACCGCCGCGCTCGAGCGATGGGTCTCCGAGGGCGCGATCGGCATCGACCTCGGCATCTCGGCCTGGCGAGGGCTCGACTTCGACGACGTGAACGCCGAGGTCGCGCGCGCCGCCTATGGCCGGCTGGTCATCGGCGGCGAGTTCGGCGCCAGCCCCGCGGACATGAAGGCATTCCAGGACTACACCTTCCGCTACCTGGCCGCCGAGGCGGGCCGCGTGGGCCTGGTGGTGCACGTGAAGACCGGCATGTCGCGTGACGCCACCGGCATCGTCGGCTACGGCAACCCCATCCTCCTCGGCTCGTCGATGGCGGACCCGCGGTTGCAGAAGACGAAGTGGCTGCTGGTGCACGGCGGATTCCCGTTCGACAAGGAGACTGGTCCGCTGCTCCTCCGGCCCAACGTCTACGCCGACGTGTCGGTGCAGGACCTGGTGCGCTCACCGACGGAGCTGGGCGAATCGCTCCGCCGCTGGTTCGAGCTGGCCCCCGAGCGAGTGTGCTTCGCCACCGACGCCGCCTCCGACCCGAGCGCGGCCCAGCTGCGCTGGCCGGAGCTGACGTTCCTCGGTGCGGAGACCACCCGCGCCGCGCTGTCGATCGCGCTGTCGCGGATGGTGAGCGACGGACTGATCACCAAGGCCCAGGCGCTGCAGATCGGGAAGGGCGTGCTCCGCGACAACGCGCTCGCGCTGCACGGCCTCGGGCCGCAGCAGGCGCAGGACTCCGCCGCGGCGACCGCCGAGCGCGTCGCGCGCTGAGCTCGCTGGGCATCGCAGCAGGCGGTTCCGGGGGCTTCCTTGACCGGTGCGCCCGGGGCACCTGCACCAGGGATCCGGCACGAGTGGTCTCGGTCGCCCGGGTGAGCCGGGATCGGCCGTTCGTCCGCTGATGCTCTTCTCTCGACGGGGGAGTCGGTCCGGAGTCCGGCGCTGGTTCCGGGCTGCTCACGACGCTTGCGCCCCTGCCCGAAGCAGAGCAAACGCCGGTCGTGGCGTTCGTCCCTGGCATGAAGGTCCGCTATTCGCTCCAGCCCGAGTGGGGGGTGGGTCACCTCGTCCGGACGCTCGACGGCGGGGCAGTGGCCGAGGTCCTCTTCCCGGGGCGCTCGCAACCGACGCTCGTCTCCACCCGCGGCAACACGCTGATTCCTCATCCGTTCGCCCCGGGCGATCGGGTCCGGACCGGAAAGGGCAGGCCGGCGACGATCACCGGTGAGGAGCCCGGTGGTCGGGGGCTCCGGCGCTACGTCGTCAAGTACGAGGACGGGACCGACGACGAGCTCCCGGAGTCCGAGGTGCAGGCTCCGCCGGCCGACACCGATCTGCTCTCCACGCTGCGCGCAGGGCGGGTGGCCGATGCGGGCGCGTTCCTGCTCCGGCGCCAGGCGCTGACGCTCGACGAGGAGCGCCGGAACGATGCGCTGGGCGCGCTGCTCGCCAGCCGCGTGATGGTCAAGCCTCATCAGGTCGGCGTGGTGCAGCGGGTGCTCTCCGCCCGGCAGCCTCGCTTCATCCTGGCCGACGAGGTGGGGCTGGGGAAGACCATCGAGGCAGGAATGATCTTCTCCGCGCTCCGTCTCTCCGGACTGGCGGCGCGCGTCCTGGTCGTCGCTCCGAGTCACCTCACCGTCCAGTGGCTCGCCGAGCTGTTCCACAAGTTCCAGCAGCTCTTCACCCTGGTGGACGGGGAGCGCCTCGCCCGCAGTCGCCGTGACGAACCGGAGGTATCGCCCTGGGAGCGCTTCACGCGCGTGGTGACCAGCCTCGAGCTCCTCTCGCGCTCGCCGGAGGAGGTCCAGGAGGTCGCCGCCGCCGGATGGGACCTGGTGATCGTCGACGAGGCGCATCACCTCCGCGGTGAGAAGGCCTTCGCCGCCATCGAGGCGCTCGCCGCGCGCACCTGGGGCCTCCTCCTGTTGACGGCGACGCCGATGCAGCTCGACCCCGAGGAGTACCGGGCGCTCCTGACCCTGCTCGACCCGGTCAGTGCGCCCGATGCGGCCGCGTTCCGGGCCCGCGTGGAGCGACAGGAGGCGCTCTCGCGCTCCGTTCGCGCGCTCCTCGAGGGAGACGACTCCGAGGCCGTGTCGGCCGTCGGGGCGCTTCGAACCCGCTTCCCCGACGATGCGGAGCTCGGACGGCTCACCGATCGTGAGACCCTCCTCGCCCACCTGGCCGAGACGTACAGCCTCTCCGAGGCGCTGGTGCGCAACCGCCGCGCGCGGGTGGGCGGGTTCAGCGCACGCCGGCTCCACCGGCACGTCGTCGAGCCCCCCGAGACTGAGCTCCTGGCCCGGGACGCAGTGCTCGGCGCAGTGCGCTCCGGGTCCATCCGTGGCGCGGCCCTTGCCGGCCTCCTCCGGCGCCTCGATTCCTCGCCGGCGGCGTTCTCCCAGGCGGCGAGCGGGTTGCTCGCGTCCCCGCCCGCGCTCCCGCCACGTGACGCGAAATACCAGGCGCTTCGCTCACTCCTCGCGGCGATCTGGGAGGACGAGCCCGACGCGAAGGTGCTCCTCTTCACCGAGTCCCTCGCCACGCTGGAGAGCCTGCGGACGCTCCTCTCGGCCGATCGGATCGAGGCCCTGGGCTATCACGGCGAGCTCCCGCTGGTGGAGCGCGACCGCCAGGTGGCCCGCTTCCGCGACCCGGACGGGCCGAAGCTGCTCCTCTCGACCGAGGTGGGTGGAGAGGGCCGGAACTTCCAGTTCGCCCACCACCTGGTGAACTACGACCTGCCCTGGAGTCCGGCGACGATGGAGCAACGCATCGGCCGGCTCGACCGCATCGGCCAGACCCAGCCGGGGGACATCCCCGCGGTCGACGGCCGGCGCGTGATCGTCCTGAAGCCGCCGTCCGAAGTGCGCGGTTACCACATCGGCAGGCAATATCCGCTGATGATCCCCGAGCTCACCCTCGATCGCGTGCTGCCCGCCGACGAGGCCGAAGCCTGGACGGCCCGACTGTCCTGAGTGCACGATGCCGGGGTGGATCTGCACACGGACCGCCCGCATCCCGCCCGCGTCTACAACTACCTGCTCGGCGGCGACGTCTATTTCGAGGCCGACCGGATCGCCGCCGAACAGGGGATCAAGTCGAACCCGCACAGCCGCGTCCCGCCCCGGGAGAACCGCGCCTTCCTGCGCCGCGCCGTGCGTTATCTCGCCGCCGACCAGGGGATCGACCAGTTCCTCGACATCGGCACCGGGATTCCCAGCGCGCCGAACGTGCACCACGTCGCCCCGGACGCGCGGGTGGTCTATGTCGACCACGACCCGATCGTGCTGGCCCACGCCCAGGGCCTGCTGACCGGCAACACGAGGTTTCTGCAGGGCGACCTGCTCGACCCGGACGCGATCCTGAACTCGCCCGAGGTGCGCGAGACCCTCGACCTCGACCGCCCGATCGGCCTGCTCCTGATCGCCGTCCTGCATTTCGTCGGCGACGACCACGACCCGTACGCGCTGGTCGCGCGACTCCTCGCGGCCCTGCCGCCCGGCAGCCACCTCGCGCTGTCGCATCTGACCGGGGATTTCGCCCCCGAGGCGTGGGCCGCGGTGACCGAGATATACCGCCGGCAGGGCGTCACCATGCGAGTGCGCACGAAGCCGGAGGTGGCTCGCTTCCTCGACGGTCTGGAGTTGGCCGAGCCGGGCCTGGTCGTGCTCCCACATTGGCGGCCGGACACGGATGAGCCTCCACCGTCGGACGCCGCGGTCTCCGTTTACGGCGCGGTCGCCCGCAAGGGCTGATGCGAGCTCCCGACGTCGAAGCGGCGACGGCACATAGGTGACCTCACTGCTTACTTGAACCCGGTCGAGGAGGTGCACTACGCCGACCCGGTTTGAGCTAGTTGATGGAGTGTACGCTAGGGCGTACGCTCGAACGTACAACATCCGTCCAGCCAGGGAAC
>Ga0081540_1003773_pt1 | contig 11861 bp, 11 predicted proteins | sample TabmetS2T1R1_FD_71024 | JGI IMG/M metagenome (GOLD analysis project Ga0081540, IMG submission 71024) | Tabebuia heterophylla rhizosphere microbial communities from the University of Puerto Rico - S2T1R1 | ecosystem: Host-associated > Plants > Roots > Rhizosphere ...
TTTTCCGAGGGCCGTTAGCTGCCTGCTCGCGGCGCCGGTGAAGCGTCCGAGACCGGTCGCGAGCAGCGGCTCGCACAACCGCGGGCCACCGATCATTTCGACCGCCATGGGGTCATCCGCGGTATCCAGCGCGGGACGGCGGCGCGGAACGCCTCGTACTCTCTCCCAAACGTCTGCTCGAGCGTGGGTTCTTCGTACGCCACGACGAAGACGTGGAAGGCGAGCCAGAGCAGCGCGCCGTAGACGATGAGGCGCCAATCGCCCATCAGCACCGCTTGACCCAGGATGATGGCAACGACCGCGACGTATATTGGATTACGCACATAACGGTAGAGACCGGTCACCACGAGATTCCGGGTCGGCGCGATGGGCGCGGGGGTGCCGAGACCCTGCAGCGCGAAACGCGCAAATGCGTCAACGAGCCCAGGCACGCCTGCGAGAATCATTATCGCGCCGATGCCGCGCGTCAGCTCCAGACCAAGGAACGGCGGCCGGAGTTGCCAACCCGTGATCGACCATGGAACGAGCCCCGCCAGCGTACATGGGGCGACCACGAAGAAAACCGCCGAGCCCAGGACGGCAATGGTTCGTTGCACCGCGGTTCCCGACACTCGCTGCGAGCTCATCCCGAACCTTCATGGTTTCCCGTCGTCATCAGGGCGCCGACACGCTCGCCATGTTATCCCAAAAGCGGAAACCGCGCACGACTAAAGCCAGAATGCCACGGCGGCAACGAGGCACAGGGCTGAGAAGTAGTTCCGAGCGAGTTTGTCGTAGCGCGTTGCGATGCGCCTGAAGTCCTTGAGCCTGCGGTAGCAGCGCTCGATGACGTTGCGATCCTTATAGGCTTGCCTGTCGTGACGTATGCGTTTCTTCCGATTTGACCGGCCTGGGATCACCGGCTTGATGCCGTCCTTGCGCAGAGACTTGCGAAACGAGTTGCTGTCATACGCCTTGTCACCGAGCAATCGGCGATGCCGTCGAGCAGACTGACACATGCCAGCCCGACTGTGCAGTCGGCGGTGTTGCCAGGCGTGAGGATCAAGACCCACGGGCGGCACAGCTTATCGACAAGGCCGTGAATCTTGCTGTTGCGCCCGCCCTTGGAGATGCCACGGCGATGCCACCAGTCCTCGCCCAGGGACGCGGTCCCGATCAGAACCGAGGGGCCTGCATCCCTTCAAATTCGACCCGGCACGCATGGCTGAATTCGCGCAACAGGTCGATCGTTCCGTTCTTCGCCATGTCGCGCAATTCGACAAAGCTCTTGTCCGGTTCGAGATAGGTGTCCAGGATCTTTCGGGTGATGTGATCGGCGCTATGCATCACCGGGTCCGACGATAATACCCGCATCCTGCTGAGCTTCGCATAAAGGCCGACCAGGCCCGGGATATCCGCGTCCTGATGATGGTGCTGTAGCGCATCGATATAGCATTTCGATGCTTCCTCGATGAAATCCCGATAGAGCACCTGCCTCCGGTTCTTTTCGTGCGACAACCATTGTGCACGCAACTGCACGCGCTGAGAAATCAAATTGGCGACCAGGCTGGTCATGCCGCCAACGGCGGTACCGGTCAAAGCAGCCAATGCCGATATGATCGAAGCATCCATGGCGGTGAATAGGTTGAGGTGCTGAGATTTCCACTGACGCGTATCCTGCGGAGCGGCATAACGAGGCTCTTGAACAGGTTTGCCTGGGCCGGAACGTCCTTGCGGCGTTCGGCGATTGGAAAGCTTGACATTCGCCGAACGAAGCGCGGCAAGAACGTCCCATGGCGGTCAATTCGCTGCCCAGCGTTTAGCGGGCGCCCGGACATACCAAGCCTTTGCGGACCCCCACTGCCCTTTCAGCCGAAAAATACCGCAAGTTCGTCCTTGAATCAGCAAGCGGTTTCGCGCGCCTTTGCAGGCTTCCGCGTCAATCTAGCGTGAACATTCCAGAATCGCGGGGGCCGCCGCAATGATTGCCCAACTCACCCTGATCGAACGCCAACGCGCGATCATGATCTGCGTCGCTGTCTCGGTGTGGGGCGCACTGGTCATGCTGGTCGGCCGTGACGATGTCATGGGCGTGCACGGCGTACTGATCCTTGTCGCCGGCGTCCTGATGATCTTCCGCATCGGCATGCATTACTACGCGCCGGAGCCGTCCGAAGACCGGCTTGCTCGATACTATGACGATCCCACCAGGGCCGGCATCGTCATCGCCATGATATGGGTGGTGTTCGGTCTTGCCGTCGGCGACTGGGTCGCCTGGCAGCTGGTCGAACCGAACCTGACCTTTGGCGTGGGCTGGTCGAGCTTCGGGCGGCTGCGGCCGGTCCACACCACGTCCGTGATCTTCGGCTTCGGCGGCAACGCGCTGATCGCGACGTCGTTTTATGTGCTGCAGCGGACCTCTCGCGCCCGTCTGCCGGACCAGGTCACGCCCTGGTTCGTGCTGCTCGGCTACAATCTGTTCTGCCTGCTATCCGTTACCGGCTACCTGATGGGCATTACCCAGTCCAAGGAGTACGCCGAGCCCGAGTGGTACACCGATCTCTGGCTGGTCGTGGTGTGGGTGACCTATTTCGTGCTCTATCTGCGCACGCTGGCGCGGCGCAAGGAACCACACATATACGTCTCCAACTGGTACTACATGGCGTTTATCCTGGTGGTGGCGATCCTGCACATCGTCAACAACCTCGCCGTTCCCGTCTCGCTCGGACACGCCAAGAGCTACTCGGCCTTTTCCGGCGTTCAGGACGCCATGACGCAGTGGTGGTACGGGCACAACGCCGTCGCGTTCTTCCTGACCGCCGGCTTCCTCGGCATGATGTACTACTACCTGCCGATGCGCGCGGGACGGCCGATCTTCTCCTACCGGATGTCCATCATCAGCTTCTGGGGCATCACCTTCTTCTACATGTGGGCCGGCTCGCATCACCTGCATTACACCGCGCTGCCGCAATGGGTGCAGACGCTCGGCATGACATTCTCGCTGATGTTGCTGATCCCGTCATGGGCATCCGCCGGCAACGTGCTGCTCACCCTGAACGGCGCCTGGGACAAGGTGCGCGACGACGCCACTCTGCGCTTCATGATGGTGGCCGGCGTGTTCTACGGCCTCACCACCTTCGAGGGATCGTTCATGGCGATCCGCACGGTGAACTCGCTATCGCACTATACCGACTGGACGGTCGGCCATGTTCACGCCGGCGCGCTCGGCTGGGTGGCCATGATCACCTTTGGATCGATCTACGCCTCCGTGCCCTGGCTGTGGCAGCGCGAGAGCATGTATTCGCCGAAGCTCGTCGAGGCGCACTTCTGGTTCGCGCTGGCGGGGACCATCGTCTACGTCTTCGCGATGTGGAATTCCGGCGTCGTCCAGGGACTGATGTGGCGGACCTACAATGAAGGCGGCACGCTGGCCTTTTCCTTCATCGACTCGCTGGTGGCGATGCACCCGTACTACATCGCACGCGCCGTTGGCGGATTGCTGTTCCTGGTCGGCGGCTGCATCGGCGCCTACAACGTCTGGATGACCATCTTGCTGCCTGGCACGGCGGCAAGCCAGGCGACCGACGTACCGCAAGCCCCGGCCGCGCCCGGCGCGCTGCAGCCAGCGGAGTGAATGCCATGTCGTTCTTTGGATTTCACTACCGGATGGAACGCAAGGCGATCGGCCTGACGATCGGGATCATCGTCGTCGCCAGCATCGGCGGCCTGGTCGAGATCGCGCCGCTCTTCACCATCCATCAGACCGTGGAAGACGCGCCCGATATGCGCCTCTACACGCCGCTCGAACTGGCCGGGCGCAACATCTACGTCCGCGAAGGCTGCTACGCCTGCCATTCGCAGATGATCCGCACCCTTCGCGATGAAGTCGACCGTTACGGCCCCTACTCGCTCGCGGTCGAATCGAAATACGATCACCCGATGCTCTGGGGTTCGAAACGCACCGGCCCGGACCTCGCGCGCGTCGGCGAGAAATATTCCGACCAGTGGCATGTCGCGCATCTCAACAATCCGCGCGATGTCGTCCCGGTCTCGGTGATGCCGGCCTACAACTGGCTGATGACGACCGAAATGCGCACCGACGATCTCGGCCTGCATCTGAAGGCGATGCGCGCCGTCGGCGTTCCCTATACCGACGAGATGATCGCCAACGCTGCGCTGGACGCCTATGCACAATCCAATCCGGATTCGCCGTCAGCCGATGGCGTGACCAAGCGATACGGCAAGGCCACCACCATGCGGGCTTTCGACGGCAAGCCTAACGTTCTCACCGAGATGGACGCGGTGGTCGCCTATCTGCAGGTGCTTGGCCGTCTCACCAACGCCGCGCACAAGCCGGTCGCACAGGTGGAGGCCGCGAAATGATCGTCGAGCATGAATTCCTTGTCGGCCTCTCGAAGTCATTTGGGCTGTTCTACCTGATCGCGCTGTCGATCGTGGTGGTGATCTATGCGATGTTGCCGTCGAACAAGAAGCGGTTCGATGACGCTGCCCAATCCATCTTCGACGAGGCCGGACCATGTCGGTAGAAAAGCAGGATCGCGACAGCTATACCGGATACCTCACGACCGGCCACGAATGGAACGGGTTGAAGGAGTTGAACACGCCGGTCCCGCGGGCGGTCTATTTTTTCCTGATCCTGACGTTCCTCTTCTCGGTCGGCTATTGGGTGCTGATGCCGGCATGGCCGCTGGGCGTGACCTACACAAAAGGCCTGCTCGGCCTCGATCAGCGCAACCTCGTTGCGGCGTCGCTTCAGGAGGCCGCCCTCGAACGCGCCGCCTGGACGAAGAAGATCGAGACCGAGAACTTCGCCGCGATTCAATCCGATCCGCGCCTGATGACCATCGTGCGCGAGACCGGCGGCGCCCTGTTTGGCAATAATTGCGCCGTGTGTCACGGCGTCGATGCCAAAGGCGGCCCGGGCTTTCCGAACCTGACGACGAATTCCTGGCTGTGGGGCGGCAAGCCGGAAGACATCTTCAACACCATCCGCGTCGGCATCAACTGGACGCATCCGGACACGCATGCTTCGCAGATGCCGGCGTTCGGCCGTGACCAGATACTACCGCGCGATGATGTTCTAAAGGTCGCATCATACGTCTACTCGTTGACGCATCCGGACAGCAAGGACCTCGACCCCACCAGAGTGCAGGCGGGCAAGACGATCTTCGCCGCCAATTGCGTTGCCTGCCACGGCGACAACGCCAAGGGCAATTCCGAACTGGGCGCTCCCGACCTTACCGACCCCTTCTGGATCTATGGCGGCTCGCTTGACACCATCGACACCACGATCTGGGGTGGTCGGCAGGGCCACATGCCGAGTTGGGAGAACCGGCTGTCGAACCTCGATCGCAAGATCCTGGCGCTGTATCTCGTAGATAAGCGGAGCGCCGGCCCATGAGCGAACTCGCCATCGATCCGCGCAGGCGCAAAACGGCCATCTGGGTCTGGCTGCTGGTTGCCTGCGGCGTGATCGCGCTGCTCGCCGCCAACGCACACTTGCTCTATGTCGCTTCGGCTTCGCAGCCGGCCTGTGTCAGCCATCTCCGCGATGCCGGCGATGCACCCGGACAATTTCGCGCGGCTAAATCGTCCTGCTCTCCCGCGCGCAACACATCTGTTGAAGGAAACGAGCGATGACGATGCTTCCTCCCGTCTCGGCGCCGCTGCCGATGGTCAACAAATGGACCCGGCCGTTGACCGCGGCCGACCCCTTCGAATGGCTTGCGCAGGGCTGGCGGGATTTTCGCACGGAGATGCCGTTGAGCCTCGCCTATGGCGTGCTCGTTCTCGCGATTTCTATCGGACTGGTCGCCGGACTGATCGCGCTCAAGCGCGACTACATCCTTTTTCCGGTGTTCGCCGGCTTTATGGTGATCGGCCCGATTCTCGCGGTCGGCCTCTATGAGAAGAGCCGCCGGATCGAGGAGGGCAAGCCGCTGACCTGGCGGAACCTGGTCTTCGTCCGGCCGAGATCTGGCGGCCAGATCCTGTTCACCGGCGTGTTGCTCTGCCTGCTGATGATCGTATGGATACGGGCGGCGGTGCTGATTTACGCGCTGTTCTTCGGCATGGTGGCATTTCCCGGCCTCAATCGCATCGCGCCGATGCTTTTTACGACGCCGACCGGCTGGGCCATGCTTGTCGTCGGCACGTTGGTCGGCGGCCTGTTTGCCGCGTTTTCCTTTGCGATCAGCGCCTTTTCGATTCCCATGCTGCTCGATCAGCGCACCGACGCATTCACCGCAATGGGATCCAGCATGGCGCTGGTGTGGAACAATTTGGGCGTCCTCCTGATCTGGGCCGCCATCGTGCTTGCGCTGTTCCTCGCAAGCCTGGCCACCGGGATGCTCGGGCTGGTCGTGATCTATCCGCTGCTTGGACACGCGACCTGGCATGCCTATCGGGCCGTACAACCGGAAGCGAAGGTGACCGCGGCAGAGCAACGGAGCTGAACCATGAGCTGCTGCGCGCCCGGCGCCGAACTCGATCTGCATCAACCAGGGGCACGCGACGACGAGGTCTTGCTCGCCAGTCGGCGGTTGCATGACGGTCTGTGGCAGACCGACCTGTCGGTGCCGGACATTCACTGCGGCGGATGCCTGCACACGATTGAAACAGTGCTCAACAAGCTCGGCGGCGTGGCAAGTGCGCGGGCCAATCTTTCGGCCCGGCGCACGACGGTGCTCTGGCGTGGCGACACGCCGCCTCCCATGATCCCGGCGCTGGAAGCCGCCGGCTTTCCCGCCCACCTCTACGAGCCCGCCACCAACGAGAAGGATGTCGTGCTGAGCGAGTTGCTGCGGGCATTGGCGGTTGCCGGCTTTGCCGCCAGCAACATCATGCTGCTTTCCGTTTCCGTATGGTCGGGCGCGGAAGCGGCAACGCGCGATCTCTTTCACTGGATTTCCGCGTTGATCGCGCTTCCCGCGCTCGCCTATTCAGGCCGCATTTTCTTCCTCTCGGCCTGGCGCAGCCTACGACACGGCCGGACCAACATGGACGTTCCGATCTCCGTGGGCGTGCTGCTCACCTTCGGCATGAGCCTCTACGAGACCATCCACCATGGCCCCTACGCCTATTTCGATGCGGCGGTCTCGCTGCTGTTCTTTCTGCTGATCGGCCGCACGCTGGATCATGTCATGCGCGAACGGGCGCGGCAGGCCGTCAGCGGATTGGCGCGCTTGTCGCCGCGCGGCGCGTTGGTAAAGCGGAACGACGGCAGCCAGTCCTATCTTCCCGTCGACGAAATCGAGCCCGGAATGACGATTCTGCTCGCCGCCGGCGAACGCGTTCCGGTTGACGCACGCGTGGTCAGGGGAACGTCCGAGCTCGACCTCTCCCTGGTTTCGGGCGAGAGCGCGCCGCGCGTGGCGAGCGAAGGTACCGTGCTGCAGGCCGGCGTTCTGAATCTGAACGCACCGTTGACCGTCGTCGCTACGGCAGCGGCCAAAGGCTCCTTCCTTGCCGAGATGGTGCGGATGATGGAGGCCGCGGAAGCCGGTAGATCGTCCTATCGCCGGATCGCCGACCGCGCTGCGCAACTGTATGCGCCGCTGGTCCACTCCTTCGCCTTGCTGACATTCGCAGGCTGGATGATCGCAGGCCGCGATGCGCACTTCGCCATCACGGCGGCAATTGCCGTTCTGATCGTCACCTGTCCCTGCGCGCTCGGCCTTGCCGTTCCCATGGTCCATGTCGTCGCGGCGCGGCGGCTGTTTGAGAAGGGCATCATGATCAAGGACGGCGGCGCACTGGAGCGGCTGGCCGGCGTCAACGCCGTGGTCTTCGACAAGACGGGGACACTGACTTCCGCCCAGCCGCGGCTCACAGTGCAAGGGAAACCTGACGCCGACGTGCTGGCCCTCGCTGCCGCGATGGCTGCGCATTCGCGGCATCCTTACTCCCAAGCCGTTGCCAGACTCGGATGCTGCCCGCACACACTGACCTTTGACGCCGTTTCGGAAGTCCCGGGCAATGGCATCGAGGCGCGGCGCGGCAACGATGTCTACCGCCTGGGACGTCCAGACTGGACGATTGCAAACCGCCGCCTTGCGTCCGCCGAGTTCAATGCGACCGTTGCACTCTCGGTCAATGGCGACATCCAGGTCTGCTTTGGCCTCGACGACCAGCTGCGTGCCGGCGCCGAAGAGGCCGTCGCAGAATTGAGGCGCCTCGGCGCATTTACTGAAATACTGTCCGGCGACAGTGACGCGCGGGTGAGAAAGTTGGCTCAGCGGCTTGGATTGACTTCCGTCGCCAACGCCCGCCCGGCTGACAAGATCCGCCACGTCGAGGCGCTCAAACAGGCCGGCAACAAGGTGCTGATGGTCGGCGACGGTCTGAACGACGCGCCTGCCCTGCGCGCGGCCGACGTCTCGATGGCGCCCGCATCCGCTTCCGATATCGGTCGCAACGCCGCCGACCTGGTATTTCTGCGCGACAGCCTGCAAGCGGTTCCCGAAGCGATGATTGTCTCGCGCGCCGCAGCCACCCTCGTCCGGCAGAATTTTGCCTTGGCAGTTGTCTACAACGTGATCGCCATCCCGCTCGCCGTGGCGGGCGCGGTCAACCCGCTGCTGGCCGCGATCGCGATGTCGCTTTCGTCATTGACGGTCGTGGCCAATGCACTTCGGCTAGGCCCTGCCAGGCAGGCGAGCACCGCGTCAGCGCCGGCCGTGCCGGAGGAGGCACCTCTCCTGCTGGGAGCTCTGAAATGATCGATTTCTTCTTCCTCGTGCCGATCGCCATCGGCCTTGGCCTCGCCGGCCTCGCCTCCTTCATGTGGACGCTGCAGAACGACCAATACGACGATCTCGAGGGCGCGGCTGAACGGATCTTGTTTGGAAGGAACGACGGACCCCGCTAGAGAAATCCGAGATGAGTTTAGCAACGTCTGCGCTCGCACTGGCGGCGGTCGTCAAACGCCGGCCTTCAAGAAAAGCACCGGCCTTTCACCTCGGCTTGGCTAACAGTGTCGGGAATACTCGCCACGTCGGCGCTAGAATGGGGGTGCTTTAATGGCCTCGAGCAACCGCAAACAGTTCGGCAGTCGCTTCGATTTCGACTACAATCCGCACGTGTCGCGTTCCCGAACGGCAAACGTGGCTTCATGCGCGAAATTGAAGGCCTTGGAGCTAACTGGAGTAAGGCATGAACGACTTGTCGACCTCTGATCACGAACTTCAAGGGACGTCCGACGCCCCAGGCAGCAAGCAGGAGAAGAGCGCGCGCTCCGCGACGCGCGGCCCTGCCATCGTTGTCGGCGTTGTCGCGGCGGTGGTTGCCGCACTCTCCGTCTTCTTTCTGTTACGACCGGAGCCGCTGCTTGTGCAGGGCGAGGTCGATGCAACACGGCTCGATATCGCCGCGCGTGTCGACGGACGGGTCAAGGAGATTCCCGTGGAACGCGGCCAGAACGTCCCCGCCAGCGCGGTCCTGGTCCGGATCGATAATCCCGAAACCGTAGCCAAACACGAGCAGATGAAGGCGGCAAAGGCCGTCGCCGACGCGCAGCTTGCCAACGTGCTCGTCGGCACACGTGTCGAGACCATTGCCGCGCGAAAGGCGGAGATGGAGCGCGCGCAGGCAGCTCTCGTGCTGGCGCAAAAGACCTTCGATCGCACGCATACCTTGACCGAGCAGGGCAATGCGCCGCAGGCCCGCCTCGACCAGGTTACCGATGCGCTGCACGAAAGCGAACGCGCGGTCGATCAGGCCAAATCGGCCTATGAACAGGCGGTCAACGGCTACACGAAGGAGGAGCGGGCTATCGCCAAGGCCAGCGTCGAAAAGGCCGATGCCGATATCCAGAGCGTTCAATCGGTCATCGATCAGCTCGTGGTCTATGCCCCCGTCACCTCGCAGATCTATCAGCGCAATGTAGAGCCCGGCGAGTATGTGTCGCCGGGCGTGCCGCTCGTGACCCTGATCGACCTGGCCGATCTGTGGGTCCATTTCGATCTTCGCGAAGATCTCATCAAGGGCTTGAAGGTCGGCGACAAGTTCGATGTCCGCATTCCAGCGCTCGGCGACCGCAGCATCACAGTCGAGGTCAAGCTCATCGCAACCAAGGGCGAATATGCGAGCTGGCGGGCTACGCGAGCCACCGGCGATTTCGACCTGCGGACGTTTTCGATCCGCGCCTACCCGGTCCAGCCGGTGCCGGAGCTACGGCCGGGAATGAGCGCCTATCTCGACTGGCGGTCACGGCAATGAGGTCACCTCCGAACCCGGGCTTTTTGCTGGTTGCGCGGCGCGAGTGCCGCTGGCTGTTTCGTGATCGCGTCGCGCTGCTCCTGATCTTCGGCGTGCCTCTTTTTGCGTTCGTGGTTCTCACGAGCGTGTTCAGCCATCCGGTCATACGGGGGCTCGGCGTGACAATCGTCGACGAGGACAAGTCGGACGCTTCGCGTGCCCTCGTCGAATACGTTGCGGCCTCTCCGAGCCTGAAAATCGTCGACCGCTCCGGCACGCTGTCCACGGCGGTGCAGGACATCCGCTCCGGCAAGGCGATCTCCGCCATCCATATACCGCCGGATTTCGAGCGCGACCTGAAGGCCCAGCGCCGCCCGCAGGTGGTCGGATTCTATAACCAGCAGTTCCTGACGCCATCAGGCATTGCCTCCTCGGGCCTGAGCGATTCACTGTCCGTCGCAGCCGCGTTGGCCGCGCCCGCCAGACGCGCCGCGCCTGCGCCCGCGTCCATGGGAACGCTGACCGGGGAGACCATCACACTCGTCAATCCACAAAAGAACTATGCGCAGTTCCTGCTGCGCGCGCTGCTGCCAACCATCATCCACGTGGTGATAACGCTTGCCGCAGGTTATTCAGTCGGCTCCGAATTCCGCCGTCGCAACGCCCGCGCCTGGCTCGAATGTGCCGGAGGCGATCCGGTGGTCGCGCTGGCCGGCAAGCTCGCGCCCTTGTTCGGCATCTTCATCCTGATCATGCTGGTCGAGCCGCTCTTCCTGGAGGGCATCCTGCAAATCCCCTTCAAGGGGAACCTGCCGTTCATGATCGCCGCGGGATCCCTCCTGATCATTGCCTATCTGTCGCTCGGCGCCCTGCTGCAGCTCCTGACCCGCGATCTCGCGACAGGGCTCGGATTTGCCGGCCTCATTGCCTCTCCGGCATTCGGCTACGCCGGCGTCGGCTTCCCCACCATCGGCATGAATGCGTTTGCGCAAGTCTGGAGCGCGATCCTGCCGCTGCGCTGGTACATGGCCGTGCTGCTCGGACAAGCGGCGCGGGGATTGCCGCTCTCGGCCTCCGCCGTTCCCTTCGCGGCGCTCGCCGGGCTGGCGCTTCTGTTTGCCGGTCTCGCTCTCCTGCGCATGGCAAGCCTCACGCGCAGGGGCTGGTTTGAGACGGCGCAGCCCGCCGAGCAACCGGAGATCAGCCCGACACCGCGGGGCATCGGCGGCGCCTTCACCGCAGAGTGGCGGCGCGTGCTCGGAACGCGGAGCGCCTTCAGCATCCTGTTCCTGGCACCCCTGGTTTACGGCATTTATTATCCGCAACCCTATCTGAACCAGATCCTTCGCAAGCTGCCCATCGCGGTCGTCGACAACGATCTGAGCGATCTCAGCCGCCAGATTGTCGAGACGCTGGACGCGAGCGGCGCATTGAACGTTGTCGTCCGCACGCGCACCCTCGCCGAGGCGCGCACCGCCATCGATCATGGGAAGGCCTTTGCCGCCGTCGAGATTCCCGCCGGCACCGAGCGTGACGTGCTCAAGGGCATCACCGCTCACATTCCGGTCTATGCGGATGCCACTTACCTCTTCTTGTTCAGATCGACCGCAAGCGGGGTCGCCACAGCCATCGGAACATTGACGTCCGAGCTCGTCTCGCGCGGC
>Ga0081540_1003774_pt1 | contig 11860 bp, 2 predicted proteins | sample TabmetS2T1R1_FD_71024 | JGI IMG/M metagenome (GOLD analysis project Ga0081540, IMG submission 71024) | Tabebuia heterophylla rhizosphere microbial communities from the University of Puerto Rico - S2T1R1 | ecosystem: Host-associated > Plants > Roots > Rhizosphere ...
TTGAAGAGCGCGAGCTGCGTCGCCGGCAGCGGCTCTTCCTTCGGCAGCGTCACGGTCAGGGGATTGCGATGCTCGCCGTCGATGCGGAATTCGTAGTGGAGGTGAGGGCCCGTGGCGAGGCCGGTCATGCCGACGTAGCCGATGATCTGGCCCTGGCTCACGCGCTGGCCGATCTTCTCGTTGGCGAACGCGGACATGTGGCCGTACGCGGTCGAGATGTGGCCGTTGTGCTGGATCGTGACGAAGTTGCCGTAGCCGGACTTCCAGCCGCGGAACGTGATCTTGCCGTCGCCGGCGGCGCGGATCGCCGTGCCGGTCGGCGCCGCGTAGTCGACGCCCTTGTGCGCGCGCATGTAGCCGAGGATCGGATGCATGCGGCCGACCGAGAAGACGCTCGAGATGCGCGTGAACTCGACCGGGGTGCGCAGGAACGCCTTGCGCAGCGGGCGGCCGTCTTCGCTGTAGTAGAGCGTTTCGCCGCTCGGGCTCGTGTAGCGGATCGCGGTGTAGCGCTTGCCCTGGTTGATGAAGGTCGCGGCGATGATGTCGCCGTCGTGCAGGTGCTCGCCTTCGCGATAGACGTCGTCGTAGATGACGCTGAAGGCGTCGCCTTCGCGCAGGTCCTGCGCGAAGTCGATGTCGTAGCCGAACGCGTTGGCGAGCTTCCAGATCATCGTGTCGCTCATGCCCGCCGTCGCGCCCGCCTCGTAGAGCGAGCGCGTGAGCACGCCGTGCGCGACCTGCGTGCGGCGCTCGATGGCGCGCTCGTCGACCGATTCGGTGACGCCGTCCGGCGTGAAGCGCAGCGTGACGCGCGCCGCGTCGCCGCGGTCGAAGCGCATTAGCGTCAGCGCGCCGTTGGCGTCCTGCACGAACGCGAACTCGTCGCCGGGATGGATGTGGCGCAGCGCCGACGCATCGTCCTGCGAGTTCAGCGCGCGCTGCAGATCGGCCGGCGAGAGGCCGTTCTCGTGAAAGATGTCGGCGAGCGACTGGCCGGCCCGCACGGTGACGCGGTGCCAGTCGGGCTCCGCGTTCGCGCCGATCCCGTAGGCGCCGATCGATGGATCGGCTTCGGCGCCGGGCGGAAGCTGCGGCACGTCGATCGCGAGCGTCGTGTACGCGGCCGGCGCGGGATCGTGACGCGTCGCGTTCGCCCAGCCGGGAATGACGATGCCGACGAGCGCGGTGAGGATCAGCGCGACGCCGCCGAGCACCCAGTGCTCCGCGCGCCATGTGATCGGCGCGGTGGCGACGTTCTGCACGAACGTCCAGGTCGAGCAGCGCGAGTAGAAATTGAAATGGTTGCGCTGCGCATGGCGCCGGATGGCCATGCAACGCGGATTGCGACGGGGCGTGTTGGGCTCGTTGATGTTCGCGGGCACGGTCGCGTTCCGGCTGACGGGCCGGTACCATAAAGTCGTTGTGTACGCGACGTCAATTGCCAATGGCGGCGCGGGTTTGCGCACACTTCGCGATTAACCAATAATTAACCCGGGGGTCCGATTCTGGATGGCTGAACAGCCGCCCGACAGGGCCGTCCGGGCGGCGGTCGGGACGTCTCGCCGTCGGCTTCCATCCAGCAGGAAATCCGATGTCCGATTTGCAAGACGCGCTCGATCTGATCGGCCGCGGCGCCGACGAGATCATCAAGCGCGAGGAGCTCGAGGCACGCCTCAGGCTCGGCCGGCCGCTGCGCATCAAGGCCGGCTTCGATCCGACCGCGCCCGATCTGCACCTCGGCCACACGGTGCTGCTCAACAAGATGCGGCAGTTCCAGGACCTCGGCCATACGGTCATCTTCCTGATCGGCGACTTCACCGGGATGATCGGCGACCCGACCGGCAAGAACGTCACGCGCAAGCCCTTGACGCGCGAGGACATCGAGTCGAACGCGAAGACCTACGCGGATCAGGTCTACAAGGTGCTCGATCGCGAGAAGACGGAGCTGCGCTTCAACTCCGAGTGGTTCGGGTCGATGAGCGCGGCGGACATGATCCGGCTCGCGGCCAAGCACACGGTCGCGCGCATGCTCGAGCGCGACGATTTCTCCAAACGCTACAAGTCCGAGCAGCCGATCGCGATCCATGAGTTCCTGTATCCGCTCGTTCAGGGTTACGACTCGGTGGCGCTGAAGGCTGACGTGGAGCTCGGCGGCACCGATCAGAAGTTCAATCTGCTGGTCGGGCGGCAGCTTCAGGAAGACGTCGGCCAGCCGGCGCAGATCGTGCTGACGATGCCGTTGCTCGAGGGCACGGACGGCATCCAGAAGATGTCGAAGTCCCTCGGTAACTACATCGGCATCAACGAGCCGCCGAACGAGATCTTCGGCAAGACCATGCGGCTCTCGGATGACCTCATGTGGCGCTATTTCGAGCTGCTTTCGTTCGAGAAATCGCTCGATCGGTTGAAGGAGCTCCGTCATGCGGTCGCCCACGGGCGCGCGAACCCGCGCGATCTCAAGATGGAGCTGGCGAGCGAGCTCACGACGCGGTTCCACGGCAGGTCGGCCGCGGAAGGCGCCGTGAAGCACTGGCACGAAGTCGTTCAGGGCGGCGGCGTACCGGAGGACATTCCGGTCGCGGAGATCGGCGTGCCGGCCGAAGGGATCCGCATCGGCGCGTTGCTGAAGGCGGCAGGGCTTGCGCCGAGCACGTCGGAGGCGATGCGCAAGCTCGGCGAGCGCGCGGTGCGTGTCGACGGCGATGTCGTCGAGGCGCGCGATCTGTTGCTGAAGCCCGGTGCCGAGCACCTGCTGCAGCTCGGCAAGCGCGGATTCGCGCGCGTGCGCTTGATTTCGGGCGGTTAGGCGCCACTTCGTCGCGCGCGGTTCGCGGCGGGGAAGAAAGTCGGAAAATCTTCGCGCGAACCCCTTCCCAAATCGGGCGCGCCCGGCTAGGATGCGCGCCCTTCGACGCCCGGCCTCAACGGTCTTTGGCGACGAAAGACTCCCGCTTCAAAGCACACCCTCGGCGCACGGAAAAATCTGGCCGAGGTGTTGACGGTTCGGGAATAGGTTGTATGATATGCGGCTCCCTTGGACGAAAGGTCCTCGGGCGCGGGTTCAACAAGAATCCGCAAGCTTTTGATCTTTGACAGTGTGCGCAGGTGACTTGTGTGGGCGCCTTGTGGTGGATGAAAGTCCATCGAGAAATTAAGTGCGTCCAAGCAAACGTCAAAGCAGCAGCTTTAACCAAGCTTGGTTCACACTCTAAAGTTTGGCAGGAAGGTCAAAAGCCCGAATGCCTGCAATTTCAACTGAAGAGTTTGATCCTGGCTCAGAGTGAACGCTGGCGGCAGGCCTAACACATGCAAGTCGAGCGGCAGCACAGGTAGCAATACCGGGTGGCGAGCGGCGGACGGGTGAGGAATACATCGGAATCTGCCTCGTCGTGGGGGATAACGTAGGGAAACTTACGCTAATACCGCATACGACCGAGAGGTGAAAGCGGGGGATCGCAAGACCTCGCGCGATGAGATGAGCCGATGTCGGATTAGCTAGTTGGCGGGGTAAGAGCCCACCAAGGCGACGATCCGTAGCTGGTCTGAGAGGATGATCAGCCACACTGGAACTGAGACACGGTCCAGACTCCTACGGGAGGCAGCAGTGGGGAATATTGGACAATGGGCGCAAGCCTGATCCAGCCATGCCGCGTGGGTGAAGAAGGCCTTCGGGTTGTAAAGCCCTTTTGTTGGGGACGAAATCGTACGGGTGAATATCCCGTGCGGATGACGGTACCCAAAGAATAAGCACCGGCTAACTTCGTGCCAGCAGCCGCGGTAATACGAAGGGTGCAAGCGTTACTCGGAATTACTGGGCGTAAAGCGTGCGTAGGCGGTCTGTTAAGTCCGTTGTGAAAGCCCTGGGCTCAACCTGGGAATTGCAGTGGATACTGGCGGGCTAGAGTGCGGTAGAGGATGGTGGAATTCCCGGTGTAGCGGTGAAATGCGTAGAGATCGGGAGGAACACCCGTGGCGAAGGCGGCCATCTGGACCAGCACTGACGCTGAGGCACGAAAGCGTGGGGAGCAAACAGGATTAGATACCCTGGTAGTCCACGCCCTAAACGATGCGAACTGGACGTTGGGTGGACTTAGCCACTCAGTGTCGAAGCTAACGCGTTAAGTTCGCCGCCTGGGGAGTACGGTCGCAAGACTGAAACTCAAAGGAATTGACGGGGGCCCGCACAAGCGGTGGAGTATGTGGTTTAATTCGATGCAACGCGCAGAACCTTACCTGGCCTTGACATGTCCGGAACCCTGCAGAGATGCGGGGGTGCCTTCGGGAATCGGAACACAGGTGCTGCATGGCTGTCGTCAGCTCGTGTCGTGAGATGTTGGGTTAAGTCCCGCAACGAGCGCAACCCTTGTCCCTAGTTGCCAGCACGTAATGGTGGGAACTCTAGGGAGACTGCCGGTGACAAACCGGAGGAAGGTGGGGATGACGTCAAGTCATCATGGCCCTTACGGCCAGGGCTACACACGTACTACAATGGGAGATACAGAGGGTTGCGAAGCCGCGAGGTGAAGCCAATCCCAGAAAATCTCTCTCAGTCCGGATCGGAGTCTGCAACTCGACTCCGTGAAGTCGGAATCGCTAGTAATCGCGAATCAGCATTGTCGCGGTGAATACGTTCCCGGGCCTTGTACACACCGCCCGTCACACCATGGGAGTGGGTTGCTCCAGAAGCAGGTAGTCTAACCGCAAGGAGGACGCTTGCCACGGAGTGGTTCATGACTGGGGTGAAGTCGTAACAAGGTAGCCGTATCGGAAGGTGCGGCTGGATCACCTCCTTTCGAGAACGACTTCGCCATCCCAAGGCGTCCACACAAGACACCTGCATCCACGAGCAAGCCACTCGCCGGCATTCGCCGCGAGGCGCGCATATGCTGCACAGCGACCAGCTGAAAACTGGGTCTGTAGCTCAGGTGGTTAGAGCGCGCCCCTGATAAGGGCGAGGTCGGTGGTTCGAGTCCTCCCAGACCCACCAGTTACCGTGCGCGGGTCCATCCGCGCAAAGCTCAAACCGCACATCCCTGTGCGGACTCTTCACGAACAGCACCTTCGGGCGAAAGGCCGCGAAGATCTGGGTCAAGAGTTTGACAGTGGGGCTGTAGCTCAGCTGGGAGAGCACCTGCTTTGCAAGCAGGGGGTCACCGGTTCGATCCCGGTCAGCTCCACCAGCATTCGGCGCGATTTCGATTCGCGCGAAAGCAAATACTCGTGGATGTCACTGCGCACACTTTCGAATTGAAGACGTCCGGACGTTGAAGTCCGTGGCGTGCTCTTTGACAACTTGGGACGTAACAAGCGTTTTGGTTCTGTCGAACCAGACGTGTCGTTGAGGCAAGTAGGCGAAGTGCTGGACCAGCTCCGAAGCGATTTGGAGTTATATGGTCAAGCGAATAAGCGCATACGGTGGATGCCTTGGCGGTCAGAGGCGATGAAGGACGTGGCAGCCTGCGAAAAGCTCCGGGGAGTCGGCAACAGACATTGATCCGGAGATGTCCGAATGGGGAAACCCACCGCGCAAGCGGTATCTCATGTTGAATCTATAGACATGGGAAGCGAACCGAGGGAACTGAAATATCTCATTACCTCGAGGAAAAGAAATCAACCGAGATTCCCTGAGTAGCGACGAGCGAACGGGGAATAGCCCAAAAGTCGTGCATGTTCTAGCGGAACGGTCTGGAAAGTCCGGCCATAGACGGTGATAGCCCGGTATGCGAAAGGGCATGTGCGATGAAAGTGAGTAAGGCGGGGCACGTGAAACCCTGTCTGAACATGGGGGGACCATCCTCCAAGGCTAAATACTCCTGACCGACCGATAGCGAACCAGTACCGTGAGGGAAAGGCGAAAAGAACCCCGGAGAGGGGAGTGAAATAGAACCTGAAACCGTATGCGTACAAGCAGTAGGAGCCCGCAAGGGTGACTACGTACCTTTTGTATAATGGGTCAGCGACTTACGTTGTGTGGCGAGCTTAACCGTCTAGGGGAAGCGAAGCGAAAGCGAGTCTGAATAGGGCGCATAGTCGCACGGCGTAGACCCGAAACCGGGTGATCTAGCCATGACCAGGGTGAAGGTGCGGTAACACGCACTGGAGGCCCGAACCCACTCCCGTTGCAAAGGTAGGGGATGAGTTGTGGCTAGGAGTGAAAAGCTAAACGAACCCGGAGATAGCTGGTTCTCCTCGAAAGCTATTTAGGTAGCGCCTCAAGTATCACTGTTGGGGGTAGAGCACTGTTATGGCTAGGGGGTCATCGCGACTTACCAAACCATGGCAAACTCCGAATACCAACACGTGCAAGCTTGGGAGACACACGGCGGGTGCGAACGTCCGTCGTGAAAAGGGAAACAACCCAGACCTGCAGCTAAGGTCCCAAAATCATCGCTAAGTGGGAAACGATGTGGGAAGGCTCAGACAGCCAGGAGGTTGGCTTAGAAGCAGCCATCCTTTAAAGAAAGCGTAATAGCTCACTGGTCGAGTCGGCCCGCGCGGAAGATTTAACGGGGCTAAGCGATGTACCGAAGCTCAGGGTTCACACGCAAGTGTGAGCGGTAGAGGAGCGTTCCGTACGCCTGCGAAGGCGGATTGAGAAGTCCGCTGGAGGTATCGGAAGTGCGAATGCTGACATGAGTAACGATAATGCGGGTGAAAAGCCCGCACGCCGAAAGCCCAAGGTTTCCTCGCGCAACGTTCATCGGCGCAGGGTTAGTCGGTCCCTAAGGCGAGGCGGAAACGCGTAGTCGATGGGAAGCTGGTTAATATTCCAGCACCGCTCGTGATTGCGATGGAGTGACGGAGAAGGCTAGGTGTACCGGGTGTTGGTTGTCCCGGGGAAAGGCGGTAGGCATTGAGGGTAGGAAAATCCGCTCTCATTCATGCCGAGCACCGAGACGAGTCCTTTTAGGACGAAGTCACTGATGCCACGCTTCCAGGAAAAACTTCTAAGCTTCAGATCACGAGGACCGTACCGTAAACCGACACAGGTAGGCAGGGTGAGAATCCCAAGGCGCTTGAGAGAACTCGGGTGAAGGAACTAGGCAACATAGCACCGTAACTTCGGGAGAAGGTGCACCCAAGATCGTGGCTACATGCGTAGCTGAGCGATCCTGGGTCGCAGTGACCAGGCCGCTGCGACTGTTTACCAAAAACACAGCACTCTGCAAACACGAAAGTGGACGTATAGGGTGTGACGCCTGCCCGGTGCCGGAAGGTTAATTGATGGGGTCAGCCGCAAGGCGAAGCTCTTGATCGAAGCCCCGGTAAACGGCGGCCGTAACTATAACGGTCCTAAGGTAGCGAAATTCCTTGTCGGGTAAGTTCCGACCTGCACGAATGGCGTAACGACAGCGGCGCTGTCTCCACCCGAGACTCAGTGAAATTGAAATCGCTGTGAAGATGCAGCGTTCCCGCGGCAAGACGGAAAGACCCCGTGAACCTTTACTATAGCTTCACGCTGAACGTTGAGTTCGTCTGTGTAGGATAGGTGGGAGGCATTGAGACTTGGCCGCTAGGTCAGGTGGAGCCAACCTTGAAATACCACCCTGATGTGCTTGACGTTCTAACCTAGACCCGTAATCCGGGTCGGGGACCGCGTGTGGTGGGTAGTTTGACTGGGGCGGTCTCCTCCCAAAGAGTAACGGAGGAGCTCGAAGGTACGCTCAGCGCGGTCGGACATCGCGCACTGTGTGCAAAGGCATAAGCGTGCTTGACTGCAAGATCGACGGATCAAGCAGGTACGAAAGTAGGACTTAGTGATCCGGTGGTTCTGTATGGAAGGGCCATCGCTCAACGGATAAAAGGTACTCCGGGGATAACAGGCTGATACCGCCCAAGAGTTCATATCGACGGCGGTGTTTGGCACCTCGATGTCGGCTCATCACATCCTGGGGCTGTAGCCGGTCCCAAGGGTATGGCTGTTCGCCATTTAAAGTGGTACGCGAGCTGGGTTCAGAACGTCGTGAGACAGTTCGGTCCCTATCTGTCGTGGGCGTTGGAGATTTGAGAGGGGCTGCTCCTAGTACGAGAGGACCGGAGTGGACGAACCCCTGGTGTTCCGGTTGTCACGCCAGTGGCACTGCCGGGTAGCTACGTTCGGAAGCGATAACCGCTGAAAGCATCTAAGCGGGAAGCGCGCCTCAAGATGAGATCTCCCGGGGCACAAGCCCCCTGAAGGACCCATGAAGACTACGTGGTTGATAGGTCGGGTGTGTATCGCAGTAATGCCGAGCTAACCGATACTAATGATCCGTGCGGCTTGATCATATAACTCCAAGTTGCTTTGTTTACTAAAACGCAGGTCCCTCTGCGGAAGCTGAAAGCGGCATCCTTGCCGCACTTCTCAGAGGAGCACAAGCGGGCCTAGAGATAGGCCGCCTCAACGAAAGTTTGGAGGCAGCACCAAATGCTCTGTTACGTCCCAAGTCCCAATGCAGAGACCGCGCTCGAGATTTAAGCGCGACTCTCACCAGTTCCCTGGCGACATTAGCGGTGTGGTCCCACCCGTTCCCATCCCGAACACGGAAGTGAAACGCACCAGCGCCGATGGTAGTGTGGCTTAAGCCATGCAAGAGTAGGTCATCGCCAGGGGCCTCACCGGAACCCTCGCAGCGAACGCTGCGAGGGTTCTTTTTTTTCGGCCCTGGATCGATGCACGCCGCATGCGCCTGATCCGCCTCATGCTCCTTCCGGTGCTGCTGATCGCGCAGCTCGCGCTGATCGCGAATCCCGGCTATTCGAGTCACGACGAGCTCGAATTTCTCGCGCGCGCCGACGTACCTTGGAGTGCGCTCCCGTGGTTCCCGTGGTTCGATGTCTCGCCGCTCCAGTACCGCCCGCTCGCGCTCAACCTATGGCTCGTTCTTGCACACGCTGTCGGCAAGACGCCATGGCAGATGCATCTGGCCGTCGTCGTGCTCGGAACCGCGAACGCATGGCTCCTGGCACGCGTGCTCCGTGCCGCAGACGTTACCGGCCGAGTCGCCTTCGCGGCCGCCGTCGTGTTCGTCCTGTCACCCTTCGTTGCGTACGTGCACGGTTGGACCGGAACGCTCGCCGATCTCTTGACGCTGGCATTCGGCCTCATCGCCGCGCGCTGCATCCAGCTCGCCGCCGCCGCCGCATCGAGCGGCACGACGGCCGCCGCATACGCGATCGCTTGCGCAACCGCCGTCGGGCTCGCCTTGCTCTCGAAGGAATCCGCGATCGTGCTGCCGGCGCTGCTCCTGCTCGTGGCGCTTCGCGACATCGCGCAGGGCGCGGTCCGTCTCGCGATCGCGCTCGGCGCGGCGCTGGTGCTCGCGTATCTCGTCGTCCGCCTGCCGGTCCTCGCGAACAGCGCGGTACTCGATCCCGCCTACGCGTGGTCGCTTCGGCATGTGCCGGCGCGTCTCGTCGAGTACGTCCTCTACCCGTTCATGCCGCCATTGTTCGAGGTCGCGCCGCTGCTCTCGAAAAGCACGGCGCGGATCGCGGCGGCCGCCGGTTGCGTGGTGCTGATGCTCGGCGCGCTCTCGACCGCCGGCTGGCGCTGGCCGCTCGCCTGGCTCGCGTCGTGCTGCGCGGCGCTCGCGCCGGTGCTCGTGCTCGCGATCTCGTACAACCAGTACGCCTACCTGGCCTCTGCAAGCGCGATCGCGATCTCGGCAGCCGCGTGGTCCCGCCTCGCGCCGCGCGCACGGACGACACTCCTCGCGCTCGCCGCGATCGTCGTGCTGCACGGCATCATCGTCATGGGACGGCTGCACGGCGTCGGCGTCGTCCAGCGCAACCTCTGCGGCGATCTCGTCGCGAACCTCGCCCAGGCACCCGGCACGCTGCGCATTCTCGCCGCCGATCCCAGCGATGCGTGGCTGCCGCGCCGTCTCCTGAACGGCGTCGTCGCCTGGCGCGGCGTCCCGTTCGACGGGCGCGTGCGCTTCGACGACGCGCCCGCGGACCGTCTACTATGGATGGACAGGGACGGTCATCTCCACCCGGGCGGCACGCCTTTAACCCCGCATTAGCGGCGCGCCGCAGCGACGCCCTTATACTCGGCGCGGCGCGGCGCGAAACCGCGAACGAAAGGCCGGCATGCCGAAGACCGCGGTACCTCGTCTGCAAACCTTTTCACTGGCGCTCAGGCATCTCCTGCCGGCTTGGCTCGCGTTCGCCCTTGCAGCACCGGTGCAGCATCCGCTGACCTTCGTCCTGCTCCTTGTCGGCAACGCGCTCGCGATGAGCGGTATCTGCCACGCGCTCGGCTTCGGCATGGAAGCGAGCTTCGCGCGCACCATCGCACGCCGCGGACTCGCCTATTTCGTGCTCCTGACCGCGTACACCGCAGTCGTCGCGGCGCTCGTCGTCGGACCGGCCTGGTGGCTCGCGCGCGACGGCTCGTTGCCGGCTGCGCTCACGCTCTCCATCGCTCTCTTCATCGCGCTGTTCGCGCTCTGGCGACTCTGGCCCGCCTTCGCGCTGCCGTTCATCTGGGACGACGCGTATCCGAGCGGCGAGACAGGCTCGTGGCTTCTCGGCGCCCTGCGCCGCTCGCTTGCGTTCGCGCGCCACATCACGGGCGCACACGATCTCTTCTTCGCCTACGGCCTTCCGAGCGGACTCGCGCTGCTCGCGATTGCCGTCGGCGCGCTCGCGCTGACCGGTCTCGGCGGCTATCTGCCGAGCGAGTTCCGCATCGTTGCGCTGTTCTTCTACGCGGTCCTGGTCGTGCCGTTCGCGCACGTCGTGCTCGTGAATCGCAGCATCCGCGCCGTCCTCGCCGACGCGCGCCGGTCGCGCCGCCGCCGGACGCATCGCGAGAACGACCCCATCGCCGAAAATCCCGCGAAAGACCTCGCCGCCGGTATCGACCGTTCCGACCTTGACGCGACGCTGCTCTGCGCCGCCCGCTCGGGCCAGATCGACCTCGCGCTCGCCGCGCTCGACCGCGGCGGCGATCCGAACGCGACGCCCGGTCCCGACCAGCGCGACCAGCGCAGCGCGCTGATCGTCGCCGTCACGCTGCCTGATCTCCGCTTCCTGCGCGGCCTCATCGCGAAGGGCGTCGACGTCAACCGCACGAACGGCGGCCTCACGCCGCTGATCGCCGCAACACGCGACAGCTATCAGGGCCGCCCCGACGCGGTAATGACGCTGCTCTCGAACGGCGCCGATCCGCGCATCGCCGGCGCCGACGGCAACACGCCGCTGCACCACGCCGCGCGCTGCGCCGAGCCCATCGTCGCCGCGCTGCTGGTCGACGCGTCGGCCGACATCGACGCCGTCAACCGCGAAGGCCTCACCGCGCTCGGCGTCGCCTGCGTCAACGCGAGCTGGGAGCTCGTCGACTTCCTGCTCGACCGCGGCGCGAAAGCCGAGGTCGCGCGCGCGCAACCTGCGCTCTTGCTCGCCGCCGGCGTCGGCGACGACGACGCGCGCGGCATGAAGTCGCTGCTGAAACACCGAGCCAATCCCAACGTGCGCGGCGCGACGGATCGCACGGCGCTCATGACCGCCGCGCTCGCCGGCCACACGCGCATCGCCGAGACGCTGCTCAACGCCGGAGCCGATCCGAATCTCGCCGACCATCGCGGCACGACCGCGCTGATGGAAGCCGCGCGCTCCGGCGCCGTCGGCGTCGTGCACGCGCTCGGCAAGCGCAAGGCGAGTGCGAATCTCGTCGACGCCGAAGGCCGCAGCGCGCTTCTCGTCGCGTGCCAGTCGCGCACCGCGAACGAGGACACCGTGCGCGCGCTGCTTGCGCTCGGCGCCGACCGCACGCTGGCCGCCGCCGACGGCAAGCGCGCGCTCGATCATGCGGCCGCGTCGGGACGCTGGCACATCGTGGCGCTCCTCGACCCCGCATACCCGTTGCCCA
>Ga0081540_1003775_pt1 | contig 11859 bp, 10 predicted proteins | sample TabmetS2T1R1_FD_71024 | JGI IMG/M metagenome (GOLD analysis project Ga0081540, IMG submission 71024) | Tabebuia heterophylla rhizosphere microbial communities from the University of Puerto Rico - S2T1R1 | ecosystem: Host-associated > Plants > Roots > Rhizosphere ...
GGCCGGGCCCGCCAGGTACCCGGGGGCGGCGGGCGCGGCGAAGCCGGCCGGCGGCTCGGGTACGAACACCTGCTCGGGCAGCACGCCGGTCCACAGCCGGTGCATCCCGCCGTCCGGGTCGCAGACGCTCATCGGCTGGAAGGTGTCCCCGTGGTACCCGCCACGCCAGGTCAGCAGCCGACGCTTGGCCGGACGGCCGGCCGATCGCCAGTACTGCAGGCACATCTTGACGGCCACCTCGACGCTGACGGAGCCCGAATCGCACAGGAAGACGTGGTCCAGGCCGGTCAGCTCGACCAACGAGGCGCACAGCCGGATCGCCGGCTCGTGGGTCAGGCCGCCGAACATCACGTGACTCATCCGGCCCAACTGCTCGCTGACGGCCGCGTCGAGCACCGGATGCCGGTACCCGTGGATGGCCGCCCACCAGGAGGACATCCCGTCGACCAGCTCGCGCCCGTCGGCGAGCCGGATCCGGACCCCCTCCGCCGCGGTCACCAGGTAGGGATCCCGGGTGCCCGGCATCGGCGCGTACGGGTGCCACACGTGCGCCCGGTCGAGCTTGAGCAGGTCCTCGCTCGCGCGCCCGTCAGCGGTCACCGGGTGGCCCGCACGATCTGCCGGACCAGGGCCGGCCCCCGGTAGATAAGGCCGGTGTAGAGCTGCACCAGGCTGGCACCGGCGTCGAGCATCCGCCGGGCGTCGTCGGCCGACATGATGCCGCCGACCCCGATCACCGGCAGCTCGCTGTGCTTGGCGACGAACGTGACGACCTCCAGCGCCCGGGCGGCCAGCGGCCGGCCGGACAGCCCGCCCTGCTCACCGTCGTGGTCAACCGTGGTGTTGGTCGCGATCACCCCGGCGACGCCGTGCTCCACGCAGACGTCCAGGGCCTCGCCGATCGCCTGCTCGGTCAGGTCCGGCGCGATCTTCACCAGTACCGGCGTCTGTCCGGCCTCCGCCCGCAGCGCCGCCAGCAGCGCGGCGAGCTGGCCACGGTCCTGGAGGCTGCGCAGCCCCGGCGTGTTGGGCGAGCTGACGTTGACGGCGACATAGTCCGCGTACGGCAGCACCGCGCGCAGCGAAGTCAGGTAGTCCTCGACCGCGTCCTCCAGCGGCACCACCTTGGACTTGCCGAGGCTCACCCCGAGCGGTACCCCCAGCGGCCGCAACGCGGCAAGGCGTGCGGCGAGCGCGGCCGCGCCCGCGTTGTTGAAGCCCATCCGGTTGATCACCGCCTGCTCGGCGGGCAGCCGGAACACCCTCGGTCGCGGGTTGCCGGGCTGTGCCAGCGCGGTGACCGTACCGACCTCAACGAAGCCGAAGCCGAGCGCGGGCCAGGCCGGCAGCGCCCGACCGTCCTTGTCCATCCCGGCGGCCAGCCCGACCGGGTTGGGAAACCGCAGGCCGAAGACGGTGCGCGGGGTGGCCTTCGGCGCGGCGGCCCGCAGCGCGCGCAGCGCCGCCGGCCGGCGGGACAGCGCGGCCAGCCGGTCCAGGGTCCACTCGTGCGCCCGCTCGGCGTCACCGCCGCCGAGCCGGAACAGCACCGGCCGGGCCAGCCTCCGGTAGATCACGTGGGACCTGGCCCGCCGGCCGCCCGACGCAGCGCCGCGTGCAGTTCCTGCAGCGGCCGGACAGACATTTCGCCGCGCAGCTGCGCCTCGATGCCCATCACGGCCGCCGAAGCGCCCGGAATCGTGGTGATGCAGGGCACCTCGTGGGCCACCGCCGCGCTGCGGATCTCGTATCCGTCCATCCGCGCGCTCGGACCCTGGGGCGTGTTGATGACCAGGCCGACCTCGCCCGACTCGATCAGCTGCACGGCGTTGCGCGGCCCGTCCTCCTCGTAGTGCTTGGGCACGATCTCGCAGGCGATGCCGTGCCGGCGAAGGACTTCGCCGGTACCGGCCGTGGCGACGATGTCGAAGCCCAGGTCGGCAAGGCGCTTCACCGGGAAGATCATGCCCCGCTTGTCGCGGTTGGCGACCGACACGAAGATCTTCCCGGTCAGCGGCAGCGAGCCGTAGGCGGCCGTCTGCGACTTCGCGAAGGCGTGACCGAAGGCGACGTCGATGCCCATCACCTCGCCAGTCGACTTCATCTCCGGGCCGAGCAGGTTGTCCATGCCCTTGCCGGCCGGGGTACGGAACCGTTTGAAGGGCAGCACGGCCTCCTTGACCGCGATCGGGGCGCCGGGCGGGGGTACAGCGCCGTCGCCGTCGGGCGTCAGGGTGCCGTCGGCGCGCAGCTCCGCGATCGTCCGGCCGAGCATGACCAGGGCGGCCGCCTTGGCCAGCGGCACCGCTGTGGCCTTCGAGACGAAGGGGACGGTACGCGAGGCCCGCGGGTTGGCCTCCAACACGTAGAGGGTGTCGTCCTTCAGCGCGTACTGGACGTTGAGCAGCCCGCGCACCCCGATCCCCCGGGCGATCGCCTCCGTGTACCGGCGGACCGCGGCGATGTGGGTGGCGCCGAGAGTGATCGGCGGCAGCGCGCACGCCGAGTCCCCGGAATGGATGCCCGCCTCCTCGATGTGCTCCATGACGCCGCCGAGGTAGACCTCGCCGGTCGAGTCGCACAGCGCGTCCACGTCGATCTCGATGGCGTCGTCCAGGAAGCGGTCCACGAGCACCGGGTGGGACGGTGAGATCTCGGTCGCCCGGGCGATGTACCCGCGCAGCGTCGGCTCGTCGTAGACGATCTCCATGCCCCGACCGCCGAGCACGTAGCTGGGCCGGACCAGCACCGGGTACCCGATGCCGTCGGCGATCCGCTTCGCCTCCTCGAAGGAGGTCGCGGTCCCGTAGGGCGGGGCGGTCAACCCGGCCCGGTCCAGCAGCGCGCCGAAGGCGCCCCGGTCCTCGGCCAGGTGGATGGACTCCGGGCTGGTACCCACGATCGGCACACCGGCGTCCTTGAGCCGCTGGGCCAGCGACAACGGGGTCTGCCCGCCGAGCTGCACCACCACGCCGACCACGCCCGGCCCGCCCGCGGCGCGCCCCGAGGAGTCCTCGGCGTGCCACACCTCCAGCACGTCCTCGAACGTGAGCGGCTCGAAGTAGAGCCGGTCGGCCGTGTCGTAGTCGGTCGACACGGTCTCCGGGTTGCAGTTGACCATCACGGTCTCGTACCCGGCGCCGCGCAGGGACATCACCGCGTGCACGCAGGAGTAGTCGAACTCGATGCCCTGCCCGATCCGGTTCGGCCCCGAGCCGAGGATCAGCACCTTCGGCCGGTCCGACGGCGCGACCTCGGTCTCCTCGTCATAGGAGGAGTAGTGGTAGGGCGTACGGGCGGCGAACTCGGCGGCGCAGGTGTCGACGGTCTTGAACACCGGTCGCAGGCCCAGCCGTTGGCGCAGCGTGCGCACCCCGGCCTCGCCGGCCAGCTCCGGGCGCAGCGCCGCGAGCTGGCGGTCGGACAGGCCGGCCCGCTTGGCCCGGCGCAGCAGCACGGCGTCCAGCACGGGCGCGTCGCACACCTCGGCGCGCAGGTCGACCAGCGAGGCGATCTGGTCGACGAACCAAGGATCGATCCCGGACGCCTGGCTCACCTGGGCGACCGTTGCACCCAGGCGCAGGGCACGGTCCACTGTGTACAGACGCCCGTCGTGCGGCACCTTCAGCGCCGCGAGAGTACCGTCCACAGTGGACCCCTCGGGATCCGGTACCGTCCAGAAGCCCGCGGCCGCGGTGTCCATCGACCGCATCGCCTTGCCCAGCGCCTCGGTGAAGTTGCGCCCGAGCGACATCGCCTCGCCCACCGACTTCATCGTGGTGGTCAGCTCCGGATCGGCGCCCGGGAACTTCTCGAAGGCGAACCGCGGGATCTTCACCACCACGTAGTCCAGGGTCGGCTCGAACGCGGCCGGGGTCTGGAGGGTGATGTCGTTGGGGATCTCGTCCAGCGTGTACCCGACCGCCAGCTTCGCCGCGATCTTCGCGATCGGGAAGCCGGTCGCCTTCGAGGCCAGCGCCGAGGAGCGGGACACCCGCGGGTTCATCTCGATGACGACCAGCCGACCGTCGGCCGGGTTGACCGCGAACTGGATGTTGCAGCCGCCGGTGTCCACGCCGACCTCGCGCAGCACGGCGATGCCCAGGTCGCGCATCCGCTGGTACTCGACGTCGGTCAGGGTCATCGCGGGCGCCACGGTGACCGAGTCCCCGGTGTGCACGCCCATCGGGTCGACGTTCTCGATGGAGCACACGACCACCACGTTGTCGTGCCGGTCGCGCATCAGCTCCAGCTCGTACTCCTTCCAGCCGAGCACGCTCTCCTCGATGAGCACCTCGTGTACCGGCGAGGCCGCCAGCCCCCCGCCGGCCAGCCGGTCGAGGTCGGCGTCGTTGTGCGCCATCCCCGAGCCGAGCCCGCCCATCGTGAAGGAGGGCCGGATGACCACCGGCAGGCCCAGTTCGGCGACGGCGGAGTGCACCGCGTCCATCGAGCGGCACACCCGCGAGCGCGGCACCAGGGTCACCGGGTCGGGCAGGCCCAGCCGGGCCCCGGCCTTCGCCACGATGTCCTTGAACAGCTGGCGGTCCTCGCCGCGCCGGATCGCGTCGATGTTCGCGCCGATCAGCTCCACGCCGTACTTGTCCAGCACGCCGGCCTCGTGCAGCGCGACGGCGGTGTTCAGCGCGGTCTGCCCGCCCAGGGTGGGCAGCAGCGCGTCCGGCCGCTCCCGCGCGATGACCTGCTCGACGAACTCCGGCGTGATCGGCTCGACGTAGGTGGCGTCCGCGAACTCCGGGTCGGTCATGATGGTCGCCGGATTCGAGTTGATGAGGCTGACCCGCAGCCCCTCGGCGCGCAGTACCCGGCAGGCCTGGGTACCGGAGTAGTCGAACTCGCACGCCTGCCCGATCACGATCGGCCCGGAGCCGATGACGAGGATGTGCTTCAGGTCGGTCCGTCTAGGCATCGCGGCGCGCTCCGATCAACTCGACGAACCGGTCGAACAGGTAGTCGGCGTCGTGCGGCCCGGCCGCCGCCTCCGGGTGGTACTGGACGGTGAACGCCGGCACGTCCCGGCAGCGCAGGCCCTCGACCACGTTGTCGTTGAGGCACACGTGCGACACCTCGACCGTCCCGAACGGGCTGTCCACCGGTCCGTCCAGCGGGGCGGCGACCGCGAAGCCGTGGTTGTGCGAGGTCACCTCGACCTTGCCCGTCGCCTTGTCCATGACCGGCTGGTTGATGCCCCGGTGCCCGTACCCGAGCTTGTACGTGCCGAAGCCGAGCGCCCGCCCGAGGATCTGGCTGCCGAAGCAGATGCCGAACAGCGGAGTGCCCTGGGTCATCACGTCCCGGGCCAGCTTCACCGCGCCGTCCGCGGTCGCCGGGTCGCCCGGGCCCGGCGACAGGAACACCGCGTCCGGACCCACCGCCCGCACATCGTCCATAGTGGACGACGACGGCAGCACGTGTACCCGTACCCCGCGCGCCGCCAGCCGCCGGGCCACGTTGCGCTTGATGCCGTAGTCCAGGGCGGCCACGGTGAACCTGTGCTCACCGGCCGGCTCCACCGTGTACCGCGACGCCGTGCTCACCTCGCCGGACAGGTCCGCGCCGACCATCTGCGGCGAGGCCAGCACCCGTTCCCGCACCGCCGCCGCGTCATCGTCCACACTGGACACCGCGGCCCGCATCGCGCCCCGCTCGCGCAGGTGCCGGGTCAGCGCCCGGGTGTCGATGCCGCTGATGCCGACCACTCCGGAGGCGGCCAGCCGGTCCTCCAGGTCGGCGGTGCGGCGCCAGTTCGACGCCAGCCGCGCCGGGTCGCGCACCACGTACCCGGCCACCCAGATCCTCGACGACTCGTCGTCCTCGTCGTTGACGCCGGTGTTGCCGATGTGCGGCGCGGTCTGCACGACGACCTGCCGGTGGTAGGACGGGTCGGTGAGGGTCTCCTGGTAGCCCGTCATCGCGGTCGCGAAGACCGCCTCGCCGAACGTCTCCCCCACGCTGCCGTAGGCCTCGCCGCGGAACGTCCGCCCGTCCTCCAGCACCAGGATCGCGCTCCGCCTCATTTCACAGCCTTTCCGTCCAGTACCGTCGGCTCGCCGCGCAGGAACGTCGCGACGATCCGACCGGGCAGTTCCATGCCGGCAAAGGGTGTGTTGCGCGACAGCGAGGCGAGGTTGCCCGGCTCCACCACCCAGGAGCCGGCCGGGTCGACCAGCGTCAGGTTCGCCGGTACCCCCGGCGCCGGGTCCTGACCGTGCTCGGCCAGCCCCGCGATCCGCGCCGGCGTCCTCGACATCCGCTCGGCGATGCCGTCCCAGTCCAGCGCCTTCGTCGAGTACACGATGGACAGTGCGGTCTGCAGGCCGAGCATCCCGGGACGGGCGTAGGCCCACTCGCACTCTTTGTCCTCGACCGCGTGCGGGGCGTGGTCGGTGGCCACCACGTCGATCACGCCCTCGGCCAGCGCGGCGCGCAGCGCGGTGACGTCCTCCTCGGTGCGCAGCGGAGGGTTCACCTTGAACACCGGGTCGTACCCGGTGGCCCGGTCGTCGGTGAGCAGCAGGTGGTGCGGGGTCACCTCGGCGGTGATGCGCACGCCGCGACGCTTGGCCCAGCGCAGGATCTCCACGCTGCCCGCGGTGGACACGTGGCAGATGTGCAGCCGCGCGTCGACGTGGCCGGCGAGCAGCGCGTCGCGGGCGATGATGGCCTCCTCGGCCACCGCCGGCCAGCCCGGCAGGCCCAGCCGCGAGGCGACCTCGCCCTCGTGCAGTTGGGCGCCGACGGTCAGCCGCGGCTCCTCGGCGTGCTGCGCGATCACCCCGTCGAACGCCTTCACATACTCCAGCGCCCGGCGCATCAGCCGCGGGTCGCTCACACAGTGCCCGTCGTCGGAGAAGATCCGCACGTTGGCCGCCGAGGTCGCCATCGCGCCCAGCTCGGCCAGCCGCTCGCCGCGCAGCCCGACGGTCACCGCGCCGATCGGCTGCACGTCGACCAGGCCGGCCGACCGGCCCAGCCGCCACACCTGCTCGACCACGCCCGCGGTGTCCGCGACCGGGTCGGTGTTGGCCATCGCGCAGACCGCCGTGTACCCGCCCAGCGCCGCCGCCCGCGAACCGGTCTCCACCGTCTCGGCGTCCTCCCGGCCCGGCTCGCGCAGGTGGGTGTGGAGGTCGACCAGGCCCGGCAGGGCGACAAGACCGGCGCCGTCGATCACCTCGGCGCCCGGGGCGCCCGCGCGCCGGCCGACCTCGGCCACGACGCCGTCGCGGATCAGCAGGTCGGTCGGTGCGCCGCCGACCACCGAAACGCCCTTCAGCAGGTACCCGCTCAAGACAGTCCCCCCAGCAGTAGGTACAGCACGGCCATCCGCACGGACACTCCGTTGGCGACCTGTTCCACGATCGTGGAGCGCGGCGAGTCGGCCACCTCCGGCGCGATCTCCATCCCCCGGTTCATCGGCCCGGGGTGCATGACGATCGCGTGCTCGGGCATCCGCCGCAGCCGCGCCGCGTCCAGCCCGTACCGCCGCGCGTACTCCCGCTCCGAGGGGAAGAACGCGTCGTCCATCCGTTCCCGCTGCACGCGCAGCATCATCACCACGTCCGCGGTCGGCAGCACCGCGTCCAGGTCGTAGCTGGTCTTCACGGGCCAGGCGTCCACACCGACCGGCAGCAGCGTGGGCGGGCCGACCAGGGTCACGTGCGCGCCCAGCGTGTGCAGCAGCAGCACGTTGGACCGGGCGACCCGGCTGTGCAGGACGTCGCCGACGATCGCCACGGTCAGGCCGGACAGCCGGCGCAGCCGCGAGCGCATCGTGTACGCGTCCAGCAGCGCCTGGGTCGGGTGCTCGTGGGTACCGTCGCCGGCGTTGACCACGCTGCCCTCGATCCAGCCGGCCAGCCGGTGCGGTGCCCCGGAGGCGCTGTGCCGGATCACCACCGCGTCCGCGCCCATCGACTGCAGGGTCAGCGCGGTGTCCTTGAGGCTCTCCCCCTTGGACACGCTGGAACCCTTGGCGGAGAAGGTGATCACGTCGGCCGACAGCCGCTTCGCCGCCGCCTCGAAGGAGATCCGGGTACGCGTGGAGTCCTCGTAGAACAGGTTGACCACCGTGCGACCGCGCAGCGTTGGCAGCTTCTTCACCGACCGGCCGGCGAGCCCCGCGAGTTCGGCGGCCGTGTCGAGTACCTGGGTCGCGGTCGCCGCGTCCAGGTCGGCGGCGGACAGCAGGTGACGGATCATGCCGCCCCCTCCAGCCGCACCTCGTCGGCGCCGTCAGTCTCCGCCAGCCGCACCCGTACCTGCTCGGTGAGGGCCGTCGGCATGTTCTTGCCCACATAGTCGGCGCGGATCGGCAGCTCCCGGTGGCCGCGGTCGACGAGCACGGCGAGCTGCACCGCGCGCGGCCGGCCGAGGTCCTTCAGCGCGTCCAGGGCGGCCCGCACGGTCCGGCCGGAGAACAGCACGTCGTCGACCAGGATCACCCGCAGCCCGTCGATCCCGCCCGGCGGCAGGTCGGTGTGGCCGACCGCGCGGGCACCGCGCAGCCGGAGGTCGTCGCGGTACAGGGTGATGTCCAGGGCACCGGCCGGCAGGTCGACGCCCTCGAAGGCATGGATCCGGGCGGCCAGCCGGTGGGCCAGCGGTACGCCCCGGGTGGGGATGCCGAGCAGGACGCAGTCGCGCGCGCCGTCGGTCTTCTCGAGAATCTGGTGGGCCACCCGGTCGACGATCCGGGCCAGGTCGGCCCCGGTGATCACAACCTTGCCGGCGGCCTGCTCGTCGACGGCCTGCTCGACCGTCGGTGGGTACGCCACAGCGGACCTCCTTCCCCGCCTCACGGGACGGGTCGTTAAAGGATGTCTTGGCAGCCTGCCGGACCGGGAACCCGGCCGGCGGGCGGCTGCGGCGAGCCTACCAGCAGCGCAGATCGCGAAACGGGACGGTAACAACACTTGACCGGGTGTCGCTTCCCGGTTACGGTCACGCTCCGTAGCGATCGTCCGGATGACGACCGGAGCCAAGCGACCTGGGAGAGACACATGCCTTCTGAGTACGCCAAATCCCTCGGCGCCCGACTGCGCTCCATCCGCCAGCAGCAGGGTCTCTCGCTGCAGGGCGTCGAGGAAAAGTCGGCGGGGCGCTGGAAGGCTGTCGTGGTCGGCTCGTACGAGCGCGGCGACCGGGCCGTCACCGTGTCCCGTCTGGCCGAGTTGGCCGACTTCTACCGGGTACCGGTGGCCGAGCTGCTGCCTGAGGGTAGTGGGATCCGGCACGAGTCGGCCGGCAAGATCGTCCTCGATCTGGAGAAGCTCTACGACCAGACCGACGCCGAGCTGTCCTACGTCGCCAAGTACGCCCGCGCGATCCAGCAGCAGCGCGGCGACTACAACGGCCGGGTACTGTCGATCCGCGCCGACGACCTGCGCGCCCTGGCGATCGTCTACGACTCGTCCACGACGGGCCTGGTCGAGCGCCTGACCGAGCACGGCGTACTCGTCGCCGACCCCCGCGCCCTGTTCAGCTGAGTCCTACCTGGTCGCGTACTCGGCGATCCGGCCGAGTACGCCGCCCAGGAACCGCGGCGAGTCATCGGTGGAGATCTGGCCGGCCAGTTCCACCGCCTCGCTGATCGCCACCAGGCTGTCGATGTCGTCCTGGTAGAGCAGCTCGAACACCGCGATCCGGGCCAGGTTGCGGTCGACCGCCGGCATCCGCGCCAGCGTCCACCCCTCCGCATAGCTCGCGATCAGCTCGTCGATGCGGTCCAGGTGCGCCGCGACCCCCTCGACCAGCTCGATCGCGTAGTCCAGGTAACCCGGCCGGGGTCCCTCCGCGCGGGCGACCGACTCGGCCAGTACCTTCGTGATCGACTCGCCCCGCAGGTCGGCCTCGTAGAGCACGTCCAACGCCCGCTTGCGCGCCTTGCGGCGGGCCGGCATCGGCGTCCTGGGACCCTCGGCCACGGTTAGGCGCGACCCAGGTAGCGGCCGTCGCGGGTGTCGACCTTGATCTTCTCGCCGGTCGACACGAACAGGGGCACCATGACCGTCGCGCCGGTCTCCACGGTCGCCGGCTTGTTGCCGCCCGTGCTGCGGTCGCCCTGCAGGCCCGGCTCGGTGTAGGTCACCTCGAGGATCACGCTGGTCGCCAGCTCGATGTAGAGCGGCACGCCCTCGTGCGTGGCCACCGTCGCCTCGGCCTCGGGCAGCAGGTACTTCGCGGCGTCGCCGACCGTCGCCCCCGGGACGTGGATCTGCTCGAAGGACTGGAGGTCCATGAAGACGAAGTCCTCGCCGTCCGCGTACAGGTACTGCATGGTGCGCTTGTCGACCGTCGCGGTGTCCACCTTGGTACCGGCGTTGAAGGTCCGGTCGACCACCTTGCCCGACAGCACGTTCTTCAGCGTGGTGCGCACGAACGCGCCGCCCTTGCCGGGCTTGACGTGCTGGAACTCCACAACGGCCCAGAGGTCGCCGTCCAGGTTGAGGACCAGTCCGTTCTTGAGGTCGTTGGTGGTGGCCATGTCCTGCCTTCAGTTCGCCGGGGTGCGCCACCCGGACGGGCCCGGGATGGACCGGACAAGTCTACCGGCGTCCTCCGGCATCGGTCCGGCGGCCGTCACGGGTACCGCCAGCAGGAGCGCCAGCGCGGTCCAGACGTACGCGTTGCCGCCGAGGAACCCGTCGACTCCGTGCGGGTACGGCGACCAGAGCCAGACCGGACCCGACACCAGCAGCACGAAGATCACGACAGCCGTGATCAGGAGACCGCGTCCCCCCCGCCGCTGGACCCGAGTCAACCCCTTGTCGGCGAGCAGCACCAGCGCCGGTACCAGCCAGACCAGGTGATGCACCCAGGTGACCGGGCTCACCAGGCAGGCGACCACGCCGGTCAGCGCGAACCCGACCGGCGCCGGGGCGCGGCGCACCCGGTATCCCCAGACGATCAGGACGATCAGGACGGCAAGCGCCCAGACCAGCCCACCACCGGTACCGTCGAGCCGGGAGACCAGCCCGCGCAGCGACTGGTTCGACACGTAGGCCAGCGACCCGACCCGGCCGGTGTTCCACAGCGCGTCGGTCCAGAACACCTGCGACGCGCCGGGCATCACGAGGCCGGCGAGCAGGGTGGCGCCCAGCGCCGTCACACTCGCCACCCCGGCCGCCCGGTACCGGCGGGTCAGCAGCAGGTACAGGATGAAGACCGCCGGGGTCAGCTTGATCGCGGTGGCCAGCCCGGTACCCACGCCGGCCAGCCGGCCGCCCCGCTCCAGCAGCCACAGGTCGGCCCAGACCAGGGCGAGCAGCAGCAGGTTGACCTGCCCGAAGCTGAACGTGTCGCGGACCGGTTCGAGGGCGGCGAACAGGCAGGCGGCCAACCCCAGCGAATACCAGCGGGGCCAGCCGCGCCGCCGGATCACCGGGTCGACCAGCCACATCAGCAGGATCACCGAGGCCGCGGCATTGAGCACGATGCTGGCCGCGACCGCGGTGTGCCAGCCCACCAGCTCCATCGGCGTCATGACCAGCACGGCGAACGGCGGATAGGTGAAGCCGTAGAGGGTTCCGGGGCGCAGGTAGTCGTAGACCTGACCGCCGTTGTCCAGCCAGTAGTGGACGGCGCCGTAGTAGACGCCGACGTCGAACCAGCCGCGGTGGCCGGGTGCGAGCGCGATGATCACCGTCAACGCGACGGCCAGCACAGTGAGGCCCACCGGCCAGACAAGCCGACCGCCGACCCGGCTGCGGACCGGAGCGCTCACGTCAACATCTCGTTCGCTCCGCGGGGCGCCTCGGGCGCCGCCTTCCCTCCTCGCGCTCGCTGCGCTCGAAACCCGCTCGTCAGTCCAGGCGCCACCGCGCCCCACATGCTCAC
>Ga0081540_1003776_pt1 | contig 11859 bp, 9 predicted proteins | sample TabmetS2T1R1_FD_71024 | JGI IMG/M metagenome (GOLD analysis project Ga0081540, IMG submission 71024) | Tabebuia heterophylla rhizosphere microbial communities from the University of Puerto Rico - S2T1R1 | ecosystem: Host-associated > Plants > Roots > Rhizosphere ...
CGGTGCCGCCTCCACCCCCCCCCTCAGGGGCCCGCACCGCCACCCCCCCCCGGTGCCCCGGTTGGGGCGGCCGTGGGGGAGCCGCTGTGCCGCGGGGACGAGGGCCTCGACGACGTCGCGCTCCGCCGCCGATGGAGCGACGTCGCCGATGGCGACCGTGACCCGCTGGACGAACCAGCCCACCGCGCTCGCGCGCGCCTTCTGCCGCTTCCCGTCGGGGAAGAGCGAGTCCCAGAACTTGTCGGTCAGCTCGGAGACCAGGGCCATCCCCTCGAGGAGACCGGAGAGGCTCTTCTTCGGGGCGAAGAGCGCGAACCCCGTGTACGCCGCGAGCAGCATGTCCTTCGACTTGGAGCCGAGGAGCTTCTTGCCCAGCGTCGCGACCTGCACCCAGTCCACGGCGCCACCGCTGGGCGCCTCCAGCTTGCCCACCTCGACGAGGATCCGCTCGTACTCGGGCTCGTAGCGGGCGCTTGCCCCGGAGGGAGTCGCCGCGGAGATGGGCTCGAGCCAGGGTTGGATGCGCTGGGTCAGCTCTTCACGGGAGAGGGGCACGGTCGGTGGTCATCCCTGGAGGAACGCGGAGAACAGCTGGCGCAGCGTGCGCTGCGGATCGCCCACCGCCGCCCGCTGCTCGGGGGTGAGCGCGGCGAGCGCCGTGTCGGCGGCGGTCTTCTGGGTGGTGCGGAGCGGCCAGACCAGGTTGGACCGGGGATCCGGGCGAGCCAGCAGCCCGAGCACCGACGGCGGCGGAGCGCCGAGGGAGATGAGCAGCCGCGGCGGCGCGGCCTCGGTCCAGAAGAAGGGAGGGGGGCTGCGCCAGCGCAGCACCCGCCGCGCGAGCTCGAGCCACACCGCGGGACCTTCGCCGGCCAGGGGGCACTCGAGCACCACCCGGGTCCGCGCGGGAATCTCCGCCGCCTCGCCGGAGCAGGCGGAAAGAAAGGTGCGGAGGCCGTAGGCAGCTCCCGAGGCCGGCTCGCCGAGAGAGGAGAGCAGCCCCTGCGCGGGCTGATCGAGCAGCCGTTCGGTGAGCTCCTCGGCGAGGTCCCACTCCGCAGGCCCGGGCAGCGGTAGCTGCCGGATGCGCTCGAGCACCGCCGGAGCGCCGAGGCTCGTCGCCTCCCGTCCGAGGCGCGCCACCTCGCCGAGGAACATGGAGAAGGCCAGCGGCGCGCGCGGATAGCTCCGTGCGAGCTGGCCCGCGTCCACCGGGAGGAAGGCGGCGAAGGGGAAGACCCGTCCCACCGCGTCGCGGCTGGGGAGCAGCGCGCCCACGACGGCCGTGCGCGCCTGCGGCAGCACGTGGACGAAGCAGACGGGGAGGTCGGGCAGCGCCGCCTGCGTTCGGTACATGCCCTCCTGGGCTTCCTCGAGCCAGCGCGTGAACTCGACCGCCGCCGGGTCCACCACGTTGGAGCGGAGGAAGTCCCCCTGGGCGGGGATCTTCCCGTACAGCGCCGGCGTGGAGGCGGGGCTCACGGCATCACTCGCAGGCCTTGAGCGGGGCCAGCCCCGGTCCGCGGAAGACGGCCAGGAAGCTCGACTTGCGCGAGCCCTGTCCGGGGGTGAAGGGGGAATCGCCGCGGACGGGCTTCACGTCGATGAGCACCTCGGAGTCGAGCGTGGGCACCCGCCAGGAGAGGGTGAACGTGCCCCCGCTGGATCCGCGCACCGTGCCCAGCTCGAAGAGCCGGAGCAGGCCCCAGTCTCCGTCCTGCTGGATGACCTCCACCTTGCCGCGTGGATCTCGCACCCGGATGGAGGCGCCGGGCGTCTTGCCGGCCACCGGCCAGCGGAAGGCGCGCCACTCCTCGGGGCCGTTGCGGTACTCGAAGGTGTCGCCGTCCACGGTGAGCGAGATGCTGGCCAGCTTCGGCACCGGATGGATGTGCACGGAGAACGGGACTTGAGGATCGTTGCTCGACGGCGGGAAGAGCGCCCGGGTCACGTCGTTGGCGCGGCCGAGGTACCCGATGACGTCCGGCGGATAGACGTGCTCGCCGGTGGGGTTGAGGAAGCGGTCGCCGGCGCGCACGACGTTGGTCTTCATGTTCGCGTCGAAGAAGGCCCAGAGCTGGCCGGTCTTCGGGCGGAAGAAGTCCGCCACGTCGGCGAGCGGGGCCTCGGCGGGCACCGGCGCGAAGGGGTAGCGCTTGGACATCGCGCGGAACGGCTCGCCCACCCCGTTGCAGAAGTTCCGGAGCGCCTCGGACTTCTGGGCGCCGGTCACCACCCGGTAGGCCTCCTCGAGCGGCGGGCTGGTCAGCTTGTAGAGGACGGGGCGGAGGAGCCCGGCGTTCTGCGAGGCGAGGAGCCCTTCCAGCGAGGCGCGGGCGGACTTGATGCGCAGCGCGAGGCCCGAGGCGTCCTGGGTCTCGGCGCGGAAGCCGTCGCGGAGAACCACCAGCTGCTCGTAGTACCGGTCGATCGGTGCGGGCTGCTTCTCTCCCCGGCTCACGCCGAAGCTGGTGAAGGGCTCGAAGAACGTTCGGACATCCGTGGCGGTGAGCAGCCGGTCCGGGTCGTTGCGGTTGCCCGCGGGCACCGGCACCTGCGCCGCCGGGGTGCTGTCCAGCTTCTTCATCAGCCGGTCCTTGAGGTCCAGGCCGATCTGCTCCACGCGGCCCTCGAGGCGGGTGTTCTCCGCCACCCGCTCGAAGAGCACCGACAGGGGCGGGGTGGTGCCGCCGGTCAGGTCGTCGAGCAGGGCCTGCACCTTGGCGCGGTCGCCCCGCATCGGAGCGAGCTCGATGGACTCGAGGAAGCTTCGCCACTCGGCGATGTAGGCCTTGAAGTACGCGGAGTCGAGATCGGCGGGCGTGGAGCCTGCGGCGCCGGGCGCGGCGAGCACCCAGCCGTCGGCGTCCTTCATCCCCGCCTTGAGCAGCTCGCCCACCTTCCCGGTGTAGGCGCGCTTGGTGAACGCCGCCCGGACGCGGGCCTTCGAGGTGTACTCGGGCAGGCTTCCGCCGAGCAAACCGTTGAGGGTGAGGTCTTCCTGCTGCTGTCCCGCGGCGGTGATGACCCGCTCCAATGCGAGATCTGCCAGGGGAAGCCCGCGGAGCACCGTCCGGCTCCGGTCCACCAGCCGCGTGTCGCGCGGAAGGGCGAGGCCGGGGTCCTGGGACAGCAGCCGGAGGTAGGTCGCGACGTGCGAACGAAGCGCCTGGCCCTCCTCGCTGGACTCGGAGATGGCCCGGGCGAAATAGGGGCGGGTGATGCGGCCGAGCAGCCACTCCTGGGTTGCATCGTCGAGCGGAGGCTCGCCTTCCTCGCGCGGGGCGGTGAGGAGCAGATGCAGCTTCAGCGCCTCCCAGTACGGCAGGTGCGTCCGGGCCACCAGCTTCGGCGGCGGCGCCTTGACGAAGTCGGCCAGGTCGCCGTCGCTGAGGTCGAGCACCTGCTTCACCACCAGGTCACGCACGGTGGTGCCGTAGAACGGCCGTAGCTCGTCCAGCACGGCGTCGCCCTGCCACATCCCGAAGCGCATCCCGAGCGGCGGCCCGTCGCGCCTGGTGACGAGCAGCTCCTCCAGCCGGGTGCGGAGCGGGGTGAGCGCCTTGAGCGTCGCGGTGGAGCTTCCGAGCTTGCCCTTGAGCCCGGCGACCATGTCCCTCGTGGAGTGCACCAGCGAGAGGTTCCGGAAGAAGGACACCGCCGGCAGGATGATGAGCAGCGCCGCGAGCCCGAGGCTTCCAAACGTATAAGCCCGCTGCACCAGGCGATCTCGCCGGCTGGCGCTCGCGCTGCGCACCGCGAGGCTCTGGTCCTTGAAGATGACCTTCCCGAAGACGTCGCGGAGGAAGTAGCTCTTCGGGTCCTGGACGGCGGCCTCGGCCTCGGGCACCGCGCCCTGCAGGCCGAAGGCGGAGGCCATCGCCCGCATCACCCGGTCGATGGGCCGCCCTTCCTGGGTGCCGCTGGTGAAGTACACGCCGCGGAGCAGCGGGGTGTCCTGGTAGACGTTGGCCGCGAAGACGGTCTGGATGAACTCGGTGAGGTTGCCGCGGAGCGCGTCGAACTGGGCGGGGAACTGGAAGATGCGCTCCCGGTCCTCCAGGCGGCGGGCCTTGGCCAGCCGGTCCAGGGACCACGCGCTCACCTGGGTGGACAGCTCGTCGAAGAGCTCGCCGAAGCGCTCGCCGGGGGACTTCCCCTCGGCCACCGGGAGGGTGAAGCCCCAGATCTGCCCGCGCTCGTTCTTCCCCAGCTCGCCGAAGGTCTCGACGAAGCCGGCGAGCAGGTCGCACTTGGTGAAGAGGATGTAGACCGGCAGCACCACTTTCAGCCGGGTCATCACCTCGTCCATCCGCTCGCGGATCCGCTGGCCGAGCGCCGCCGAGCCCTCCTCGTCGAGGTCGACGAAGTCGCCGACGCTCACCGCGACCAGCAGGCCGTTGAGCGGGCGGCGGGGGCGGTTCTTCGCCAGCATGTCGAGGAAGGCGAGCCACTCGTCGCGGTCGTTGTCCTCGGTGGTGTAGCGGCCGGCGGTGTCGAGGATGACGGCCTCGTTGGTGAGCCACCACTCGCAGTTCCGGGTGCCGGCCACGCCCTTCACCCCGCGGCCGCCAGCGGAGAGGTAGGGGAACTGCAGCCCGGACTTGCTGAGCGCGGTGCTCTTGCCTGCTCCCGGTGGGCCGATGATCACGTACCAGGGCAGCACCCCCAGCGCGTCGGCCTTGCCGCGGGCGATCTTGCTCGACTTGAGCGCGCTCACCGCCTTGCCGAACTCGGACTGCAGGGCCTGGATCTCCGGCTGCTGGTCCGGGCGCGCCTGGGCGGCGAAGGCCTCCCCCTGGGACTTGAGCGTCTTCTCGATGGCCTGCGCCGCGGCGCGGGCCTGCAGCCGCCGCACGACCACGATGGCCGCCACCGAGACGAGGGTGGCCACGGTGGGGACGATGGGCAGCGCCAGGCTGAGGTTGAAGAGGATGGCCACCGTCCAGAGGCAGGACAGCAGCAGCACCAGGAAGATGATGCCGAGGATCACTTCCGCGCCCCCGCCGGCTTCACCGCCGTCACCGTCTCGGCCAGGCCGGAGACGCTCGAGGCCAGCGCCAGCCGCAGCACCACGAAGAGCAGCAGGGCCAGGATCAGCGCTCCTCCGGCCACGTAGAGCAGGGTGAGGCTCGCCCGCGCCCGGCCGAGCGCCTCGGTGGGCCGGTCGGCGTGGGGCGAGAGCGCCTCGAGCTCCGAGGGCTTCGGGCCGACCTCGCGCTGCAGCGACTCGCCGAGGTTCATCAGCTCCAGCTCGCCGCCGCGCACCCGGTAGCGGCCCTGGAACCCGAACCAGAGGCAGAGCGCGTAGACCCTCAGCACGTCGCGCCGGCGCGGGTCGCGGCGGATGTTCTCCAGCCGCTGGAAGAAGCCGTCACCGGCCGTGTTCTCGCGGAAGTAGTGGAACTGGAGGAGGTGGCCCATCCAGCCGGAGGCCAGTGGCTCGCCGGCGTTGAGCGCCACCTCGTCGGCCAGCGCGCAGATGGCGTAGGTGATGTCGTCCACGTCGGCGTGGGGGAGCCCCGAGTCGCGGAGCGAGCTCTGCATCCGGTCGACGAAGGTCCGCATCCGCCGCTGGAGGAGCTCGGGGTCGGGGAGGAGCGTGGGGTCGCTCCGGCGGAGCTGCTGGATGGCCCCGAAGCAGTCCTGCGTGGCGCCCTGCACGACGTCCATCGGTTCTCCCGTGCCCCGGGATCAGCGCCCGGGAATTGCGAGCAGCTCGATCTTGGTGCGGCTCGGGTCGAACGGTTGAGGCAAGTAGATGGCGACCGAGCGATCCCTCAGCGCGTTCTTCCAGTAGGGGTCGTCGGTGGCGAGGTTGAAGTAGACGACGCCCGGCCGCACCGCGACCTCGTTCGGCGGCCGGTGGTTGATCTGCAGCGGCACGCCCGGCGCGGCGGCCTGCACGATGCGGGCAATCTCGGTGGTGGAGGCGATCTTCGACAGCCGGGGCAGCTGCTCGCTGACCTGCTGCTCGGCCACCTCGCTCTTCACCGCGAGGATGAAGGCCGCGGCCCGGGCCACGCGCTCGTCGTCGAGCTTGCCGATGTAGACGCCGCTCGGCCGCAGCTCGAGAGGGATGGTGAGAGAGCGATCGGGATCGACCCCACGGAGCATCCGCTGCAAGAGGGCGAAGAGGTCGGCGAAGGTGGGCCCGAGGCGGGTGTACTGGAACTTGGGCAGGGCCAGGAGGTCCACCCCGATGGCGAAGGTGGAGAGCCCGCCAGCGGCGCGGAGCAGCTCGAGGTAGAGCGCGTGCGGATGGACCTCGCCGGTCTCGGCCATGTGGTTCAGCACCGGGATGGCGGAGTCGAGCGCATGCAGCTGGAGGAACCGCTTCACGTCGCTCGGCGTGAACTCCACCGTCGAGGCGTCGCGGTGCTTCCGGGCGTCGGCGAGCTGCTGCTGCTTGCCGAGCATCAGCTGGAGCGCCTTCCTCGTCTCGTCGAGCAGCCAGGGCGAGGCGTCGATGCGCAGGGAGGGCGGAACGAAGCCGGGCTCCAGCACCGAGGCGCCGAGCCCGTCGCGGGTCACCTCGGCGATCTGCAGCGCCTCGAAGTCGTCGCGGGGCTCGCTCCCGAAGAGCAGACGCGTGTTCCGCTGGGCGAAGGCCACCGGGACGATGGAGCCCACCGAGAGCCGGTCGGCGACCGGCTGCTCCGAGACCAGGTAGCGGGCGGCGCTCTGGCGGCTCCCGTCCTGGGCGTAGCTCTCCAGGCCGTCCCGCTCCTTCGGCACGCCGAGGTAGACCTCCACGCTCTTCACGCCCGGGCGGAGCTGGTCGGCGATCGGGCGGAGCGGGGGAGCCTCGGGGTGGCCCTTGTCGAAGGCCAGCGGGGTGCCATCGGGGAGGATTCCGGAGAAGGAGAGGAGCTGGAGCTGCCCGGCCCGGAGCGCCTCCTGATCCACCTCCACGTGGAGCACGCCCCAGGGGTACGGAGAGAGCGCGGCGAGCCGGCCGGCGAGGAGCAGCTCGTGGTAGGCGTCCTGGGCCTGGAGGTGCTGAGGGGACATGAACATCCCCTCCTTCCAGACCACGCGCTGCAGCGGGCGGCTCACTGGCTCACCTCTTCGGGGGTGGGGTCCGGTTGGTGACCCGCACGTCGTCCAGCGCGAACACCAGCACCGTGTCCTCCGGTCCCGGGTTCTCCTTCACCGGCTGCGGTTGATCGCTGCAGCGGTCGGGGTCCACTGGCGGGAGGCTCGCCACCGACCTCCAGGTGGTGGAGGTCGGCTCGCGGAACACACCCATGACCACGACCGCCGAGGCCTTCGGGTCGCGCCGGTAGCCCACCGTGGTGGTGCCGCCGGGCTCGACGGTGGTGTCCTGCACGTTCACCAGCTCGTCACCGAGGGTTTCCTGGGGTCGGGTCCGGAGGTCGTTGAAGTCGGCGGCCTCGGCGCGGGCCACCCCGCGGGTCTGGAACACCAGCACCTGCGTCACCAGGGGCTGGCCGCGCTCGTCGGGATTCAGGCGCGGGGCGCCCTCGAGCCGGAGATACACCGGTGGTGGGTTCTCACAGGGCGGTCGAACCCCGCGCGCGCATCCCATGCCCAGGGAGACGACGGCCAGTCCCAGCGCCCAACACACGTGAACGCGCACACCGCTTCCCACGACGGCCCGTACCCGCATCCGGCCCCCTCGATGGGTGTTCGAACGGCGCGGTGGACGCTGCCACAGCGGCGACGGCTTGCCAATCGGCGCGGCGGGACGAAGGAGCGTGGCGCGAATGACCCGCCGGTCGCCTTCGGCGGAGCGAGGGTTGCCGTGTCTTCCTCCACCCGCCTACCCTCCCTGGCCCGGCGGCCGTCGACTCCCCAGAGGCGAGGCGGATGACGAAGGTTGCGCAGACTCCAGGTCCGTGGCTGCTCGCCGGCGGCGAGGGGATCTTCAGCGCCGAGTGCGTGAAGGCCCTGGCGAAGGCCGGGTTCGAGCCCGGGGACTTCGGCAGCTACGACCACGTGAAGCAACGCATCCGCGAGGCCAAGCGGCGGGTGCGCGATTGCAAGCCGGGGGCAGAGCCCGGTGAACCGGGTGGTCCGAGCGCCCACGACGCCCTCCTCGCCCAGTCCACCAACGGGCACCTGCAGCAGAATGCCCTCTTCCAGCGGCGCCGGGGGAACGCCTGCCAGAACGAGCCCCCGGGGAAGAATGACGACCCCGCCGGGGCGCTCTGCTACGACCTCCAGGAGGCGCCCTGCGCCCCGCTTCCGAGGGGATCCGAGAGAGCGAACCGGGGGACGAGCCACTGGGCCTCCGGCGCTGGCGAGAGCGCCGTCGCCGACCGGATCGGGGTGGGCAATCCGGTGACCTCCCGGCAGATCAACAACCAGGCGAAGAACACCATCCGGCTGGCTGCCCAGGGGCCCACCCGGAGCGACGTCAAGGGCCTCGACGCGGACGCCAGGCGAAGGCGGAGCGAGGAGAAGGAAGCCCGCGCGGCCAGCGCCGGGGAGCTCACGGCGCAGAAGGGCGGAAAGGTCGACGCCGATCAAGAAGCCACGAAGGCGGCGGTCGACGAGGACTCGGCCGAGAAGTGCATCGAGAGCTGGATGAAGCTGGCGAACGAGGCGATGCGCCGCAAAGTGATGCAGGACTACGGCTCCGAGAAGGCCTACAAGGCCACGGTCAAGGACCTGAAGGCCAAGAAGAAGGATGCGCAGGATCGGCTGGACAAGGCCTACGGGGACATCGCCAAGGCCCGGAAGAACGGCGACGAGGCGGGGGTCAAGGCAGCAGCCCAGGAGATGAACTGGGCGCGTCAGGACCGAGCAGAGGCCGAGAAGGCACTGGAGTCCGCCCCGTGCCTGAAGGACCAGGTCGGAAAGCTCCAGGCCCAGATGGGACGGAACGGAGGCGCGATGCTCGGGATGACTGGCACCATTCCAGGTCGAGGCCGCCCGACCGTCGGCGCCTCCGGAGACAAGAAGCGCAGCGCCGACTAAACGCGGACAGCGAGGAGACGACCGATGCCCATGCAGGGCCCCGACGATCAGGCCACCCAGTGCCAGTACACCGCGGTGAGCGGCTTCACGCTCGACGACTGCTGCTTCCTGGGCCTCCGCACGCCGTTCGAGACCCCGTTCTCGCCGTTCCAGTGCGAGTCCTGGCCCATCTATGCCGACCCGAACAAGCTGAACTACTGCTACGGGACCTCGAACTGGTTGACGGCGCTGTGGCGGGTTCCGGACGGTCCGCTCTACGTCGCTGACAACTCCGAGGGCACCGTGCGTCGGCTGCAGTCGATGGCCGAGGCGAAGGATCTCCACGCCTGGGAAACGCTGAAGATCGATCTCCAGCCGCTCGGCCTCTTCGCCTTCCCCGATGGCGCGCTCTACGTCTGGGGGCGTCAGGGGGAGAAGACCGCGCTCCGGGTGCTCGACGCCAAGACCAAGAAGTTCAAGGCGATGCCCTCCCCGGGAGCGATGTTCGAGCTGTCGGGGACCGCGCCAGATCGCCTCTGGGCCTCGGGCGAGGAGGGTCTCCTCGCGCGCTGGGACGGACGGAAGTGGTCGGAGATCTCGGTCGAGACCGAGTTCAACTTCACCGGCCTCACGGTGGTGTCGGACGACGAGATGTGGGCCACCACCGAGGGCGGAGAGCTGTTCGAGGGGAGTCGCGATGGCTGGGCGCTCCGGGCGCGCAATCCGAGCAAGGGTGAAGCGCTGTTCGACGTGGCGCGCTGGAAGGGCGCCGTCTGGGTCGCCGGGGGCGACGCCGGTCTGATGAAGCTCTCGGGAAAGGGCAACAAGCTCGAGGTGGTGAAGCCCAACGTCGACGCCGTGTCCCTGGACGCGCGCGAGCACCTCCTGGCCGCCTGCCCGGGGAAGGTCAGCGGCACCGCCGACGGAAAGAACTTCGAGGCCATCGGGAAAGACGCCCTCATCGAGTTCCGGAACAACGACTCGCCGCTCTGGGACGAGTGAGGAGGAGCCGGGGATGGCCTTCACCACCGAGGTCGACGCGCGGGTGCTTGCACGAGATCCCCTCCTCACCCTCGCGCGGGTCGAGCTCGGGGTGACGCTCTACCTCGACGAGCCGGTGCACTGGGCGAGGGAGGGCGCGGCCCGGGCGCTGGAGGTGTTCCTCGCCAGGACTCCGGCGGAGCTTCGCTGCTGGTACACGACGTCGCACCTCGACACCTGGACGCGGGCGCGCCCGGGACTCGAGCCGGAGTGGGTCGAGAATCTCCGTGTGAGCGGGCTCGCGGCGCAGCCCCGGCACCTCTTCGAGTTCGCGCTCACCGATGACGCGGGCACGCCGTCGCAGGGCTTCCGTTACCGCGAGGTGGATCCCCGGCGGGCGGAGCGCGCGCCGTATCTCGAGCTCACCTTGCCCCAGGAGGCCAGCGGCGCCGACCTCGAGACGCTCGTGCGCGAGGTGGCGGCGTGCGGCCCGGTGCTCTGCGGCGTCGGCGGAGCGACGGTGCGGTGGAACCCGCTGTTCCGCTTCACGGCCTTCGCCCGCATTCGCGGCTGGTGCAAGCGCCTCCTCGGCGTGGACGTCCAGGAGCCCGAGTCGAGCTGCTGGACGGCGCGAGAGAAGCTCCCGGGGAGCAACTGGCTCACGGTGTGCGGTCCCGGCTTCGCCGTCCGCCCCGAGCTGACGGCGCTGGCGGCGTGGACCGGTCCGGCGGACGCGGTGCAGGTCTCGGACCTCGGCCGCGGCTCGCTCCTCGTCCGCGCGGGAAAGGAGCCCACGCTCGGCGACCGGAACGCGCTCGACTTCCCGGCGGCGCTGGCACGGGTGGCCGCGGCGCTCGCGCCCCTCTTCGGGCCGCCTCCGGAGGGAGTGGGCATCTGGCAGACGCGCACCCCCGGTCCCGAGGAGTGGATGCACCGACTCATCGACCCGGACGCCTGGATCCGGCACGTCCCGGACGTCTAGCGGGCTCGTCTCACTTGAGGTTGCCGAGGCCCATGCTGCCGACGAAGACCACCTGCTGACCGCCCATCTTCACCACCGGGCAGCCCACGACCGCGCAGGCCTTGGACATGTTCACCCCGGTGAGGATGTCCTTCTCCGGCTTGGAGGGCGGAAGCATCCCCACCCCGGCCTCGTTCCCCTTGATGCCGGAGGCGACCGAGTCGGTGGTCATCACCTTCTTGTCCTGGTGCTTGACCCCGTCCGCAGGGCTGTCGCAGATGTTGCTGCTGTCGGTGAGGATGGGGAACGGAGTCGGGATGCCCTGTGGCCCGGCCGGCGGCGGCGGAGCGGGAATCAGGCAGACGTTGGGCGCCAGACCCGCGAACTGCAGCGGCTGGGACTCGGTGGCGACCTCCATCATCATCGCGATCAGCACGGCCTCACCCTTTCTCCTTCCGGACGGGGAATGACAGGAGCACCGCGCCCCGGCGTGCGCGCGCGTCCGAGCCGACGGCGAGCACGTTGCGGGCCGCCGGATCTCCGTGCTGCGCGGCGGTGACCGCCACCACGAGGGCCGTCGGCATCGCCGCGGCGCCGAGGTCTCCGAAGCACACCGGCAGGAAGTCGGTCCGCAACATGGGGGAGGCGACCTCCACGTAGTCCTTTCCGGCGGTGGAGAGCCCTCCCGGCGCGAGCGCCCGTGGCAGCGCGAGCACCCACTCCCGGGTGCGGCGCTCCTCGTTGTTCACGTCGGCGAGGATCCACTCCAGGGGCGCGCGGGCCTTCTTCAGCACCGCGGTGTGCGCCCGGAGCGTGCGGGTCAGCCCGGCGCCGTCCACCGGCGCGTCCGCGGGGAGCGCCTCCTCGTCCAGCACCGCTCCCTCGAGCGTGGCGAGCGCGGGGCTCCGCAACCGGGTCGACACGTCGGGGCGGAGCAGGAGGAGGAACGCGGCGCCCTCGCCGTGGATCGGAGCCTCGGGGTGCTCGCCGTA
>Ga0081540_1003777_pt1 | contig 11858 bp, 7 predicted proteins | sample TabmetS2T1R1_FD_71024 | JGI IMG/M metagenome (GOLD analysis project Ga0081540, IMG submission 71024) | Tabebuia heterophylla rhizosphere microbial communities from the University of Puerto Rico - S2T1R1 | ecosystem: Host-associated > Plants > Roots > Rhizosphere ...
AGGCTCTTGAACGCTTCGGCATAATTGAAGTCTTTGCCCATCGGATCGGACAGGGATGAGTGCTGGTGCAGAATATTCAGCTTTAACTGGCTTGGCCACCAGTCACGGTTCGATGTGCCTTCACCTGCCGTGTGATGGAATGGGCACTTTGCTGCGGTTGACATGCGAGCTCTCCTTCTTTGTTGTTTCAGTCCGATTGCAGGTCCCGCTTGGAACCCATGCATTCAATGAGTGCGTGATTGTGTTTATGGCATCTGGATTTCTCAAATGCCATCATTTTTCTAGTCGCGTGATACAACACGCGCACTAATATCTCAGTTTCGCTCGACCAGATGAATGTAGCATTATCGAGAGAGATAGTTCCAATAGATACCTTCCATCCGGAGTATAGGCATCGCCTATGGAATTTCACCAGCTACGTTACGTCTGTGCAATCGCGGAGACAGGCAGTTTCAGCCGCGCCGCCGAGCGCTGCCAGGTCGCCCAGCCCTCGCTCTCGCAACAGGTCCTCAAGCTTGAGGAAGATTTGGGCGCAAAGCTCTTCGACCGCTTGGGCCGCAGCATCCGCCTCACCGAGGCCGGTCGTGCCTTTCTGCCCCACGCGCGCTCAATATTGAGTCAGATGGAGACGGCACGATCAAGCGTGGCCGATAAGTGCGCGGACCTTCGCGGCAGTGTGGCCGTGGGTGTTATTCCAACCATCGCGCCCTATCTGATGCCGCGCTACACAGCGGCCTTTGCGAAGAAGTATCCAGAAGCGAAGTTACGCATCGTTGAAGAAACAACGCCAATCTTGGTTGAAAGCCTCAGGGACCTTTCGATTGATCTGGCGATTCTTGCTCTCCCTCTGCGCCACAAAGACCTGAAGCTGTTTCCACTTCGCACCGAACCACTCTTCGCCGTGTTGCCCAAGGATCATCCCCGCGCCGCTACAGAATCGCTTGCCCTCAAGGATCTCCGCGGCGAGTCCTTCGTCATGCTGCGTGACGGCCACTGCTTCCGCGACCTCAGCATTGCAGCTTGCACTCACGCGCGTGTCACGCCGCGCATCGCCTTTGAGAGCGGCCAGTTCAGCAGTCTCTTTGGAATGGTCGCCGCCGGCGTCGGCATCTCGCTTGTTCCCGAAATGGCCATCGACAGGAATGCCGGCTGTCGCTACGTGCGTCTGAATGATGCGCGCGCGACTCGCACCATTGTCGCCGCCATTCTGCACGGACGCAGTTTCAACCGCGTCCAGCAAGCCTTTTTGTCAGGAATCAAGAATTAGGATAGGAGGTCAGTTGACACGGCACTGGAAAGGATATATCTCCAACCAGGACGATCTCACAGTCCACACTAAACTTTAATGAGGCCAGTTTACCTGTCGGCTGACTTAGACGAAATTTCCCGACGCGCTAAACTGGCTCGACGAACTCATCACAAGTTTGCCAGCAGTAAATGTCAGTATCAGTCCAGCGTGATCATGATCTTCTTGAACTGGCTTGGACGATCGCTCCAAGCACGCAGAGCCTCTGCGGCCTCATTGAAAGGCACGACTTTGTCGATAGCTGACTCTACCGGAAAGCGTTGGTTTTCCAGCATTTCAATGACCTGACGGAAGTCGTCGGGCAGCGCATTGCGAGCGCCTCGAATATCCAGTTCCTTTTGCACAAAGAGCCTAGTCTCATAGGCCACTTGTTCCTTTGCATACCCGATATAGACGACCCTTCCCGTAAATGAGACAAGTTCAATAGCGGCACGGAATGTCTCCGGCATGCCTACGGCTTCAATCACAACATCCGGTCCTCTTTCTCCCACCAGAGCGGTAAGAGCCTGCGCCGGGACTTCTCGCTGCGAATGAATGCTATGAGACGCGCCGGCCTCCCGCGCAATAGCAAGCTTCGAATCGTCCACATCAATGGCTATGGTAGTCGCCCCGCGAAACGCGCTGGCCGCGATTGCGCCAAGCCCTACTCCTCCGCATCCAAAGATGGCAACCGTGTCCCGCGCCGTCACGTTTGCGCGCGCCACAGCGTGAGCGCCTACCGTCAGCGGTTCTACAAGACACAGTTCTTTAAGGTTCAGGTTCGCACTGTACAAGCGGTCGAGTGGAACGGAAATATACTCTGCCAATGCTCCATCGCGCTGTACCCCCAATGTCTGGTTGTACTGGCAGGCGTTGAATCTCCCATTGCGGCATGCAGCACATCCTCCACAATGGCTGTAGGGAGAAAGGGTCACATCCATCCCCTCGGTAAAGACGGAATGTCTTTCGCTCATCTCTACAATCGTCGCTGCAATCTCATGGCCCGGAACTCTCGGATAACTGACAAGCGGGTTCCGGCCGCGGTAAGAATTCAAATCACTCCCACAGAGTCCGACACGGCGAACACGGAGCAGCGCTTCTCTCGCCTTCATCTTAGGTTCTGGAACCGACTCCGGGCGGAGGTCGCCCGGACCATACATCACTAAAGCTTTCATCCTTTCTCCTTGAGGTTGGGATCACCCGCATGCTCGAACAGCACCGACAGGCAACCGTCCTCTTTTAGTCCCTTGCAGCCATACTAAACACCACGGCAGACGATCTTGATCGCAATGCTGTCGAATGAAGGATGAAAGGAGTGAATCCGTCCACTATTAGGCCATACCTCTTTCGAGGTATGAGGCCCATCCGCCCAAGTGGTAGCTTAAAAGTGTGGCATTTGGTGATGCGCTCCCGATCGAAAAATTGAGACAGTAAGCTGAGTCCAAGTCGAATAGCCTCCGCCCGCTATCTTAGCAGCGGGCTTATATAGATCCTTGGAAACACGGCTACCTTAATTGATAGTTTTCTTAGCACAAGTACTCAACGCATTCTCAACGTCTATGAAAATCGACTGAACCAAGCGCCTCAACAGCCTTGGTTGAGGAAGCTTTAGAATGCGAAATCAAGATGAGTCTAAGCAATGTGCTTGTAGTGAGTAACGTCCGCTTGATGAGCGGAGAACCGCAAGTAAAGAAGGAGAGGTTTGAATGGTTCAGTCATCCACATCACCAGGAGCTTTTAGGCTTGGACCGCTGCTGATTATTGCCACAGTCGTTGCTGCAGCCGCGGTAGCTTTTGCGTATACCGCTGGGTTGCTTTCGCCACATCGGCTAACACCAGAAAAGATGGTAGCTGCCCTGGCGCCTCCCGGCGGCCCAGCATTGGGACATCGTCGCAACCACGCCAAAGGAATCTGTTTTACTGGCACATTCAACGCGAGTGGCGATGGTTCGGCGCTTTCCAGGGCAACCGTTTTTGAGCGCGGCCAGTATCCGGTGGTGGGACGCTTTAATCTTGCCACCGCTGATCCAAATGCCGCAGATGCGATGGTGCGCGTACGCGGTATCGGCATCCAGATCACAACGCCGGATGGGCAGCAATGGCGCAGCGCTATGATCGACGCACCCATCTTCCCTGTATCGACTCCACAGGACTTCTATGAACTACTGACTGCCTCTGGAAGCAAGGATCCCGATGCGATGAAGAGGTTCATTGCATCGCATCCGGGATTCCTCACGTTTGTCGGTTGGGCCAAGAGTGCTCCCTGGACCGGGAGCTATGCGGAGGAGCCTTATAACAGTCTCAATTCTTTTCTGTTTGTCGATAGCGCCGGCACCAAACATCCGATACGCTGGTCGCTCGTTCCGGCAGCTCAGCCAGTATCCATCTCGCCGGAAGAGCTGGCCAAACGTGGTCCCGATTTTCTGGAGCAGGAAATCACCCAACGTGTCGCTGCGGGTCCTCAACGGTGGACGATGGTGGTGACGGTGGCCAATCCGGGTGATCCTACGGCGGATCCCAATAAGGCATGGCCTTCGAAGCGGCGCACAGTTGAAGTTGGCACGCTTACTGTGCAACAAATCGAACCGGAGAGCACGGGCCCATGCCTTAACATTAATTTCGACCCGACAGTTTTGCCTTCTGGAATCACGACTTCAGATGACCCGTTCCCTGCGGCTCGCTCAGCTGCCTATTCCCGCTCATACAACAGCCGCACCGCGGAAGCCTCCTACTATCCGGGTACCAAGACAGGAGCCAAGCAATGACGACGAATCGCAAACGCTTCACCGCGCCTCAGCGATTGCTTCACTGGCTCATGGCAATCTGTATTCTGTCCATGTTGTTTATCGGGGTAGGCATGGTCTCGACCATCACACCGAAGTACCTGACACTAGTTCAGATTCACAAGCCGCTCGGTATCGCCATCCTGGTGCTGGCACTCATCCGTCTGACACTGCGCTTCATTTACAAAGCGCCTGCACTGCCGCCCGACCTGCCAGAGCCAATCAAGCTGGCCGCGGAACTGTCGCAGTATATCTTGTACGCACTCATGATCGGCATGCCGCTGATCGGCTGGGCGATGTTGTCCGCAGCTGAATATCCGGTGGTACTTTTTGGCAGTGTGCATTTGCCATCAATCCTCCCTGTCAGTCCCAGCCTGCACACGTTGTTGTGGCATGCACATTACTACTTGGCCTTTGCCTTCTTCGCATTCATCCTGATGCATGTCGCAGCGATTCTCTTCCACAAGCTGATCAGGAATGATGGCGTATTCGAGGCAATGGCGCCCGTGCTCACCCGCAACCATCAGAGTAGATAACAGGAGTCTCGGTAGTGAGGTGTTCTCGGCAGCTTTGATCAACAAAATTTCTTCGCGCTCCTTATTCGGGAGAGCATACTTTTGTTCTTTGCCGAAGACTTCGTAATGGCCTAGAGTGCTAAGCATGGCACTGAACGATCGTCGCTCCTTCCTCAAAATGGCGGCCGTTGCCGGCGCGTTTTCCACGAATAGCCTGTTCCGCCAGGCCCATGGAGCAGAGTGGGAGGCCGCGTCCCGCGCCGCAAGCGGTCTTGACGCGGGCCAAGTCGCCCAGAACGAGGATTTCTGGGGCGTGATTCAACGCGGTTACTCGGTCAGCACTCAGATCATCAATCTAAACAACGGCGGAGTCTCTCCATCACCCATCGTCGTGCAGCAGGCGGTGGAACGCTATAACCAGCTTTCGAACGAGGGTCCGTCGTACTACATGTGGCAGATCCTTGACCAGGGTCGCGAGCCCTTGCGGCAGAAGCTCGCTCACCTGGCGGGCACGCCGGCTGACGAGATTGCGATCAACCGCAACGCGACTGAAGCCTTGAATACGGTCATCTTCGGTCTTCCTCTCAAGGCGGGAGACGAGGTAGTCGGATCCAAGCAGGACTATCCCAATATGATGAGTGCGTACCGCCAGAGGGCGGAACGCGACGGCATCGTTTATAAGCAGATCAGTTTCGATTTCCCGATCGAGGACAACGGTGCGATTGTGAGAGCCTATGAACAGGCCATGACGCCGCGGACGAAGCTGGTGCATGTGACGCACATGGTGAATTGGGTGGGGCAACTGATGCCCGTGCAGCAGATCGCCGACATGGCGCATGCACGCGGTGCAGAGGTGATCGCGGACGGAGCGCATTCCTTCGGCCTGATAGATTTCAAGATTCCCGACCTGCACTGCGATTACTTCGGGACCAGCCTGCACAAGTTCCTGTCCGCACCGATCGGCTCAGGGATGATGTGGGTCAAGGCGGAAAAGATCGAAAAGCTATGGCCGCTTACCTGCGCCGGGAACCCGCACAGCAGCGACATTCGCAAGTTTGAAGTGCTTGGAACGCGCAGTTTCTCCATCGAACAGGGAATTGGGGAGGCTATCAACTTTCATGAGGCCATCGGCTCCAGCCGCAAGCAGGAGCGTATTTTTTACCTGAAGAACTACTGGGCGACACGTGTGTACAAACTTCCGGGCGTGAAGCTGCATACGTCGCTCGACCCGAAATTCTCGTGCGCGATCTGTGGGGTCAGCATCGATGGCATAACCCCGAATGCATTGATGACGACTCTGTTTGACCGCTACAAGATTCACACCGTCGGAATCGACTATGAGAACATTCACTGCATTCGCGTCACTCCACACGTGTATACAACCATTGCGGACCTAGATAAGTTCGTGGGTGCGATGAGTGAGATGGCAGCAAGCAAGAAGACTTAGGCAATTGTTGACAAATATCGAGACGAAATCTCTCTAAAGAGAGCAGTGGTACTTTGCGGGACCGCCAGCGTCGAGTCTCGACGAATTGCTGGAATGTGTTTTTCCAATTCACTCAACATTCACCATTTGCTGTTGACACTCCACGCTGAAGAGCCGTGACGATTGTGCTTTGAACGAATCTCCCTTATCAAATCGCCGGCTTTTTAACTAAGAAAACTTCCCGTTGTTCCAGTAACAAAACCATTCACGTATGTCAACAATATTGTTGACATACGTGAATGTATGAACTAGCCTGCTAACTGCTTGAGACCGTCTTCACGACGGCGACGAGGGACCCCTCGGTAATTACTTAATTGGACTCTCCCATTACAGTGGGCGCGCCCCGCCCACATATCTGCGATTCCGGTTGGTGAGAGCATTGCGCCGTAATACTATATCGTCTCCTCTAATAGCAAAAGCGCAGATTTCAGTGAAGGATCGGACTGCCTACATTTAGAAGCGGCTTAATTGAAAGGGAGAAACAGATCGATGTTCCATTTGCAGCGGACCGATCGCAAGCTCATAAATCTGCTCCTTTGCCTGATCGTATTGATGCTGTGCAGACCTGGATTGGCTGCGGACTCATGGGTAGAGCATGTCAACCTCGACAATCTGGTTCCTTATACTGTCCCGTCGGCTGGCTGGAGTGACCTGAATTCGAACATAAACCTGACGTGGAAGGAGCCGAACAAGTCAGGGCTCCAGCAGCTAACAGTGCTTACCGGCTTTTGGGGGGAGGTCCCAAGCGAAACACTGCTGCAGTGGAACCTTTCAGAAGGTGGCAATAGCCTTCCGCTTGAGTTCAAATCTCGGACCTTTCGGCCTGACCGAGTCACAGAGGTAGATACAGGTAAAGATCTTGAGTTGACGGCAGTGGCGCTATTTGCCGCGCGCAATGCGCTTGCCGTTGAATTGAAGATACTGAACAAGTCAGCTACGAACAGAGAACTTGACCTGGGATTTCAATACCCAGGACGCGGTATCAAGGCAAAATGGACAGGCCCACGGCCCTATGGCCGTACCACTTCTATTGCCGATGAGTTGCCCGGCTCCTGGTCGGAGTCGTACGAACACTGGGCGCATGGCTTGCAGATTCAATGGGTGCGCGATTTTGTTTCCGGCATGGCCCAAGGTTCACCTCTTGAAATCGTGTGTGTAACCGATCTTCGCGATCAACACTTACAGGTACTTGCTAACAGTACGGTGACTGCACACGTGCTTATGGGTTTTGGCTACAACCGCGGGCGGGCCCATGCTGCTCGTGATGAGGCTGAAGCAATTCCGGCAGAGCAATGGGTCCCGAATGCTGAGCAACGGCTGAAGAAAACCCTCGAGTCTCTGCCCCCACTTCCCTCGAAGTATGCAGGCAAACCTGAATACGAGCAGCTTTATGCTCACGCGGCTACAAGTCTGAACAGCCTGTTCATCCGCGGGGACGGTGGATATACGCGCGACTTGCGAATTCCGTGGACGAGCAAGCATGGCCTTGCCTTTAGTTTCTTTTGGGATACGGCGTTCTCGACGCTCGGCAGTGACGAGTTCGCTCCTCATCTGTCGGAAGAAGCGATATTGGCCTACACTGAGAACCCCTCGCCACGCGGCGCCATGCCTGGAACCCTTTCCGATACTCATCGGGCCGGGGAAGGTCAAGTGCCCATCATGACCTGGGCTGCATGGAACACCTATCTTCGTGGACACAAGAAGAAATGGCTGGCCAGGGTTTATCCCGCACTTGCAGCTCACATTAATTTTTATATGAATTACCACTCCTCGGCGCGGGGTCTAGCGAAATTTTTCAATGCTGGTCAGATCGCCGACAATAGCGCCCGCTTCGATGCCACCTATGGTGGAAGCGAACGCGGCAATGACGAACTCGACGATCTTGAGTCTCCGGACCTCAGCGCCTTTATCGTAAGCGAGATGCGGTACCTCGCTCTAATGGCACATGAACTCGGCCGCGAAAACGAGAGTCAACAGTGGCGGAAGCGCGCGGATGAACTTGCCACAAAAATCGTCGAATACATGTACTTTCCAGACGAGGCGATGTTCTATGACGTCAAGGAAGGCACCCACGAAAAATTTAGCGGTGTGAAAGTTCCCAACTTGTTCATACCTCTGTGGGCAGGTGTGCCTCTTCCGAGGAAAGAAGTCGACCGCATTATTCAAACTCACATGCTCAATCCCAAGGAGTTCTTCGGCGATTTTCCGTTCCCGAGCCTCGCATATGACGATCCGAAGTTTGATCCTATCGGGTATTGGCGGGGCCGCGTCTGGCCGCATTTTACTTACTGGATGATTGAAACTCTCGCTAGCAACGGCTACGAAAAAGAAGCCGACGCGACTGCTGATCGGCTGCTCGCCATGTTTATGGCAACTCCATACATCTTTGAGAACTATCCATCGCGTCCGGACTATGCGCAACTCATTGCCAAAGGAGACTATTACGGATGCACCGCAGACTATGTGTGGTCGTTGGCTACCGCAATAGAACTATTGCTCCAGCGCTATAAAGAGTACAAACCTCCTATCAGCGAGAAGGCGGTTCAGTAACGGTGCAACTTCCTCCCAAAGAATCGTTAGATATTTCTTTCAGCGCCAGACCGATACCGTCGGCTACGACAGGAATGCGCAGGTGTCATAGAAATTTGGTGACAACAGGAATCTGCTTCTTTTATTTGCTAATCACGATCACGTGGGGATTCAGATCGCGGGCTGCTGCTCGCGCCACGGTCTCGAAGAGAGCGGACCGACTCCTGGCATTGGGGTCGCGGTTGCGGGTGCAGCCCATCGTCTGGGCTTTGCTGTTGTTGGTGAGCTCGTCGGGCCCCGTCTCTGCGAGGTCGACGAAGCCAGGTTGTGGAGGTACAACTGCCGAGATCCGCCGAGACAACCTGAGAATCGTGCTCGATTCACGATTTCCCCGCGTGCTGTCTTATGAAGTCGAAGGTCGCGGGCGGTTGCTCGGCGCTCGGGCGGGCAGTCAACCTCTCATCGAGCTCAATGACAGAATCTTCAGCGACGGAGACTACACGGTTGCGTGCACGGCGGACGACACGACGGCCGATTACACAGTCACCGTCACGTCTGTCCGTCTGCGATTCGCTTTTCGCTTTGAGATATTCCCGGATGAACTGTCTTTGAAGCTGATGTCCGTCGAGGAGCAAGGCGAGTTCAAACTCACCACCTTGAGCTTTCCCGACCACGAGCTGGTCCGGGTCACGGCAAGCAATCCAACATCCAGCATGTACCGCAGCGAGTATTACAGGCGTTCGTGGAAGAACAAAGAGTACATGGCCGGTTACGATCAACCCAAGCCTTTCTTCAGTTCAGCCATCGGCGAGGAGGACGGTGAGCTGTATCCGATGCTCGGGAACTGGGCTTCTGCGAGCGCGGATGGCATCACGGCAACGCTAGCAACCAACATCCCATACTGGAAAATCCACAGTCAATTTCTCGGGTATGACGCCCGTGCCACGGATTTTGCTTTCTGGCTCGGCACCTACTACTATCGGCTTCGCGGAGCCGTACAGCCACTGCTCGAGGCACGTATTGCCCTGCTGACGCACGATGCCAACGGCGATGGCCACGTCGACTGGATGGAGGCCGCGCTGTGGCTTCACGAGATGTTCCGAGACCCCAGTTCCGTCTTCGATCCGTTCACCACCTTTTCCTACAAAGTCATGAACGACTGGATCGATCAGCCGGGGATTGAGCCTTCCACGACTTTCGACGAGACGCTGCAGCTCATTAAGAGAATCTCGACCATCACCGGCAATGCGAAACAAATCGTTGCGCTGACCGGATGGCAGAACAGGGGCATGGACTCGGGCTGGCCCTACTTCGATCAGGTTAACGAAGCGCTGGGAGGTTTGACGAAGCTGCAATGGCTGGCGCACGAGGCCACGAAGTATAACGCGACGGTCAGTTACCACATCAATATCGATGATTCCAATGCAGACACTCACGGCTTCGAGCGCAGCATCCCGGTGCTGGCGGACGGGTCTGACGGCAAGCCCTACCCCTGGAGCATCTATTACACCAATGGTCCGCAGGTCTACCGAATCTCGCATACCAAGGACCTGGAATCGGGCTTCTTCGAAGAGCGCGTCGGATCCATGTTGCGCCTGGTACCTAAGACCAATTCGATCCAGCTCGATACCTTCCGACCGTTCAGCATTAGTTTTGGACCCGGCGAGAACATCGGACTCATTGATGAGGTCGTGAGCTCAGCACGGATTGTGGAGTGGTTCCACCAGCAAGGCATCGCCGTATCTTCGGAAGGGCCGGTCGATGCACTTTACGGACTTGTCGACGCCAACTATCACCTCTTTGTGCGAACGGATCCGTTCCACATTCTGATGACGCATGGAAAGATCTACGGCGGTGGCAAGTATTCGGGTGTGGGACAGGTGCTGGGGTGGGCACCCGATCATGACTTCGTGGCGCGCCCACTCGAGTACACCGAGCCAAGGTTCAACATCCACATCCGCTGGGATCCCGTCACGGACGACGAGATCCATGACATGTACTACCTCGGGATCCTGACGCAAGGCTACCTCATGCACAAGCATCTGGTGTGGCTCGGGGAAGAGGCGAGCGAGAAGTTCGCTGCGACCGAGGTGGCGAAAAAGGATGTGCCCGGACCTACGTATGTGGGGCGGTTCACGGATGGCACCGTCTCAAGAGTCTCGTCCTCCGGCTACTGGACGGTGATCGATGGCGGCGTCACAACCGTGGACGGTGATTACCGCGCCATTCCTCGAGGTAATTCCGAGATCGTGCTGTATTCGGCCACGGGCGGGATGGCGGACGTACGCATTCCGAGCGAGTGGGTTTCGAAGAAACTGGCACTCACCGAGGTGGAGGCGCCAGCTAAATCGCTTCCTGTTCAACGTGCTGCGGGCTCATCTTCGGTCACAGTCGAGTTGCGGCCGAGAACAGCTTACCGGCTGCAGATCAGCCAATAAACCGGTCTGCGAACGGGAAGACCACTGATGTCATCGCGCCGCGATGGCGCACAAGAGGGATCGTCAAAATTGAGACTCCGAACAAACATCTTTGTTGCCATCCGCACAATCAGTTTAGTTGGACTTTTGGCCGTTTCGGCCCACGCACTCGACAACTCGCAACCTGCTGAAGTAGACGCAGGGGGACGACTAAACGTTAACTTAGACAACCTCGTGCCTTACACGATTCCGGCTGCCGCTTGGAGCGATCAGCATTCAGACATCGCGATTACTTGGCGTCAACCAGACAAGGGTGGAATTCAGCAACTGACTACGTTTATTGGCTGGTGGGGATCGTCGATTGCCGATCAGCTGCTCGCTTGGCATATAAGTGAGAACAATCGACCGGTTGAAGTCAGGTTTGTCTCCAGAAATTTCAGGCCCGATAAGATCGTCGAGGTTGATTTTCTAGGCGAAGTCAAGCTTACGGTATCGATTGCGTATCCTTTACACAACACGGTCGCAGTTGATTTTGTTTTTGACAATCCCGGAATCGCTCCCCACACGTTTAACGTCGATTTTGACTATCCCGGCAAAGGGGTTCCTCCGACCTGGGAGGGTACCTTCCCAATCGGACTGATTACCAGTATCGACGGAGTCCCCCCGGGTTCGTGGACGACGCTCTTTCAACATCGCGAACACGGACGGAACGTTTACGGTGTATCGCAATTTGTCGCAGGCATGATTGAGGGTACCCCTCTCGAACTTACCTGCATTTCGGATTTAACACGGAAGGCAGTGCAGATTGCACCGCGCTCCACCGCGAGATTTACAGTTGCCATG
>Ga0081540_1003778_pt1 | contig 11854 bp, 7 predicted proteins | sample TabmetS2T1R1_FD_71024 | JGI IMG/M metagenome (GOLD analysis project Ga0081540, IMG submission 71024) | Tabebuia heterophylla rhizosphere microbial communities from the University of Puerto Rico - S2T1R1 | ecosystem: Host-associated > Plants > Roots > Rhizosphere ...
TACAAAACCTCCGTCGGCAATATCGTCTGCCGCTATCACCAGTGGACCTATGCCGAGGATGGGGGGCTGCTGCTCGCCGAGCATATGAGTGCCGATTTCGACCGGACCTGCTTCGGTCTGAAACCTGTGCACCTGCGCAATGTCGCGGGGCTGCTATTCGTCTGCCTCGCCGACAATCCGCCGGCCGATATCGAGGCGATGGCCAGCGCTATAGAGCCCTATCTCCTTCCGCACGAGATCCGCAATTGCAAGGTCGCGCACACCAGCGACATCATCGAGGAAGGCAATTGGAAGCTCACGATGGAGAACAATCGTGAGTGCTATCATTGCTCTGCCAATCATCCAGAGCTGACGATCCCGCTCTTCGCCTATGGTTTTGGCTATTCGCCAGAGACTCTCGACGAAGAAAGCCGTGCGCAGGCCGAGGGCTATACCAGGCTGCTGAAGGACTCGCATGCTCGTTGGGAATCCTGCGGTCTCCCCTCGGCGGAGATGGACCGGCTGAACACGGCGGTGACCGGCTTCCGCACCGAGCGCCTTCCTTTGAGCGGGGACGGCGAGTCGCACACCATGGATACCCGGGTCGCCTCGCGCAAACTGCTCGGCAGCTTCACCGACCGCAAGCTCGGCGCCCTCTCCTACTGGACGCAGCCCAACAGCTGGCACCATTTCCTCAGCGACCACATCGTCACTTTCTCGGTGCTACCGCTCGAGCCCGAACGGACGCTGCTGCGCACCAAATGGCTGGTGCATAAGGATGCGGTCGAAGGCATCGACTATGACCTGGACAACCTTACCAAGGTCTGGCTGCTGACCAACAAACAGGACGGCGACCTCGTCGCGATGGCGCAGGCGGGCGTGCGGCAGCAGGGCTATCAGCCTGGCCCCTATTCGCCGTATACGGAGGAACTGGTGGAGAAGTTCTGCGACTGGTATGTCGGTCGCATGTCGACGCATCTGTTTCCGGCTGCGAGCCGGGTGGCGGCGGAATAGTGCTCGATCTCCAACCATTCGCGCCGGACGAACTGTCCTCGGCATTGCCGGACTGGGATCCGGAGGTGGACGATGTGCTGGTCTGCCGGCAGGTGCGCCGCGAGACGCATGACGTTGCGACCTTCGTCTTCTCCTGCCGCAAGCCCTGTCTGTTCCGCTTCCAGCCCGGCCAGTTCCTGACCCTCGATCTCTCGATCAATGGGACAGCCATCAACCGCTGCTACACCATCTCCGCTTCGGCGGCGCGGCCTTATCGTCTCTCGATCACGGTGAAGCGCCAGCCCGGCGGGATCGTCTCGAACTGGCTGCACGACCACCTGAAGGCTGGCGATCATATCCGCGCGGTCGGGCCGCTCGGCAGTTTCACCCCTTTACCGACCGGAGCAAGGAAGTGGCTGATGCTCTCCGGCGGCAGCGGGATCACCCCGCTGATGTCGATGACACGCACCTCCTGCGACCTCGGCGAGGATCGCGACATCGTCTTCGCGCATGCGGCGCGGACCCCGGCGGATATCATCTTCCGCCGCGAACTCGATGCGATGGCGATGCATACACCGTCTCTGCGCCTCGCCCATATCTGCGAAACCGCAGCGGGGGAAAGCCATTGGCCCGGCTTCACTGGACGGATCTCGCTTCCGATGCTGCAACTCATCGCCGCCGACTTCCTGGAGCGGGAAATCTTCTGCTGCGGGCCAGCCCCCTTCATGGACGGGGTTCGTGCCATGCTGCAGCAGGCCGGCTTTCCGATGTCGCATTACAGTCAGGAAAGCTTCAAATTCGAGGAGCTGGCGCCGGCCGAACAGGAAGCCGCCTCGGAGCCGTCTGCGGCGGTCGTGGGTGACACCTTCCGCATTGAGTTCGCCAAGTCCGGCCGCGTTGTGGAATGCCCACCCGACACCACCATTCTCTCTGCAGCGAAGGCGGCGGGCCTGCGGCTTCCGTCCTCCTGCACACGTGGCCTCTGCGGCACCTGCAAGAGCCGCGTTCTCTCCGGCACGCTGGAGATGAAGCACGAAGGTGGCATCCGGCAGCGGGAAATCGATGCTGGCCTTGCCCTGCTTTGCTGCGGCAAGCCGACGTCCGACATGGTCATTGACCGCTGATTTCCATCAACATACCGCGGCGGCCATCCGATGTCCGGCCGGCGTTACACCATATGTCCGCCGGAAGGTGCGGCTGAGATGGGAGCTGTCGCAAAAACCACATTCGGCGGCGATGGAGGTGATCGAGCGCTGGGTGTGTTCAAGCAGGTAGCACGCCTGGCCGAGCCGCATCTGGGTATAAACGTCGAGCGGCGGCCGGCCAAAAACAGCACGGAAATGCCGCTCGATCCGCCGCCTGCTGAGCCCGACGAGGCGGGCGATGCGGGAGATGGTGATTGGGGCATCGAGATGAAGTTGCATGACCAGCAGCACGCGCTGGACCAATGGGTCGGCGGAGGCCGGATCGAGCGGCATGCCCGGTTGGGGTGTCTCGCCGACGGATGCGCCGTTGATCATCATGATATGCAGGCTCTTCATGGCCTGCGCGCGGCCGACATGGCGCTCCACCAGATAGGCTGCCAGGTGCGCGGTGCTGGCCCCGCCCGAGCAAGTCAGCCGGTTGCGATCCACAACGAAGATCTGATCCGAGACCGGGCGCAGGCCATCGAATGCTTCGAGAAAATCGTTGTGGTGGAACCAGCTTACGCAGCAGCGATAGCCATCCATGAGCCCGGCGCGATGCAGGACAAAAGGCCCGGTGCACAGACCGACCAGCGGTATATTGTAGGCTGCTGCCAGACGCAGGAAGCTGTCGATCCTGGGGTCGCCTTCCGCAAGGTCAGCGAGAAGACCACCGACCACCACGATATAGTCAAAGCGCCGGGGATCGCCGAGGCGCTCCTGTGGCTCAATCGAGACCCCGCAACTGGAGGTAATGGCCCTCATATCCGGAGATATGACGGTCCAATTGCAAAGAATAGGTCGGCTGCGATCGCCCTCATCCGCCGCCAGCCTGAGGACATCGACAAAGTTGGCAAAAGCGCAGAGCGTGAACCGTTTGACGAGAATGAAGCCGACCGAAAGGGGAGCAGCTTGACGCGCGGGCAGGCCGGATCTTGATCGAGGCGCCTCACTCATCCTGTTTACATGTCTTAACAGTTCCGAACATCTGTCGCATTCATTCTGTGGCTCTTGTAATTGTGCGTCAAGATAGACCCACGCGGCGACGGATTTTCTCTGCTCAGCAAAGTAGCGGATCGTTGCCGCGCTCCCGATAGCCGGATGAGGCGGTCATGACCGAAACGGAGACGAGAAAGCGGCTTTTCAGTTTCTATCTCGTGCCGGAATTCACTTTGCTTGCGTTCTCGTCGGCTATCGAGGCGCTGCGTCTTGCCAATTTGTTGGTGGGCTTTGAAGCCTATTCCTGGCGCTTCGTTTCGGAAGATGGCCAGAGCATAAGGTCGAGTTGCGGTCTGGACCTTGTCCCGCATTCGTCCCTGGCCGAGGAACGGGCCTTGCTCGTCGGTCGCTCGCGCCCATCGATAGCGGTTGTGTGCGGCGGCATGAATGTCCGGCGGCATCACAGCAGAACGGTTGCCGCATGGCTTCGTGAATGTCGCCGCCGGGGTGTCGCGTTAGCAAGCTTGTGCACCGGCAGCGATGTTCTAGCCAATGCGGGGCTGCTCGACGGGCGGCGGTGCACCATACACTGGGAAAACCTGCCCGATTTCGCCGAGCGTTTCCCGGCCTTGGAGGTCTCAACCGGGGTCTATGAGATCGACGGCGACGTCTATACCTGCGCGGGCGGGTCGGCCTCCTTCGATATGATGCTGCATCTGATCGAAGAGGATTTTGGCGAAGCGATTGTCAGCCGCATTTGTGAGCAGGCATTGGTGGAGCGCGTCCGCAACCCGAGCGCGCGGCAGAGATTGCCCCTGCGGACGCAACTCGGGACCAGCGATCCGGTGATCCTGGCCATCGCCGAGGAAATGCAGGCGAACCTGTCCGACCCGTTGCCGCTACCGCGTCTGGCAGCAAAGGTCGGCGTGTCGGTCAGGCAGATCGAGCGGCTGTTCCGCCGCGAGATGGGGCGCTCTCCGGGGCGCTACTATCTGGAGCTGCGCCTTGAACGGGCGCACCTCCTTCTCGGCCAGTCTACGCTGCCGATCATAGAGATCGCCGTCGCCTGCGGGTTCCTCGGCGGCTCGCATTTCTGGAATGCCTATCGCAAGATCTATGGTTGCACACCAAAGCAGACCCGACTTGGCAGCCAAATTGCACGTCCGTCCTCGTCTGTCGCCATGGCTGGTCGCATCCCGAGCCGGCCAAAGCATTTTGCGCAGGTCCTCCCCGTCGACGGCCCGCCAAGCCTCGTCAGGGAGACCCTATGATGTTGCCTTTCCGTTTCCGTCTGCGCTGCAACAAAAGGGAAAAATGAAATGAAGTATCGACTTGCATCAGCGTGCATCATGCTGGGAGTTCTAGCCACGGCGCCGGCCGCTTTCGCAGCCGATTGCGGCGAAGTGACCATTGCCAGCATGAACTGGCAGAGTGCCGAAGTGCTCGCCAATCTCGATAAGTTCATCCTCAACAAGGGTTATGGGTGCAGCGCCGATATCATCGTCGGTGACACCGTCCCGACCATCACCTCCATGGTCGAGAAGGGGAAGCCGGATATCGCCCCGGAAGGGTGGGTTGACCTGCTGCCCGAGGTCGTCGATCGCGGTCTGAAGGAAGGCAAGCTCGTCATCGCCGCCACCTCGCTGTCCGACGGGGGCGTGCAGGGCTGGTGGATTCCGAAATATGTTGCCGACGCTCATCCCGACATCAAGACGATCGATGACGCGCTGAAGCATCCTGAGCTGTTCCCGGACCCGGAGAATTCCAAAAAGGGCGCTGTGTACAATGGCCCGCAGGGTTGGGGCGGCACGGTGGTGACGGGGCAGCTTTATAAGGCCTATGGCGCTGAAAAGGCCGGCTTCACCTTGGTGGATACCGGCTCGGCCGCGGGCCTCGATGGCTCGATCGCCAAGGCTTACGAACGCAAGCAGGGCTGGATGGGCTATTATTGGGCGCCGACTGCAATTCTCGGCAAATATCCGATGGTCAAGCTCGACCACGGCGCGCCGCTGGACAAGGCCGAATGGAAGCGCTGCAACACCGTGGCCGACTGTGCCAATCCGAAAAAAAATGACTGGCCGAAGGACAAGGTACAAACGCTCGTCGCCAAACCCTTTGCCGATAAGGCCGGCAAGGAGGTTATGGACTATCTGAGCAAGCGCGGCTGGGCCAATGATACGGTTAACGCCGTCGTGGCCTGGATGACTGACAACCAGGCGAGCGGTGAGGAAGGCGCCAAGCACTTCCTGAAAGAAAACCCGAATCTGTGGACCGCCTGGGTGTCGCCCGACGCGGCCAAGAAGATCAAGGCATCGCTTTAATTGCGGGGCGACGCCCCGCGCGATCGTATAACATGGGACCAAGCGCCCCGTCGCACACTCGAAATCCCCGCGACAGCGGGGATCCAGCAAAGGCTGGGGCGCTTGATCGCCTTTTGTATGGGGATTCTTGTCCGGGGTGAGGAGGGGCCTGGGCTCGTTTCTCACCTGGACTTGGTCCCGCTCTCGCGAGGGCATACTGCCCCTCTCGGGCCGGCTCGGCTGAACGCCCTGTCGGGTACGGTCTGGCCTAGCCGCTTCTTATGGGTGCTCCATGGACTGGCTGTTCACCTTCCCGAAGATGGACGACACGACCCTCACGGCGCTGAAAAAGGCGATCGATGAAGGTTTTCGAGCCTTCACACGCGCCTATGGTGCGAGCATCGAAGCGTTTTTTCAGCCGCTGCAATATTTTCTGATCCAGTCCGAGCGCCTCATGACGCAGACGCCCTGGCCGATTGTTCTGCTCGTCATCGGGCTGATTGCCTGGTTTGCCTGCCGAAGCTGGACGATCGTTGCGGGCTGCCTCGCCACGCTGCTTGTGATCGGCTATTTCGGCATGTGGGACGACACGATGAAGACCATTTCCATGATTTTCGTCGCAACGGCGCTGTCCATCGCGATCGGCATCCCCATCGGCATCCTGATGGCGCGCTCGGACCGCTTCCAGCACTCCGTCAATCCTATTCTCGACGTGATGCAGACGCTGCCGAGCTTCGTGTATCTCATCCCCGTGGTCATGCTGCTTGGTATCGGCCGGGTTCCCGGTCTGATCGCTGTGGTGATCTACGCCTTGCCGCCGATGGTCCGTCTCACCAATCTCGGTATCCGGCTCGTCGATAAGGACGTGCTCGAGGCCGCCGATGCCTTCGGCTCATCGAACTGGCAGAAACTCAAGAATGTGCAGATCCCGCTGGCTATGCCGACCATCATGGCCGGCATCAACCAGACCATCATGATGGCGCTTGCCATGGTGGTGATCGCCTCGATGATCGGCGTTCAGGGCCTCGGCCAGCCAGTGCTGAAGGCGATATCCAACCAATACTTCACGCTTGGCATTTTCAATGGCATGGCGATCGTCGGCATCGCCATCATCTTCGACCGGGTCAGTCAGGCCTATGGTCGTCGGCTCCAGAAGCACCGGGTGATCGCCCATGCTTGAGGCAAGCACCGAGCGCGCCGGGATTGAGATCAGAAATCTCTATAAGATCTTTGGGCAATCCGCGTCACGCTACCTGGACAGCGTGAAGGGTGGCATGTCCAAAGCCGAGCTGATGGAGCGTCATCTTCACGTGCTCGGGCTGAAGAACATCAATCTCAGCACGCCCGCAGGCGGTATCCAGGTGATCATGGGCCTGTCGGGATCGGGGAAATCGACTCTAATCCGCCACATCAACCGATTGATCGAACCGACTGCCGGCCAGATCCTGGTGAACGGCATCGATGTGGTCAGCCTCAATCAGAAGGACCTTCAGGAATTTCGGCGCCATCAGACCGCGATGGTGTTCCAGAAATTCGCACTCCTGCCGCATCGTACCGTGCTCAACAACACGATCTACGGCCTGGAGATACAGGGCATGCCGCGCCCCAGACAGATTGAGGCGGGGATGCGGTGGATCGAACGCGTGGGCCTGAAAGGTTTCGAGAACCACTATCCCAGCCAGCTTTCCGGTGGCATGCAGCAGCGCGTTGGCTTAGCCCGCGCACTGACCAACGACGCACCGATCCTGCTCATGGACGAGGCCTATTCAGCACTCGATCCTCTGATTCGGATGGACATGCAGACGGTTCTGCTCGACCTGCAAAAAGAGATCAAGAAGACCATTGTCTTTATTACCCATGACCTGGACGAAGCCCTCCGGCTCGGTGACCGGATCGCGATCCTGCGCGATGGCGAAGTCATCCAGCAGGGCACCAGCCAGGACATTGTGATGCGCCCGGCCGACGATTACATCGCCAGCTTCGCCAGGGAGGTGAACCGTGGCCGCGTCCTCCATGTCGAAGCGGTGATGATGCCGCTCAACGGTGCCATGCCTCGCTCCGCAACGACTATTGCTGCTGGCGCGAGCCTGGAGACTGCTGCCAGGCTGCTGACGCAGGCGAATGAGAACGAGGCGGTCGTGCTCGACGACGTGCACAGGCCGATTGGCCGGATCAGCCTTCAGCAGATCGCCCGCGCCATGGTGACACCGAGGGCGGCAAAGGATACCGGAGAGACGGCGAGAGGTTTGAGCGAGGTGACGCTGGCATCTTGAAGTTGAGCTCCGACGCCTACGCTGATTCCTACCCCACCTACGCCTTGGTAAGCACCGGACTTACCACCGGATGACCATTTCGCCATCGAAGCAGCTCTTGTAATGCATGGCAGCACTGCCCTATTCGCAGATGCGGCGATTTACGCGGCCTAAGTAGCCGCGATCAGGCTAGAGTGCCCCCGACGTTAACTATTCGGATGCGGCGCGCGATTTTTCTCGATCTGCCGCTGGGGCGCCTTGCTACAATGGTACTTATTCTTCCAGATCAGCAATCCGGTTCATCGATGGTTCGATATATTGCCCCGGTTGAGGCCGGACAGCCCTTCCCTCTGGGCGCCAGCCATGACGGTTCGGGTGCCAATTTTGCGTTGTTTTCCGCACATGCGACGAAGGTCGAGCTCTGCCTGTTTGACGAAAGTGGAAGGGCCGAGATCAGCCGGATAACGCTGCCCGAATTCACCAACGAGATCTGGCATGGATATATCCCCGGCCTGCGCGCCGGGCAGCTCTATGGTTACCGGGTGCACGGCCCCTACGCGCCCAAAGAGGGGCACCGCTTCAATCCGAACAAGCTCCTGCTTGATCCTTATGCCAAGTCCTACAATGGCAATGTGATCTGGAATGATGCGCATTATGCCTATCAGGTCGGATCACCGGACGAGGATCTCTCCTTCGACACACGGGATTCGGCGCCTTACATGCCGAAATGCGTTGTGGTGGAGCCGGCCTCGCGCCGGCGCTATTCCTTTCCCTGGCGGCGGGAAATGAGGCCGAGGACGCGCTGGGCCGACACGATCATCTACGAAGCCCATGTGAAGGGCATGACCATGCGCCATCCGGTCATTCCGGAGAAGGTCCGCGGCACTTATGCTGGTCTCGCTCATCCGGCGGTTCTCGAATACCTGGTCAATCTGGGCGTGACGGCGATCGAACTGCTGCCGGTTCACGCCTATATCGACGATCGGTTCCTGCAGGAGAAAGGCCTCAGCAATTACTGGGGCTATAACAGCATCGGCTTCTTCGCGCCGTCCGGCAAATATCTCGGCGCCGGCTCCGACATCAGTCAGTTCAAGCTGATGGTGCACCGGCTGCATGAAGCAGGCATCGAGGTCATTCTCGATGTGGTCTACAATCACACTGCCGAAGGCAGCCATCTCGGCCCCACCCTCGCCTTCCGCGGCATCGACAATGCGAGCTACTACATCCTCGCCGATGATCCGCGCTACTACTTCGACTCGACCGGCTGCGGCAACACCATCAACACGCGCCATCCCCGGGTCCTGCAGATGATCATGGACTCGCTGCGATATTGGGTCGAGGAGTGCCATGTGGACGGCTTCCGCTTCGACCTCGCCACCTCGCTTGGCCGCGAGCGGCGTAATTTCCAGCCGGATTCGAGCTTTCTCGATGCCATCAGTCAGGACCCGGTGCTCGCCCAGGTAAAGCTGATCGCTGAGCCGTGGGACATCGGCGAGAACGGGTTTCAGCTCGGCACTTTCCCGCCCGGTTGGGGGGAGTGGAACGGCCGGTTCCGTGATGATGTGCGCAGCTTCTGGAAGGGGGACAGCGGTTTCTTGCCAGGGCACGCCTCAGCAATGCTCGGCTCGTCGAGCATCTTCGATAGGCGCGGCCGCCGGCCATGGTCCAGCATCAATTTCATCACCGCCCATGACGGCTTCACCCTCGCGGACCTCTACGCTTATAACGACAAGCACAACGAGGCCAATGGTGAGGGCAACCGCGATGGCAATAACGACAACCGTAGCTGGAACTGCGGTGTCGAAGGCCCGACCGACAATCCGGATATCCTGAAACTGCGCAAACGCATGCGGCGCGGCGCAATGGCCGTGCTGATCCTGGCGCAAGGCACGCCGATGCTGGTGATGGGCGACGAGGTCGGGCGATCACAAGCAGGCAATAACAATGCATATTGCCAGGATAACGAGTTGTCCTGGCTGGACTGGCGCAGGGTGAGCGATGAGGAGGAAGAATTCTTCCAGTTCACCGCCGGGCTGATCCGGCTGCGCAAACGCTATCCCTTGCTCGCCTGTCCGCGTTTTCTGCATGGCGGGCGCGCAATGCCGGACGGCACCAAGGACGTCACATGGCTGCGCCCTGATGCCAACGAAATGCAGCAGGACGACTGGACCAATGGCTTCTCGCGAAGCATTGCCCTGATGCTCGCCAAGAGCGGAACCTCTCCGCTGCTGATTATGTTGAATGCCTACCATGAGGATCTTGAATACCGGACACCAAAACCGCGCGCCGTACTCAACTGGCGTCTCTTGGCCGACTCCGCGCGCGGTGTGATCGAACCGAGTGAGCTGCCGGTGAAGGCTGGCGGAGTGCTGACCTTGCCCGCACGCGGCGTTTTGCTGTTCGAGGGGCGGAATGGATGAGTGCGTCGTTCGCATTCGAACGAGACTGGGGCGCCGAGCTTCTCGGCGACCGCCGCGCACGATTCCGACTATGGGCTCCGGGACAGAGGGCCATCTGGCTCGTTGCCGAACAGTCGCAGATAAAGCAGCCGATGGTCAGGTCAGCCGATGGCTGGTTTGAACTGATCACCGACCAGGTTGCGGTCGGTACGGGGTATCTCTTCCAACTTGAAAATGGGACTCGCGTCCCTGATCCGGCCGCGCGTGCTCAGATGGGCGATGTACATGGGGCCTCGCGGCTGCTTGATCCCAGGGCTTATCAATGGCGGACGGGTCAGTGGCGGGGACGACCCTGGCACGAGGCCATCATCTACGAGCTGCATACCGGCACGTTTTCGGAGGAGGGCACGTTCGAAGGCATCGAAGCGCGGCTCGACCATCTCGTCCAGCTCGGGATCACCGCTGTCGAACTGATGCCGGTTGCGCAGTTCTCAGGGCAGCGCGGATGGGGCTATGACGGCGTCCTGCTCTATGCACCGCACATTGCCTATGGCGGCCCGGAGGGACTGAAAAGCCTGGTCGATGCGGCCCATGAGCGGGGATTGATGGTCCTGCTTGACGTCGTCTACAATCATTTCGGGCCGGATGGGAATTATCTCCATCTCTACGCCCCTGATTTCTTCAACGCCAACCGCCACACGCCCTGGGGTGCCGCTATCGACTACACCAAAGCACCTGTGCGCCAGTTCGGCATCCAGAACGCGATGTATTGGCTCGAGGAATACCGTTTTGACGGTCTGCGTCTCGATGCCATCGACCAGATTCTCGATCCGTCCTCGCCAACGGTGCTGGAAGAACTGGCAACGGCGGTGCGCTCACGCATAAGGGATCGCCACATCCATCTGACCACCGAAGACGGCCGCAACATCACCTCGCTCCACGGCCGTGACGATGAAGGCCGCCCGCGCCTTTACACCGCCGAGTGGAACGACGACATGCACCACGTCGCTCATGTCCTCGCCACCGGCGAGGCAGATGGCTATTACACCGACTATGGCACGGAGCCGGCGGCGAAATTCGCCAAGGCGCTGGCCCGCGGCTATGTCTACCAGGGCGAGGCCTCGTCCTTCCTAGGCCAAGCGGCTCGCGGCGAGCCGAGCGCCCATTTGCCTCCGCTCGCCTTTGTCGATTTCCTGCAAAACCACGATCAGATCGGCAATCGCGCTTTCGGCGAACGGCTGGAATCACTCGCCCCGCGCGCGGCAGTGGAGGTCCTGACGGCCATCCTGCTGCTGAGCCCGCATGTGCCACTGCTTTATATGGGCGAGGAGTGGGCGGAGACGCGGCCCTTTGTGTTCTTCACCGACTTTCACGGCGAACTCGGCGAAGCGGTGCGCAAGGGTCGTCGCAACGAATTCAGCCGCTGGCGCAGCTTCCGTGATCCCCAATATCGCGAAAAGATCCCGGATCCCAATGCACCGGCAACATTTACCAGCGCAAAACTGAATTGGGCTATGCTTGGGGAGGAGGATGGCAAGCAGCGGCTGTCGCTCGTCCAGCGCTTGCTCGATCTCAGAAAACGCGAGTTGATGCCACGTCTCGAACGGATGGGTGGGGGTTCCGCCGTGCGGGAAATGTCCGACGAGCCGGGTTTGGTGCACGTAGCTTGGCGGCTTGGCGATGGCAGTATGTGGCAGATGACTGCCAATCTCGCCAATGAAGACCGCGATGTTTCAACAGCGATGCGTCACGACGTTGACCGGCTTGTCTTCGAATGGCCTGCCGGTGCCGCTGGTTCGCTGGGCGAA
>Ga0081540_1003779_pt1 | contig 11850 bp, 8 predicted proteins | sample TabmetS2T1R1_FD_71024 | JGI IMG/M metagenome (GOLD analysis project Ga0081540, IMG submission 71024) | Tabebuia heterophylla rhizosphere microbial communities from the University of Puerto Rico - S2T1R1 | ecosystem: Host-associated > Plants > Roots > Rhizosphere ...
ACCTTCCTCCACCTGCGGCGCCAGCTGCACCACTCGCTGAAACTGCTGCCTCGCAGTGATCAGGTCACCGTTTGAGGCAGCGGAATATCCAGCATGGAATGCTGCGTTCGCCTGTTGCAGATTCGTCTCCGTTGCACGGCTATTTTGCGACTGCGCGATGACAGTCGAGGTCAGTAAAGCAAGATAGACAACTAGCTGCGAAGGCGACGGCATGGACTAGTGAGGTGCTTCTATGTTTTGAGAACTGGAAGACTGGATCTGCCCAGCAGTACGAAACTCGCGGTCTGAGTCTTCTCGTCTGCCTTGTTTACGATAGACCTGGCCGAGAAGGTAGTGCGTCATGTAGTTGCTTGGGTCCATCTGACGCGCTCGTTCCAGATACATAGCCGCCATAACCGAATTTTGCTGACTCAACATCAGTTTGCCCAGCAGAATATAAGGGCCGGTAGCATTTGGTTCCAGCAGCACAGCGCGGTTTAGTGCATGCTGTGCTTCGGCATATTGCTTGTTGCGCAGATACGCATCGCCCAATCTGTCGTAAAGTTCCCCGTTCAGAGGATTCAGTTGTTCTTCCTTTTCAAATTCAGAGATCGCGCCAACAGTATCGCCTGCGGCTAGTCTTATCTCACCGAGTAGTTGGTGCGCCAGGGGTAAAGAAGCATTCAGTTGCAGTGCCTTAATCGCGGACGCTTGGGCCGCTGGTACATGCTCATGATGGAAGAACATCCGAGCTGCGAGCAGATACGCAGGTGCGGAATCGGCCCCAAACCCATACTGCGCAGCGAACGCACGCCGGGACTCGTCATACCGTCCCACTTGCATATAGGACGCACCGAGCACGTAGTTGGGGTCAATATTGGCGTCGGGGATAGAGGCGCGCGCTTGCTCAAGAAGTGGGATTGCCTCAGCGGCTTTCCCCATGCGGAAAAGTGTAACGCCACGCATCTGCATTGCCTCAGTGTCCTTGGGATCCTGGACTAGGGCTTTTGTGAACGCTGCATCCGCTTGGGTGAACTCGTTTTTCTGGTAGAAGATGAATCCTCGCAATCGCTCAACGCCTGGTGGCTCTGGAGATTGTTTGCCAAGAGTATCAAGCTGGTCGAGCGCCTGCTCAAGCCTGCCTTGAGCAAAAAGCTGTTGGGCATCATTCAGAGCCGAGGTTGTAGGTTGCTGTTCGCCCATCCATAGCGTGGACAAGACGAAAGCAGATAGAAGGGAAGCCTTAAGCATGCGTGACCGAAGTGTATCGAAAAATAAAATAAGGGGAGCAAAATCGCTCCCCTCATTTTGGACTTCTGAATCGAACTAGAACTGTATCCGCACTGAGAATTGCAATTGCCGAGGGTTGGTGTAGACGTTGAGTCCTGGCTGCGAAGTGATAAATGCATCGGAACCAGTTTGTGTTGTGCCTGGATTTCCAGGATTGATGTGGTTGAATCCGTTGTAAGCATCGACACGGAACTGAGCGAGCAGGCTCTCACGGATTGGGAAATTCTTTTGTAGCGAGAGATCGCCATTAAAGAATCCCGGACCGTATACGGAGTTCCTGCCCATGGTTCCAATCTGGTCTACACCGGCCTGGGTGAAACGGCTGGTAGGAACATCCGCAGCAGTGAAGTACGTGCGGCGGTGATTAACAGGATCGAAACCAGTCAGGTGTTTTTTTACCCAAAGACCACTGCCATTGGGATAGCAAGGAGCACTGCTTGGAACCGAAGCGCCGCAACCGCCTCCCACAGTGAGGGTAAAGGGCAATCCGCTCGACCAGGTAATGACCGGGCTGAACTGCCAACCGCCGATGATTTGATTAACCCATCCCGGAGCATTGCTGCCAAACATCTGGTTTCTGCCGAAAGGCAGCATGTAGGTACCGTAAAGAATGAATTGTTGCTCGCGAATCCAATCGTCGCGACCCCTCACTGCTGTGCGGTTCCAGGTGGAATAACCAGTGGTCTCGCCAAAGCCGCGTTGCCAGGCATAATTCGCATTGAAGGTCAAACCGCGCGTCAGCTGCTTGGCGACAGTGGCCTGCAGTGCATTGAATTCGGTGTCCATGTCATTGCTGTAGTATGTGAGACCGTTCGTCCATCCGCACTGACCTGGTGCAAGCGGGAGTGGGAAGTTACCGGGGTTTTGCACCTGAGCCTGCTGAAGTTGGGCAATGTAAGTTGGATCCTGGCAGGCGGAAAGCGTCCCTCCGTAGTACCGTGACAGGAGCGTACCATTATTGGTCCCGCCATTTGCCGAAATTCCCGACGCCACGCTTGGATCGTAATGAAGTGACTGTCCGGTAATGCTGTATTGCGCAGGGAGAAAGATACCGGCTTCATTCGGGTTGACCGTGTTGCCGCTGCCGGTACCGAGAGTATGCGTTCCTTTATTACCGACGTACGCCAAAGTCACTGAAAGCGTTGGTGTCAGCGAGCGCTGAATGCTCAGATTCCATGCATCCAGGGTAGGGAGTCTCAGACTATCCGGGCGCGCCCTCGTATTGACGGCATAGCCGGGATTCGGCAGAAGTCCGTTGTCTGGGACAGTTGGAAATACGTTGGGTGCTGGGCCAGTGCTCAAGTTAAATGCGGCCGATGTGGTTGATGGCCTGGTAAGCTGCTGGTTGGCCAGAACCGGCAGGTTCTGCGTGACGGCGTGACCGAAGATAGAACCAAATATGCCGATATCGAAGCTCCGGCCATATCCTGCTCGAATGACAGTTTTTGGATCAAGCTGATAAGCGAGACCGACCCGCGGGTTCCAGGCATTGGAAGCCTGGCTCCAGTTCATATTGCTGCCGATATCTCCATATTCTGCAACTCGCAGGAAACCATCGTTCAGGTTCAACAGGGATCCATTCCCTTTACCATTTACTGTTTCGGGGAAATAGAACTCATAACGGAGTCCGAGGTTGAGAGTCAGGTTTGGAGTGACGCGCCAAGTATCCTGCCCGTAGAAGAACAGTCTTTTCTGGAATTCTTTGGCGTTCGTGGAAGTGCTGACATAGCGCTGAAAGTTGGTAACTTCGCCTAACACAAAGGTCGCGAAACCAAGACCGCCAGCCGACCCATTCGAGGTTGCGCCTGGATCAAACTGCAACACGCCAGTGCGGTTTTGGTCGCTCGGAACGCGCAGGTTGCGGGCATAGCGCAAGTCACCGCCGAATTTAATGGAGTGGTTACCGATGATCTTGGTCCAGTTATTGACGATCTGGTATTGGTCTTCTTTCTCGATGAGAGGGCAGTTGCAGCGGTTGACATTCAAGCCGCTTCCATATTGTGGCCCGAGATTCTGGCTGTTGTTGGCTGTCTGGTTTCCCGAACGGTCCGAATCGGCAATATTGAAAGCTGGTGCGCCGGACGTGATGGAATCCACATTCAGTCCAGGCATGCCGAGTTGGTTTGCAAAGTCTGTCCCCTGGTCATATTTCGAAGTCTTGATGTTGTAGCGGTAATACCCCACGCGGAAATCAGTCAACAGGGATGCGTTTACTGCGAAATCAAAGCCGGCTGCAAGGCTGTCATTGGCGCCGTTTGATGTTCCTCCATAGCCTTGTTGGCCGAACCCGGTTCCGCCTGCGTCACCGAAGATGGTTTTGCCGCTAGACGTGTCTGTAAAGCGGCTGAAACGCTCGAAGACGTGCATTTTGGAGTTTGCCTGCCAATCTACGCGTTCGTCCCACTGGTCATAGTTAAATATGCCCGTGCCGCTTGCAGCGTAGTTATCTTTGGTGCCGTTCAAGGTACCGGCAGTATTCGGGGCGAAGGGCTGCAGTAGCTTGAACAAATTCATTGCCTGCGGCGAAAGTTGCGCCGTGGGGATTACCTGTCCTGGATACGGTACCGGACCCGCTGAGGTTTGCTGGTAGATAGTGTTCGGATATTGGCTGAAGTCGCAGCCTGCAATGCCGCTGGCTCCGACTTGCTGGCCCAGGCATGTGGCTACGAGCAGGCTTGTTGGAACGGTGGCCGTTTGTGAGATACCGACCTTCTGGCGTACTCCCTGATAATCGCCGAAGAAGAAAAGTCTATCTTTGATAACAGGCCCGCCAATGGATCCACCAAACTGATTCTTTAATCCCCCGGGAATGTATTGACCGGTGACAGGATTGCGTGTGGATTGGGTGAAAGGATCACGCGCGAGATTGGCGTTGCTTTCGCGGTAATCGAATGCGCTGCCGTGAAAACTATTTGATCCTGATTTTGTCTGCGCGGTCACAAAGGACGAAACTGCCTTACCAAATTCCGCGTCGAAATTTTGCGTCGTGATCTTGGTTTCTGAGAGAGCATCAAGCGGCGGATTGATGACGATGATGCCCAGGATGGGATCTTGATTGTCGGTTCCGTCCAACTGGAAGGCGACGCCCCCAAAAGCCTGCCCATCCACCTGAATCTGTTTACTGCCCTGTGGGTTCTCAGAAGCAGCATGACCCCAACCCATGGGTTGGGCTCCCGGCAAGAGGAGCTGAATGTTGGTGAAGTTGCGGTCTGGAAGAGGAACATCGGTAATCGTTTGGGTTGAGAACTGAGTAGCCACGTCGGCTCGGTCCGTCTTCAAAACCGGAATTGCGTCGGCATTTACCGTGACAGTCTCTGATTGACCGCCCACCGTCATTTGCACATCAACTTTTGGCGACGTGTCGGCAAAAACCTGAATGCCTTTTGCCTCGTAATTCTGGAAGCCTGCAAGGCTTACATTGATGTCGTAGATGTCAGGTATGAGGTGCTCGACCTTGTATCCGCCGGACTCGTTGCTTTGAACTGTAACTGTGGTCCCTTTGGCTTCGTCCGTAACAGTAACAGTCGCGCCTGGAATGGCTGCGCCTGTATTGTCAGTTACTGTCCCGTAGAGTGAGCCATAAACTGCTTGGGCATGGGTTGTGACTGGAATGATTAGAGCGAAGAGAACAGCACCCAAACCGCAGGCTAGTGCCTTGGTTGTGCGTGTCATGATGTGGTCTCCCAAAAACTCTGCATCTGTTTTCCGCTCCTCGTACGCCGGCTTTATCCCTCCCCAAATTCCGAAGGCGGCACACGTAAGAGCGAGTTTCTTATCTGATCTGAAGACGGTGCTCTGTCAAATACAACAGGTAGCGGCGTGATCACCGCGCAACAACCGTTTCGCGTAAGCGGTACTCTGCCGCTAACGACCCAAAACTATAGCGACGCGCTGTCATGGTTGTCAAGAATGACAAGAGCGGCGAACCCGTGAGGTTAAGTGCCTAAGAGCCGACTTCAGCTATGAACCACCTATGAAAATTATGTTCGCCGATTTGTGTAAGGGCAGTGTAGGCGAGCCTCCTCACAGGCAAGGGACTCATTACCCGTGTAATCGCCATGAATGAAAAACAACCGGAGCTTAGGAACGCAATTCAATTGCACTACTTTTTCGGAATAACGAGTTCGACCGGTGGAGAGATTTTGTAAGCCTGAGCAAAATTGCGTTGGTTGAGGCCTATGCTCAATCGTCCGCGCGAATCAATGTAAAGGAGCGGTTTGCCGATTGGCACATCACTGAATGTCTTCTGAAATGGGAACTCGTATTTACGATTATTGAGTGTTACGGGGACGGCATCTCCGATGGTGTAACCGAGCTTGGAGAACGTATCTGCCGGGACGTTCAGGATCAGATTTCCAAATGGCCCATCTGTGCCGATCCCTTGTCCATGCAACCCCTTGTCGTCGATCGTCGCATAGTGAATATCAAGCCGAACAAGCTTCGATACATCAAGTTCCGGACCAGCCTCAGTCCAATCGTCTCCACGCGCCAGGTGAGCACCTGCCGGAGAAAAGATGTCGCGGCCATGAAACGTCGATGAGAGCTTTGCTCCAATCATCCATTGCGGATTTGTAATTTCATGGGCCGCCTCAATGCCGTCACGGTCTTGCACCAGAGTCAGCAATCCATTGTCTGGCAGCACGAAGTACTGACCCAGTTTTGATCTCGCAATGATGGCCTTGCGTGAGCTTCCTACCCCGGGGTCAACGACGACGACGAAAATAGCGTCTTTCTGAAAATATGGCACTGATCCGGCTAGAAAACGCGCGCCTTGGGCAATGTCAAACGGAGTTACCTCATGTGTAATGTCAATCACGCGCACGCCTGGCGCAATTCCGTCCATTACAGCCTTACAGATGCCAATTGCATCATCACGCACATCGAAGTCGCTCATGAATCCGATGGTGTGCATTGGAGCAGGCGGAACAGTGGTTTGCACGGTGTTGCAGCCGGAAAAAACAAAGCTGAACAACAGGGCCGCAGAAAAAGCCAACAGACGTTGACGTAGAGAAAAAAGCAAAGCCATATCTCCCGATGAAAAAGAGATGAAAGTATTGGTATGACTTTAGCAGGAGTTCTATCGGCGCAATGCAAAAGCTACGATGGTATTACCACTGCAGCCGGAAGTAGCTTCAACCTGCGATAGCAACTGTGCTTCCAAGTCAGATGTCTCCAGATGCATTTCACATGCGGCAATTTGTTCCTCGCTGGCGCCGTGATAGCAAAGTTCGCACACACCAAGCCCATCTTCCGATCGCACAGGTGGACCAAAGACTCGACACGTCATCGGGCGCGCGGCATAAAGGTCGCACATTCCTGTCTCCGGATCTAACACTGGGCAGGGCTCATCGTTAGCGAAGTCTGCGAATTGCTCCTCTGCTTCAGGTGAGTCGTCCAGAACTCCTGTCTGCGTGTCGCCCGGAAAATCAGCAGCAATCCGCGCAATAGAAAGTTGTACACGCTCGGTCAATCGGGCTACGCGTTCTGGATCGGATTTCTCAAGCTCTAGAAGTCCTGTGCGAAGCCTTTCTGCGTCCAACTGGCTAATAGCAAATGCACCAATGCAGCACTGCGTGCAACCAGGATGGCAAACAAGCCACTCGCCGCTACGGCGTGCGGTGTCGGCCAGCGCTGTATCTACGATTTGCACAAGCTGTTGATCAAGCGGAGGGAGCACTTATCAAGCATAGCGGGAAATGAAGAGCCGGATCGATCGCGCCTTTGAAGTCACGAGCCTTGACGGAATTACTCCCAGCGGTCTCATGAAGGATGTGCTCGTAGTCAAGGCAAAAAGCACGGCGGAGATCGATTTCACAGCGTCAAATCCTGGCCCAACGCTCTTCCATTGTCATCAGCAGAGTCACATGGATTTCGGCTTTATGATGCTTTTCCGCTACGCTTGAAAGCATGAGTGGAGCCATCCGCATCGAATCTGACGACCGCGTCTTTGTTCTCACCGGCGCAGGCGTCAGCGCTGAAAGCGGCATTCCCACGTTTCGCGACAGCGATGGATTGTGGAGCGGTTACCGGGTTGAGGACGTGGCCACGCCTGAGGCGTGGGAGGCCGATCCCGAACTTGTTTGGCGATTCTATTCCATGCGCCGTCGTGATGCTCAGAACGCGAAGCCTAATCCGGCACATCAGGCGTTGGCTGATCTTGAATCGCAGGTCGAGGGCCGGTTCTTCATTTGCACGCAAAATGTGGATAACCTGCATGAACGAGCGGGATCTCACAATATCGTTCACATGCACGGCGAGCTGTTTTCTTCACGCTGTGAATCCAATTGCGGAGAGCCTGTCTTTGTAGACCAAAAGCTCTATGAATCCGCTGCTCAGATTCCAAGCTGCACCTGCGGAGCGAAGATACGCCCGAATATCGTCTGGTTTGGTGAGTATCCATTGGAAATGGATCGGATCATGGCTGAGATCGATCGGTGCAACGTGATGGTCGTCGTTGGCACATCAGGAAACGTGCATCCTGCTGCCAGCTTTGTGCACTGGGCCAACCAGCGCAATGTGGGACTGAAGGCGAAGGTCAGGACGTACTATGTCGGTCCCGAAGATCCCTTGAATGCAAGCGCATTTACTGAAGTCATCTTAGGAAAAGCCGGCGAGGTCTTACCACGCCTGTTTACCGCGGCACAGTGAAGACGTCTATCAAAATTGAGGATTTTCCCAGGCGACCTGCGTCCCAATGTCGTCGGAACTCCAGCATGCCACGTCGATGTTTAGGATCGAGTCAAGTTTGCCAAAATACCGTCTCAGTGGATAGCTTATAGAGTTTTGACTTTTCGTTTTACTCGAGAGGAGATAGTATGCCTGCTGCACTGAAGTATCACTCAGGGTTTGCTAACGAGTTTGCTACAGAAGCAGTTGTGGGTGCATTACCGCAGGGGCAAAACGCTCCACAGAAGCACCCTCTCGGACTGTATACGGAGCAGTTCAGCGGAACCTCGTTTACTTCACCTCGGCACATTAACCGTCGTACCTGGACTTATCGCATCAGACCATCGGTGACTCATAAGCCTTATGAGGAACTTTCGGGTCACCTCATGCGCAGCGGCCCGTTCACAGAGATACCCACTCCTCCCAACCAACTCCGTTGGGATCCCGTTCCAATCCCGACCAAGGCGACTGACTTCGTTGATGGCATCATCACTCTCGGCGGAAACGGTGATCCCGCAATGCAAACAGGAGTTGGAATCCACATTTATGCAGTCAACAAGTCGATGGACGACCGATTTTTCTACAACGCCGATGGCGAACAGTTGGTTGTGCCGCAGGAGGGTGCTCTGAGGATCCATACAGAGCTTGGAATCCTCAGCGTCGCACCAGGTGAAATCTGCATGCTGCCCCGCGGACTGAAATTTCGTGTTGTCCTGGAAGAAGCGTCAGCTCGCGGATACATCTGCGAAAACTATGGGCAGCAATTTCGCCTGCCTGAACTTGGTCCAATTGGAGCCAATGGATTGGCAAACGCGCGCGACTTTCTTTACCCCGAAGCAGCTTATGAAGACCGCGATGGCAGTTTTCAGATCATCAGCAAATTTCTCGGCAATCTTTGGACTGCTGAGATCGACCACTCGCCCCTCGACGTCGTTGCCTGGCATGGAAACTATGCTCCCTGCAAATACGACTTGAAAAACTTCAATTGCATCAATACGGTCTCGTTCGATCACCCGGACCCATCCATCTACACAGTGTTAACCGCACCAAGCACGATTCCCGGAACCGCAAATGTAGACTTCGCCATCTTTCCTCCACGCTGGATGGTTGCTGAGCATACCTTCCGTCCGCCGTGGTTCCATCGCAATATGATGAATGAATTTATGGGCCTTATCTTTGGCCAGTATGATGCAAAGGCGGAGGGCTTCGTCCCTGGTGGCGCGAGCCTCCATAATTGCATGGCCGGACACGGTCCTGATGCTGAAACCTTCGAGCGGGCCAGTACGGCTGATCTCAAGCCGCACTATCTAGGTAACACGCTCGCTTTTATGTTCGAAACGCAATTAGCTGTACGGCCTACCAAGTTTGCTTTAGAAACGAAGATCCTGCAGCACGAATACTACGAATGCTGGCAAGGATTGAAAAAGCACTTTAAGCCGAGTGCAGGACGGAAGAAATGACAGCTTTGCGTGCCTTGCTCAATGAGCTGATTGATTACGCAGGTGTTTTTCCGCCGGCATCTCTCGACATGAAAACTGCGGTTCGCAACTACTCTGAATATCGAGCTGGCGATCATGCCTGGATGCTGGGTCGTTTCGTGCTTCCAGCGCAAAAGCTAGAAGAGTTCACGCAGGCATTTATTGAAGAGTGCTGTTATGAACAGGTGTCTCCCTGGCTGCTGAGCATTGTGAGCACGGGTAATGCACAGGAAGACGCACGCCATCTTTCTACTTTTATTCAGGGAGCCGCATTTTTCGACGCGATTGAGCTGAAGTTTGTGGACGCTGCGACTCTTGCGGAGCGTCTTAGTTCGGTTTCATCTGGCATGACTGCTTACGTAGAGCTCCCTTTGCCTCAGACCAGCAAGGCATTGCCTGTTCTAAAGAAATTGAGTATGAGGGCAAAGATTCGAACGGGTGGTACTACTGCCGATGTAATTCCGAGTGCACCAGAAATCGCCGCATTTCTCACCGCGTGCGCGAAGGCGAAGATTTCTTTCAAAGCCACGGCAGGGCTTCATCATCCTCTGCCGTCCATGCAGCAGCTTACTTATGAAAGAGACAGCGCCTCAGCAGTCACGCACGGCTTCATCAATGTATTTGTAGCTGCGATTATTGCGTATCGGGGAGCACCGCAGGAAGAGGTGCTCGAAGTACTCAACGAACAATCGTCTTTAGCTTTTCAGTTCGAAAAAGATTCGCTAACCTGGCGTAACCATCGACTCACTACAAAACAAATCCAAGTGGTTCGCAAAAAGTTTGCCATAGGCTTCGGTTCGTGTTCCTTTAGTGATCCAATTCATGATCTGAAAGCCCTTGGGTGGCTGTGATCATGGAGACGAGTTGGGTCGAATCCGCCAACGATGGCAAAACGGATTTTCCACTCCAGAATCTGCCCTTCGGAATATTCTCCACTCGCAGCCTCGATGCGCGCATTGGCGTGGCTATCGGCAATCTGGTGCTCGATGTACGTGCCTGTGCAGAACAAGGTCTGTTGCGCGCTTTAAACCCAGCAATTCAACAAGCTTGCACCGCTACAACGCTCAATCGATTTATGTCCCAGGGACGCGCCGCTACGACGGCGTTACGCGGGCGATTGATTGAGCTACTTCTTTCAGACGTTGCACCCGATGTTCGTAACAAGGTGGAGCGACTTGTATATCCCATGTCACAAGTCGGCATGCATCTGCCCGCCGCTATCGGCGACTACACCGATTTCTATGCCTCGATCCACCATGCTACAAACGTCGGCAAATTATTTCGGCCGGATAACCCGCTGCTCCCGAACTACAAGTATGTTCCTATTGGTTATCACGGTCGAGCTTCATCGATTGTCATCAGCGGCATAGAGATCAAGCGCCCCAACGGCCAAACCAAGCCAGAAGGCACAACTTATCCACAGTTCGGCCCAAGCGGTTTGCTCGATTACGAGTTGGAAGTCGGTTTCTTTGTAGGACGAGGAAACTTGCGTGGTGAAGTTATCCCTATCCAAAATGCAGAAAACCACATTTTTGGTCTTTGCTTGCTAAACGACTGGTCAGCTCGTGACATACAAGCGTGGGAGTATCAACCGTTAGGTCCATTTCTGGCTAAGAACTTTGCTACAACAATCTCACCTTGGATCGTAACTATGGATGCGCTCGAACCATTCCGTGTTCGTTCCTTCGAGCGTGAAGCCGGAGATCCGGAACTCCTGCCATATCTCAGCGCTGAACTGAACCACCAGCGTGGCGGATTCAATCTGACATTGGAAGTTTGGCTCTCGTCACATCGCATGCGCGAAACCGGGCAATCACCCGTGCGCCTTAGCAAAGGTAATGCCAGCGATTTGTACTGGACGCTGGCGCAACTGCTAACGCATCACGCAAGCAATGGCTGTAATTTGCAGTCTGGTGATCTAATCGCATCCGGAACAGTCTCTGGTTCTGCAAAAGGCTCTACTGGTTGTCTATTGGAAATGACAAGCCGGGGCGCAGAGCCCGTGCAACTTCAGACAGGTGAAGTCCGGAAATTTCTAGAAGACGGAGACGAAGTAATCTTCCGCGGTTATTGTGAGCGAGAAGATCATCCGCGAATCGGTTTCGGCGAGTGCCGCGGCACGATTCTTCCCGCTTTGTAGCGATTATCGCTTCAGGACTTCAACCACCCTCCGCACAGCATCGTTAGCTGTTACGAAGCGAATATATTCACGTCCGTCCACGCCGCCCATCGGGATCTCGGCTTTACGGAACTGCATGCCACTTGGCGTCTCTTCATCGAGAGCAATATGAACCTCTTGCGCGCCCGTTGTCTCTAGAATTGAGAGCACGTTGTCTAACCGAATCCCGCAACCTGGCATGACGATGATGCGGTTTTTCGCCGCTTCCACCATTTGCCGAACCATAGGAGCACCATCAACCACGGAAGGCTCGCCGCC
>Ga0081540_1003782_pt1 | contig 11839 bp, 10 predicted proteins | sample TabmetS2T1R1_FD_71024 | JGI IMG/M metagenome (GOLD analysis project Ga0081540, IMG submission 71024) | Tabebuia heterophylla rhizosphere microbial communities from the University of Puerto Rico - S2T1R1 | ecosystem: Host-associated > Plants > Roots > Rhizosphere ...
TGCCTTGGAGTTCGCCGTTCCGATCAGGAGGTCGCCGATGGCCTTCGGTATTTCCGGCCATCCGGGCCTTAGCTCGGGCGGGCAGCGGTCGACCGAAGCCAGCGCAAGAACCGCCAGATCGTTTCCCTGCAGCTTTCTGATGAATTGGCGCCAGGCAAGCTCGTCCGGAACGTCGGAGAGGACGGCGTCCAGAATGCGTCCCAGCCAACGCAGATGCCGCGGGTAGGTGTCCGCGCGGCGTGCAGTGATGCTGATCGCCTTATCGAGCGTGGCCGCAAGACCTGAAATGGGTTCATCCTGCGAATGCCAGATGCCGAGCCAAAGAGCTCCGTACCATTCGGCCGCCGTGTTTCGCGCCCGTGTCAGGTGCCGGTACCTGATCTGACCCCGGAGGTTGCCAATGATCGCGGCAATCGTCGCGACCAGGATGACCGCGCAAACCACAAGTGGCCCAAGCGTAGCGACCAGCTGGGCCATGCTGGCGTTGTCGTAGATATAGGCGAGTTCGTCGACGGCCGGCGCGAACAGGAACACGGTGACCGCAATTGCCAATGCGATCACCAGGGTTGCCAGGATCAGCGGCCAATTGGTCGGGGTAGGCGCAAAGGTGAGAAACGGAGTGCCGATCGTGGTCCAGCTTCGAAGAAACCGGAGCTGCTTCTTTTGCTCAGCCGACCGGACCAACGCCGCCCATGTGACGGAGCCTCCGTGGCTGTGACTTATGATGTGATAGGGGCGCTCATGCTTTTCCAGCTCATGAAGCCGCGCGAAGAGATCGCTTCCCGCCTTTTGCCGCGCGGTTTCCCAATTCAATCCCGACCATTGAAACGGTTCGTCGAAGACGTAGCCTGAGCCCACCAGCCTGGACATCTCGCGGCAAAAGCTGCTTCCGTTCTCCCACCACTTCCGCGCGGTTTCGGTCTTTCCAGTCGAGCCCGTACCGTGAACCGTCACGAGGAGCTCTGCAGCTTCCGATCGCGAATTCATTGACGCCCCGCCCCGCAATAAGTCGCCTCTGCGCTGCATGCAACTTAGGTATTTTTCGCTCGCCTGTACATCTGCCCATGTGCCGCGGCGGTGACGCGGTTGTTGCGCAGCTTCTTGCCCGCAACGGAGTACACGTGGATGCTGTTGGCGAAGTTTCCTTTGATCACCGCGCGCGCGTCAGCGCCAGCCAGATGCCGCCGCCGATCATGAAGCCGCCGGAGATGCGCGACACCAGCCGTGTCCGCTGCTTGGAGAAGAACAGCCGTGCGCGGCCGGCCGCCAGCGCGTAGATGGCGTCGGTCGTCGCCGCGATCACCATGAAGGTGATGCCGAGCAGCGCCACCTGCGGGAAGTGGTCCTTCTTCATGTCCATGAACTGCGGAATGAATGCGCCGAAGAACACCAGTACCTTCGGATTCGAGAGCAGCACCAGAAGCCCCTGCAGGAAGAAGCCGCCGCGCGGCGGCGGTGGCGGCTCGTCATTGCTGACGCCTTCAACGGGATCGCGGATCAGCTTGATGCCGATCCAGATCAGATAGGCCGCGCCGGCAAAGCGCACCCAGTCGAACCAGTAGCCCATGGTCGCCATCAGCGATGTCAGCCCGACCGCGACGATGCAGATCACGATGGCGAGGCCTGTTTGCGCCCCGGCGCAATTGATCAGCGCGGCGCGGGTGCCATGCCGCAGGCCGTTGGCGATCAAGAGCGTGACGACAGGACCCGGCAAGAGTGCCAGCGCAATGCAGGCGGCAACGAAAGCGAGATAGAGCTGAAGGGACATGGGATGGAACCCGGATGGGAGAGATGTCATGGCCGGGCTTGTCCCAGCCATCCACGTCTTATCGCAATGCGCTGACGATAAAAAGGCGTGGATGCCCGGGACATCCGCGCGAAGACGCGCTTCGCGCTTTTGCCCGGGCATGACGAAGATCTTTCACCGCCCTTCCATGGCAGCCGTCATCCAGCTCTTCATTTCGCTGGTTGCGAGAAGCGCCAGCGCCGCACGCCGCACCTCGGGCGCATCACCCTTGCCGTGCGCCACGGCGACGAGGAGATCGCAGCGGCGAGAGACTGCGATACCTACGGCAGCATGAGGAGTTCCATCCGGCATCCGGAGATCGTAAGCCCTGATACGCCCGGGCATATCGGCGACCGCAGCCACATCGCCCGGCGCGAGCGGCGCGAAATGCTCGCTGATCAGGTCGAGATCGGCGACGCGATCGACCTCGTCGTCATCGGCGACGCCGCGATCGCAATTGCAGAAGCCCAGCTTCGGCCGCACATAGACCTCGATGTTGTCGCCGCATGCGACGGCGTCGCAGCGGAAGGCCTTGCCGGCGGGCCAACCATCACGCGGAAACGGCCAGGCGATTTCCCGCCAATCGGCCTTCTGTTCATGTTGATGCGGCGTGGCGTACTCGTACGCAGCGACGCCCGACAGCGCGCCGAGCGTCACGATCGTCGCCGCGATGAGCAGCCAGCGCTGCATCACGACATTCTCACGGCAGCCCGGCGACGGCGCGCGCCGGGCCGGTCATTTCGAGAATATGCAGGCCGGTATTGGCGCGGTCGACGATGTAGATATAGCCGCGCTCGTCGGTTTCGACATTGTTGGTCTGGATCGCGACCTTGCAGCGGTCCTGGCCGTCGATCTTGACGCAGCGCTTGTCGGTCGCCGCCGTGATCGACGGAATGAAGTAGCCGACCTCCTTGGGATGATAGGGATCGCGAATGTCGAGCGCGCGGACGCCGGCATTGAAGAAGGCGATGAAGGCCATCTTCTTGTAGTAGATCGGCGCCATGCTCTCGCTGGAGGAGTGCGAGCCGAACCGCCCGCCCCGCTCGCAGAACGATCCGCTCGCTTCCGGCACGGTATAGCTCGAGATCATCATCGGCCGGTTCTCGACGGTAACGTCGGCGAACCACACCATCTGCCGCGGCTCGGCGCATTCGTTCAGGATCGCCTCGTCGACGATCATCACGATGTCGCGGTTCTTGCCGTCCTTGTCATGCGCGAATTCCGCAATCGGCATGCCCGGCATCGGGAACGTCGTATGCGCGCCGTTGAACGCCGACATCGGCATCCGCGATATTTCGGGATAGCGCAGATTGTCGGGCGTGGGCTCCTTCGGGCCGTTCAATAATTTGTCGCGATCGACGATCTGCAGGAAGCCGCCCTTGTTGGTGCCGTAGCCGAAATAGACCCGGTTGCCGGAAGGCCCGGACGAAATCGGCCCGTGCAGTTCGGTCGGCACCGCGCCGGTCGAGCCCGGCTCCTGGCCGGGCAGTCCGAAGTCCCTGATCTTCTGCGGATGCGCGGGATCGCCGAGATCGTACACCTGCGTCATCCGGCGGGTGCGCCAGTCCGGCGCGCCCGAGACCAGAAACGCAATGCCGGTGTCGCATTCCCAGAAATTCTTGTGCGTGTCCTTCAATCCCGCAATCCGCGTGATCAGCACGGGATTGGCGGGATCGGCGACGTTCCAGATCTCGTGCGCCTCACCGCCGAAAGTGCGGAGCATGTAGACCGCGTTGCGATCGCCCTTCGGCAGCGCCTTGCCGTCGCAAATCCGCACCATCTGCGCGCCGCCGGCTTCATAGGTTCCTTCCTGGCCGGGAATGTGCCGCAGATATTTCGGTTGCGACGGATCGGTGACGTCGACGATTGAGGTGCCGTTGGGCTCCGCCTTGCCGGTCTGCGGATTGACGGGCGCAGGAATATCGTCCGTGCCGCCGTGATGGCCGATATAAGCGATCCAGCGGTCGCCCTGATGATGGATCGTCGGCTGATAACCGCTGCGCGCCTGCAGATCGCTGGTGCCGACCAGCTTCATGTTCTCCGCTTCGGGCGGCGCGCCGATCACTTGTTGCTGTGCGGCAGCGACACCCGCGCCCGAGAGAAAAAGAATAGAGAACCAGGCTGCGAGTTTGACGCGACCGCTCATGTTCCACCCCGACTGTTCGAACCAATCTGCGTTGGCTGCCGGCCACGCTAACACAGTCCACGGCGGCGCCGAACACACGCTCTTGACATGCAACCATTCGGCTGCCTATTATCCTCGTCATGGATGAAGTCTTCAAGGCGCTTGCCGATGCGTCACGGCGCTCGTTGCTGGACAGGCTTCACGCGAGAAACGGACAAACGCTGAACGAACTCTGCGACGGCCTCGCCATGACGCGGCAGGCCGTGACCAAGCACCTTGGGATTCTCGAAGCGGCCAACCTCGTCACCACGCTCAGGCATGGCCGGGAGAAGCTGCACTACCTCAACCCGGTTCCGATCCATCAGATCGGCGAACGCTGGATCAAGAAATTCGAGCGCGGGAAACTTGCCGCGCTCAGCGAGTTGAAACGGCAATTGGAGAAGCGTGATGAGTAAGCCCGAATTCGTCTACGTCACCTATATCGAGACCACGCCGGAGAAAATGTGGGAGGCGCTGACCGACAGCGAATTCGCCAGACGCTACTGGTTCGGCACCGAGGTGAGGTCGGACTGGAAGGTCGGCTCTCCCTTTGCGCTGGTCAGCGACGGCAAGACCACCGATACCGGCGAGATCCTCGAAGCCGATCGCCCGCGCCGCCTGTCCTACACGTTCAAGCATGAACTGTACGAGACCATGCGCGAGCCCGCGACGAAGGTCGCCTTCACGATCGAGCCCTACGGCAATCTCGTGAAGCTGACGGTGACCCATGAAGGTTTCGTCGAGGGCAGCAAGCTGCTCGGCGCCGTCTCAACGGGATGGCCGGCGATCCTGTCCGGACTGAAGAGCATGCTTGAGACCGGAAAGCCGCTGGCGATCCCGCGGGCGGCGCTCGGCAAGGAAGAGCTCGCCAAGGAAGAACTCGACAGGTGATGAAGATCTATCGAAGGACCAGGCCCGACATGAAGATCGAACAGTTCAAGCCGGCGATCGTCTACACGATCTACATCGCTGCCACGCCCGAGAAAGTGTGGGAGGCGCTGACCACGGCCGAGTTCAGCCGGAAATATTTCTCCGGCTTTGCGATCGAGGCCGATCTGAAAATCGGCGGCGCCTTCATTGCGCGTGCACCCGACGGTTCGGTGCATATCAGCGGCGAGGTGATCGAGTGCGATCCACCGAGGCGGCTGACCATCACTTGGAACGTGAACTGGCCGGCGCTGGTGGAAAAGCTCGGTCCGACGCTCGTGACCTACGAGATCGAGCCGGCGGGCGAAGCTGTCAAGCTGACGATGCTGCAGTCGCACGACCGCGACATCAGCGACGACATCCTGTCCGGCGGACGCGCGGGCTGGCCCGCGATTCTTTCCAGCCTGAAGAGCCTGCTGGAAACCGGCAACGCACTCGCGATCAAGATGCAGCCGCCGGAGCGGATGCTGGCCGCGCTGAAGGAAATGGGGATCGGGACGCCGTAGCCCGCGGCGTCTGCATCGCTCATGACCCTGACGATCGCTCAACCGTGACGTGCAGTGACTGAGGCGCGCATCAACCGGTGCGAGAGCGGTTAACACTCCATTTTCTAATCTGAAAGCTATATCAAGCTGATACGCCACCTTCGGTTGTCATGCGCCACCGGCGTCAGATATGACGCATTCTATCTAAGGTTGGGCGTGTGACTGATGGCACCGAACGCAGCTTCTACGCCCAGTATTGGAACCGTACTGGAAGGAAGAAGGGGCATCGGCCCCGGCTTCGACACGCTGCGCGTTGGCCTCGCCTTCTGCGTGGTCGGCTGGCATTCGTTCCATATTGCACAGGGTGGCCCTCACCCGATCACACAGCAACCTTTTCTCTGGTTTCCCGGATACGCAATTCTTTCGATGTTCTTCGCGCTGAGCGGATTCTTGATCACCGGGAGCGCAATGCGGCTGTCGCTTGGCAATTTCATCCTCAATCGTGGCCTGCGGATCATCCCTGCGCTGTTTGTCGAAGTCGCGCTCTCAGCCGTCGTTCTTGGCGTCATTTTTACAACGCTGCCGCTATCCGAATATTTTCGAAGCGATGGATTTTGGCGTTACTTCGGCAATATTGCCGGCTTTGTTTGCCTCACGCTGCCGGGCGTGTTCGCTGCGAACCCCGATCATTCGGTGAACATCTCGCTTTGGTCCGTCCCGTTCGAGATCGGCTGTTATGTCCTGATTGCCGGGCTCATCGTGTTCCGATGCCTTCACAAACGGAAGATCGTTCTCGCCATGTGCGTGGCATTCGGCGCCATCGCCATCGGCCTGTGTCTGATCGAACCGGGCTTTACGTCCACATCCGCCCTGGATCCGAGGAACATTTTCGTCGGAGCCGGCTCGCGCCTCTTTATCTCATTCTTGCTGGGAGTTGCGGTCTATCTGTACCGGTTCGACATCGCTTACAGCCATCGATCGGCCGTCGTATGCCTTCTGTTTTGCCTGACCGTTGCAGCGATCGGCCCGTTCCACGACGCGCTGCTCAACGTCTTTGTAACACCGCCATTGGTGTATCTGACGGCCTATCTCGGCGTTTCCGACCTGCCGGAATTGCCGCTCTTCAACAGAGGCGACTATTCGTATGGCATCTATCTGTATGGATATCCCCTGCAGCAGACTATCGTCGCGCTCTGGCCGTATCATGGAAATGTCTTGCTGTTGTTCGTCATATCCGTGCCTGCGATAACGCTATTCGCCATGTTCTCGTGGCATGCGATCGAACGTCCGATCCTTCGGCTGCGCGGACGTTTTTCCTTCATGGCCGATATGCGCATGAACTCTCCGCGCAGGCTGGAGCGGCAGGAAGGCTACCCCCGCGCCCTCGCCCGCGTCTCTGATTGAGACCGTCGATCGGTGGACTCGGGCCCACCTAAAGAGTATTCCAGCACCAACATCTCGAAATGGCTGCCTCGGTTCGTCGCCGGGGGCAACTCGCCCCTATCGACGGATCGTGCGGGTTCCAAACATTGATGATCGCACCGAAATTCGCTGATTCAAGCGGAACGACCGACCGATGAGCCTGCGCACCCGGCTTCTGATTCTCGTTATCGCCGCGATGCTCGTGCCGGCCATCCTCGTGGGACTGCGCTTCGTCCAGAATCGCACGAGCGAGATCAGCGCCGCGCTGGTCAACCTTTCGGCGACCGCCAACGATATTTCGAGCGACCTGAACGACAAGATCCAGGGCACGGCCCAGCTCCACTACGGCCTGGCCCGCGCCCGCGACCTCGACACACGCGACAAGGAGGCTTGCTCCGCCTTCCTGTCGGAGGTGCGCGAGGAATACCGGCAGTTCACCGGCATCCTGACCATCAATCCGGACGGCAGCCTGTTCTGCGATTCGCTGCGGACCAACCGAACCCTCGATCTCAGGGATCGCGAGTATTTCAAGCTGGCCATGATTGCGATCGGCGTCGTCACGCTCGAGCCCGTGTTCGGCCGGCTGACCGGGATATCCGTATTGCAGATCGCATACCCGGTGCGCTCGGAATCCGGCGAGCTCAAATTCGTCCTGCTCGCCTCGTTCAATCTCAAGAAGTTCGCCGAGGATCACGAGAAGCGCTCGCTGAACGAAAACCAGATCCTGCTGGTGGACCGCAAGGGCATGGTGCTGGTTGCGCCCCAGGGAAAAGGCTGGGCTGAGCCCGGCGCATCGATTGCGAATTCGGAGCTGTTTCGGTTTGCGGCGACGTCGAGCGGCGAGCCGCTCCGCGAGGTGACCGGCCGGGATGGCCGGACCCAGGTCTGGGCCGTCGCCCGCTCCGACTCGGTCCGCGATGCCGGACTGTACATCATGGTCGGACGATCCAAGGACGGCCTGCTCGCCGCCGCCAACCGCCGCCTGTACGAGGATCTGGCGATGCTCGCAGTCGCCTCCCTGCTGCTGTTCGCGGGCGTGTGGGTGCTGGCGACCATGAGCGTCGGGCGTCAGGTCGGACGCCTCGCGGCGATGGCGACGCGGCTCGGACTTGGCGATCTGAGCGCGCGGATCGCTCCGCCCTATCCGGGCGGCGAACTAGGCGGGCTGATGACGCTGCTCAACGGCACCGCCGAGTCGCTCGAACGCCAGCGCGCCGCCATCGATGAGCTCAATCAGAAACTCACCCAGTCGCAGAAGATGGAAGCGATGGGCCAGCTCACCGGCGGCGTGGCGCACGACTTCAACAATCTGTTGACCGTCATCCTCGGCAATGCGGAGCATCTCGCCGAGAAGCTCGCGGCGCACAAGGAACTGCACGGGATCGCCGAGAGCATCGCAACCGCCGCCGAGCGCGGGTCGGACCTGACACGGAGCCTGCTGGCTTTCGCGCGCAAGCAGCCGCTGATGCCGAAGGACATCGACATCGCCGAGAAAATCGTCGGCATGGAGCAATTGCTGCGCCGGACGCTGGGCGAGCATATCGAGTGCGAATTCCACCTCGATCGAAACCTGTGGCAGGCCAGCGTCGACCCCGGCCAATTGGCCTCGGCGCTGCTCAACCTGGTGCTCAACGCGCGCGACGCCATGCCGCTCGGCGGCAAGCTGACGGTCGATGTACGGAACACGTCACTCGGCGAAGCCGATGTCGACGTCAACGGCGAGGCGCACCCCGGCGAGTATGTCATGGTCGCCGTGAGCGACACCGGCACCGGCATGACGGCGGAAGTCGCCAGCCGCGCCCTCGAGCCGTTCTTCACCACCAAGGAGGTGGGAAAAGGCACGGGTCTTGGCCTCAGCATGGTGTACGGCTTTGCCCAGCAATCCGGCGGAGCGATGCAGATACGTTCCGAGCTCGGACAGGGCACGGTCGTCAGGCTGTTCTTCCCCCGTGTCGGTGCGCCGAGGGTGAGCGCAGCGCCGTCCGCCGCTCAGCGCGCCACGACGACCGGCAACGAAACCGTTCTCGTTGTCGAGGACGACGATATGGTGCGCAACTATGTCGAGGGCGAGTTGAAGGCGCTCGGCTATCGCGTGATCGTGACACGCGACGGGCGCGCGGCGCTCGCGACATTGCGCGGCCCCGAGAAAATCGACCTGCTGTTTTCGGATGTGGTGATGCCCGGCGGCATGTTCGGGACCGAGCTTGCGAAGGAAGCCACCCTCCTGCGGCCCGGCCTGAAGATACTCCTGACCTCCGGCTATACCGAGCGGCCCGTCGAAGCAGTCGACGGGCTCGGACGAAAGGTGCAGGTCCTGCACAAGCCCTACCGCCGGCACGATCTGGCGGCGACGCTGCGCTCGGTTCTGAAGGCGGGCTGACCGATAGTTCAGCCGGGGCGTATACTTCCAAACGCCTTGCGTCTGCTCTGAGACACAAACCTTCAGCGCCGGCTATCTGCTTTTCTGGATCCGCGTGATCATAAAGCCGCTGTCGCCGCTCTCTGCCTCGAACTTGATGGTATCGCCGACCTTGACCTGCTTGAGCATTGCGCGATCCCTGACCTCATAGAGCAGGGTAGCGTCTTCCTTGAAGCCGATGCTCGGAGCAGGCCCCTGTTTCATCGTGATGCTCCCGCTACCCTCATCGATCTTCTTGACCTCGCCGGTAATCGTTGCGTCCTGCGCAAAAGCACCAATTCCCAACGTGGCCAGCAACAGCGCCCCACCAGCCACCCGCTTGAAAACCTTCAAAATGGACTCCTCTTCGTATCATCAGTCTCGTTCGAGGAATCCAATAGGCTGATCGCGTATCTCGATTACGATTTCAGCTTGGCTGCACTCATACGGACCGCATCGCCATCAGTGGCGGCCACGGCGAAACTATGGCGGTGCAGCAAAATCGGATGCGTGGTTAATCGTTGGCCGTTCATTGCGTACGCATGCTGAAGCAATTGCGCATCACTCATAAGCGCGCCGGATCGCTCGATCAATTTCATCAATCAGAAAACACCTGATTGCCGGTACTCAAACACTGGCGTTCGACCTCAAGAGGCTCGGACGCGGAACGTCAACCGGATCGCGTCATAGTTCAGCAAGCGTAGTGTTCAACGAACTCGAAAATAGCGGACGGTGTTTTGAGTACACGCGCTAGCCCGGCAGCGGCGCGATGATCCGCCGGTACAGGTGCCAGGTGGTGTGGCCGAGCACCGGCAGCGTTACCACGAGGCCGAGAAAGTAAGGCACCGCCGAGACGGCGAGCAGCACCACGATGAGGGCGGCCCAGCCGATCATCGGCAGCGGGCTCGTCACGACAGCGCGAACGCTCGTGATCATCGCGGTGACGAAATCGACATCGCGGTCGAGCAGCAGCGGGAACGAGACCACGGTGAGCGAAAACAGGATCAGCGACAGCGCGGCGCCAACCGCGTTGCCGATGGCGAGAAACAGCAGGCCTTCATTGGTGGTGAGCACCACCGTGATGAACGCCTGCAGGCTGGAGAATGAGGCATTGAGGCCGAGCAGCAGCGCGATCAGGAGCCGCACCTGGTACATCCAGATCACGAACACGAACAGCGTGACGAACGCCATCCAGCCGATCTCGCTGCGCGTCCTCACTGTGGCCCAGATCGCGGCAAACGAGACCGGCAGGTGGGCCTCGCGGCGGCGGCTCACCTCGTAAAGCCCGGTGGCGACGAACGGGCCAATCATCGCGAAACCGGCGGCCAGCGGATAGGCCAGATAGACCATGCCGAACGCCGTCAGGCAGAGCAGGATGACGATCCCGCCGGCGGCATAGAAGGCGCCGAAGGCGAGCCCGTATAACGGCATCGCCTGGAAATCCCGCAAACCCTCGCTCAGCGCCTCCGCGATGTCGGCCGCAGTGACGCGCCGCACCACCGGATCGACCTTGCCGGAAATCGACATCGATCCCTCCTCTGCATGGTTTGGTGCATTGAGGCAGGGTGCGCGGGAAGAGTATTGATCTTGGTCAAGTTCCAGTTCGTGAGTAGCACTCTCACCGTCGTCCCTGCGAACGCAGGGACCGATAACCACCGGCGGCAATTGTTTTGCACGCCTGCGCGTTATCTATTTTTTTCTACAGGAAACGCCGCGGCGTATGGGTCCCTGCTTGCCGCCTTCGCTGAAGCTTCGGCGAGCCCAACGCCAAACCCCGGCGAAGCCTTGGCGAAGACGGGTCGCAGGGACGACGGACGGCCTACCCCAGCGCCCGCAGCTCGCGCCGCAGCACTTTTCCCGTCGCGGTCATCGGAAGCGTGTCCGCGAACTGTACGAAACGCGGATATTCGTGGGCGGCGAGTTGCACCTTGACGAACTCCTGGATCTCGCGCGCCAGCGCGTCGCTCGCGGCAAAGCCCGGACGCAGCACGATCCACGCCTTAATGGATTCGGTGCGGATCGGATCGGGTATGCCGACCACCGCCGACATCGCCACCGCCGGATGCTTCATCAGCGTGTGCTCGATTTCGGCAGGACCGACGCGATAGCCGGCCGTGGTGATGACGTCGTCCTCGCGGCTGACATACCAGAAATAGCCGTCCTCATCCTGCACGCCGAGATCGCCGGTCAGCAGGAATTCGCCGGCATATTTTTTCGCGGTCGCCTCCGGATTTTTCCAGTATTCGATCATGGTGCAGGGACAGGGCTGGCGCACGCCGATGATGCCGCGCTGCCCGCGCGGCAGTTCCTCGCCCTTGTCGTTGACGATGCGGACGTCGAAGCCGGGCGTTGCACGGCCCATCGAGCCGGGGCGGATCGGAAACAGGTTCGAGTTGCTGCCGATCACGAGATTGCATTCGGTCTGACCGAACACTTCATGCGCATCGATGCCGAAGGTCTCGCGCACCCAGCCGTGCAATTCGCCGCCGAGCGATTCACCGCCGGTGAAGATGCTGCGGAGGTTCAAACCGGGATTCTTCACGTCGGCCTGCCGCATCAGCTTCAGCGCCGTCGGCGGCAGGAACACGTTGTGGATGGAGAGATCAGCCATCATCGCCATCGCCGCCTGCGGCTCGAACTTCCGTGCGCGATGCCCG
>Ga0081540_1003783_pt1 | contig 11839 bp, 8 predicted proteins | sample TabmetS2T1R1_FD_71024 | JGI IMG/M metagenome (GOLD analysis project Ga0081540, IMG submission 71024) | Tabebuia heterophylla rhizosphere microbial communities from the University of Puerto Rico - S2T1R1 | ecosystem: Host-associated > Plants > Roots > Rhizosphere ...
TGGCAGGTCGGCCTCGTTGGTTATGCCTATCAACAGCTCGGCTGCGACACCGGCTCCGGCGATCGCGTCGGCTGCTTCCGGTCGCGGGTGCTCGGCGTCGGACCGCAGGTCGGCTACATTTTCCCGGTCGGAGACATGCAGGGATATCTGAACCTGAAGGCTTACGGCGAATTCGCCAATGAAAATCGGCCAGCGGGCTGGAACGTCTGGCTAACGTTCAATCTTTCGCCCGCGGCGGCAACGCCCCCGACGCCGGCGCGGCTCAGGATAACGAAGTAACGGAGACAGGACGTCAGTCGTGCCCGTGCTCCGGCAGCGTGAGCCCGAACACTTTTGACAAATCGGCGACCTGCGCGGGCGTGAGGTAGCGCGGGTTCAACCCGCGCAGCAGCAGATACAGTTTCGCCGTCTCTTCCAGCTCCTCCATCGCAAACACTGCCGCTTCCAGCGTGTCGCCCGATACCACCGGGCCATGGTTGGCGAGCAGCACGGACGAATATTTCCCGGCGAGCCCCTTGATGGCGTCGGCCACATCAGGATCGCCGGGGCGGTAATAGGGCACGAGCGCGGTCTGCCCGCACTTCATCAGGTAATAGGGCGTCATCGGCGGCAGCGCGGCGCGGGGGTCGATCTCGGGAAGCATCGACAGCGCCACCGAGTGGGTCGAATGCAGATGCACCACCGCGCGCGCGGCGCTGCGGGTCTGGTAGAGCGCGGTGTGCAGCGGCACTTCCTTGGTCGGCGCGTCGCCGGACACCAGCCGTCCGTCGGGACCAAGGCGCGACATCCGCGCCGGATCGAGCGAGCCGAGCGAGGCATTGGTCGGCGTCACCAGCCAGCCGCCGTCGTCGAGCTTTACGCTGATATTGCCCGAGGAGCCCGGCGTCAGCCCGCGCTCGAACAGCGAACGGCCGAGGCGGCAGATTTCCTCGCGTAACTTGGTTTCGCTCATATCTGCATTCCAGCGGCATCCCTTTTTTATCTTGTCCCACGCTTTGGCAGCGCGGCCAAGCCGTGATACCCAGAGGCAAAGCTGCAAGAAACCTTGAGGAACCGCCGCATGCCACAATCCACCAAACCGCGCGTCGCCGTCATCGGGCTGGGCTCGATGGGGTACGGCATGGCGACCTCGCTGCGCCGCGCCGGGCTCGAAGTGACCGGCTGCGACGTTTCGGCTGATACCGTGGCGCGGTTCGTCGCCGACGGAGGCAAGGGCGCGGGCACGCCGGCGGAAGCGGCGAAAACGGCTGACATTGTCGTCAGCGTGGTCGTCAACGCCGCCCAGACCGAGGCCATCCTGTTCGGCCCCAAGGGTGTCGCCGAAACCCTGGGTGAGGGTGCGGTGTTCATCTCCTCCGCCACCATGGACCCGGACATCGCGCGGCGGCTCGCCAAACAGTTGGAGGCAACCGGCCGGCACTACCTCGACGCGCCGATTTCCGGCGGCGCGCAGCGCGCGGCGCAGGGCGAGCTCACGATCCTGGCGTCAGGCAGTCCGGCGGCGTTTGCCAAAGCGCGTCCGGCGCTGGATGCGATGGCCGCAAAACTTTACGAGCTTGGCGATGACGCCGGCCAGGGCGCCGCGTTCAAGATGATCAACCAGTTGCTCGCCGGCGTCCACATCGCCGCCGCCTCGGAAGCCATCGCGTTTGCCGCGAAGCAGGGCCTCGACATCCGCAAGGTCTATGAGGTGATCACGGCGTCTGCCGGCAATTCCTGGATGTTCGAGAACCGCATGCCGCACGTGCTCGACGGTGACTACGCGCCGCACAGTGCGGTGGAGATTTTCGTGAAAGACCTCGGCATCATCCAGGACATGGCGCGCTCGCAGAAATTCCCGGTGCCGGTTGCGGCTGCCGCGCTGCAGATGTTCTTGATGACGGCAGCATCAGGCATGGGCCGCGACGACGACGCCTCGGTGGCGCGGATGTATGCGCGCGTTACCGGGACGCATCTGCCTGGCGAGCCGAAGTAGAGCCAAGATCAAGAAGGGGATGCTCGATGCCGCGTTTTGCCGCCAATCTCTCCATGATGTTCACCGATGTGCCGTTCCTCGACCGCTTCGACGCTGCGGCGAAAGCCGGCTTCACCGCGGTCGAATTCCTGTTTCCCTACGATCATCCGGCGGAGGCCGTCGGCGAACGGCTGAAAAAGAATGGCCTGACGCAGGCGCTGTTCAATTTGCCGCCGGGCAATTGGGACGCCGGCGAAAAGGGATTTGCCGCGCTGCCCGAACGCTTTGACGATCTGAAGCGCAGCCTTGAGACGGCGTTGCCCTATGCGCAGGCAACCGGCGTCAAGCGGTTGCATCTGATGGCCGGCATCGCCAATCGCAGCGATGCAAAGGCGGTAGAGCAGTTCTACAAGTCCGTGACATGGGCGGCCGAATTCTTTGCCCCTCACGGCCTCGACGTCGTGATCGAGCCGATCAATTCGCGCAACGTGCCGGGCTACTTCCTCAACGATTTCGGTTTTGCCCGCGACCTGATTACCGAACTGAAGATCTCGAACCTGAAGCTGCAGTTCGACATCTATCACTGCCAGATCATCCATGGCGACGTCACCATGCGGCTGCGCGAGATGATGCCGATCACCGGCCACGTCCAGATCGCCAGCATTCCCTCGCGCAACGAGCCCGATGGCGAGGAGCTGAACTATCCGTTCCTGTTCACTGAGCTTGATCGGCTCGGCTATGGCGGCTTCGTCGGCTGCGAATACAACCCGCGCGGCAAGACCACCGACGGCCTTGCCTGGTTCAAGCCCTATGCCGGAGCAAAGTCGTGAAACTTTCTCTGGGCTGCATCGCCGACGACTACACCGGCGCCTCCGACCTCGCCAATACGCTGACCCGTCAGGGCCTGCGTACGGTGCAGACCATCGGCGTTCCGCCGGACGATCTGGCGCTGCCCGAAGTCGATGCGGTCGTGATCTCGCTCAAGAGCCGCTCGATCGAGGCTGATGTTGCGGTGGATCGTTCGCGCGCCGCGGAAAAATGGCTGCGCGGCCGCGGCGCGTCCCACGTGCTGTTCAAGATCTGCTCGACCTTCGATTCCACCGATGCCGGCAATATCGGTCCCGTCATGGATGCGCTGCGCGCCGACTCAGGAGATGCGATCGTGCTGGTGACGCCGGCCTTTCCGGAAACCGGCCGCACCGTCTATCAGGGCAATCTGTTCGTAGGCTCCGTGCCGCTGAACGAAAGCCCGCTGAAGGATCACCCGCTCAACCCGATGCACGACTCCAACCTGGTGCGGGTGCTGGCGCGCCAGAGCCAGACCAGGGTCGGGCTGGTCGATCTCGCGACGCTCGCACGCGGTGCGGATGCGGTTCGCGGGCGCCTCGCCGATCTTGCGGCGAAGGGCATCGGCGCCGCGATCATCGACGCCGTGTTCGACCGCGATCTCGAAACCATCGGCGGCGTCGCGCTCGATCACCGCCTGTCGGTCGGGGCGTCCGGTATCGGGCTCGGCATCGCGCGGGCGCTGGTCGCCGCCGGCAAGGTCAAGGCGGCTACCGCCGGCGCAGCATCCGGGGCGACGGTCGGTGGACCTGCGGCGTGCCTGGCGGGGAGCTGTTCGCAGGCGACGCTGGCGCAGATCGCCAACGCCGAAAAGACCATGGCCGTGCTGCACCTCGATCCCGAGCAGATCATTGCCGGAGGCGGCGAGGCACGCCGCGCGCTGGCCTGGGCGAGCGACCGAATCAGTGGCGGCCCGATCCTGATCGCCAGCAGCTCGACGCCGGACCAGGTCGCAGCTCTGCAATCTCGTCATGGCCGCGATGCAGCCGGGCATGCCATTGAGCAGGCGATGGCCGACATCGCGGAAGGCCTGGTGCAGTCAGGCGTGCGGCGGCTGGTGGTCGCCGGTGGTGAAACTTCAGGCGCCGTCGTCGACCGTCTGCGCATTCCCGGATTCCTCGTAGGCGAAGAAATCGCTGCAGGAGTGCCGGTTTTGCGCGCTGTCGGCGCCGACAAGGGCGAAATGCTGCTTGCCCTGAAATCGGGCAATTTCGGCGGGCCCGGGTTCTTTTCCGATGCTCTCAAGCTGATGCGCTGATCGCTTCATCCGCATGTCATGTCCAGGTTGGCTGGCCGTGTCGGTATTATTACCACCGCGCGTTAACTCTACCTGAGGACGTATCGGCTTTGATGCCGGCGAGGCATCCTCCGTCTTCCAGCCTTCCGCCTTGCCGCCATCCGGCGCGTTCCCGCGCGCCCAAAACCAAGAGATTTGCCGATGCTCGCCAAGTATTCCATCCGCACCAAGATCATTGCCGTGGTCGCCTTCCTGCTCGTCGCGATGACGGGCATGGGCCTGCTCGCGGTCCGCAACATGCGCGCCATCAACGCCAACACGGTGGAGATCGCGACGAGCTGGATGCCGAGCGTCCGCGTGCTGGGTGACCTGCGCGCCGGCGTCATCACCTATCGCAACGTGATCCGCGAGCACATGCTGTCGGAGACGCTGGACGAAAAGCTGGCGATGGAAAAGACGCTCGCCACCGTGGTCGAGGCCAACACCAAGGCCCGCGTCGCCTATGAGCCGATGATCACCTCGCCGGAAGAGCGCGCGCTGTACAATGAATGGGTCAAGCTGTGGGAAAGCTACAAGAAGAGCAGCGAAGAGGTGATGGCGCTGTCCCGCAAGGCGGTCGGCCAGGTTCCCCGCGAGGCCCATGATCTGAATACCAAGGTGGCCAACAAGATCGCGCTCGAGGCCGATGCCGTCCTGAAGAAGGATATCGACCTCAACACCGCGGGCGGCGACAAGGCGGCGCAGGACGCCGCCGACAATTATGCATCCGCCTTCTTGATGCTGACGGTCATTCTGGGCATCGCCGTCATCGCCGGTATCGCCGTCAGCTACTATCTGGTTCGCGACGTTTCAGGCGGCATCGCTTCCATCGTCGCCCCCATGCAGGCGCTCGGCAACGGCGATCTGAGCGCCGAGGTGCCGCACCAGGGCGAAAAGACCGAGATCGGCGCGATGGCGGACACCCTGCAGGTGTTCAAGCAGGCGCTGATTGCGAAGAAGGCGGCAGACGCGGCCGCGGCGGCCGACGCCGAGGCCAAGATCGAGCGCGGCCGGCGGGTCGACGGCATCACCCGTAACTTCGAAAGCGTGATCGGCGAAATCGTGCAGACGGTGTCGTCGGCCTCGACGCAGCTCGAGGCTTCGGCCGGAACGCTGTCGGCGACGGCGGAACGCTCGCAGACCCTGACCACGGCAGTGGCGGCGGCGTCCGAGGAAGCTTCCACCAACGTGCAGTCGGTGGCGTCCGCGACGGAAGAGCTTTCCACCTCGGTTGGCGAGATTGGCCGCCGGGTGCAGGAATCGGCGCGGATGGCGACGGATGCGGTCGGTCAGGCCCGCACCACCAACGATCGCGTCAGCCAACTGTCCAAGGCGGCGAGCCGGATCGGCGACGTGGTGGAACTGATCAACACCATCGCGGGCCAGACCAATCTCCTGGCGCTCAACGCCACCATCGAGGCGGCGCGCGCCGGTGAGGCCGGCCGCGGCTTTGCCGTCGTGGCCTCGGAGGTGAAGGCGCTGGCGGAGCAGACCGCAAAGGCCACCGGCGAGATCAGCCAGCAGATATCGGGCATCCAGGGCGCGACCCAGGAATCGGTGAATGCGATCAAGGAGATCAGCGGCACAATTGAAAAGCTGGCGGAGATCTCTTCGAGCATCGCGGCGGCCGTGGAGCAGCAGGGCGCGGCGACGCAGGAAATCTCCCGCAACGTGCAGCAGGCGGCCCAGGGCACCCAGCAGGTCTCCTCCAACATTACCGACGTGCAGCGCGGGGCCGGCGAGACCGGCGCCGCCTCGTCACAGGTGCTGTCGGCGGCGCAGTCGCTGTCGGGCGACAGCAATCGTCTCAGGCATGAGGTCGGCAAGTTTCTGGAGTCGGTCCGGGTAGCCTGACAACCGGCTGACGGCAGACGACAAGGCCCGGCTTGCCGAAAGGCAGCCGGGTCTTTTCGCGTCTGGCGCGAAGTCGTTGGCGCTACAACCCGGCTCGATCTTCCGTAGTTTCACGCAAGCGGAAATTAACCGGTCGCCGCTACGCTTACCCCGCATCATCGGGATTTGCATGCGCAGGTTGCCGGTTCCGTCGCGCCGAAAAATCCGCTTCGGGAAAACGCAGAAAAATTTGGGGTCGTCGTCATGATCAAGCTCAACCGTATCGGAAACAAACTGGGCTTGGCCGGCGCGGTCGGCGTCTTGCTGGCGATCGGCATGGTGGCGAACCAGATGGTCACCGAAACGAGAATCGAGGAAGCCAGCGGTCGTGCTGCCCGGTCGCAGCAGGTGGCCGACAATTCGCTTTCCGCGCATATCGACCTGCGCAAGATTCAGCTTGCGGCCCGCGATGTCAGGCTGGCGCGAGCGACCGCCGAGGTCGAAAAGGCCGTTGCCGATTTGCAGCGCCACAAGGCGAGCGAAACCAGGGAGCTGGAGGCGGCGCTCGCCACCGCCCAGCGGCCGGAAGTCAAGGAGCGGCTGCAGAAGATCAAGACCTTGATGGAGGGCTTTACCGACGCCGTGGAAGATCTCGCGAAGGCGCAGATCACGCTGCTGGCGCAGATCGACAAGCGCTCGATCGTCTCGGAGGAATGGAACAAGACTGTCAATGCCCAGCTCGGTTCGGCGATGATGGCGAAGGTGGACAACCGTCTCGAGATCGAACGTTTGCTGTTTCAGGCCGATGCCAAGGTGAACGCGCTGCGGGCCGCTGCCTGGAAGCTCGGCGCCACCGGCGACGCCAACCTGGTCACCGCGATGGCCAAGACCGAGGCTTCGCTGAAGGATGTTTTCAACAAGCTGCGCGGTGAGGCCGACGACCGCGAATTGCTGGTCGTGGTCAGCAACCTGTCCGCGATCGTCAAGCGCTTCCTGGCCGCCAACGAGGAAGCCGTCAGGACCGAGCAGGTCAAGAACGACATCATCGTCAACCGCACCATCCAGTCCGCCGCAGACGCCGCCAAGCTGATGGAGGAGACGGTCGAGAGCGCGCAAAGGGATGCGAAGATCGCCAAGGACGCGGTCGTGGCCGATACCGCCCAGGCCAACCGGATCAACCTGATCATGGCGATCGTCGTCGTCATGTCGCTGATCGCTTCGGTCGTGTTCTCCTTCCTCGGCGTCGCACGTCCGATGACGCGCCTGAATGGCGCGTTGGGCAAGATGGCCGGCGGCGATCTCGACGTCGAGATTCCCGGCGCCGGCCGCGGCGACGAAATCGGCGACCTCGCCAAGACGGTGACCGTCATCCGCGAGAACGCCGAGCAGAAGGCGCGTGAGGAAGCCGAGGCCAAGGTCCAGCAGGACCAGGTCGCGGCGCAACGGCGCAAGCAGGAAATGATCAAGCTCGCTGACGATTTCGAAGGCGCGGTCGGCAATATCGTCGAGACCGTGTCGTCGGCGTCGAGCCAGCTCGAAGCCGCCGCCGGCACGCTGACGGCGACCGCCGAACGTTCCCAGGAACTGACCACGATGGTGGCGGCAGCTTCCGAGGAAGCCTCCACCAATGTGCAGTCGGTGGCGTCCTCCACCGAGGAGATGGCTTCGTCCATCACCGAGATCGGGCGCCAGGTTCAGGAATCGGCGCGGATGGCCAATGAGGCCGTCGACCAGGCCCGCACCACCAATGACCGGGTCAGCGAATTGTCGAAGGCGGCCGCCCGCATCGGCGCGGTGGTCGAACTCATCAACACCATCGCCGAGCAGACCAACCTCTTGGCGCTCAACGCCACCATCGAGGCGGCACGTGCCGGCGACGCCGGCCGCGGCTTCGCCGTCGTGGCATCTGAGGTAAAGGCGCTGGCGGAACAAACCTCGAAGGCGACCGGCGAGATCGGGCAGCAGATCACGGGCATCCAGGCCGCGACCGAGGAATCGGTCGGCGCGATCAAGGCGATCAGCACCACCATCGAGAGACTCTCGGAGATCTCCTCGACCATTGCGGCCGCCGTCGAAGAGCAGGGCGCCGCAACCCAGGAAATCTCCCGCAACGTGCAGCAGGCGGCGCGCGGCACCCAGCAGGTCTCCTCCAACATCACCGACGTGCAGCGCGGCGCCGGCGAAACCGGCACCGCTTCCTCGCAGGTGCTCTCGTCGGCCCAGTCGCTGTCGTCGGAGTCCGGCCGCCTCAAGCTCCAGGTCGGCAAGTTCCTGAATTCGGTGCGGGCGGCATAAGCAGCCGACAGATCGCAGGCCAAAAGGCCCGCCCCTGATTCTGGGGCGGGCCTTTTGCCGTTTAGACCGACCTACCGTTAATTCATGCGCTCAACCAATTCTTGCCCAGCTGCATAGAGCTTGCAATCTCTCCAAGCGCCATTGCATCGCGTCATCGCCTCTTCCTTTGCGTCATCCAGCGAACGGGCGTTGATTTCCGATCCGCAGTGACCTTCCGGATTCACAGCAAATGCCTTGGCGTCGGTACGCGCCGCGACATAGTCGCGGAAGAAGCCTAGGCAAGCGTCGTTCACTTGTGGCGGTGGCAACGGGGATGGCGGCGGCAATTCCACCGCCAGTGACGTGGGTAGGTGCAACGTGCCGAGAAAAGCCTCAACCGACGGCCACCACAAATCGGTCGATCCAGCGAGCAGCAATGAATGACCATCCGTACCAAAGGGTGGCAGTATTTGGAGTTGTGCTAGCCCGCCCGCTGCGGTGTAAGCCTCGAACATACGGCGGCCGAGTGCGAGGCCGAGGTAATGATCGTTCTCAGCCAACAGCCACAGCGCCGGGATGCGGCTAGAGCGGCCGAAGGCCGCGAATGCGTCAGTCAGCCGATCGGGGCTGCATACCTGATCGGGTTTGAAGGAGCCGCGACCACCTGCGAAATCGAGAATACCGAGGACACCCGGCGGATTGGTCGCGCCGGCAGCGGAAACGGCAAGGCCGCCGGTGGAATATCCGAGCAGCACGACCCGATCCGGATCAACCCAAGGTTCGCTGCGCAAGGTAGCGACCGCACCGCTAACATCTTCGGCAGAGATCAGTCCGACTCGCAGATAGTCAGTGTTTTCGCAGGGGTCGGCGATGAATTCGGCATAGGGGCCGTCGGAGCGGCCGAAGCCTCGGCGCATAATCGAAACCGCGGCATATCCGTGCTGCGCAAAGGCCAGAGCCGGACCTGCTAGTCCCGTTGGTGAGCTACGCCGGTACGCCTCAAGAGCCTTTCCTGGCTCGGACCGAGGCGACCCATGCACCAGGATGATGAGCGGAAATTTTCCGGGGCGTCCGGACGTATCACAAGACCTTCAAGCGTTACCCGACGGCCGTCCGGTAGAGCAATGGGAACCGACAACGGCGCGTGGATCAGACCGGGTAAAGCTGTCGGGTTTGCGGCAGCAGTGCTCGCAGCTAAAATGAACAGACCGAGAGCGCAGACATAGCGCAACATTTTCTGTTTCCTGATCGGGATCAGCGAGGCAAGCCCCGCTGAATGTACCCAGCTGGTCACCATCCGGCCAAGGCCAATGTTCAGTATTGGGTCGATCATGTCGATTTTGAGTGAACCGCCATCACTCGCATCCATAGCGACCGCCTTTGTCACGGGCAGCAAATGGCGCGACGGGCCAAAGACGGACGTGACGCCGCCTGGAATTACCAGTAGTGTCATGGTGTTAGGATTGCGCGACGTATGATTGATAGCTCCACTGAGCCGTTATCCCGCAGCCAGGGCGGAGCCGGATGCAGCTCTTGACGCCACGGCTCGCCCTTCGATCATGGATGGATTCAGACAGGCTGTCCTTTGCAGAGATGTCTGAAGATGCTGGCGTCATGGAATATCTCCGCCCGCTCGCAACGCGGGACGCATCCGACGCTTGGATCGACTTCCAGATCAATCATCAATCTTCTCACGGCTTCTGCTTGTGGGCGGTTGAATCGAGATCATCCGGCATATTCATGGGTGCTGTCGGCCTGTTGCGCATCGGCTTTGTCGCCCGCTTCACGCCTGCTGTCGAAGTCGGTTGGCGATTGGCAAGGCAGTTCTGGGGACAAGGATTTGCGGTTGAGGCAGCGCGAGCGTCGCTTCAATTTGGCTTCGAACAGATTCGTCTCACGGAAGTCGTGGCGCATGCGAGCATCCGAAACGTTCGATCCAGACGCGTGATGGCGAAGCTCGGGATGTCTCACGATAGCGTCGAGGATTTTGATCACCCCCGTATCTCGGAGAGTGACCCATTGCGGCGGCAAGTTCTTTATCGACTGACGCGAGCCGCGTGGGTTTCTCAATGCTTATGATGTTACCATGCGACGGATCATCGAAAGGCCTGACCCCTGGTGTGGCTCGTAGTGAGTCCACACCCTGGTTAAAAACTCCGTATATCTACTGAGTACAAAATTAACGGGAAGAAAGCGGCCGACATATACGATTCCGCGCAATGGGGCGGACGACACCCGTCGTCGCGTGGAGATCAAGCATGTTTGGAACGATAAGCCGGGCCAGGATGACGGTTGGCCGGAAGATCTACGCGCTCATCTGCCTCAGTTTTCTCGGGCTCCTGGGCGTCGCCTTTTTCGAATCGCGCGAGCTGGCATCGAGCCTCAATCAGCAGAAGCAGATCGAACTGCGGCACCTCGGCGAAATCGCACTCGGCATCGTCAAGGAAGAGCATGCCGCGGCGCAGAAGGGCGGCGTTTCGGACGCCGATGCCCAGAAGCGCGCGATGGCGCGGATATCAGCGCTCCGCTACGGCAATAACGATTATTACTGGATCAACGACATGCATCCCAAAATGGTGATGCATCCGATCAAGCCGGAAATGAACGGCAATGATCTCTCGGCCTACAAGGATCCGAACGGCAAGCTGCTGTTCGTCGACTTCGTCAACGCCGTCAAAAAGGACGGCTCGGGCTTCGTTCCCTACGAATGGCCCAAGCCGGGCTTCGACAAGCCGCAGCCGAAACTGTCCTATGTGGTCGGCTTTGCGCCGTGGAACTGGGTCATCGGCACCGGCGTCTACATCGACGACCTGACGGCGCAGGCCTGGGTTTCGACCCAGCGCTCGCTGATCGTTGCCGGCGTGATCCTGCTGTTCATGCTCGCTGTGTCGATCTTCGTGGCGCGGAGCATCACCGCTCCCTTGCAGCGTATGACGGTCGCCATGAACGACCTCGCCGGCGGCAACCTCGCTGTCGACGTGCCGGGCATCGGGCGCGGCGACGAGATCGGTGAAATGGCCAAGGCGGTCGAGGTGTTCAAGAGCAACGCCGTCGCCCGCCAGTCGCTGGAGGGCGAACAGCGCGCGGCCGAAACCCGCGCGGTGGCGAGCCGCAAGGCGGATATGAACAAGATGGCCAACGATTTCGAGGCGGCGGTCGGCCAGATCGTCGACGCCGTGTCGGCGGCATCCAGCCAGCTCGAGGTCTCGGCGGGCACGCTGACGTCGACCGCCGAGCGCGCGCAGGAACTCGCGACCACGGTCGCGGCGGCCTCCGAGGAGGCCTCGACCAATGTGCAGTCGGTGGCGTCGGCCACCGAAGAGATGGCGTCGTCCGTCACCGAGATCAGCCGTCAGGTCCAGGAATCGGCGCGGATGGCCAATGACGCGGTCGACCAGGCCCGTGTCACCAATGACCGCGTCAGCGAATTGTCGAAGGCGGCGACCCGCATCGGCGACGTCGTCGAGCTGATCAACACCATTGCGGGCCAGACCAACCTGTTGGCGCTCAACGCCACCATCGAGGCGGCGCGCGCCGGCGAGGCCGGCCGCGGCTTCGCCGTCGTGGCGTCCGAGGTAAAGGCGCTGGCGGAGCAGACTGCGAAGGCGACCGGCGAGATTGGGCAACAGATTACCGGCATCCAGGCGGCGACGCAG
>Ga0081540_1003784_pt1 | contig 11839 bp, 3 predicted proteins | sample TabmetS2T1R1_FD_71024 | JGI IMG/M metagenome (GOLD analysis project Ga0081540, IMG submission 71024) | Tabebuia heterophylla rhizosphere microbial communities from the University of Puerto Rico - S2T1R1 | ecosystem: Host-associated > Plants > Roots > Rhizosphere ...
AAGATGGTGAACGGCGAGCCGGACGCGCGCGCGGTCCAATTCTTCCTGGAAGCCAACGTGACCCCGACGGGCACCGTGCCACTGGAGCTCGTCGGTGACGGTCTCCTGCCACCCGACATGGACGGTAATCGCCGTCCCATTGATGGCGCCCCGGCACCGATTGTGGGCACGCAGGACGATGCTGCCGGCTATGGCGCGACATTCGACGCACTCAATATTTGGGAGCTGAGCATCAAGTGGAGTGCGAACCCCACAGCTTCGATAACTCTCGCCGCACAGCTGCCTACTGCGCCCTTTGATTCAATTTATCCTTGTGCACCAACGGCCCGCGATTGCCTGCCGGAGCCAGGAATCGTCAACCCTGCGCAGTACCTCGACATCCTGTCATACCGGCAGCGGCCGACTTGGCGGCTCGCTTACCGCAACTTCGGCAATTACGAGTCGCTCGTAACCAACCAGTCAGTCGAGGCGATGCCTGGCGTTGCCGGCGCCCGGTGGTACGAGATCCGAAGGACAGGCAGCAGACCGCCCGGACCGATAACCTACAATATTCACCAACAGGGGACCTACGCTCCGGGAGATGGTGTCCATCGCTGGATGGGCAGCATCGCTCAGGACAAGAAGGGGAATATGGCTCTCGGCTATAGCGTAGTAAACGGAGTAGATGTCTTTCCAGGTAGTCGCTACACGGGGAGACTCGCCGGCGATCCGCTGGGCATGATGACTTTGGGCGAAGGCACGATCATCGACGGTAGTGGAGTCCAGACAACCACAAACTCGCGCTGGGGAGACTACACCTCAATGAACATCGACCCCAGTGACGACTGCACGTTCTGGTACGCGAATGAGTACTACACCTTGGCCGGCCAAGGGACGTCTCCGGCGGGCTGGCAAACGCGCATCGGGAGTTTCAAGCTGCCCGGTTGCCAATAAAAGTAATCCACGCTCTGGAATCCGTGTTTTGACGCAAGATTTGGCTGAGGAGCATTGCGCCGTCCTCTGATGCCGTCTGATCGCTTCCCGCATCTTAGTACGCGCTAAGGTTGACTCGGCTGTTATCCCTCGTAAGTTTCGCAGCTCTTCCGCGCGGGAGAGCCCCTACCATGGATAAAATCCGTAATATCGCCATCATCGCGCACGTTGATCACGGCAAGACCACGCTGGTCGATCAATTGCTGAAGCAATCTGGGACGTTTCGCTCCAATCAAAAGGTTGAAGAGCGCGTCATGGATTCAATGGATTTGGAGCGCGAAAAAGGAATCACTATTCGCGCCAAGAACGCATCTTTTCACTGGAAAGATTGCCGCATCAACATCGTTGATACGCCTGGCCACGCCGATTTCGGTGGCGAAGTAGAGCGGATCATGAAAATGGTGGACGGCGTGCTGTTAGTCGTCGATGCCCATGATGGACCGCAGGCGCAGACGCGCTTTGTTTTGCGCAAGGCGCTGGAAAACAAAATCAAGGCTGTCGTCGTTATTAACAAGATCGACAGGGAAAACGCGCGTCCACACAAGGTCCTCGACCTCGTGTTCGATCTTTTTGTCGAGTTGAAGGCGACCGACGAACAACTCGACTTTCCAATCATCTACGCCAGCGCAAAGAACGGCTTCGCCATGCGTGAGCTGCACGAAAGTAACCAGGACATGACGCCGCTTTTTGAGGCAATCGTGCAACACGTTCCGCCCCCGAAAATTTCAACCGAGCCATTTTTCCAAATGCTCGTCTCGAACCTCGATTACAGCGATTACCTTGGCAGAATTGCTCTGGGGCGCATCGTAAGCGGTCGCGTTGCCGTCGGCGATTCAATGGTCTGCACTCACCGCGACGGCCGACGCGAACGAGCTATTGTCACCGCCCTGTTCACGCACGAGGGATTAGAGCAAGTTGAAATCAAACAGGCGAACGCCGGCGATATCATAGGGCTAACCGGTTTCGAGGACATTTTTATTGGCGAAACTTTAACCGATTCCGAGGAACGCGCGCCACTTCAGTTCGTGGATATCGATCCGCCAACAATTCGCATGCGCATTCTTGTTAACGATTCGCCGTTTGCCGGGCGCGACGGAAAATTTGTGACCGCGCGACATCTTCGGGAGCGCTTGCTCCGAGAAACGCGGGGCAACGTTTCGCTTCAGGTCAACGAGACCGAAACCGCCGGTGCATTTGAGATCAACGCACGCGGCGAAATGCAAATCGCAATCCTGGTGGAGCAAATGCGCCGCGAAGGCTATGAACTGATGGTCTCGCGGCCCGAAGTGATTTTTGGGCGGACTGCGGATGGTGCTCTGCTCGAGCCGCTTGAAAATCTGTATGTCGATTTACCGAATGAAAATCTCGGTGACATCCTGCAATCCATTGCTAATCGCAAAGGCGAGATTCTCGGCATGGATCATCACGCGTCGCGTGTATCAATCGAAGCGGTCGTCCCGACCCGCGGCTTGATTGGATTCGAGACCGATCTGGTCAACCTGACTCGTGGACAAGGACTGATGAGTCACCTTTTTCGCGAATACGCGCCGTTTAAAGGCGAAATCGGCGGACGCGGGCGCGGTGTAATGGTGTCGATGGAATCCGGGATCAGCACTGCTTACGCACTCAACAGTATTCAGGAGCGCGGCCGGCCTTTCATTGGGCCACAAGAGGACATCTACGAGGGAATGATCGTAGGCGAAAACGCGCGCCCGGAGGACTTGCCAGTCAATCCGTGCAGGGAAAAGCACCTCACCAACATGCGCAGCCAGGGCGAAGGCAAAGGAATTCAACTCGAAGCGCCTCTGCGCATGAGTCTCGAGCGCGCTATCGAATACATCGATACGGATGAGTACGTGGAAGCAACGCCAAAATCGCTTCGCTTGCGCAAGCGCATTCTGGACGCGACCGCACGGAAACGGGCGGCCGCCAATGCCGCGTAGCGATTACAGTCCTGCAATCGCGGATTTTACTCGACCGTGACCGTTTCTTCGGCGGATCCGAAGCGACTTACTGCGCGTAATTTCCATTCGCCGGGAGCAAGTTGCCAGAAAAACCTGCAGTCTTGTTGAGGAAAAATTCGCTCGTTGTTAACAAACCATTCCACGTCGCTCGCCACCAACGCTGTGAGTTCGACCATCTGTTGCGAGGGCGGCAGGACAGGATCAATTTCGTAATGCGCGTTCGGCGGGGGACTGGTGATGCGAAAATCGGACCGGACATGCGCGCCGATCGTATTGTCGCGGCTCTCACACCAACGGGCGTACGCGTCCGGCAATAGCAATTTTCCATCACTCGCAAAATAATCTGCTGAGTCTTCGCGTGGTTCCGTTCCTGCCAGGAAAAGTTCATTCAGTTTTGCCTGACTGAAACGGGACGGAAGCGACCCCGTGTCCTTGCAAATTTCACGCCGCACGAGCCTGTCGTTCTCTTCCGGCGGATCGAGAGGCTGATCGCGTCGCAGTAACTCCTGGATTACCGCCGCCCAGAGCGGTGTGGCCGCGCGCACGGCGAACATGTCGCGCATGGGGCATCCATCAAAATTTCCTGCCCATACTGCGACGGTATGTTCTTTGTCGAACCCAACAGTCCACGCGTCGCGAAAGCCACTGCTTGTTCCCGTCTTCGCGGCTATGCGTTGCTCGAATGCCAGCGGCGATCGCGGACCAAAACTTTTCTGTCTGGCATCATTATCACACAAGATGTCGTTCACGATTGCCGTCGCCTCCTTCGAGGCGATGCGGGTTACCGGCTGATGCTCGCCCGCCAAAAATTTCGCGCGCATCGCAGTCCCTCCTCGGGCCAGTCCCGCATACGCAGCAGCAAGATCGACAAGGCGAGTTTCGGCATTTCCCAAAACAAAACCGGCGCCGTAATCCGCCAGGCCCTGCGGAAAATCAAAGCCCCATTTTTGGAGTTGATAAAATGCCGGGCGAGCTCCGAGCCGGCTTAGCGCGAAGACAGCCGGTACATTAAGCGAACAGCCAAGCGCCTCCCGCAAGCGCACCGGCCCAAGATAATGATGATTGTAATTCTGCGGATCGTAATCGGCGTATTCATCGCGGATTGCATGGGGCGTATCCGGCAGCAAACTCGCAGCAGTGAGCAGCCTCTTGTCGATGGCGTCGAGATAGACAAACGGCTTGAGTGTAGATCCACAACTGCGCGGCTGCGTAGCACCATTGATTTGGGACACGGCGTAATTCTCCGAGCCAACCATGGCGCGAATTGCACCGCTGGTGTTTTCGACAACCACGACTGCCGCCTGCCTGATATCGTATCGATTCAACGCCGATAAATGCGAGTGAACCAGGCGTTCGACTCTCGTCTGCAGATCCACATCGAGGGTTGCAGTCACTGGACCCCGCAATCCCGGGTTCCGGGCGACCACGGAATCAACAAAGTGTGGCGCAAAACGCACGGGGTCGATGTGTGCGATTTTCGGTGGCGATGCCAGCAACGATTGTTGATCGCGCGTGATGACTCCCAGCTCAACAAGCCGAGCGAGCGACCGACCGTATTTCCGGTTTGCTTGCTCGGGATGTCGCCACGGATTGAATCGCGTTGGCGCCTGGGGCAAACCGGAGAGAAAAATTGCTTCACTCAATGTTAGATCTCGCGCCGGTTTGTCGAAGTATGCCCGAGCAGCCGCTTCAGGTCCGATTCGACGATTGCCATAACTGCTGCGATTCAAATATTCAGCGAGAATTCGTTCCTTGCTCCAGCGGTGTTCGAGCTTCCACGCGATGATCGCTTCGTAGAGCTTTTTGCTCCAGCTGCGTTGCTCACGGCCGGTCGCTAATTTCACGAGCTGCTGCGTGATGGTCGATGCGCCGGAAAGAAGATGACGCGCTCGCAAATTGCGTGTGCACGCCGCAGCTATGGCATGCCAATCGACCCCGCGATGTTCATAAAAGCGCCGGTCTTCCAAGGCCACCGTAACCCGCGGCAGCCACGGACCCATCTTCTCGAGAGTGACCGGAAATTGTGCGCGCGCATCCGGCGACGCGATTTCTGCGATTTTATGACCACGGCAATCCAGTAATGTTAATGTTCCGGCCGACGGTTTTTGCAACGCGGCAGGGATTGGGAACCACCACACAATAGCCATCGCCGCCAACAGGACGACTGCACAAATTGCCAATGAGCGTCGCCGCAGGAGTCTGGAGACTTGTATTACTCGGCGGAGATGACGCATAAACTTGAAGGCGACAGGCCCGAGAATCGGCTATCGTACATCGGCGCGACTTGCGTCGCGGGCCAGCGGAACATGCCCGCCGCAGTTGCGCGTGCCAAAATCGAATATGTGCCCGAGCCCGGATCGACTGTGTCAAAATAAAGCAGCGCCGAGCGATCGCGCATCTCGGAGTACGACAATCCAAGCACTCGGTCCTGCGGATCCGATGGCGGAATTTGGAAGAACTTTGCAACGAGCGCGAGATTCGGATTCACTACCTCCAGACCGGCGGGCAAAGCGTCTTCGAGCGCTACGAAGTTCTGAAGCTTGCGCGTGTTAAGCCGGTAAGTGATGAGCAATTGATCACCGAGTTTGAACGGAGCTTCGGAAGTGCCGATCCGGTTGGGATCGGTCAAATTCTTGACTACTCGTTCGATCCGAAATCCGCGATCGACGCGGTCCGTTTCGACTTGGTTAGTCGAATATGCGGCCTGCAGCAAGAATGTAAGGGCACCTTGATTTAGTCCTCTGATTGCCAAATCGCTGCCGAGCTTGTGATCAAGCCACGCAATAGCCCGGTTGTTCTTTGAAAGCACGCCTGGCGGCTCGATGCCATTCAACAACGCCGGCGCCATTTCCGAGCCCAGCATGGATTTGAACGCGAGCAGCAGCCAAAGATTTTCCTGTGTCGAAAGCGAACCTGCCGCATCCATCAGCTTCGCCATGCGATCGCGCGCCTGCTGTTTCCTTTGCTTTGTCCAGAAAGGGGGCGAGATGACGTTGAAGGCGAACGCGCGCATCGCCTCAGCGCGAGTCATTGACGAAAACGTCGCAGGATTAAACGCACGCTCTTTGATCGGTGTATCGATTTCACGCAGTAGTTGCTGCTGCTCGCGAGCCATGATGTTTTGCTGATACAGCCCAATTGCGAGCAGAGCTCGGTCTTCATCGCTGCCCTCGTTGCGGTGCAGATACAGCTCCTGCGATTCGCTCCGAAAATCATCGTGGCTCTCCGACTGCGTAAGGACAAAAAGTGCAAAGCACTTTTCAAATCGAGACGCGGGAATCTGGCCTTCGAGAATTTTGTTTACAGCGGCGCTAAGTTTCTCTTCCAACTCCGAAGGCGCCTCGAACCCCGCATTAACGGATTCATTTACCGACCATAGAGCCTGGCAGGTTACGAAACCATTGCCTGTATCGCCACCGGGCCAGTAGGGAAGCGTCCCCTCGCTCAACAGTGAATCGGCATACTGCTTCATCCCACGTTCCAGCGTGGCGCGATATTCGACGTCGCGTTCCTGCAAGTCGGGCAAGTACGCCAGCAGGTTTGCCAGCAGACTGTAGCCCAAAAGCTTCGTGGAAATCTGTTCGAAACATCCGTGCGGATATTGGAGAATCACCGGCAGTCCCATGATCTCGGGCAGCCAGGGCGAGGTCGAAATCGTCGTGGTGAATTGGCCACGGCCATGCTTCCATGCCTCGGGCATCAGGCCGCGCGCATCAAACTGCGGACCTTTAAACGAACCAGCCACACTTTCATTGCGCACAATCGTCGGCGGTTGCACGGGGAGTGTGATCTCCACCGCGTCCGTCATTTTGTTGTTCGATTTTGAGACTGCTTCAAAACGGACCTTTACCGGCGTGAGATTAACGTCGGCAACTTTTGCCTTGAACCGAAACACTGTCGGCGCGTCGCGGTGGGCAGGCTGCGTTGCACTATCTACGTCGAGTAACTTCAGGTTTGTGTCGGTAACGCAGCGCATTGTGATTTCATCGTTGTCGGTGAAGTTTTCCCTCGCAACGCCGCGCAACTCGACTTCATCGCCGTCGCGCAAGAATCGCGGCAACGCTGGATCGATGAGGAGGGGTTTGGATATTTTTACCGTCTGTGTCGAATCGCCTCCAAACTGGTTCGCCTTCGTTTGGCCGACGGCGACGATCCGATAGGTCGTCAGATTATCCGGCGCGGTGAATTCAAACGTCACCTTGCCATCAGTGCCGGTTTTCAAGCTCCCCTGCCAAAAGGCGAGCGTGCGAAATTCCTTGCGGACATTTTTGGTGTTTGAGACGGCCTCTTCGCCGCCGTCGCCAATAGTAAATCCTTTTTGGGTCAGGCTGAGCTTGGCCAGATCGTCGATGTAGCCGTGGAGCGCTTCGTAAGTGCGTACGGAAAAAGGATTCCTTGGATAAAATCTGGCGCCAATCGCTGGCAGCTTCCAATCACCGAGCGTGAGCACCGCATCATCCACTGCAAACACCAGAAGATCGACATCGGGAACCGGCTTGTTTTCCGAAGTGACTCTCACTTCTCCGTGTACCGTTTCGCCTGGTTTGGCTGTGGCATTTGCAAGGTGCGGCTCGATTTTTAGTTCGCGATCTGGCCGGCGCACCTCGATATCGCTATAGGCGAAGCGTTCCCGGGGCAGCTCTTTGTCGCCGCCGGGTTTAACGAGATAGATTGAAACCGTCGCATTCGGCGCGTAGTCCTTTTTGATAGGCAATTCAATTCGGCCTGCGTTGCCCTTGACTGGAACAACCAGTGTGTCGAGTACTTCATTTGTCTCCACCGAAACCCAGGCGACGCCGCCAAATGGCGCTTGTATCGTAAACTCGGCTTTATCGCCGGGCAGAAATGGTTCGGCACGGTGCTCGATCCTAAACGTCGTCTCGTTGATCACCGGAAGTTCGGCCGGCTTTTCACCCGTGACTGTTGTTTCGTCGCTCACTAGCGGTGTCTTAATTTTCGGCGCGCTGACTGCGACGATGTATCGGCCTGTCTCGGTAGTTGGGAAAATCAGGTCAGCAGGCGTCTTCGATTCTTGTGACGCCACCTTCGTAAACTGATCGGTATTGCGGAAGCGATAAACAAAGGGCGCGATCTGCTCTTTTACCGTCTTTGTAGTGACATGAAACAGGTCGACCCGAACAACAACGCCGCCAATCTTTTGATCTTTTGGATCGCGAGCGTCGATCTCGACCTTCACTCCCGCAGGCTCTGCAGTTTGTTCGCTCGCACGAACACCAAGTCGCGTTTCGGAAGAGAAGAGTGTTGCCATTTCGCCGCCGGTCAGCGTTTGGCCGTCAACTGACGTCACATCTACGCGCCAAATCACGCTTGCCCGACCGACCGCGGGATTATCTTTAAATGGCGATTCGCACGTCAGCGTCGCCAGGCCGTGCGCATCGAGTTTCGTGTCCCCCTCAATTGTTTTCAGCTCTTCACTGTCAACGTCAAGCCGCGGTCCGACTTCCGCGTAAGCGTTAAAACGTTTTCGAAACGACCCTTCCTCTTCTGAACCATACTCAGCCGATGTTGTCCAAGTCGCTTTCCAGTGAACGCGCGCATCGACATTTGGCGCGCCGTGAAAGTATGCAGACGAGACCTGGGCGTGCGCAGTTGCACCGACTTCCGGACTGGTTGCTTCCACGATGACCGAAAAGAGCGGTATGCGATATTCCTGAACGCTGATCGTGTTCACGCCTTCGTAATCACGGCCGGCGACACTGCACCGAATCTCGTAACTTCCGAGCTTCGCTTTTTCCGGAATTTCCCATTCCGCTTCCCAGCCTCCGTAGGGTGAAAGCGTCGTGTTTCCTTCGGCCATTACGCGACTCCCATAAGCTTCAGTTACGTTCCAGTGCACCTCGGTTGCGTCGGGAATGGTGAGTGCCGCGTCGATCACATCGCGCACCAACCCTTTCATCTTCACGGTTTGACCGGGCCGGTACAAATTGCGGTCCGTAATAATCTCCGCGTGTGGCTTTCTATCAGAACGACTGTAGTCGCTCCCGGATGGATACGATGTGCCTTCGACAAATTGCAGCGCCGGACCGGTCGCTGTGTCCGCGATGAACAGATGTGCGTTCTGAACTTTGGGATCAAGCGCTTTGGGAAGGATCGAATCCTTTGGGAAGTGCGCGATGCCCTCCTTGTTAGTGACAGCGCGGGCGAGCTCGACGTTCTCTTCGGTCACGGCGCGCACCGTTACGCCGGTGACAGAGTCCGCATCGGACATAGTCGCCAGACGCAGGATGACCGTCGTAGGCGTTCGTTTTTGCGTTAGCAGATAGTCATTAACGCAAATGATCGAGCGATTCCCGACGATCCGGCCATCAGGGAGGGTCGCGCTGGCTTCGAAAAGATACGCGCCAGCAAATGATTCGTTTGCCGGCGGAGCACAACGAACGTCGCGTCGCGTTTCGATATCGCCGCTCGTCGCATCGAATGTGCCACTGGCCGACACCGGCAGTTGAAATGCGTAGACGAGTAACTCAGTTTGGAATTGTTTCGAAAAGCCGGTGCGTGGATCGACTACGACCTTACCGGTGAGTGGATCGGTAGCATCCTTCTTAAATTCCCGGACGCGTGCCGTGACTGCTGACAATTTTTCTGGTGGGATGCGCGCCAGTTTCCACGTCACTTGCGGCGTGTTGATCTGGAAGAATGCAAAGCGCAATTCCTGGCGCGCACGCGCAAACACCTGCGAGGAGGGAAAAACAAGACACGACTCCTTTGGTCGAAAGGTCGCGCCCCAGCGCGATTCAGCAGCAAGTCCATAACCGCGCTCGCCCTTCAGTTCCGGCGAAATCGTAACTTTATAACGCTGGGTAGTATCGAAACTACCGGTGATTTCAACCTCGCTGCCACTGGCGAGGAGTTTCATCTTCTGCACCGCAGGCTCGACTTGGATTCGTTCCGGCGTTGCTTCCACCGGATCGATGTCATCATTGAACTTGATGCGAATCGACGGCTCTTCGAGAGCGTGATTGAACGCGCCGACCCATTCGATCTTCAGCGGCTCGGTTTTTCCGACTGGGATCACTCGCAAATAGCGAAGCGGACGACGGCTTTTCGCGTCGAGTAAGCCATTCACGATCAAATCGAACGTGTGCCCGACAGGAAGTGGCTCTCGTGGCGCGACTCTGAATCCTGTGCCTTCGGGCGCGCCCGCGTTCTTCTCGTCGATCGTTTGGATTACTTCGACGGGAAAACGCTCACGCGAATCGCGTTCTTGAAAATAAATGTGCTCAGCAGCTTCGGCGAGTTGAACTGCGTAAGTGGACTCCAGGTAAATTTGCGGGCGCGCAGACAGCTCCTCGCGTTCCCCGAAATCACTCGTGATTGCAAACTTTGGCGTCGTAAATTCGGCGCTCCAGTTTTTCACAACGAACGGTTTCCCCTTCGCGTCCTTCAGACCGGAAGCGAGGGTCAACCGATGATGCGCACCGGCGACGACGCCGGTGATCGTAAACGAGCCTTCCGTCTGGCTTTTCCACAGGAATGTGCCGTCGAGTTTCGGTTCGCTAATAAACGGCGGAGGCTGATTGCCGGCATCGATAAGGTCGGAAGCGACCATGGCTACCGGAAAGGTGATGGTGATCTGACTCGTTTCTGCAATCTCACCACCAGACGGATCGATCACGATGCTTCCAGCGTCGGGCTTGGCATTCGAGATTTCCTCTTCCTGCTCGTCCTCAGCCTCAGCTTGCGCCAGCAGGGGGAAAGCGGAACATATTGCCAGCCGGAACGCTGCAACAAGCAAGATCGCAGAAAAAAATTTCCGCTTCATTCGCGTTCCGGCCCGAGTTCGTTAATCCGGCGAAGATCGGCATCAGCCTCACTGGTCTTGCCGATTCGTCGCTCGCACTTCTCCCGTTCACGCAACGCCAGAACGGTTTCATGAAGGTTTAGCGAGCGCGTTTGCGACTGGATTGCCGCGGGAAAGTCAGCGCGCCCCGCCTCGGCGATACCCCGGCAAAACCACTTGGTTGGATCGTTTGGATCTAACTCAGTCGCCGTGCGAATCTCGGCCAACGCCTCCTTCAAATTGCCAAGATTGTAAAAAGCCGACGCCGCTGCGAAATGTGCATCCGCCGATTTATCGTCGATGGCGACAGCAGCCTGCGCGTCGGTAAGAGCAAGTGTAAACTGTTTCAGCAACGCCAAATTGTCCGCGCGTGCCGTGAGTGCATGGACGTCCTTCTGGTCTCGCACAAGAAGCGCGTCAATCGCGGCGAGTCTACGAAGTATTTCTTCGCTAACATGTTTGTCTTTGGCGCGAGTAAGTTTGTCGTTTATTTGCAATTTTGCTGCATCCTCAGGACGACCGGTGTCGAGCAATGCCTCGGCCATTTGGATGCGCGCACGCATCGATTCCGGTTGGAGTTTTAGCGCGTGTTGGGCGTCATCGAGCGCCAGCAACGGGCGGCCGGCCAGAGTGAAAATGCGCGCTCGCTCGAGCAACATTCCCGCGGTTGCGGGATCATCAGGCGATTTCGCAATCTGCGAGCCGAGAGCTTTGATTTGCGGCAGGAATCGCTGTAACCGCTCGAACTGCGGGAGCCATTCCTTCACTTCCGGATCGGCGGCGTCCATTTTGTTTGCCTTCGCCATGTCGGCATAAGCCGCGTCCCATTTTTGCAGACGAAGGAAAGCAATTGCGCGCGCGACACGGCGCGCGGCCGAATCCTGGGCAGCGATGGCCTTCGTTCGATAATTCGCGTGATCTTCCCAGCGCTGCTGTGTCGCACACAGGTTCGCCAGATTGTCGTATTCGGTCGCGGCATCTGCGGGGGACGGCTTCGACGCCAGGAAGGCGAGCCAATGCCGCTCGGCATTCTGATAATCCTTACGCCTAGCCGCCAGGTCGCCCCGGAAATCTTCGATCGCCGGCGGTGGATGGCGGACTG
>Ga0081540_1003785_pt1 | contig 11838 bp, 10 predicted proteins | sample TabmetS2T1R1_FD_71024 | JGI IMG/M metagenome (GOLD analysis project Ga0081540, IMG submission 71024) | Tabebuia heterophylla rhizosphere microbial communities from the University of Puerto Rico - S2T1R1 | ecosystem: Host-associated > Plants > Roots > Rhizosphere ...
CCGGGCATCTATTCCCACACGGTTCTCAATCGTACCCAACTGGTGGATGCGACCATCTACACGGTGGCGAAAAACCTTGCCGAAGGCGCGCTTCTCGTCATCGCGGTACTGTTCCTGCTGCTCGGCAACATCCGCGCCGCACTGATCACCGCCTGTGTCATCCCCATTACCATGCTGGTAACGGCGGCCGGCATGCTACAGGGAAAGATCAGCGCCAACCTGATGAGCCTGGGCGCACTGGATTTCGGCCTGATCGTCGACGGCGCCGTGATCATCGCCGAAAACAGCTTGCGGCATCTGGCGGAGCGGCAACGCGAACTGGGGCGCGCGCTTTCGCTCGACGAACGCCTGCAAACCGTCACCGACTCCACCTCCGAGATGATCCGCCCGTCGGTGTACGGCCAGATCATCATCATCCTGGTCTATGCCCCGCTGCTGGCCTTCACGGGGGTGGAAGGCAAGACATTCGAGCCGATGGCCCTTACGGTCATGATTGCGCTCGCGGTCGCTTTTGTCATATCGCTGACGTTTGCTCCTGCAGCGATCGCGATCGCAATCTCGAAGCCGGTGCGCGAGGAAGAAAACTTCATCGTACGCAGGTTGAAGAACGGCTATGCGCCGCTGCTTGGCGCAGCCATTGCAAGGCCGCTTCCCATCATCGTGGGCGCGGCGCTTCTGTTCATCGGAGCGGCGTTGATGTTCAGCCGGTTCGGACAGGAGTTCACGCCGACGCTCGATGAAAAGAACATCGTCATGGAGGTCAAACGCGTGCCGAGCACTTCCCTCGCGCAATCACAGGCGATGCAGCTTCTCATCGAGCGTCAGATCAGCAAATTTCCGCAGGTTGCCTTCGTGTTTTCGCGGACCGGCACGCCGGACCTTGCCGCCGACCCGATGCCGCCGAACGCGTCCGACACCTACATCATCGTCAAGCCGCAGGATGAGTGGCCGGATCCGTCGATGACCAAGGACGAACTGATCAAGGAGATAGAGGCCGAAGCCACCAAATTGCCCGGCAACAAGGTCGGCTTCTCGCAACCGATCGAAATGCGCTTCAATGAGTTGATCGCCGGTGTTCGGGAAGACCTCGCCGTCAAAGTGTTCGGCGACGACTTTGAAGACATGCAGAGGAGTGCCGGTCGGATCGCCGACGTGCTGCGAAAGGTCGACGGCGCCCAGAACGTGAAGGTCGAGGAGACCACCGGCCTTCCGTTCCTCGAGATCAAGATCGACAAGGCCGAGATCGCGCGCCGTGGCCTTAGCTTGGCGGCAGTGCAGGACCTGATCGAAACCGCGATCGGCGGACGCAACGCGGGGCTTGTATTTGAAGGTGACCGCCGGTTTGCGATCGTCGTCAGGCTCAGCGACGCCTTGCGGAACGATATCTCGGCCCTGGAGAACCTGCCCGTCCCCCTGCCGCAACAGAACTCCGGCGCGGCCGCACCAACCATACCGCTTCGCGCCATCGCCTCGTTCGAGCAGACCGAACGCGCCAACCAGATCAGCCGCGAAAATGGTAAGCGGCGTGTCGTCGCCACCGCCGAAGTGCGCGGTCGCGACATCGGCTCGCTGGTCACGGAGGCCCAGGCCAAGGTGGACGAGCAGATCAAGCTTGCCGCGGGCAGTTACCTGCGCTGGGGCGGACAGTTCGAGAACTTTTCAGTGGCCCGGCAGCGGCTGATCATCGTGGTGCCCGCCTGCTTTCTGCTGATCTACCTGCTGCTGTTCGCCGCCCTCGGCTCCGCCGGCGGCGCCCTTCTCGTATTCAGCGCCGTGCCGCTTGCCCTGACCGGCGGCATCGCGGCGCTGTGGCTGCGCGGAATGCCGTTCTCCATTTCAGCCGCGGTCGGCTTCATCGCGTTGTCGGGCGTCGCCGTCCTCAACGGCCTCGTGATGCTGACGCAAATTCGCAAACTGATCGATAAGGGTACCGACGCCAGGACAGCCATCCGCGAAGGCGCCCTCACCCGATTCCGTCCCGTGGTCATGACGGCGCTCGTGGCTTCGCTCGGCTTCGTGCCGATGGCACTGGCGACCGGAACGGGTGCGGAGGTGCAGAAACCGCTCGCCACCGTTGTCATCGGTGGCCTGCTGACGGCCACCCTGTTGACGTTGGTCGTCTTGCCAGCGCTGTACGCGCGGTTTTCAGGTGCACGCCGCGAAGCAAGTCCTGCCGCAAGCGAGAGGCCTTTCGTGCCTGACCGATCGGCGGCCGAATAGGGTTCACACCGTGTTGAAACGACTATCCGAGAACGGCTCGGCTTCAGGCCAATCGGCGAATCCCTGGCCATCAGCGGTTCCGACGACGTCCCATCATCGCGGAATTGACATGACGATTTTCACCGGTTTTCAAGTAGCTGACCGCGTTCGATTAAGCGAACTTGGCCGCAAGCGCGCACCAAGGGCGCGCGCTTGCAGGGGCCGGGTCGTCCACATACCGCGACATAAATCCAGCGGGCAAGCGGTCGAAGTATTCTTCGACGGAAATCGTCGGCCAACCCGGATTCATTGGTCGTATATCGAGCTCGACGAACCGCAGAGTTAGCGAAAAACACTCGTATGAAACGCTTGCTGTTGTTTGCCGCTCAACAGCTGAACGATCGGGAGACGCTGAACATGCTTTCCGTCCTTGCCAACCGCACCTACAGGCACTTGTTCGCGGCCCAGGTCATCGCCCTGATCGGAACCGGCCTGATGACGGTCGCGCTCGGCCTCCTCGCCTATGAGATCGCGGGGGAGAAAGCAGGCGCCGTGCTCGGCACGGCGCTCGCGATCAAGATGATCGCCTATGTCGGCATTGCGCCGATCGCCGGAAGCCTCGCCGGCTACGTGCCGCGCCGGCCATTTCTGATCGCCATGGACCTGGTGCGGGCGTTAGTCGCAATCGCGCTGCCGTTCGTCAGCGAGGTTTTTCAGATCTACCTGCTCATCTTCTTGCTGCAATGCGCATCCGCGGCGTTCACGCCGACGTTCCAGGCCACCATTCCGGACGTGCTGCCGGACGAACGCGATTATACCCGCGCACTCTCCCTGTCGCGCCTTGCCTATGATCTGGAAAATCTGCTCAGCCCGACGCTCGCGGCAGCCCTGCTTACGGTGATCTCATTCAATTCGCTGTTTGCCGGCACCGTCGTCGGCTTTCTCTGCTCGGCTTTGCTGGTGGTGTCGGTAAGCCTGCCTGCAGTCACGGCGAAGTCAGAGGCCTCGTTCTACGACAAAACCACAAGAGGGATGCGAATTTATCTTGCTACGCCGCGACTGCGCGGGCTGCTTGCGCTGAATCTCTCGGTTGCCGCCGCAGGCGCCATGGTCATCGTCAATACGATCGTACTGGTGCGCGGCATGCTGGGCCGCCCTGATAACGACGTCGCCGTGGCGCTGGCCTGCTTCGGCGGCGGTTCGATGCTGGCGGCGCTGATGTTGCCAAGGCTGCTCGATCGCCTGCCCGACCGCGCCGTAATGATGTCGGCCGCCACCACGCTTCCCGTGCTGCTACTGGCGGCAGCGCTGGTCCTTCGCGGCAATCCTGCTCTGGTCTGGCCATCGCTGCTTGCGCTGTGGACGTTGATGGGCATTGGATACAGCGCCGTGCAAACGCCGACCGGGAGGCTGCTGCGCCGTTCTGCGCAGGCCTCCGACCGGCCCGCAGTGTTTGCCGCACAGTTTGCACTGTCGCATGCGTGCTGGCTGCTCACTTACCCCGTTGCCGGATGGTTCGGAAACCGGCTCGGCTTGTCCAATACCGCCATCGCGCTGTCAGCGATCACGCTCGCAGGTGCCCTGACGGCGCGAATGATCTGGCCGGCCGACGACGCGGACGAGATCGCTCACGATCACCCAGAACTCGCACCGACTGATCCCCATCTGGAGGGCGCCACCCAGGGCCGGCATTCCCACGCCTTTGTCATCGATGACCACCACCGCCGCTGGCCCAACGATGCCTGATAACTCGAGCCGGACTTGCCGCATTGGGCGCCTGGATTAGCGCGATCTCGGAGGCGCAGCGCGCGCTCTACGCAAGCGCTGTGGGCGCCGTGAAGACGCTGGCGGACGGCGGCACTGACGCGCTGCCGTCGCTGGCCGTCGCGGCCTTTGCGTTCGGCATGCTGCATGCTTTGCTGCCGGGGCACGGCAAGGCGGTTCTCGCGTCTTACTATGCCGCAGACGGCAATTGGCGCGGCGCGTTGGCCTCGACCTTGTTGCTTATTGCGACGCATGTCGGCTCAGCTGTTGCACTCGTCCTTTCCGGTTATGCCATACTCAAACAAACTCTCGGCAGTGCCGGCCGCGCCCCAGCCCTCGAACTGGCGAGCCAGATCCTGATTATTCTGATCGGTACATGGCTATTGTGGAGGGCGCTACGCCGTCCTAATCGCCGTGGGCATTCCGCGCCTTTGCTCGCCATCTCGGCTGGCCTCGTTCCGTGCCCGCTGACTACCTTCATCATGACATATGCAGCCGTTCACGGGACGATCAAATGGGGACTACTCCTGTCTGCGCTCTTCGCGACGGGCATGGTCGTCATGGTTGCACTCTTTCCACTCGCGGCGGTGCTGGCGCGGACGAGGCTCGTGCCGTTGATGACGCAGAGCGAGCCGGTTCGCGGCCGCGTCGAGTTCGGCCTGGAGACACTCGCGGCCGTCGCGTTGATCATGTTGGGAGCATGGCCGTTGCTCAACAGCTAGTAGGAATTGGGCGCACTGGTGCCAACGCCCGCCATGGCACAAAATCTCCGTCTTCGTGAGGCCGGTTTGTGGCGCGACCTCGTTGATCTTGCGAACGAAGGTTCGTGTTTCATCACCAGGGCGATCGACCACAAAGCAATCGCAAAAGTGCCGCTGGGGCGGAAGCGATCTGCCACGGCTTGGTCGCGGCCCCGACGACTTCGCTTGTTTACTTCGCACCCGCCGGGATCATGCCTCGTCTCCCGCCGGCCCGATCGCGCGTGTCGAGCCGTCATTACAAGAGGCAGCATCTAAAGGGAGTTCCAAGATGCCGCGTTTCTCAATGCTTGAACACTTGCTTCGCAACGATTCCGCCTTCGCGGATTTCCTTGCCTCGCTTACCGGCGGCACCGCCGAGCACGATCATCTCAACGGTACTTCGTCCGGCAACATGCTGTTCACCGGTGGGGGTGATGACGCCGCCGCCGGCATGGCAGGCAACGACATGCTCAATGGCGGCAGCGGCAACGATAAGGTCTGGGGCGGCTCCGGCAATGATGATATCTCCGGCGGCAGCGGCAACGACATGCTGGTCGGTGGCTTCGGCGCCGACAAGGTGAACGGCGGCAACGGCAACGACACGCTGCTGTCGCGGTCCGATGCCGGCGAGATGGTGGCGGCCCAGGACGGTAAGACCCAGATCTTCGCCGCCGAGACCGCCGCGTTCACGGCGAAGAACGACACCCTGACCGGCGGCAAGGGCGCCGACGCCTTCCGCTTCGAACTCCAGGTCAACGCCAAGGACGAGATTGTCCAGAAGCACGCGGCCGCCGACGGCACTATCGACTGGGTGGGCGTCACCGGCGAGAACGACAACGTGCACGACCATTGGGTCGATGGTTTCGGCAACGACACCATCACCGACTTTAACCGACGCCAGGGCGATACAATCCAGATCTCGGCGCATACCGGCGAGGTCAAGTCGATCAAATATGTCGACTCCAACCACGATGGGCGCACCGACTACAGCCTGATCACTGTCATCAGCCAGCAAGGCAATTCCGGCGCACATGACGAGGATCTGCTCGGCACCATCAAGGTCTACGGCGACAAGGTGAAAGCGAGCGACATCAAGACCGACCAGACCGTTTACGGCGCCTACGAGAAGGTCGGCGAACTCAACGGAGCGCACTTCGAGGTCGAGGATGACGGCGTTCTGCCCAATGGTGGCACCGACGGCGGCCATCACAACGAGGCCACGATGGCGATGGCCAACATGGCGATCACGAACCACTAATTACCGATAAGAAGCTACCGCGGCGCCATGCGCCGCGATAGCTGAAGTTTTGCAGTCTCATGGTCACGTCGTTTCGCGTTCTGTTCACTATCGTTCTGTCGGTCTCCTTCCCCCTTCAATAATTCTTAGTTGGGTCACCATCGCGCCCCACTATCGATGCACGGGATCGGTACGATACAATCGCGTGCAATCTCAGCGCGCGCGGCCTCAGGGGAATCTACAGCGCCATTCTCCTCTTGAGGCCGCTTTTTTTCAGGTCGGCTATGTACCAAGACGGCATGTCCGCTTCACTCCTCAAAGCAGACATCAGGACCAATGGCGGACAAGTCCGCTGAGGGGCGGAGGCGGAAATCGGTGCAGCCTTATCCCGGCGAAAACCGGCGACATCGGCAGTCAGTGGATTGATATCGACAATCAGGTCGGTGGGAGAAACTTGAAACCGTATTTTTCAAGGATGGTTTTCGCTGCGGTCGAGCGCAGCAAGGCGAGATAATTCGACGTCTCCGGCTTAGCGGTGGACGTCGCTGCGACGGGATAGATGATCTCGGAGTGGGAATTGGCCGGAAAAGTGCCGACGATCTTGACGCCGGGCTCGATCTTGGCGTCGGTCGAATAGACGATGCCAAGAGCGGCTTCGTTGCGCGCGACCAGCGAGAGCGCGACGCGCACATTGTCGGTCATTGCGAATTTCGGCTCGGCAGCTTGCCACGAACCGAGTTTTTCCAGTGCCGCCTTGGCGTATTTGCCGACTGGCACGGATTTCACGTCGCCAGTTGCGATCTTGCCGTTCGACGCGCTGCGCAAGAGCGGCGCCCGCCCCGGCGACCTCGTCGCGATCCTCGGCATTGGCGGCCTTGGCCATCTCGGCGTGCAGTTCGCCGCCAAGATGGGCTTTCGCACCGTCGCCATTGCGCGCGGGATCGACAAGGAACCGCTGGCACGCAAGCTCGGTGCGCACATCTACCTGAACAGCCAGACCCACGACGTAGCTGCCGAATTGAGCAAGTTTGGTGGTGCCAAAACCATCCTGGCGACGGTGCGAGCGGCAAGGCTATGAGTTCAGTCGTTTCAGGACTAACGACGCGTGGAAAGCTTGTGGTCGTCGGCGTCGGCATGAAACCCGTCCAGATTTCGTCGCTTGACCTGATCTTCGGTAGCCGCACCATTGTGGGTCATGCATCGGGCGCATCGATCGATTCTCAGGACACGCTCGCTTTCAGCGCCTTGAGTGGCGTGCGGCCCACCATCGAGACCCTGCCACTAGAGCGAGCGGCCGAAGCTTACGACAGGATGATGCGCAATGAGGCCCGCTTCCGCATGGTGCTCACGACAGGATTGTAGCAGAGCGCACTGCTGCGCAACCGAAAGCCCGGTAAGCAGCCGCCGCCGTCTCAGGTAGGACTCACGAGAAACCTAAATCCGTATCGTTCAAAAATAGTCTTGGCCGCCGTAGACCGCAGAAATTCCAGATAGTCGTGTGTCTCGGGCTTGGCGGTGGCGGTTGCGGCGACGGGATAGATGATCGCGGGATGCGATTCTGCGGGGAAGGTACCAATGATCTTCACCGCTTGCTCGACCTTTGCGTCAGTCGAGTATACGATGCCAAGCGCGGCCTCGTTGCGCGCCACCAGCAGCAGTGCTGCTCTCACGTTGTCCGCCATCGCGAATTTCGGCTCGGCCGCCTGCCACGCTCCAAGCTTCTCCAGCGCCGCCTTGGCATACTTCCCCACCGGAACGGACTTTACGTCGCCCGTCGCGATTTTCCCGTCGCCGGCAAGCTTGGAAAGATCGAAGCCCGGGCCAATGTTAACGCTATCGATCTTCGAATCCTTCGGAGCGATCAACACCATCGTATTGCCGAGCAGATGCACGCGAGTCGATTCATTTATGTTCTTTTTCGACACCGCATAATCCATCCAGTCGATATCCGCGGAGATGAACACATCCGCCGGCGCCCCTTGCTCAATCTGTTTTGCCAAATTCGAGCTCGGCCCGTAGCTGACGACGACCTTGACGCCACTCTTTGCCGTATAGGCCGCATCGATATCGTCGAGCGCATTCTTCATGGACGCGGCAGCGAACACAGTGATTGTTTTCTCCTGCGCGAAGGCCGGCGCCAGGGCCGCCAGCAGAATTGCGAAACTTGTGAACAAGGCGGCCAAGCGGGACATAAAAAAACTCCACAAGAACACGCAACGGAATGAGCTCGACGGGGCGTTGAGAGAGCTGGGTTGTACGGCACAACAATTAGGCGACTTTGGCTGCTCTTTCAAGGCGACGGCGCGGTCGTTTGCGGCGACGGCGATAGCATCCCCGAATCGAGGCGCGTCGCGCTGCCGGCCTTGATCCACAGAGCAAGTTGAGGCGTCGGCCGGGGCAGTATCAACAGCTCTCTCAATTCCACCAGCCGGTGTCTCAAGCGCTGGGCGCGGCGCTTAAGCCTCCCCTTAGGTGGAAACTCGATCGAGGCGCAGCCGGTGTCGATTGTCGATCAGCAGGCGTGCACCACCCACGACGGCTGCCAGCGTTCCCAGCCCCGTCCCGCCGGCGATCAGGAACATGATCAGCAATTGATATTTTACCGCATCGACCGGTTCGACGCCCGCGAGAATCTGACCCGTCATCATCCCCGGCAACGAAACAAGACCGACCGCCGCCATGCTGTTGATGATCGGCATGAAACCGCTTCTCAACGCGTCCCGCATGATTGGCAGCAGGGCCTGATACCGGGTGCCACCGAGCGCAAGACAGGCTTCGACGGCGGCTCGCTCCCGCACCAGGCTATTTGTCAGCACGTCCAGCCCTAAGCTTATGCCCGTCATGGTATTTCCTAGGATCATGCCCAGCAAAGGCAGCGCGTAACGCGGGTGATACCAAGGATCGGGGCGTAGTTGCGTCAGAAGCGCAAACATCGTGACGGTGCCGGCGGCGAGCAGCATGCATGCGGCGCCCAGGCCGTAGCCCCAAATGCTTGGTAGCCGCCGCTTCTGCCGCGCGACGATCTCCCGCGAGGCGAAGAGAAACATGATGAAGGCCGCGAGGGCAGTCCAGAGCGGCGATACCGCGGCAAACAGAAACGTCAGGACGTATCCGACGAGGATGAGCTGAAGCACCATCCTGAGGGTGGCAATAGCCAGTTGTCTTTCAAGCCTGAGGCGGAGAACAATCGAGAGAGCGCCGTCCATGACGACAAGGAGCGCAGGTAGGATCAAATCGCTGTATGTCAGGTGAATGTAGTTCACAGCCGATTTTCCTCGATAGCGCCGGCGGCACTCATCACGAAGACCCTCGAGCCAACGCGGCGGGCTTGGGCGTCATCGTGGGTGCTCCAGATGACGCTCGTTCCGTCCGAGATGCGCTCGGCGATCAAGCATTCCACGGCTGCAGCGGACGCGGAGTCGAGCGCCGAAGTCGGCTCGTCCAGCAGAAGCACCCGGGATCGCAGCATCAGCGCCCTTACGAGACCCAGCCGCTGTCGCTCTCCGGAGGAGAGCCTTTGGATCGGCCACGGTCCGCAGTTGCCCGGCAATCCCAAGCGCGTGACCAGCGGCAGCGCATCGTCCCAGCCCGTGAAGTGCTCCTGCACGCTGTCGGACCACCAACCAGGCTCGGCAGCAACATAGGTTACTCGCTTGCGCCAGACGGGCGCGGGCACCGCCTCCCTGAGCGTTCCGTCCAGCTTGACTGTTCCTTCGTTGGGATCGAGATCCGCGATGGAGCGAAGCAGCAGAGTCTTCCCGACTCCAGAGGGCCCTTGCAGGGCGACGCATTCGCCGTCCTGCAAGTCGAACGACACGGAGATGTGCAAGCGCTTGAGCCCGCTGACGGTCAGCATGCGTCAAAGCGTGCCCTGCAGCCGATCGGCAACCCGCCTGGCGATCTCCGCCGGCGCCTCGGCCGGGTAAGGATGCACCGAGCTTACGTTGATCTCGCCCAGCACGTAACCGTCGCTCCCGTCTGCCTGCACCGGGCCAAGCATGAAGTCGGCGTCCCAGATCATGGGCAGGTCAACTCGCGCAATATCCAGCAACGAGATTAGCTGCGGAGTCCACTCGTCTTCCATCAACCGGCGCAGCCGCTGGAAGCGCGGGTCTGCGTTGGACGTGTAGAGCCGCGGACCGGCCTCGGAACGTGCTGCCGGCGAGTCGATCAGGGCTTTGACCTTGTGGTGACCGAAGCCGGCGCAGCGATCGCCTGCCATATAGCAGCGCACGACACCTTCGCTCAGACGAGGCTGGAACGGCTGGTCGATCACGCTATCGCTTTCGAAATACTCACCGCAGCGATGGAGAAAACCATCCAGCGTCAGTTCCTCGGGCGCGTCCTTGGTCGCGTCCAGCACCTTTACCGCAGAGGAGGTCGGCAGCCTCTCGACCTTCCAGACGCCTTGCCCACCATTACCCCGGTTGCGCTTGATCACGCGCGGTCCGGCGGCGAGCCGCGTCGGCAACTCGCCGCGCATCGCCTCGGCGGTTTGATACAGCGCCGTGTCGCTGCCCCAGTCCATGGAGCGGGTACGATGTAGGACCTCCTTGGTCCCCATCTTGAGGATGACGTCTGGGTGGGCGCTCACCCATACGCCGTGCGCGGCGACGTCGCGCAGCAGAGCGTCGAGACCGGCGCGATTTCGACCATCCTGAATCGGGTTGACCCAGACGAGTGCGCCGCCCAACGCGAGCAACTGTTCGCGAACTTCCTCGGCGAAGCTCTCGTCGTAGATCGCGGGCCGGGCTTCGATGCCGACGGCCGCGAGCGCCTGGAAGACGCTGACAAAGCGGCTGTTCTGCGGGGTCGAATTGCGACGCGCGGCAGCATCGCCACGCGAGACGATGCCTACAGAATGCGGACGACGTTCGGTATTCATGCGCGAGCTCCACGTGGTGCGTGCTGCGCAGAGCTTGGACCGAAGTCTCACGGGGAGTCTGCTTGTCCCCTCGGAAGCAGCTTACGCGAGATGGCAGGAAGTTTTCAAGACGGTGCGCCGAGGACACGGCCGGCTGTAGCGGAGCCTTGCATGCAAACCTTGTATCGGTCGAACCGGCGGGGCCAGCATAGTTTCCCATGCAGGCCTTTGCTGATCAGCGCAGACCTTGCAACTACATCCCTTTTTGGACCGGTCGTACTTGCTTGAACCAGCCGTACCATGCATGGTCGCGAGATGCCTCCGCCCAGGGGAATTCAATGAATGAGGACGCTTATCAGGCCTACCGGTCTGTCGTTGAGAGCCCGACGCTGCGATCAATATGGGCGAACGTATACGGAAACCTGTTCTGGAGCGACGTTGATCCTCCTTGGACGTTAGCAACTCTCAATGACGTCCACTTTGTGGCCGCGCGCCTTTGCACCAAACAGAGATCGAGATTCGTAGATTTCGGCTGCGGATCAGGCTCCTTGGTGCGTTTCCTTGCACGCAAGTTTGCGGCGCGGGTCGAAGGCCTCGACGTCAACCCGTACGCCATCCGTCTGGCGCGAGAGCGAAGCGTGAATACGACCGTTTCTTTTCAGGTCGCGGACATAACCGCGACCGAGATTCCGGACAGAACGTTTGATGGCGCGGCAAGTCTTGATGTCCTACTCTTTGTACCAGACAAGGCCAAAGCCTTGAGAGAGGTGGCGCGCGTCCTCAGGCCTAATGCTTGCTTTGCTGGCACGACATTCGAACTGGCCTCACCGAGTGTCGCCTTGGCCGCCCCAGCATTCGTAGACTACCCCGCCGGGTTCACGGCCGCCGGGTTCACCATCGAGGTATATGAAGAGGTCGGTGCATGGCGAGAGCTTCTGGAGGGAGTGACTTCGGCCATCCAGGAACACGAGTCAGCAATCACTCGCGAGCTCCATCCGCAGGCGCTATCGCGTGTGCTCAGATGGGCGCGCACG
>Ga0081540_1003786_pt1 | contig 11835 bp, 13 predicted proteins | sample TabmetS2T1R1_FD_71024 | JGI IMG/M metagenome (GOLD analysis project Ga0081540, IMG submission 71024) | Tabebuia heterophylla rhizosphere microbial communities from the University of Puerto Rico - S2T1R1 | ecosystem: Host-associated > Plants > Roots > Rhizosphere ...
CGTCCACCGACGACGTGCGAATGCGCAGGCCCGTTTGCTGGAAAGATTGTTCCTGTTCCTCCCGAGAGATCGCGATGTTAAGCTCAACTTTGTCGCGCTTTGTCCTGGCATTCTCCGACATGCCACTGCCGCCTTGCGCGACGCGTTGGGTTTGCGTTTGGAAATTTTCCACGCGCCCCAATCCTTTGACACGGTCGATGACACCGTCACTTTCCTCCGGAGCGATCAACATGCTCACCTGCGCTGACATGTGCCCGGAGTAGTCGCGGTTTAGTTGCGCATTAGTAATCTGCACCTTTGGCGAGGCGAGGCTTTTGATCTCGCTGTAAATCTTCTCCACATCGGGCGCGTAGAGTGCCAGCTGGGCGCGCTCTCTGAGCAGGAAGGCCGCGGGCTCTTCCATGTCTTTTTCAGCCAGCGAAATTGTCACCGTGGCGAATTGGACCTGCGAGTCCCAGTATTTTAGCTCACCCTGCATCTTCTCGATTTCTTCGCGCACACGGCCAAGTTCTTTTTCTACTTGAAGCAGATCGGAAACTTTGCCGGTCTTTGTTTTGAGCATCTCGATCAACCGCTGCTCCATCACGTGGGCGTTTTTCAGGCGTGCATCGGTATCGAAATACGCCTTGGTCACATCTTCAGTGCCGAGTGTCTGGTTCTTCAAATCGCCGAGACTGCGAATCTTTTGCAGAAAGCGATCGAGGTTTTCCGGCAGGACCTTCACGACGACCTGTCCTTTCAGCTTCCCGTTTGCCTGCTTTTGGGAATCGGTTGTGGCGACGTAACCGCGTTCTTCGTTCGCAAATGCGGTGATTTTCTGGACAGCGTTATCAAAGCTGACGATCTCCAGTTCGACTATTGCGTTGCGAATTAGTTTGCGATTGGCGAGTTCCGGAGCAGGCGTCTCAGCCGAGGTTTTTCCCGCTTCTTTGGCATTGGCGCTACTTTCCGAGTCGGCAATCAATGCTCCACTTTCAGTAGTCTCAGCTTGCGCGGTTTTAGCCGGCGCAACCGTTGCGGCAGCTGCCTGGCTTTCTTCATGGAATTTTGATCTGGCCGCGGGAGGCGTGGGGACCGTAAGGGCGAAGTCCCGTGGCTGTTCGGCGGCGATCCCATCTGATCTACCCAGCGTTCCGGCCTGACTTGGGCGCGATTGGGGCGACGGCGGCGCGGTCGTTTCTACCTCCGCAGAGCGCTCGCGACCACGCGGCACAGCAAAAGGTTCGCCCGTAATCATCCGTCCGATCTGCACAAGCCCGAGCAAAACGGCGGCGACCGCTGCGATTTGAGTTGCGCGCAAGCGCATTAGATCGCCGAGCAGTTTTACAAATCCGCTTCGTTCAGGGACGCGATTGCGAAAGCTCGCCAGCATTCGCTGTTCGAAAACTGGATCCGGTTTTTCCTGTGCAAGAGTTTCTTCCAGAATTTTGTTCATAACTTTGATTTCCTGATGAGTTTTCCGGCACGCAGCGCAATCGACCAGGTGCGTATGAAGCACGCTCCGTTCGCCTTCAGAAAGCTCGCCGTGCAGATCGGCAGCCAGCCAGTTGTCGATTTCGTCGTGAATCGTTGCCATACGTTAATCCATTGAGGCTAGGGCCGGGCGAAGTTGTTTACGCATTGAAGCCAGAGCGCGACCGAGTATTCCGCGAAGCGCACCATTCGTTAGGCCCAGAGTATTCTCGATGGTGCGATAATCCATCTCTTCGAAGTAGCGTAATGTGAGTGCCGCTCGATGGAGTTCTGGCAACGATGCAAGTGCGGAATGCAATCGTTGGTCTAAAGCACCAGTATCCGCCGGCTGTGGTTCGACCGTTTCGGTTAGTTGTTCCGACAACGGCACGGTGCGGCGTCCGCGAAAAATGTCGTGAGCCCTATGTCGTGCGACGGTGGCGAGCCAGGCAGGAAATTTCTCCGGGTCACGCACACGCCACCGTGTTTTCCACGCCTTAACCAGTGAGTCTTGCACGACGTCTTGTGCCTCTTCACGATTTTGCAGAATGCCGTAAGCGATCGCGAAAAGTGTCCGGCTGTGCGTGCGAATGATCATTTCAAATGCCTGCCGATCGCCGTGAATGGCCGCCCGATACTGTTCGCGTTCACTGGGATCCATTGAGGTCGATCTAAAGCCTAGACGTTCGCAGGCACGAATCCGCGCGAATTTTTTTCAGGAATTTTGGTAGGGCGCGCTCGCCGAGCGCGCCGGACGGCCCTGCGGTCCGACCGTACCTAAAAAATGAGAACGGTGTTCCCTACACTAACCAGGTCTTTCACCCTTGCAGCGTCCCAGTTGGCCAGACGGATGCAGCCGTGGCTGGCGGCTCGGCCGATTGTCTCGGGATTGTTCGTGCCGTGAATGCCGATACCAGGCTTGTTCAGGCCCATCCAGAGGATGCCGACTAGATTATTCGGACCCGGCGGTAGGTTGTAATAGTTTTCGGTGCGCACGCCGAAATTGAGCATGCCCTCATCGTAACGGAACCACGGCCAAACGGTTGCGCCCAAAATCTTCCAAGTTCCAACCGGCGCTGGCAACGTTTTCGACCCAGGCGTGATCGGAAACACACAGACGAGCTGGTCGTGATCGAAGACCTCCAGAAGATGCTCGTGTGTATCGACAAAAATCTTACGAGAAGCGAATCCCGGATTTTCAGGGACTTTTCCCTCGGTGAATTTGTCGACATCAAACGGCAATACGTTCGGAACCTTCAAAGTTTCGCCGGGCTGAAGGTGTTCCCAATTCTTTCCGGGATTAAGTTTCTGAATGTAAGACTCGGCGGAATGATACCGCTCGGCAACGAACTCGAGCAGCGACGTATAAGGCAGCCATTTCAATCTCGCCTGCTCGGCGCGGCTGCCCGGAACATTTCCGATCAGCTTCAGATCTTCGTCCCTGATGGTGTAAGTCGTGTAAGTCACGGGCACTTGATCGAGCATCCATTGATCGACGGCGCCAGTCTTTGGCATGGCTCGCGCATGCTTGTATGAGATGAGCGCTTTGCGGAAGAATTCGCCCATTCTGCCGTCAATTTTCCCAGGTCCGAAATCGCTGTTGTCCAGAAAGATCTGCAATCGCGTGGCGGTTTCTTCGTCATAATTCGGCAACGCGACGGGATATACCCGGGGCGGCGGTGTGGTTTTCTCCTGCGGTGGGGTGTTCTCCTGCGCCAGCGCGAGCACTGCGATATCGATGATCCCAAAAATACAAAAAACGACCTTCATCGGCGGAAGTTATGCGCTGTGAATCCCGCGGCGCAAACTCGATCTTCTTTATCGTTACCTGGCGGCGCCCGTTTCGCAGGAGATGGTACCGCCGTTCGAATCGGATAGCTTGCCATTTGATGCACGAGTTCTAGTTTTGGCCCGGTGAAAAAGATCGAGGCGGTTATCAAGCCTTTTAAAGCAGAACCTGTGAAGGAAGCCCTAATCGCCGCAGGCGTAGAAGGAATGTCTCTTAGCGAGGTAAAAGGATTTGGCCGCCAGAAGGGCCACAGCGAAATTTATCGTGGCACCGAATACACTGTTGATTTTCTTCCGAAAATTAAATTCGAGATGGTGGTTACCGACGACCGCGCGCAGCGGGCAGTCGAAGCAATTTTGGGAGCCGCCAAAACGGGCAAGATCGGCGATGGGAAAATCTTTGTGACAGAGGTTGAAGATGCGGTGCGCATTCGGACAGGTGAACGCGGAATGGAGGCACTGTGAGGCGCGAAGCGGCTGGCGGTTAAAAGCTTTAACTATTCAACTAGTTAACGATTTAACTCATGTACGAATATCTGCTGTCGGTCTTTCTCGGAATCGTCGAAGGGCTGACGGAATTTCTTCCCGTAAGCTCCACCGCGCATTTGCGTATCTGCGAAGCGTTGCTGCATATCGATCTACAGGATGGGTTCTGGAAAATGTACACGATCGTTATCCAGCTCGGCGCCATTCTGGCGTTGCCGGTTTATTTTTGGCATCGCATCCTGGAGTTTGTTCGCACGTTCCCAAAAGGCGAACACGGCGATCGCACAATTTTCACGAATCCATTAAGTCTTACCTTAATAGCGTTTGTTGTAACCGCAGTCCCAGCCTGGGCACTTACGAAACAAATCGGCAAAAACCTGGAAAATCTCTGGGTGATGGCTTTCGCCCTTTTCATCGGTGGAATCGTGATGTGGATTGTCGATGCCGTTTTCACCCGGCCGCGCACGATGCACGTGGAGGAGATGACTTTGCCGCAGGCGGTCTGGATCGGTGCGGCGCAGATTCTGTCTGCCGTTTTCCCAGGCACTTCCCGCTCAATGTCCACCATCGCCGCGGGTCAGGTCGCAGGTCTGTCGCGTCCAGCGGCGCTCGAATTTTCGTTTTTCTTATCGATGCCGACAATGGTGGTGGCTACAGGGTTTGATTTTCTGAAGACAGTGATGCCACACCATCGCGAGGCGGATATTGCGCCGCTGACGATGAATCCTCACGAATGGATCGTGCTTGCCATCGGATTTATCGTTTCGTTTTTCGTGGCACTGGCCGTGGTCGCCTGGTTTATGAATTGGGTGCGTGCCCGTGGGTTTGTGCCCTTCGCTCTTTACCGGATTATTCTCGGCGTAGGGCTATTGACGCTGTTAGCGCGCGGAATCATGTAATCAATCACTCATGGGAACCGATGTCATTCTTCCCGATCTGCAAAGTGCCGTCCTGTGTGAGGACGTCCGATGTGAGATCAACGGAATGCAAACGCTCGTAGGCGTGTTGAGTGTCATCCCTGCGCCGGCCCTGCCGATCAACTACATCCGGCTTTGCATCTGGACGCGCTGGTGCAGTGGAGCGGGAAAATTTCGGCAAAAATCGCGCATCATTGGCGTTGACGAACAGCAGGTCATCGCGCAGGCAGAAGTGGAGTTTGTTTTGAAGGAAATGGAAGGCCATGCGACCAACGTTCACTATTTTGGCGGCGTGCAGTTTCAGCAATACGGCTTGCATCACGTGGAGATTTACCTGGAGAACGAATTGCGGATGCGTTTTCCGCTGCCTGTGATCAAAGTCACGCGGCAAACTGGCTAAGCCGAGGAACGTTTTGTGAACTGGGGCTTGCGAGTGGGTCGAAGGTGTTTATCACGACGATCCATGCCGAGGGCAGTTTTCGCGATGCTGCTCTGCAGTCTTGTCCTCGTTGTTCAGGCGCGCACACAGGAGGTAATTGTTGCGCGCGAAACCAAACCGGAAGTTCACAAACAAGCAGCACCGTCTCCCCAGCAATCTCCTGTGGAATCGCCAAGACCAGAGCAGATTAAAGCCAAACCCCGTATTAAGAAGTCTACATCGGCAGAGCCCACGCTTGAGGAAATGCGAGCGGCAGGCGCACTTGCCGCCGAGCGGCTGAATAATCCAACTCCTTCACGGAGGGATAGATCTGGCCAATTAGATTCAGAGGCTGCTCCAACACCAAGCCCAGCAGCCACAGAAATTCCGACACCGGCGAAGAAGGAAACTCGTTCTGAACAAACGAGCACATCACGTCGCCCAAGTTCACGAACTGCCAAGCCGGAGTCGATCGGTGCTGTTCGGCCAACGTTGATGGAATCCGGAAGAGAGCAGCCAATTGCTTCTCCTTCGCCAAAAGGGCAAACACCTGCGCCTTAATCGATGATGTAGCTGTAAGGGGAGCTGACAGGTTTCCCGACCATAGAAATGCGCGTCCGCGCAAATTCTCTTGCACGTGGATTTCGCCAACATATTATTTGTGGGCAGTCCCGACTGTGTCCTGCCGGATGCATCGGGAAAATTTTTTGCCTATTTCTGATTACCATGGCCAATACGATTTTAGTTGGGGCCCAGTGGGGCGATGAAGGTAAGGGTAAGATTATCGACATCCTTACCGCGAAGGCAGACATAGTTGTTCGAAGCCAGGGCGGCAATAACGCCGGGCATACCGTCTTTCATCGCGGAGTTAAATACATTCTTCACCTCATCCCCTCAGGAATTTTGCGACGCGGCAAGGTTTGCGTAATTGGAAACGGCGTCGTTATCGATCCGATCGCGTTGCTTGGCGAGATCGATGGTTTGCGCAAACTAGGGATCGCGTTCGGACGGAATTTACTGATCAGCGACTGCGCTCACCTGGTTCTGCCTTATCACCGTCTGCTTGATGAACAACGCGAACTGCGTCGAGGTCATACCAAAATTGGGACCACCAAGCGCGGGATTGGCCCCGCTTATGGCGATAAAGCGGCGCGCACCGGCCTGCGCGTGTCCGATTTGATGCAGCCCATTGTGTTCTCGAAAAAATTGCAGGCCAAGGTCACCGAGTACAACAGAATTCTTCAGGCGCTTGGCGCAAAGCCTGTCAGCTTTCGTGAGGTCAATGAAAGCTATTTGGCGGCAGGTGAGAGACTGCGGCCATTCGTTGGTAACACAGTGGTGTATCTCCATCGCGCCATGGAGCGGGGCAAAAAGATTCTCTTCGAAGGAGCACAAGGAACGTTCCTCGATATCGACCACGGCACGTACCCGTATGTGACATCTTCAAATACAACCGCGGGCGGCGCATGCACCGGAACTGGCGTGCCACCTCATCGGATCGACCGCGTAGTAGGCGTGATGAAGGCGTATACAACTCGCGTAGGCGAGGGGGCTTTGCCGACGGAAGATATGCAATTGGCGCAGATGCTTCACGGCTTGGGGCGCGAATTTGGCGCGACAACAGGACGCAAACGCCGCTGCGGCTGGTTCGATGCTGTGGCAACACACTACGCCAGGATGATCAATGGAATCGACGAGCTTGCCATCACCAACCTCGATGGGCTGGATCACGTCGATCCGATCCGGGTTTGCGTAGCTTATCGGCTAAACGGGAAACGTCTGGGTGTCCCGCCGTGCGATGCAAGCCAGCTTGCCAACTGCGAACCAATCTATACAGAGGTGCGCGGCTGGAATACTCCTACTCATTCTGCACGAACCTTTTCGCAACTTCCTCCCGCGGCGAGGAAATACGTCAGATACATTTCCAAATTAACCGGAGCAAAATTGTCCATGATTAGCGTCGGGCCGGCACGCGGTGAGACGATCGTTTTGTAGCCATGCCTCCGAACGTGAAGAGCGTTCCTCGTCACATTGCAATCATTATGGACGGTAACGGCCGTTGGGCGAAAGCGCGCGGACTGCCGCGCATCAAAGGGCACGAGGCAGGCGCGCAGGCTGTTCGCGAGTGCGTAGAAGGATGTGGTGAATTAAAGGTGGAATATCTCACCCTTTACGCTTTCTCGGCTGAAAACTGGCAACGCCCCAAGACCGAAGTTCTCGCGCTCATGCGCCTGCTCGAAAAATTCTTGAAGGAAAAGACGCCGGAATTGGTGGAGAAAAATGTACGTCTTCAGGCCATCGGCCGCTTAACGGACTTACCGGCAAGTTCGCAGGAACAACTTCACAAAACCATCGAGCAAACTGCTAGCAATACTGGTTTGACTCTCGTTCTCGCCCTGAGTTATGGAGGTCGTCTCGAAATCATCGACGGGATCAAAAGTTTGCTTCGCGCCATCGAGCTCGGTCACATCGACAAGGCAATGATCGATGTGGAGATGTTCAGCAAACACCTTTATACGCGGTACTATCCCGATCCGGATCTGCTCATTCGTACCTCTGGCGAAATGCGTCTGTCGAACTTCCTTCTTTGGCAAACATCCTACACCGAGATGTATATCACGCCTAAATTGTGGCCCGACTTTACAAAGAAAGATCTCCTAGCGGCTGTGGAGGAATTTGGACGCCGCCAACGGCGTTACGGAGTGGTCGTTTAGACGAAATCGATGCCTTTCGGTGCGGTTTTTGCGGCCCTCGACATAGTGAGATGTAAGAAGCTAATCTTCGCTCTTTAAAACCAATATGAGATTTAAGAATCAAGTTGCGATTGTTACCGGAGCGGGCCGCGGAATTGGGCAAGCTATCGCTTTGCGACTGGCAAATGAAGGAGCGCGTGTGGCGTGCGTAAGCCGTACGGAGGCAAACGCAAAAAGCGTCGCCGATCAGATCAACGCAATTCGTACTGATGCGGCAAGGGCCTACACAGTCGATGTCGCGGACCATGGGGCGGTGCAAAAGATCGGCGCGGGGATTCTCGGTGATTTTGGCAGGGCCGACATTCTGGTTAACAACGCCGGCGTAACTCGTGACGCGCTTGCCATGCGAATGTCGCTGGAGGATTGGGATTCGGTTGTTAACACGAATTTGCGCGGCGCGTTTAGCTTTGTGCAGGCGATCATTCGGGCGATGACCAAACAGCGCGGCGGTCGCATCATCAACATTAGTTCGGTGATCGGTTTGATAGGCAACGCAGGCCAGACAAATTATGCGGCCAGCAAGGCGGGCTTGATCGGTTTTACCAAGTCGCTTGCGCGCGAATTGGCAAGCCGCAATATCACCGTGAACGCAGTGGCGCCGGGATTCATCACGACAGATCTGACTGCCGGACTTTCCGATGAAATTAAGAATTCCATTCAATCAAAAATTCCGCTCGGTAAAACGGGGACACCCGAAGACATCGCCAATGCGGTGGCATTTCTCGCGTCTTTCGAAGCCGGTTACATCACCGGCCAGGTGTTATGCGTAGATGGCGGGATTGTGATGTGAGGAAAATGACGAATGACGAATGCTCAAAGTCGAAGGAATGAAAAAGTGTCGAAAAAGTTGCATGCGAGCAGTGTCGTCACTTGGACTTCGTCATTGATTCGTCATTTGTCATTCGGGATTCGTCACTCTGCGCAGGATAATAGTGACTCGACCTTCGGCTATAAGTGCCTCGCCAGCTGAAACGCGACATTCGTAAACCGTGTTAGCTCCGTCTCCAAACAAACGGTTGGCAGTAATCTGGAGCGGCGATTCAATATTATCCAGGCCCGTTACATGCAGCCGCGCGTCGCGCAGGGCAGCCAAATAGGCGGGCGGCGCGATCGCACCCGCCAAACGCGCGCGCAAGCCGCCATGGACTGCCGCCGCTTGTGCGCCGTACTCGAAAGCGTGCACAGCAGATAAACGTCCGTCGCGGCGTAGGGGATTGGCGGGATCACGATGCGTGTTAGTGACGCATGTAATTGATCGGTCATCCCACTGAGTCACCTCATCTAACAAGGACATCAGGCCGGAATGGGGGATCAATCTGCAAATTTCTGCTTTGTTGACCGTCGTGCCGTTAGGCATTGTGTGCACCCCGCGAGATTCTGAAATTTATTAATGCCCACGAAACACAACGCGAAAGGCCCGATGTTTTTCAGTAAAGATTTTTCGAGTCTGTTCGTGTGTTGAGTGGGTAGTTATCTTTCGGACTTAATCCCAAAACGAATAGAAATTAAACCAGTTGTATGGCGCTAGGCGCGTGTAATGCTCCAAGCGCGCAGCGTAACGCTGCATCCAAAGCTGGATCTCCTCAGCCCGACGATCGCGACTCAAGGTGATTTCGTCGGCAAAATGTTCGAAGTAAATTTCGTAACGATTCCCACCGCGGTAGAGACCGAAAAACAAAATCACGGGACAATGCGCCATCGCGGCAAGCACAATCGGGCCGACCGGGAACGCGGTTGACCGGCCAAGGAATTGGCAGCGGGTTGTCTTACCATTGTTCGACACGCGATCGCCCAGCGTGCCGACAAAGAACCCCGCATCCAGGCTTTCCCTAACTGTTAGCAATGTATCCGCCCGATCCGGGGCGATTACCGTACTGGCGACCAAGGGATTCAACGCGTCGAGAAAGCCGGTGATATTCTGGTTGTGGTTTGGATCCATCAAAACCTTGAGCGGAAAGTTTCGTTGCATCACGCCCAGAGCCCGCAACACCTCAAAACTGCCCAAATGCGAACCCAAAAGGATGCAGCCTTTTCCGCTTTCCATTCGATGGTGCAGGATTTCCTTGCCATGAAGCTTCACGTCAAAGCGCGAAAACTCACCGCGCAACAGGTAGACGCGATCCAGAATTGTTGCCGCGAAGCAATGAAAGTGACAAAACACCTCCCACCAGCGGACTGGACGGCCACGGATTTGCTTTAAGTATTCGTACGAGGTCCGACGGGCCGCGCCTGCGGTAACTACAAAATAAAATGTGATCGGATATAACAGCAGCCTTGCCGCCCAACGCCCCATGTGCGTCGCGATCCAGGCGAGAAATCGCAGCGAAGTCAGTGTGCCGCGTTCCGGCAAGCCCGTCCAAGGCACTGCTTCCGAGGCTTTCGTCTCGAGAGCGCTCGAGGTCATTTTTCAGAAACGACGTTTTGTCCGCAAATCGCGCCGGTGAAAAAGTGCGGGTATATTTTACGAATGCGATCGATGTTGGGCGCAACTTCGGCGCGCTGAAAGCCTGCGCGAGTAAACGCGCGCAGCCAGTGTTCTGCGGTTAGAAAGCCTGGATTTGGGCGAATCTCTGGATCTGTCTGGACGTTTGTAAAACTCTCAAGAATCTGAAACATCAGCTCGGGATAGATTGGCTGATTGAAATAGGGTCGCAGGCATTCGCCGATCACCAGCCAGCCGTCGCTGGCCAAAGCCCGCCGCGCTTGGTTCAGGCTAAACACCAGATCCTTGGAGATATGCATCACGTTAACGGCGTAGACCAAATCGAATTCACCCGGTTTGATACCTTGAGTGTCCCAGGGCGAATCGAGATTGAGCGCGCCCCACTCGAGCGGAAGAGCAGGATATTGCTTTGCGAGTTTGCGCTGGCCACATCGCAGAAAGAACGCGTTCGGCTCTGTAACGAGATAACGTTCTACTCGTGGCAAAAGTCCGCGTTCATCAAGCACGCGTAGCAGAATTTCGCTGGCGCTGCCGGGGCCGGCGCCGACTTCCAAGATTCGAAGCGGGCGCCGACTGGAAACGCGCTCTGCGGCAAGTGCCGCGCCGACCCAGTTGTTCACGGCATAAGTTGAATTGTCGTTGTGAAAATAATTCAGCCACAGCGGCACGCCTTGCGGACCGAGTAAATTGCGATCACCGCTTTGTTGGCCATTGGCCACGGCTGGATAAAGGCTCGCCGCGTGGTCCAGCAAATCCAACGTGGCTGCGTTCGCGGGATCGATTTGCTGACCTGCCGCGCGCAGGCTCTTGAGATCGGGCCGCCGCGGAATGTTCCGGAGACGGTACAAGCGAGTCTTCCCGTCCGTCCGGGCCTCGACGCAATCGATTTCGACCAGACGTTCCAGGATCCAATGCAAGGCGAACTTGAAAGATGGTTGAAACGAAAGGAGACCGTACAAGTCATCGATGGATCGCCATTGGCTGAGGTGATCGATCACGTTCAACCGGTGGGCCAGATCGATAGCCAATTCGATGCTATAACGCTCCAGTAGTTCGATGCTTTGATACAGTCGTTCGCTGAACACTGGCGATGGATATTCTTTAAGGTATTCAGCCAGGCGCGGATCGCTTGGCTGTACCTTAAACGGTTGCGCGTCGGAAAGTGGCGCGTTCACGAAGTCACCTTTGTCCGGGAATTAACTTCAAGCTGTCCTTCAACTATTACGCGGCCTTGGATGCGGCAGCAAAAATTAACTTCGCCGGAGTCATCATTGTCCGCAGAAAGGCAGATCGTAAATGACTGCTCGGGCTTTAGTGGTTGCAGAAACTTGACCGTCCGGATTGCGGTAAGCTCACATCCTTTGCGCCAATCGCAGAGCGCCGCGCGAACTTCATCGAGAATCAATACCCCGGGTACGAGCGGTGCGTCCGGAAAGTGCCCGGCCAGGCTGGGATGATCGGCCCCAATTGCGCGGCGTACCTCAAAGGTCATGTCACCGAAGTTTTCCTCATGCGAGCAGACCTAGCAACTCGACCCATCCTTGTAGCACCTGCGTAATCGTAACCGAAAATGCCGAC
>Ga0081540_1003787_pt1 | contig 11834 bp, 8 predicted proteins | sample TabmetS2T1R1_FD_71024 | JGI IMG/M metagenome (GOLD analysis project Ga0081540, IMG submission 71024) | Tabebuia heterophylla rhizosphere microbial communities from the University of Puerto Rico - S2T1R1 | ecosystem: Host-associated > Plants > Roots > Rhizosphere ...
TGCCGCGGCGAGGAAAATCGGAACGGCTTGACCGCGCGCAAGGTTGACCTTCAACTCACAGACCGGCGTCCCAAGGCAAGCCTGTTTCGCGCCATGACGCGGGCGGCTCGACGGCGGCTTGGCACTGCGTCTGCGCCCTGTCGGTACGAAGTGCCATGCCAGGAGGCATCGCGACAGGCCGGCCCTCCAGCCTGGCTTGCGTCCATTGCCAGAGATTGCGCATTTCGTCTGCCGATTTGCCAGAGGGGGCGTACTCGCTGACCGAGAGTCCGCGCGCCAACGCATCCTGATGATCGTTGCGCATCGCGATAAACGGTTGCGCCAGTACCTCGGCCAGATCGGATATCAGAGCGCCAAGCGCGCCGGCTGCATCGCTGATGCGCTGTCCCCTTGCCGGCGTCTGATTGAGGATGAAGGCAAACAGCTTGCCGCAGGCGCGGACGATGCTCAGCGTCGCCGCGGTCGCCTCGATGTCGATGATCGTCGGTCGCGCCGGAATCAGGCAGAGATCGCACGCGCGGATGGCGGCCGCGGTCGTTTCGTCGACGCCGCTTGCGGTGTCAATGATGGTTAGGTCCACGCCGCCGCGATCGAACGAATGAAGTCGCCGCTCGATCAAGCCGGCAGTACGGACGGTTTCCACGACGGGCTCGGCGATGCCGCGGCGGACCTGCCACTTCGACAGCGTTCCCTGATTGTCGGTATCGATCATCCGAACATTTTGTCCGGCTTGCAGCGCCGCCAGTGCGAGGCCAATCGCCAGAGTAGTCTTGCCGCTGCCACCTTTCTGCGTGGCCAATACAATGGTGTGCACCAGACGAGTTCCAGATTGGTTGATGTGGCATTCGGAAGGTGCTGTCGGATCGCGAGATTGCGGGCTCGCCTGCGGCGTTCCAGTCCGTGTAGGACTGGCGGAGATCGCAATGACCCCGAATCACGCGCTGAATTCAGTATGACACCATTGTGACAAATCGAGTATCGTGCAACCAACACACGCACTCGCTGTGTTGCAACTCGTCCGGCAAAGCGAAAAACTGTTGGCGGCCGACAGGGGGAGCAGTGACACGAAATTGGCGCGACCGCGCGGCGACGGTTTTTGAATGCGAGAAGCAGCCGGCATCCGCCAGCCGCGGCATGGTGGTGAGCAATCATCCGCTGGCCTCAGCCGCAGGCGCCGAGATGCTTGCCGCCGGCGGCAATGCGGTGGACGCAGCGATCGCGACGTTGTTCGCGCTCACCGTGGTCGAGCCGATGATGGTCGGCATCATCGGCGGCGGCATGGCGCATATTCGCACTTCCGACGGCAGCCATCGCTTCATCGACGGCCAGAGCACGGTGCCGCTGGCGGTGAAGCCCGATACTTACACATCAAAGCCGGGGTCGCCGCATGATGTGTTTGACACCGTGGATGGCGAGAATCTCAACGGACCGAAAGCCGTTGCCGTTCCCGGCTCGCTGAAGGCGTGGTGCGAAACGCTGGCGCGCTTCGGCACCATGAGCCTCGCCGATGTGATGCAGCCTGCGATCAAGCACGCCGCGCGCGGCTTTGTGGTTACGCCTTATCTGCACGAATGCATCAGCGACGGCGCGGCCGTGATGCTGAAAGACAAGCCGATCTCGGCGATCTATCTGCCGAACGGCGTGCCGCTGAAGCCCGGCGAGCGCGTGGTGCAATCGGAATATGCGGAGACGCTGACCTACATCGCGCAGCATGGGCCGGACGCGCTGTATAACGGCCTGCTCGGCAATGTCCTCGTCGATTACATGAAAGCGAAAGGCGGCTTCATCGCGCATGAGGATTTGAAGACCTACAAGACGGTCGAGCGGCAGCCGATCCGCGCCGACTATCGCGGCTGGCAGATCATGGGTCCGCCGCCGCCCGCGGCCTCCGGCGTGCACATCGCGCAGATGCTGAACATCCTCGAGGGCTATGACATTGCTTCGCTCGGCTTCGGCACGGCGCAGACCATCCACTACCTTGCGGAAGTGATGAAGATCGCCTTTGCCGACCGCGAGGCGGCGAGCGGCGATCCCGTCTATATCAACGTGCCGGTGGAACGGCTGACCTCGAAGGCCTATGCCGACGAGCGCCGCCGCGCCATCGATGATGCCAAGGCGCAGGCCTGGGGCGCGAGTGTCGAGCAGCTGGAGAGCGCCTGCACCACGCACATGACGGCGGCCGATAGCCTTGGCAACGTGGTCGCGACCACGCAGACCATCAACAATCTGTTCGGCGCAAAGATTCTCATTCCCGGCCTCGGCACCATCCCCAACAACTACATGAACCTTTACGATCCCCGGCCGGGCCACGCGTTGTCGCTGGCGCCGGGCAAGCGCGTCACCACCTCGATGTCGCCTGTCATGGCGCTGCGCGACGGCAGACTGCGCTATGCGCTTGGCCTTCCCGGGGGAAAACGCATCTTCCCGAGCGCGATGCAGGCGCTGGTCAATCTGATCGATCACGGAATGACGCTGCAGGAAACCGTCGAGGCGCCGCGGGTCTGGACCGAAGGCAATGCGCTGGAGGTTGAGCCGGCGGTGCCGGAGAACGTGCGCGAAAAGCTTAAGGGCATGGGCCACAAGGTCGTGGCGATGTCCACGGTTGGCGGCGGCATGAACGGCATCGAGTTCAACGAAGACGGGACGTTGACCGGCGCCGCCTGCTGGCGCGCCGACGGCACGCCGATCGGCATGTCCGGCGGTCTGGCGCGCGCCGGCGTGCGGTTCGGCCTGCGATAAAGCTTACTTCCGCACGCAGATTACGCGGACCACGGAGGCCCTGGCATCCGTCGATGTGCCGGACGCGGCCACATCATTGGCTTTCAGGAAATCCCTGATGGCGTCAGCCGGCACCAGTGCGGCCTGCGGCGGCGGCGCGTTGGCCGGGCCTGCGACAAGCACCGGCTTGAGTTGCGCCAGTCCAGCGAACTTGCCGTCGGTATCCATCGCGGCCGCGCCGGAAAAGCCGATCGCCGGCGCGGGCACAAGATCGGCGCCGTTGACGGTTGCCTTGACACTGCTGACGGCATTGCGGCCACCCTGGTTTTGCGGATCGGCAATTCCGGTCAGATCGACGGCCGTCTTGCCGTTGCCGCCGGCAAGGTTCAGCGGTTTCAGTCCGCGCGCGCCATAGATGCGCAACAGTGCAAGGTCGCGCTCCTTGTCCTCGGCGATGCGGTCGGCATTGCCAAAGCCGGCAATGGCAATGGCAACGCAGGCATCGACCAGCTGACGGTCGGTGACGATGCTGCCATCGTCGGCGACGACGACGCCGGTGCCATATTCCACCGTCTTGCGCGGCGGCGGGCCCGCTTGCGGTCCCGTCGGGAAGGGCGTGAACGCGCTCGACATCGCAATCACTACCGGCTCGACGGTGTTCTCCACCGCCTGGTCGTACAGGATCGTCATGATGCGGATTTCGTCGCCTTTGAACGTGCCGCGCACATAGAACTTCTTCAGGCCCTGCAAGCCCGACAGCACGAAGAAGTCCGGCTTGACGACGTTGTAGTCGACGGCGCGGCCGTTCGCCTTCTTCTCCTGCTCGGCGAGCTTTGCCGTGGTGGGGTTAGCCTCCTTGCGCCGCGACAGCACGATCTGCACCGTGCCGTTCGGCGAGGTCCATTTCGCGCCGTTGGCGTCGCTCGTCTGCTGCGGCACCAGTTTGGTCGGAATGCCGAGCCGCACGCCGGTGCCGGCATCGGTGATGATCTTCCAGCCGACACTCTCCTGCCGCTGCCGCGCGGTGTCGGCGAGGACGCCGCGCTCCTGCGGGTTGAGCACGCCCGTCTGCCGGGCGCCGCGGCTCTTCTGGAATTCCTTGATGGCGTTGACCATGCGCTCCGAAACTTCGCCCGTGATCGCGCCGTTATATTCGCCGACCCAGGCGAGATCCGATTGCAGCGCCAGCCGCTCGGCTTGAGCCATGGCATTTGCGGTGTCGGCCGGGGTTTGTACTCCCGGAGGACGGATCGTGGTCGTCGTCACCGGCTTCGGCTTGCTGCCCGCGGTGGTGGGCGCCTGCATCTGGGCCTGCGCCGAGCCCATGGCCACGACCAACAAGGTTGCCGAAAGTGCGGTTCTCATGACAAATCCCGGGATTGCAGCTATCGCCGATTATGCACATCTGCTTGGTAGGCAACAACCGGACGCCGGTTCAGGGGAATGGCCCGTCGATGCTGAGCGACAAGGAACTTGAACGCTACGCCCGCCACATCGTGCTGCGCGAGGTCGGGGGCCCCGGCCAGGCGGCGCTGAAGGACGCCTCCGTGCTGGTGATCGGCGCGGGCGGCCTGGGCGCGCCGGCGCTGATGTATCTCGCCGCAGCCGGCGTCGGCACGCTCGGCGTGGTCGACGACGACAAGGTCTCGCTCTCCAATTTGCAGCGCCAGATCATTCACACCACGCCGGAGGTCGGCCGGCTCAAGGTCGACAGCGCGGCCGAGCAGATCCGCGCGCTCAATCCGCATGTGCTGTTCGAATCCCATGCGGTGCGGCTCGCTGCCTCCAACGCCATGAGCATCATCGGCGGCTACGATCTCGTGCTCGACGGCTCCGACAATTTCGAGACGCGCTACCTCGTCTCCGACGCCTGCTATCTCGCGGCCAAGCCGCTGATCACGGCCGCGCTCGGCATGTTCGACGGCTCGCTGACCACGATCCGCGCCCATGAGCGCAACGCGGAGGGCGAATTGAACCCGACCTATCGCTGCCTGTTTCCGGAGCCGCCGCCCGCGGGCACCGTGCCGACCTGCGCCGAAGCCGGCGTGATGGGCGCGCTCGCGGGCGTGCTGGGTTCGATGATGGCGATGGAGGCGATCCGCGAGATCGTCGGCTTCGGCGAGGGTCTCGTCGGCCGCCTCCTGATGGTCGATGCGCTGTCGATGCGTTTTGAAACGCTGCGTTACAAGCGCGATCCGCAAAATCCGCTCAATGGCGATGCGCCCTCCATCACCGATTTGAGCGGGCATCGTTAGGGCGTGTACTCATAGATTAGATTCCGGATTGTCCGCTTCCCTAGGGTAAGGCGGACATGACCCCGATCGGCCGGGAACGGCTGCAAATGGACCCAGAGCCGACATGAGGCGGGTCGAAATCTCGCATTGCAGATAGCACGTCACAGCCATTGTGACGCCGTCGCTCTGAGCGCAGGCAATGATTGCCACGGGAAGTCATTTCAATGGTTTAAGCCCTGATGATGGGCTGGATCCGCCGTCATCGTCACTACGCATGTGACGCCTGCGGTGACGCGGTGACGGTGACGCCGAGGATAAGACGATCGGTTCGCGATTGCTATGTCTTTTTCAATTTTGACGTATTCGGCGCCAAGCCCATCGACAAGTAGTCGGCGCGGGCTCATGTCTAAGTCTATTGGTCGTTTGGTGAGAACGAGCTCTCGTAACTCCCGCCCGAAACCGCACGCGAACAAAGGCACGTTTCCATGGATGAAGCTTCTATCTCGCGCGGCTTCAGATCGAAGCGAAAAACGCCGGCGGAGCTTTCCGACGAACTCGCTTACGTCCCCGCCCATGAGTTGGCAGCTCGCATCCGACGTCGCGATCTGTCGCCCGTTGAGGTCTTGGAGGCATTCATTCGGCGCATCGAGGCGCGCAACCCGAGCCTGAATGCTCTCGTCTACCTCAATTTTGACAGCGCGCGTACGCGGGCCAGAGAAGCCGAGGACGCGCTAATGGCCGGCAAGCAATTGGGACCGTTGCACGGCGTTCCGTCGGCGCTCAAGGATCTGTTTGACTTCAAGCCGGGGTGGCCCGCAAGCCTGGGCGGCATTCGCGCGCTCAAGCACAACGTGGTCAATTCTTATTGTGCTTTCTGCGAACGTATGGAGGCTCGCGGCGGGGCAATATTTCTGGGCAAGACTAACAGCTCCCTCATGGGATTCCGCGGCACCTGTGACAATTACCTGTTCGGGCCTACGCGTAATCCGTTCAATCTTACCAAGAACACCGGCGGCTCCTCGGGCGGCAGCGCGGCGGCGGTGGCCGATGGACTGCTGCCCATCGCCGAGGGTAGCGACGCCGGGGGCTCTATTCGGATTCCCGCCGCGTGGTGTGGCGTCTACGGGTACAAAGCTTCATTCGGCCGGGTGCCCTTCTTGGTACGCCCTAACGCCTTCGGCGCTGCCGACTCGCCTTTCATTTTCGAAGGGCCAATCACCCGAACCGTGAAGGATGCGGCGATAGCGCTGAACGTGCTCGCCGGCTACGACGCGCGAGATCCTTTCAGCCTGACAGAGCCGGCAGCCGACTTCACCGCGGCGACCCGCCGTTCCATACGCGGCCTCAGGATCGCTTATAGCCCGAACTTGGACGTCTTCCCAGTCGACAGCGGAGTGGCGGAAACAATCAGCCGCGCGGTGTGCGTATTCGAGGAAGCCGGCGCGCGCGTCGAAGAGGTTAAGCTCGGCATTACGCGTTCTCAGAAGGAGTTGAGCGATGTCTGGTCCCGGCTGTACATGCTGCTCAACCTGCAGGCGATCGAGAGCATGAAGCGAGACGGCATAGATCTGCTCGGCCAACATCGCGAAGACTTCCCGCCTGAATACCTTCACTGGGTCGAGAAGACCAGTCGCCTTTCGGCCCTCGATTTCTACCGCGACCAGGCCGTCCGTACTGAGATCTTCAACGCCTTTCAAAGCGTGCTGAAGAAGTTTGATCTGCTTATCACGCCGACTCTCGCCTGCCCGCCCGTAGACAATGCGGACAACGGCAACACTGTGGGACCGAGCGCGATCAACGGTGTGGAGATAGATTCCCTTATCGGATGGTGCCTGACCTACGTTGTCAACTTCACCGGCCACCCGGCGGCATCGATCCCGGCCGGACTATCCAACGGCCTGCCGGTTGGGATGCAAATCATCGGGCGGCGAAATGCAGATATCGATGTGCTGTCGGCGAGCGCGGCGTTCGAGCAGCTTCGGCCGTGGCACGAAAACTACCAGGTGTGCCGGGAACGATCGCTGCGGATGTGAGCGCGATGGAGCCGTCGTTCGCCGATGCACCGCGCGTGAGATCGCGTGTCTTACCGAGGACGATGTCGCCGCGGCGCGCAATCTTTGATCGCGTCCGCAACTGGCGCCGGCTTCACGGTGGGATGGCCCTTCAAGTCATTCAAGCAACCCGCCCGAAACGTGTTCACGCCGGCGCGCGGCCGGGATGACGACGTCGAAAATTTCAAGCTGAGACACACAAGTCGCGACTGCCAATGAGCGTACACATCGAACAAAGTCGAGGAGATTGAATCGTTCTGGGGCGCAGACGGACCTGTTGCCCATTGCAGGATGAGGTCCATTATGAAAGCCGAACGGAAAGTCGCTGTTGTCACCGGTGCATCGCGCGGGCTGGGCGAGGGCATCACCAATGCATTTCGCGGTCAGGGCTACCGCGTGGTCGGCACGTCGCGCTCAATCGGGCCGTCGGACGATCCCGACTATCTGACCGTCGCTGGCGACATTGGCGAACCTGCGACGGGCAAAAAGGTGATCGAAGAAGCGTTGTCGCGCTTCGGGCGTGTCGATACGCTGGTCAACAACGCGGGAATCTTCATTCCCAACGAGTTCACAAGGTATACCGATCAGCAGTATAGGGACCTTCTTTCGACGAACTTGAACGGGTTCTTCTACATCACGCAGCAAGCCGTCGACGCGATGGTGCGGCAGGGTTCGGGCCATGTGGTACAGGTCACAACCACACTCGTCGAGCACGCCAATTCGGCAGTGCCATCGGTCCTTGCCTCGCTGACCAAAGGCGGCCTTACTGCGGCCACGCGCAGCCTTGCGATCGAGTACGCGTCCCGCAATATCCGCGTGAACGCCGTGGCCCCGGGCATGATCAAGACGCCGATGCACGCGCCCGCCAGCCTCGTGGCGCTGGCCGGTCTACATCCCCTCAATCGCATGGGCGAGATCGCCGACATCGTGCAGGCGATTCTCTATCTGGAAAATGCGAACTTTGTCACGGGTGAAATCCTCCATGTCGATGGCGGCCAGATTGCGGGGCATTGATCTTCACGCCGGACAGAAATGATGACGGCTGGGCTCAGCGGACACGGAGGATATCGGGGGTTACAATGCCTACCGAGATGACCGAGCATAAGAACGAGTCACGTTCGATCGACGCGCCCGCGACAGGTAAAGCGGATGCTGCAGTCGATCGCGACGCCAAATCACCGCAGACGGATCCTGCTTCAAAGCCCGTCACAACAGGAGCTCAGCGGTCTACGCGGCGGCGAAGGTTGCTGGTGGCAGTGCTAGGCGTTTTGGTCCTGGCAGCCGCCCTTTGGTTCGGTATTCCCTACATCCTGCTAACTCTCAGCACGGTTTCGACGGATGATGCTTTCGTGAACGGTCACGTGACATTCGTCGCTCCCCGCGTCCACGGTCAGGTTTCCCGAGTTCTGGTGGATGACAACAACCGTGTGCACAAGGGAGATCTTCTTTTTGAACTCGACAAGGAGCCATTTCGAAACGCAGTCGCCGTGAAGAAGGCGGCCGTCGATACCGCACAGGCGGATCTGCAGGCGGCCAGGGCCACGGTGCGCGGCATCGAAGCACAGGCGAGGAGCCGACGCTGGAAATTGCAACACGCAATGGAGGACGTCGCCAATCAAATAGCTGTGCTGCACGCCCGGATTGCCGTGGTCGACAAGAGCCGGGCCGACGTGACGTTCGCCGAGGTTGATTTCGATCGGGCAAGGCAGTTGGTGGCGTCGGCGAGTACGACTCGCCAGGAATACGATCGACGCCAAGCGGCGTTGTCGGTTGCCCGTGCGCAACTCACCCAGGCACTGGCCGATGTGCACCAAATCCGCGTCTCTCTGGGGTTGCCGGCGGAACCCGAGGGGGGCGGGGATCTCGGTCAAGTGCCGCCTGATCTCGATCAGACCTTTTCTTCGGTCCTGCAGGCGCAGGCAGAGCTGATTGAGAGTGCGGCCGAGCTCGGCGTTGTCCATTCGTACGGGCAGACGCCGAAGCAGATGCTCGAAGAGTTCGAAAAGCTCGATTCCGAAGGCGACATCAACCGCACGTTCGCTCGACTGGCGGCGGAGGCGCCGGCCGTCAAGCAAGCCGAGGCTAAAGTCGCGGCCGCCAACCGCGATCTGGCGGTGGCCGAACTGGACCTTCGTTATAGTGACGTCGTCGCCGAGATCGACGGGGTCGTCACGCGCCGAAATGTCAATCCCGGCAATGATGTTCAGGTCGGACAGAGCTTGATGGCGATCCGCTCGCTCAACGAGATCTGGGTCGATGCCAATTTCAAGGAGACGCAGCTACGCGACTTGCGCATCGGCCAAGCGGTCGATGTGCACGTCGACATGTACGGCGACAAACAGGTATTCAATGGCCGGATCACCGGTTTTACCATAGGGACCGGATCAACGCTCGCATTGCTGCCGCCGCAGAATGCCACTGGCAACTTCGTCAAGGTGGTGCAGCGGCTGCCGGTGCGGATCGAGCTCGAAGGCTACGATCCGGACAAGCTTCCTCTGTTCATCGGCACCTCGGTTGTTCCATACGTCTATATCAACAGGCCGCCGAGCGGGCCCGATGCTGGGAAGTTTCTGCAAGCTCACGCGCCGCGATCGCCGCCACCGAGTTCGGGGGGGAGCCCGGCGGGCGCCAAAAAATGACGGACGCGGTCCTTGCACCCTCGGCATCCCGCGCGGGGGCAAACCCCTGGGTGATTGCCGCCATCGTTGTGGTGCCGACTTTCATGGAGGTGCTCGACACCACGATCGCCGTCGTAGCGTTGCGCTACATCGCGGGCGGCCTGTCGGCTACCGTCCGCGATGGCGAATGGGTCATCACCAGCTACCTTGCCGCCAACGCCATCATCCTGCCGATCACCGGCTGGTTGTCGGCGCACCTCGGCCGCCGCAACTACTTCCTGCTGTCGATAGCCGTGTTCACCCTTGCCTCGGGGCTGTGTGGAATGGCCACCAGTCTCGGCCAATTGATCCTGGCCCGCGTGCTGCAGGGCCTGGCAGGCGGCGGTCTTCAGCCAAGCAGCCAGGGGGTGCTGCTCGACGCCTTCCCGCCCGAGAAGCAAGGCGTAGCGATGACGCTGTTCGGCTTGGCTGCCCTGCTGGCGCCGGTCGTCGGTCCGACCCTCGGCGGTTGGATAACGGACGACTATTCGTGGCGCTGGGTGTTCTTCATCAACGTGCCGGTCGGTCTTCTGGCGCTCGCCGCCTGTTATGCCCTGCTCAAGGACCCGGACTATCTCACGAAGCAGCGCGAGGAGTTGAAGAGGCAGCCGTTCAGTTTCGACGCGATCGGCCTGTCGCTGCTGGTCATCGTCATGGTCTCTTGGGAGGTGATGCTCAGCAAAGGACAGGAGTGGGACTGGTTGGGCGATCCATTCTGGCGCGTGCAGACGCTGGCGGTTTTCTTCGTCGTGGGTCTGATCGGGCTGATCTTCTGGGAATTGCGCCACCCCAGCCCGGTGGTCAATTTCCGGCCAATGCGGGAGCGAAACTTCAGCGCATGCTGCCTGATCATCTTTTGCGCCTACGCCGTGCTTTATGCGTCCAGCACGTCGCTGCCGGGCTTGCTGCAATCCCTTTTCGGGTACGATGCGCTCAACGCTGGTCTGGTCTTGTCGCCGGCCGGCTTCTTTGCCGTCATTGCGTTGCCTATCGTGGGCCGCCTGCTTGGCCGGGGGACGGATGCCCGGTGGATGATCGCCACCGGCCTGCTGCTTATGGCGGCAGGGAGCCATTGGATGTCGCAGATGAATCTCGACATCAGCCCGGGCCAGGTGGTCTGGCCGCGGGTCGTGCTGGTCGTCGGACTTTCGATATGCTTCGCGCCCGCGAATGTGGCGGCCTACCTCTATACTCCCATCGCGCTGCGGGGAGCAGCTGTCGGCTTGCTTAGTCTGCTGCGCAACGAAGGCGGTAGCATCGGGACGTCCTTGGCGCAGACGGTGCAAGAGCGCCGCCTGCAATTCCACGGCCTGCGGCTCGGCGAATCCCTCGATCCCTTCAACCCGGCGGTGGAGTCCTTCCTCGATCAGACGCGGGCGCTGTTCCTACAGCAGACCGGCGATCCGGTTGTTGCGCAGCAGCTGGCCTGGCAGGCACTCGAGAATCTGCGCCAGCAGCAAGCATCCGCGCTGGCTTATTTCGATATCTTTTGGCTATTGGCCGCGCTGACGCTCGTGCTTGTTCCCTTGGTGCTGCTGATGAAACGCTCGGTGGCCGAGAAAGGCGCCCACATCGGTCACGAATGAGGGCGTGCTCCCACGATGCCTCCTACACCGCAGGAGTCGGGCTCGTCGTCGCGACGGCGGCCGCACTCGGTGCTTGGTGCAGGCGGGACCCATGTTGCGTTAATTGCTCGTAGGCACCGCCGTAGGTGTTTGCGACATTGCGATCCATGCGTTGCAGATATAGTCGCGAATTCCGCACGCGAAGCACGCAGTGCAGCTATCGCTGCGATTGACCGTCATGATTGCGACTGCATCGATTGCGACTGTACCAGTCTTGATGGCGGCACATTTTTCAGAGGTGATGGTGTGGTCACTGGCCTACGCCATCGCGATGAACGGCGTGCTCGTGTTTGGTTGGTCGACTGCCGCCATATTCGAGGTGCAGCGGAGAACTGCGATGCGCGGCGACTAAAAGTAGTCCCTCGCGCAGAGTTCTAACATAAGAAGGGGGAGGCCGCAGAGGAGGCGACATGGCGTCCGCAACCGCTCGCAGCTGGTGATCGGCGCGGGCGGCCTGGGCGCGCCGGCGCTGATGTATCTCGCCGCAGCCGGCGTCGGCACGCTCGGCGTGGTCGACGACGACAAGGTCTCGCTCTCCAATTTGCAGCG
>Ga0081540_1003788_pt1 | contig 11834 bp, 10 predicted proteins | sample TabmetS2T1R1_FD_71024 | JGI IMG/M metagenome (GOLD analysis project Ga0081540, IMG submission 71024) | Tabebuia heterophylla rhizosphere microbial communities from the University of Puerto Rico - S2T1R1 | ecosystem: Host-associated > Plants > Roots > Rhizosphere ...
GGCGAGATGAACTGCACGGCGCCGTTCTTGCGGTGGCGCGAGACCACGTCGCTCATATGGCGCGCCAGCAGGCGATAGCGATCTTCCTCGACATTGAGCAACGACACACTGGTGCGGGCCAGCGATTCGGCGCCGAAGGCAAGACCGGCCGCATAGAGCGTGGCGGAGGCGACGCCAAAGCCCATCATCATGCCGTGCAGCGCCGGATCGCCGGCATCGGATGCCGGCAGCCAGTCGAAATGGCCGAGCGCGATCAGAAGCGTCGCACAGGACAGCGCAAGTGCGGTTGCAAACGTCACCACGCGTCGCGACGCAGAGAGTGCGGCTTCCAGCGGCACCACCACGAGCCAGATCGCGGCAAAGGATTCGATGCCGCCGGTGAACAGCGCCACCATCATCACGGGGCCGGCGATCGCCAGCGACGAGAGCACATGGGCGCCTTCATAGCGGCCGGTGCGTGACAGGAACCAGGCGAGCAGGATCGGCGCGGTGAGCCAGGCAAAGGCCGTGACCTCAAACGCCGTCGGCGCGCCGCGCACGGCGAGATAGACTGGGAAGGCCGCGAAGGCCGCCAGGCTCCCGATCAGCCGCGGCGCGATGAAGGCCCGATGACGCGCGCGGGTCAGCGCGTCATATCGCGCCGAGGGATGCAGGAGCGCATCGAGGCAATCGCGGATGATACTCAGGATACTCACAGGGCTTCGCGCTTCGGCTCGTTCCGTCAAAAAGACGCGCCGGAACGCCTCCTTTATCTTTCGGCTCACCGTGTCAGAGCGACATTAAACGAACGCTAAGGCCATCGCGTTCACCAGCTTGGTGACTGATTTGTCGCGGTTTTTGCCCGCGCCGCGCCGCCGAATTCGCAGGGATGGTGAACGAGAGGTTTCCGTCGGCGCAGAGCTATGGTTTCGAAGTGGTGCATGAGCGTTTTGCGGCCCGAAACGGCAGAATCAACCGTCAATCGAAAATTTACGGCGAATCCATTCGGCGGCATTTTTTGCAAATTTTCTGCCAGTTAATCTCAATGCAAACACTTGCGATTTATCAGGTGACATTAGTCGTGGACCGTGTGTGCCCGCAAACGCACACGCGGCAAATGAAGACCGGGTCGCAAGATGTGGTTCCTGCTGCGTTTGACGTTCTGGCTTGGGCTGGTGCTGGTGCTGCTGCCCAGGGACAAAACGACTGAATCGGCCAAGCTGCCGCAGATCGGCGCCTCCGAAGCGGTGCAGGCCGCGACCGCGGCGGTGTCCGATGTGAGCCAGTTCTGCAAGCGTCAGCCGGCGGCCTGCGAGGTCGGCGGCCAGGCCGCGACCGTGATCGGCCAGCGCGCGGCCGACGGCGCACGCAAGGTCTACGGCATCATCACCGACAAGACGGACAAGGCCGAGAAGCCAGAGAAGGCGGACAAGCCGGACCAGGCCGACAAGCCCCACAAGATCGAGAAGAAGCCGCCCGGCGACCGGTCGGACAAGAAGGCGCCCGATCATACCGGCTCGATCGGTAGCGGCGCGGACGTCGAGCAGGCCGTGATGGTGGAGGCGCCGCGCGACACGCTGACGGCCGAGGACCTCGCCGTCGAATGGCGTCCGCCGTCGCCGTGACCCAAATTTGGGCCAAGAACCGGTTCCATTTCCATCGCTTTTGATCGTCCGGGACCCTATATAGTCCGGTAATAGCGAGCGGACACGGGCCATCATGACCATCGACGAAATCAGGGACAATTTCGAGCTGCTGGACGAGTGGGACGACCGCTACCGCTATGTCATCGAGCTCGGTCGCACGCTGGAGCCATTGCCGGACGAAGAGCATTCGCCTGAGAACAAGGTGCAGGGCTGCGTCAGCCAGGTGTGGCTATCCAAGCGCATCGATCGAAGCCGCGGCGAGCCACGCATCAATTATCGCGGCGACAGCGACGCCCATATCGTGCGCGGCCTGGTCGCGATCGTGCTGACGCTTTTTTCAGGCCGCACGCCGAGGGAAATTCTGGCCACCGATGCACTCGCCGTATTCGAGGAATTCGGCTTCCGCGAGCATTTGACGCCGCAGCGCTCCAATGGCCTGCGCTCGATGGTCGAGCGCATCAAGACCGATGCGCGCGAGACGCTGGCGGAGGCGTCGTAACGGCCTGCGTGCATTCGTCAGCTACATCTGCTGAGGACAAAGGGTCGCTGCAGGGCGCACTAAGGTTGGAGATTTTGCTGAAGGAACTGGACGGTATCGCTGAGCGATCGGGCGCGGACTGTCGCATCAAATCCCATCCAGTAGCCGGGCGCCGCGGCGAGGCATGCACCGAAGGCGGCCGGATCAAAGGGCTTCGTCTCGCCATCAACGAGCAAAGCGGGCGGTTGTGACCCGAGCAGGATGAGCGGACATTTTTTCGTGCTGACGAGGTCAGGGAAGAAGCGCGCGGTGAGGTCGCGAACTGTCCATGCGTGGTAGGCGCCCGGATAGATGATGGTCTTGATCGGGACCGGATTCCCCGCGGCGCGCGCGTAAGCCAGATAATTCTCGATCTTTGCCAGCGGCAAATTGTCGTCCTTCTCGCCGAGCAGCATTAGCACGGGAGCGCCGGTATAGGCGCGGGCTTCAGCGAACGCCCCGAGGCTCCCGCCCGGATAGAACGCGACATGTGCGGCAAACCGGCTTGCGCCGGGATCGAGCGCCGCACGCAGCGTTTCGAATGCCGTGAGGTGCGCCACTTCACCGCCGTACGAGAAGCCAACAACGGCAATGTGGTTGCCGTCGATCCGGGGCTCGCCGGAAAGAAACCGCAGCGCGGCGTATGCATCCGCAACGCCAATCGGCAGATAGCCCGGCGATCCCTGCAGGGCCTGCCCCGTCGTTCCGCGCGCCGCAAAACTGTCATAGGTCAATGTGGCGAAGCCTGCCTTGCGCAATTCAGCGGCGATTTGGCCTTCGTGGGCGTCGCGATAACCGCCCAACCCGTGCACGACGATGACGGCGGGATAGCGATCCCTGACGAGTTCGGGAAAACCAAGCTGCGCCTTGACCGTCACCGCTCCGGCGGCTTCTCGCGCCAGCACCTGGCGAAAGTCATGATGCGTAGACGACTGAAACGTGACTGTGGTCGTGCCTGCTTGCGGCGCCTGGCACTGTGCAGCCGCTGTCCCATATGCGATTGCCGCCATGAGGATGCACAAAATCCGGCACACAAAAGAGCTCCGGCCTTTCTATTTCCGCTTTCGGCGCTGCTGACCCAATCCCATTTCCTTGGCGAGCTGTGAGCGCGCTACCGCATAGTTCGGCGCCACCATCGGATAGTCCGGCGGCAGGCCCCATTTGTCGCGGTACTGTTCCGGCGTCATGTTGTACTGCGTGCGAAGATGCCGCTTCAGCGACTTGAAACGTTTGCCGTCCTCCAGACACACGATGTAATCCGGCGAGATCGATTTCTTGATCGACACCGCTGGTTTTGCCGGTTCGAGCGGCGCCTCGGTGCGGCCGGAAGAGACCCGCACCAGCGCGGCGTGGATCTGGCTGATCAGCCCGGGAATTTCCGCAGCCGGCGTCGGGTTGTTGCTGAGATAGGCGGAGACGATGTTGGCGGTGAGGTCGATGAAGTTCTTGCTCGCGGCATCGGTCATGATCGCGCCTTCTCCAAAATCCTTGCGAAAATGGCATCGGACAGTATCGCGCCCAGGGAATACGCTCGCGAACGGGCCGAATTACTTTTGAATATGGCGGGAATGCTAGCACAGTGACAAGAACGGTGCCGCTTTATTTTCGGCGCCGTCCAAAGCCAAGTAGAGCGAGGGCGGGCAGGTCAGGTCCGCTGGTCGAGATGCGCGCGCAGCTCGTCGATGGAGGCAAAGCGCATCATGCCTTCCGGCATCTGCGCCTCGATCGAGCCGTCGGAGTAGAGCGAATAGGCCATGCCGTCCACCACGCCCGATTTGAGCACGGTCACCTGCGGCTTGTCGTCGCGCGCAGCAGGTGCAGCATCCGGCGCGGGGCCGCGGCCGGCGCGCCGCGCGCGCTCGGATTTCGGCCAGGCGTCCTCGAAGGTCGGCGGCATCGGTCCAACCGGTTCGACCGGCGGTGCATCGACCGCCGGCGGATTGGGCCGCAGATCCGCCGATAGCAGATCGGGCCCCAGCGGCTCGCTGGCACGCGCGACGGCGCGCTCGCGTTCCTTGCGCGAGGTCGAGGTGAACAGCAGATTGCGCCGCGGCTTTGACGCAGGCGCGGCTTCGGCCGGTGGCGGAGGCGGCGCATCGCTGCGGCCTTCCAGCCATGGCGGAGCAGCGCCGGGATTGGCGGAAACACTTTCAGGCGCACGCGACAGAGCTGCCGGGGCAAGTGTAGGGGCAAGCGAGGATTCTGCTGGAAATGCAGGCTGGACGCCGGCGACGGCGCCGCTGCCAAGCCGCCGCGAAATCTGTTGCAACTCGCGGGCGACCGCCCAGAGACCGATCATCAAAAATCCGGAGCAGGCCGCGACTGCGCCTGCGATGATCAGCGTATTGCCGAACCCGAACTCCTTGTACGGGATTCCGTAACCGAGGGCGCCGATACCTGCCAACAGCAGGCCTAATCCAGCGCCCAACAATACCATCAACATTGAACTCCCCCGCACGGGCAAACCGTGCTCAACCACCACTGCCACGATACCGTCATATTGCGGTTATCGCCAACGGCCATTTGCAGTGCACCCGTAAACCGTTCCCGGGGTTTTACGGGGAAGCGGCGCAGGAGTTCCAAAACCTTCGTCTAACGTTCAGGCAGCCTTCAGGAATGGAATGCGATGCTGCGGCGCATCAGGTGAATTACGCCACAATTCCCAATTACTTGGTAATGGAACATGCGCTATATGGATGCCGGGGAAGTGGCTCAAGAGCGCCTTCGCTGAGCCAGGGGTACGCCGGGTTAACAATAGCCATGTCATCCATCACGACTTCGGCCATCGATACGCCAACGCGGCGCTCGGTGGAACGCACATGTGACGATCTTGCCTTTTTTGTGTTGGGCATTGTCGCGGTCGTCGCAGGAATGACGTTCCGCGATTACGGCCTCGGCTGGGACGATTACACGCACGCCGAATATGCCGATCTTTTGCTGCGCATGTATGGCAGCGGCTTCAAGGACACCGCCGCGCTGTCGTTCGCCAATCTCTACATGTATGGCGGCGGCTTCGACATGGCGGCGGCGCTGCTGCACAAGGTCATTCCGCTCGAACTGTTCGAGACGCGGCGTTTGCTCGGCGCCATCGTCGGCGTCGTCGGCCTTGCCGTGACGTGGCGATTGGCGCGCCGTATCGGCGGACCGCTCGCGGGACTTGCGGCGCTGCTGTTGCTCGCGCTGTGTCCGACCTTCTACGGCCACATGTTCATGAATCCGAAGGATGCGCCGTTCGCGGTGGCGATGGTCGTCCTGATGCTCGGCCTGGTGCGGCTCGCGGAAGAGTACCCGGCGCCGAGCCCGCGCACGATCCTGATCGTCGGCCTCGGTGCCGGCCTTTCGATCGGCTGCCGCATTCTCGGCGGGCTCGCGCTCGTCTATGCCGCAGTCGGCTTCCTGCCGCTGTTGATCGGCGAGGTTCGCACGCAAGGCGCGCGGGAGGCGGCGCATCGCTTCGCCCATGTCGTCTACGTGCTCGTGCCGGGCCTTGCCTTCGGCTATCTGGTGATGGGGCTGATGTGGCCGTGGTCGATCCTGGAGCCCGGCAATCCCCTGCATGCCCTGACCTATTTCTCGCACTTCTTCGAAAAGCCGTGGAAGGAAATGTTCGACGGCGCGCTGGTGTCAGTCCCGGACATGCCGTGGTCGTATTTGCCGACGCTGTTCGCGCTACAGCTGCCCGAGGTGCTGCTCGGCCTGCTCGCTACCGGTATCGCCGGCAGCTTCATGTCGCTGTCGCGCAAGGATGTGCCTGCCCGGCGCAAGACCATCTTCCTGATGCTGACGCTGGCGGCAACGCTGCCGCTGGTCGTCGCGATGGTGAAACGCCCTGCGCTCTATAACGGCATCCGCCATTTCATCTTCGTCATTCCGCCGATGGCGGCGCTCTCCGGCGTTGCCTTTGCGAAGCTGATGAACTGGCTTGGCGAGAACAAGCGCGCCTGGCAGCCGGCGGCGCTCGCGATATTCGCCTTCGGCCTGTTGCTGCCGCTCGGCGAGATGATCCGCCTGCATCCCTATCAGTACACCCACTTCAACCACATCGCCGGCACCGTGCGTACCGCCGACAATCTGTTCATGCTGGACTACTGGGGCCTCGCACTGAAGCAGGCTTCCGACGGCCTGCGCGACGAGCTCGACGAGCGCCAGGAGGTGCCGCCGCAGGGCCGCAAGTGGAAGGTCGCGGTGTGCGGCCCGCAGCGCCCGGCTCAGGTCGCGCTTGGCCCGGACTTCACCATCGGCTGGGACAGCAATGCCGCCGATTTCGCGATGACGCTTGGCGAATTCTACTGCAAGGGCCTGACCGCGCCCGTGCTGGTCGAGATCAAGCGCGACGACGTCGTGTTCGCCCGCGTCTACGACATCCGCGGCCGCAGCATTTCGAGCCTCTTGGCGATCCCGGCGCCATAACCGACATTGAAATTTGACGGATTTGCTGTAGAAGTCTTCGTCAACGACCTCTGCACTACGGAATCAAACGCCGCCCAATCCCGGGCGGCGTTTTTGCGTTTGTCGTTACGGGTGCAGAGCTTTATTTACCGGATTTTGTGTTCTGGCCGCTCGCGCCAGTGCCATCCGCGATTCTTTCGAGCGCTCCGACAATAAACCGCTCACTGAAGCCGGAGAGGGTCGCGATCGCAAGTACAGCTGTCAGGTTGTCAGGATCCAGGCCGGAGAGGCGGACCAATTTTGCGTTCAAGAGCACAAACGAGATCAACGCGGCAGCGGCCCCAATAAGCGGCCGCATCCAGATCATGAATGAACCAACTTTCTGCAGGGGGATTCTTGCGGAGAGGTCGGTCTTCATGAGACCGCGGGCGACGCTCAACATAGCTCCCATGGCACCGAACAACAGCACCGCAAAAATGACCTTGATATCGTTGAACGGTGGCTTGCACAGAATATGGAAAACGACGATCGTCGACACGAGAACGAGAAAGAGCGCGACGAACAACAATTGAAGATGGCGGCGACGCAGAACGATCTTGAAGTAGTCGGTCTCAAACTGACTGTCGCGAATCGCCAGAGCATGAGCCACTCTCATGCGTGAGATATTCTCCTTCTCGCTGATCAAAGCAAGAATGGCATCGGCTCGCCAACCAGTGAGCTTTTTTCGGGTCTCACACTCCAGCTCGATGGCGACCATTTGCGGCGTGTGGTGGTTATCCGGGTCCAGCAACATCAAACGGTTAGCCGAACCCAGGGAAGTCCAGCCTTGGTGAAGATCGCCATGAGCCAGATAAACCTGGGCCTGCTCTAGATGGCGCCTCGCGCGCAACCACCAACGCTCTTGCTGCTCTTGCTGCTCTTGCGTCTTTGCTAAAGAGAGCGCGATTTCCGCATCCTTGATCGCAGCGTCCAGTCGTGAACGTTCCGGAGTATTACTGAACCATCGGCTGCACATACCCGTGGCCTCCCGAATCTCGGAAACTAGCTCGCAAAAACGCGCTCAATAAGCTTCTTGTCCTCCGCATGGGAAAGAACCGCGATCGCATCGGCCGGGGTCAACCATTCGACATTGCCGACCTCTCCGGAATCCTGCGGCTGCGTGGGGGCGTCGTCCAACGCCTCCATGAGAAAATAGGTTACCGTCTTCAGGCGTCCCCTGACCGCGTATCGTGTCTCGCCGGCGCGATCGCCGAGAACAGCCTTGATGCCGGTCTCTTCCTCGACCTCGCGCAGGGCCGCTGCTCTTTCATCCTCGCCTGGATTCAGCTTTCCCTTTGGGAGTGCGATTTCGCCTTCGTAACGACGCCGGCGTATGATCGCTATCTTGCCTTTGTTGCGTCCCGTCCCTTTGACGATGCCGCCTGCCGCGCGGATTGGCTGTTCGTTCATCGAAACCTCCGCCTTGCCCTCAGGTTTGGGCCATTGTCGTCCCTCGGATCATGCAGCGGCTCAGATGAATTGCAACGGGATTTGTTGCTACCTTAGCGTCGCATCTCCGAGAGCTCCGCCAGAATCCGCGCCCAGGAGCGGATGCCCTTGTGGAAGCTCTTCAGGTCGTACTTCTCGTTCGGCGAATGGATGTTGTCGTCGTCGAGGCCGAAGCCGACCAGCAGGCTGTCGAGACCCAGCGTGCGCTTGAAATCGGTGACGATCGGGATCGACGCGCCGGAGCCAACCAGCAGCGCCTCCTTGCCCCATTCGTCGGTCAGCGCGCGCTTGGCCGCCGCAAGTGGTTTCATGTTCCAGTCGAGCGCGATGGCCGCGCCGCTGGAGTGTTCGGTGAAGACGGCCTTGCAGTCGCCGGGAAGCCGGGCAGTGACGTAGTCGCGGAAGGCCTGCTTGATCTTCTGCGGGTCCTGCCCTTCGACCAGGCGGAACGAGACCTTGGCCGAAGCCTGCGCCGGGATCACGGTCTTGGAGCCCTCGCCGGTATAGCCGCCGATGATGCCGTTGATGTCGCAGGTTGGGCGCGAGGAGACCTGCTCGATCAGCAGACGATCCTTTTCGCCGGCGGGAACCGAAAGCCCGATCGGCTTGAGAAACGACTCCGGCGTGAGGTTGAGGTTCTTCCACTGCGCCAGAATGTCCGGCGGCAAATCCTTCACGCCGTCATAGAAGCCGGGAATGGTGATGCGGCCGTTATCGTCGAACAGGCCACCGAGGATGTTGGTAAGCACGCGGATCGGATTGCGCGCGCCGCCGCCGAACACGCCGGAATGCAAATCGCGATTGGCGGCCTTGATGGTGACCTCGTCGTACATCAAGCCGCGCAGCGAGGTGGTGATTGCCGGTGTGTTCGGATCCCACATGCTGGTGTCGCAGACCAGCGCGAAATCGGCCTTCAACTCGTCCTTGTTGGCTTCGAGGAACGGCACGAAATTCTTCGAGCCGATCTCTTCCTCGCCTTCGATCAGGATGGTGACGCCGACCGGCAGCGAGCCGGTCACTTTCTTCCAGGCGCGGCAGGCCTCGACAAAAGTCATCAGCTGGCCTTTGTCGTCCTCGGCGCCGCGCGCAACGATGATTTTTCTGCCGTCGGCATGGTCGGTGACTACGGGCTCGAACGGCGGGCGATGCCAGAGATTGAGCGGGTCGACCGGCTGCACATCGTAATGCCCGTAGAACAGCACATGCGGTCGGCCGGCATTGCCATTGGCCCTGGCGACGATGGCGGGATGGCCCGCGGTCGGCCGCACCTCGGCCTTGAAACCGAGCGTTTCGATATCCTTGGCCAGATGATTGGCCGCTTTCTTGCAGTCCTCCGCAAAGGCCGGATCGGCCGAGATCGACTTGATGCGCAAGAGGTCGAACAGCCGCGCGAGGCTGTTGTCGAAATCGGAATCGATATGGTCGAGCACCGGCTGAAGTTTTGCGTTGGCCATGGCGTTTTCCTTATTTTATGGCATCCGGTTGTAACTTGCCTGCCGCCGGAGACAAGGCCGGCGGATGCAGGATGTGCCAGACCAGCCCTGCGGCAAGTACAGCGGTCGCGGCGAGATTGTTGCCCCAGGCCTGCAGATCGATCGGGAACAGCGGCAGCGCAAGCAGCAGCAAGATGCCCGCCACCGCCAGCAACGCCCAAGTGCCGGCGCGCACGTCCTGACGCGGATCGTAAGCCGCGCGGTGGATCAGCACGGTCATCGGGAAGAACAGCCACATGAAGTAGTATTGCCGCGCCAGGGGCGAAGCGACCGTCATCAGGCAGAACAGGATGCCGAGCTCTTCCGCGTCGGACCGCGCCGTTCGCCGCGAGGACGGCGGCATCACCGCGATGTAGCCGAGGCCGATGGCGAGCGAGACCGCGACCACGATGAGGTTCGCGGTCTTGAAGCTGACATCGACGACGTTCATGGTGCGCACGGGTCGTTTTTTGTAGGGATCGTCCTGATTGTAGTTGATGGGCCGGGTCAGCCGGTGCGTCACCGCGATGATTGACTGATTGACCCAGGACCAGTTCTGCTCGTCGCGCTGGCCAAAGCCCTTTTCCGAGCCTGACGCCACCATGCCGCGATACCAAGTCTTCAGCTCCGTCACATTGTGCTCGAAGCCGCGGAATGGCGCGGGCAGCACGAACAGAAACATTACGAGGAAGACCAGCGTGCTCGCGACCGCCTTCCACTGCCGCCGCCAGACCAGGTAGGGCAGCACCGCCACCGGAAACACCTTGATGGCGGTAGCGAGCGCAAACATGGAGCCGGCAAACCACGGCCGCGCCTCGCGCAGCAGCCAGAAGCCGTAGAGCATCAGCGCCAGCAGCATGAGGTTGGGCTGGCCGAGGTCGAACATATCGAAGATGAAGGTGATGGTGACGAAGCTCGGCAATGCGAACAGCCAAGGGCCAGGCGTGCGGCCCGCACCCGTCATGGCGTTGGAGAATTGCGCCGTCATCCACCATGCTACCGCATTGAGCAGCGAGAGGCAGAGATAGAGCGGGATCTTGCCGAACCAGGCGGGGATCGCGAGAAGCACCGCGGGCAACGGCGGATAGATGAACTCGAACTGCGCGTTGGGATCGCTCGGATAGAGATTGAGGCCGTGCAGCACCTGCTGGCCGGCCCAGTACCACAGCGGATAATCCTTGGTCTTGCCGTTGCCAAAAATCTCGGGGACCAGCACATCGGCCGTCAGCACGATGACGCAGAGCAGGAACAGCCAGTCGAGCGGCGCCCGCCACGAAGGAAATCTCAGCACGCGCGCCGTCTCGTTGGTCACAGCGATATCAAGACCCCGGGCCTATCGCCGCAATATCCCGCCGAGCGCGCCGCGCACCAGCGAGCGCCCGATCGAACTGCCGAGCGAACCGGCGACCGACTTGCCGACATCGGCTGCGAGCCCGCCGATCACCTTGTTGGTGACCGAGCGCGTCACCTGGCGCGCAATGACCTGGCCGGTTGACATCCGGCCGCGCGAAACATTGGTGCCGAAGATGGTCCCCACGATCGAGCCGATCTGTCCGAGAACCCCGCCCCCTCCGCCGCCGCCCGCGTCATCCGTATGCGCCGCGGTGCCGGAAATGCGCTTCTGGATCATCTCATAAGCCGACTCCGCATCGACAGCGGTGTCGTATTTGCCCTTCACCGGGCTCGCATTGATGATCGCCTTGCGCTCCTCCGGAGTGACCGGCCCGATGCGGCCCGTCGGTGGACGGATCATGACGCGCTCGACCATCGACGGCGTTCCGCCGCCTTCGAGGAAGGACACCAGCGCCTCGCCCTTGCCAAGCTCCATGATGACGCGGGCGGTATCGAGTTTCGGATTGGGCCGGAAGGTCTGCGCCGCCGCCGCAACGGCCTTCTGGTCGCGCGGGGTGAAGGCGCGCAGCGCATGCTGCACGCGGTTGCCGAGCTGCGCCAGCACCTTGTCCGGCACGTCGATCGGGTTTTGCGTGACGAAGTAGACACCGACGCCCTTGGAGCGGATCAGGCGCACCACCTGCTCGATCTTGTCCATCAGCGCTTTCGGCGCATCGTTGAACAACAGATGCGCCTCGTCGAAGAAGAACACGAGTTTTGGCTTCGGCAGGTCACCGGCCTCCGGCAGTTCTTCGAACAGCTCCGATAGCATCCAGAGCAGGAAGGTGGCGTAGAGCCGCGGGCTCTGCATCAGCTTGTCCGCGACCAGGATGTTGACATAACCCCGGCCGTCGCTGTCGGTCTTCATGAAATCCTTCAGCGTCAACGCCGGCTCGCCGAAGAATTTGGCGCCGCCCTGGTTCTCCAGCACCAGGAGCTGACGCTGGATGG
>Ga0081540_1003789_pt1 | contig 11833 bp, 12 predicted proteins | sample TabmetS2T1R1_FD_71024 | JGI IMG/M metagenome (GOLD analysis project Ga0081540, IMG submission 71024) | Tabebuia heterophylla rhizosphere microbial communities from the University of Puerto Rico - S2T1R1 | ecosystem: Host-associated > Plants > Roots > Rhizosphere ...
GCACTGGGGAGATGAGTACCCACAAGGGCGAGCACGGCCAACGCGAAGGCAATGTCCGTGGCGGTCGGAATGGCCCAGCCGATGCGCAGATCGGAGTGCCAGCCGACGACCGCAAGGTAGACCAATGCTGGGAGGACAACACCGCTGGCAGCGGCGACCACGGGAAGTACCGCCTTCCCCGGGTCCCGCAAGTCACCGACGATCAACTCTCGCTTGAGCTCGAGGCCGGCAACAAAGAAAAAGATTGCGAGCAGGCCGTCGCCGGCCCAAGAATGCAGCGGCAGGTTGAGGTGCGCAAAGTGCGGCCCGAGCTGGTAGGTCGTTATTCGTTCGTATGAATCGTGCAGGCGGGTATTCGCCATGACCATGGCGACGGCAACGCCAAGCAGTAACAGGAGGCCGCCGACTGTTTCGGTCCGCAGCGCTTGCGCAACCTCTGATGCTTCCGGCCAGCTCGAGCGGGTAAAAAGTCTGCGGATCGGACGACGGATCTCGGCCACGGGGGCAGACCTTCCGAGGTTGCGTTATCGTTCGCCGACCAAGCTTTCTAGGAAGCTGACATAACTCTAGCCGCGCCGGGGCTGAGTGCATCTGGCCCGGCTGACTGGAATGATCCGGCTATGAGGTTGCCAGTGAAGGGAGCATCGTGACGACGTCAGCACCGCGGGCCGAGTCCGCTCAGCCGCGGACGTCCGCAACGGCAACTGAGTCGAATCAACCCGTCAGCTCAGGAAACGCTGGATCAAGCCAACCGACCATCGGCGAGCTCGTGCAGCAGGCTTCCACCCACTTGTCCGCGATGGTCCATGGCGAGATCGAACTCGCCAAGGCGGAGCTCTCAACCACCTTCAAGAACGCCGGCACTGGTGCAGGTTTCTACATCGGTGCGGCGGTCGCTCTGTTCTTCGCGACCATGTTTCTCTTGATCGCGGCGGCCGAGGGCTTGGTGGCGCTCGGCGTGCCACGATCGGCCGCCTATCTCATCGTGTTCGGGTTCCTCGTCTTGGTGATGGGAATCCTGGTGCTATTGGGAACGCGGCAGGTGAAGAAGGTCAAGGCACCCGAGCGCACGATTTCGGAGACCAAAGAGACCGCCGCGTTCCTTCGGAACCCGACCCAATACACATCGTGACGGCATGACTACTTCGGACGTTCCCTGGTGAGAGCCGGCACACCGCCCGATGACGCCATCGTGCTCATCGACGGGCCGTGGACACACCGTCACGTCAGTGCGAACGGGATCGCGCTCCACGTCGCTGAGATCGGCAGCGGACCGTTGGTGCTGTTGCTACACGGCTTCCCGCAGTTCTGGTGGACATGGCGCCAGCAGCTGGTCGACCTGGCTGACTCGGGGTATCGGGCGGTTGCAGTCGATCTGCGGGGATACGGCGCGAGTGACAAACCGCCGCGAGGCTACGACACGCCGACGCTCGCGGCCGACATCGCGGCGTTGGTCACGGCACTGGGCGAACGGGATGCCATGGTCGTCGGCAACGACGTCGGCGGCCTGCTCGCGTGGACGATCGCGGCCATGCACCCACGAGTTGTCCGTCGGCTCGCGGTCCTTGGTGCGGCCCATCCGTTGCGTCTGCGGCAGGCCATCTTCTCGGATCCGCGCGGACAAGGCCGGGCATCCGCCTACGCGCTGCGCGGCTTCCAGATTCCTCGTCGACCGGAATCCCGACTCACGAAGGACGCGACGTACGTCCGGCAGCTTTTCGATGCCTGGTCCGGTCCGCGGTGGCGAGGTACGCCGGCCTACGACGGTGACGTCGAGCGATACGCCGAAGCGCTGCAGATCCATCCGGTCGCGCACTTGGCGCTCGAGCAATTCCGCTGGCTGGTCCGATCGCTACCCCGTCCGGATGGGCGGCGGTTCGCTCGCCGCATGCAGGTCCCCATTGCCGCGCCGGTCCTGCACCTGCACGGTGATTTCGATCGATGCATTCTCCCCCGCACGGCGCAGGGCTCAGGTCGCTACGTGACGGGCGAATACGAATGGCATGTCCTCGAGGGGGTTGGTCACTTCCCGCAAAACGAGGTTCCGGAGACAGTCAGCGGGGAGCTGATCCGCTGGGCCAAGCTCGGCTGAGGGCAGCGACGGCCGCACCAGCGGCAACCGCCGACCCCAGCGCGATGCCCGCTACCGCGAGGTTCTGTCGCCGGATCCGAGCCGGGATCTGTGCGTACGGCGTCGTCGTGAATGACACCAGCTCGTATCTCGACATGTATCGCCCGGGAAATCGCCGTTCGAGAGCGTGCTCAGCCCAGGTGCGCGCTCGGAATATCGGAGAGTTCACTCGGTCCCGCATTTCCACGAAATTGTCGAGCGCCAATTCGGCAATGACGTCCGTGTTGTCCTTGCGTCGTTCCTGGTAGGTGACGAGGGCCCGATCCCAGTCATCATGCGCCTCCGAAAGGCATCGGTCGATCTCAATGCAGTCCTCGAACGCACAGTTCGCACCTTGCCCGAAGAACGGCACGATGGCGTGCGCCGCGTCTCCGACCAGGGCGATGGTCGAGCCAGCGCCACGCACCACCCACGGCCAACACCGAACCGTGACGAGCGATCCGACCGGATTCAGCGCATAGTCCTCGGTCAGAGTCGGCATCATGTCGATTACGTCGGGATACTCGCGTTCGAAGTAGTTCCGAAGCCGATCTGGAGGAGCCAGCTCAGCAAAGCCGCCCACACCGAACTTCGGCCAGAACAGGGTGCAAGTGAACGATCGATCGAGATTGGGCAACGCAATCATCATCGAACCGCCCCGCGGCCAGATGTGCAGCGCATCTGGATCCAACGCGAACTCGCCCTTCCGCGGCGAGATGGTGAGCTCCTTGTACCCGTGTTCGAGGAAGTCCTGCCGGAGGTCGAATTCCGGCGCCCCCGCCAAGGCGGACCGGGTCGCGCTGTATGCGCCGTCCGCGGCCAACACCACCTCGGCATCGGCGGAGACGGTTCCCGCGTCTGTAGCGAATGTCAGGCGTCCGGCGCCGGCGTCGGCCGATACGAGGCGATGCCCAAAACAGAGCCGGACGCCAGCCGTGCCCTCGGCCGAATCAAGAAGCGACTCGTTGAGCTGCGCGCGGCTGATTGAATTGATCGCACGCGTGCCGTCTGCGCTGTAGGGGCGGAAGCTGGTCTCGGCCGTGATCGTATGGATCATCCGGCCGTGCATGGGCAGTGCCTGAGCGAGGGCGTGCTCGCGTAGACCGACTTCCTCCAGCGCGGCCAGGCCGCGAGCTGAGATGGCCAGATTGATCGACCGCCCGCGTTCCACGCCAGCCACTCGCGGGTCAGGCCGTCGCTCGTAAACGTCTACGGACACGCCCCGACGGCCGAGGAGCGTCGCGAGCAGGCAACCGGCCAAGCCGGCTCCGACGATTGCGACTCGGCGTTCAGCTGCCATGAGCGTCCAGGACATTCGCCAACGAGATCGCTGCTCGCAGGCAGTCGGTATAAGTCGAGTACATCGGCACTGGTGCCAGCCTGATCACGTCCGGGTGCCGGGCATCGGCGATCACGCCGTGCTCCGAGCGCAGCCACACGGTGACGTCGTCAGCGGACAGCCCTCCGATCAGCACCGATAATTGCGCGCCACGCCGGTCAGGATCACGCGGGGTGATGACCCGCATGGGACGGTCCACGCACACTTCGTCCAGCATCGATTCGAGATACTGAGTCAGCCGTACGCTCTTGGCGCGAAGCTCGGCCATACCGATAGTGTCGAACATTTCCAGCGAGACCAGCACGGGGGCCATCGCCAGGATCGGCGGGTTGGAAAGCTGCCAGGAATCGGCCGTCGCTACCTCGTCGAGCACTGGGTTCATGCGGAAACGGCTCGCCGGGTTTGTGCTCCACCAGCCGCTGAGCTTCGGCAGCGTGCGATCAGACAAATGTCGCTCATGGACGAATGCGCCCGCAACGGCGCCGGGCCCGCTGTTCAGATACTTGTACGTGCACCACGCCGCCCAGTCGACTCCCCAGTCATGGAGTGCCAGCGGGACGTTTCCGGCGGCATGCGCGAGATCCCAGCCCACGACCGCGCCGGCCGCATGTCCGGCGCGGGTGATCGAGCGGATGTCCAGCAGCTCACCGCTGTAGTAGTTCACTCCGCCGAGCAAGATCATCGCGACGCGGTGGCCCTGACGGTCGAGGTAATCGACGACGTCCTCATTTCGCAGCGAGTACTCGCCCGCCCGCGGCCGGAGCCGAATGACGGCTTCATCCGGATCGTGGCCATGCCAGGCGGCCTGACTGCGAACGGCATAGCTATCCGACGGGAATGCGCTGTCCTCAATCAGGATTCCGTATCGATGCGCGGTCGGCCGGTAGAAGCTCGTCATCAGCAGGTGGAGGTTCACCGTTAGCGAATTCATCATCACGGTTTCCGCGGGCAAGGCTCCGATCAGCCGAGCTGCGGGATCCCGCAATAGCTCGTGATAGGAAACCCACGGCCGCGCCGCTTCGTGGTGGCCTTCGACTCCGAGTCGTGACCAGTCGTCGAGCTCCTGTTCTAACCGGCGACGGGTCGCCACGGGCTGTAGGCCAAGCGAGTTCCCAGCGAAGTATGCGCACTCGGGAAGAGCGCCGCCCGGCCACGGCGGCACGTGGAATTGGTCTCGCCGGCTCGGCACGTCGTCCTCAGCATCAAGGTCTGCCGCGCGCTGCACTTCCGAATCGAGGATGATCACGATCGCACCACGGACGCGCCGAGAAATACTTCCGCGTTCTCCCGCAATATCTGATACCGCTCCGGCTCGCCGAGGAAGCTGGACTCTCGCACGACCTTGCCGGCCGGACGCTCGCCTAACGGATACGGGTAGTCACTGCCGACGACCACCCGGTCGACGCCCACGGTGTCGACGAGTAGTCGAAGCGCCCGCTCGTCGAAGACCACGGAGTCGACGTAGAACCGCCCGACGTAATGCGATGGCGGTGCGGCCGATGTGCCGATGATGTCGTTGCGCGCCCGCCAGGCGTTGTCCATCCGACCGAGCCAAAACGCGAACGATCCGCCGCCGTGGGCGAAACAGATACGCAGCGATTCGTCGACGTCGTCGAATACGCCGCCGAGGATCATCGCCAGAATCGACAGGTGGGTCTCGGCCGGCATCCCGGTAAGCCACCGCGCCATCCATCGATTCAGTCGGGGCGACTCCGGCATGTCCCACGGGTGTACGAACACTGGAATGCCCAGGCCCGCGCAGTGCTGAAGGAAGGTGACGATGCCGGCGTCATCGAGATCCCGGTCGCCGACATGGTTGCCGATCTCGACGCCGCGGTGACCGCTAGCAAGGCAGCGTTCGACCTCCGCACACGCTGCGTCTGGGTCCTGCAGCGGGACCTGGCAGAAGGGCCACAACCGGTCCGGCTGAGGTGCACAGATCTCGAGCGCCAGATCATTGAAGATGCGAGCGATGCGGGCCGCGTCATCCCCGTCGTGCGCGTAGGAGAAAAACGCCGGCGTCGGAGATACCGCTTGGATGGCAACCCCATCCTTGTCCATGTCGCGCAGCCGAACATCGGCATTCCAGCAGGTCGCCTGGATTCGGCGAAATTCCGTAGTGCCAAGCATGATGACCGCATCCGACTCAGACTCGACTCTTAGCCGCAGTGTCAGCTCCGGGTTTCCCGGCAGCTCCGGCCACCCGCACGGAACGTAATGCGTGTGCAGGTCTATCAGTCCGTCCATGCGGGCGGTCTCAGCCTTTCCCCGGATGCACGGTGCCGCACTTGGGACAGGTACGTGCTTGCACGTCGTCATAGAACGCGGCGAATACCGGCGGGAGGTCCACGACGATGTCGCGGACCTGCAGCTCGACCTCGTGTACCAGCGCCGAGCAATTGCCGCAGTACCACTGGAACTTCTCCAGGGTCCCCTCTTCACGGATCCGTTCGATGACCAACCCGATCGATCCGGCTTCGGGGCGCTGGGGCGAATGCGGCGTATTGCGCGGCAGAAGCCAGGTGTCGCCCTCGTGAATGTGCACGGTTTGCGGGCCGTCGTCGGTCATCAGGTTGACGTGCATATTCCCTCTGAGCTGGTAGAACCACTCCTCGTACGGGTCGACGTGGAAGTCCGTGCGCGCATTCGGACCACCCACCACCATGACGACGAAGTCGTCGCCGACGGCCATCGTCTTGTTGTTCACCGGTGGCTTGAGCAAGTGTTCGTTGTCGCTGATCCACTGCATGAGGTTAATCGTGGACGGGATGGTGGTGGTCACGACGGCTCCTTCTCCGGTAGCTGGGCGACGCCTTGCATCTCGATAAGTAGATGTGGGTGCGGGAGCTGGTGCACGGCCACGGTCGTCCGGGCCGGCCCGGATTCATCGAAGTATTCGGCGTAGACGGCGTTGTAACCGCCGAAATCGTTCATTGACACGAGGAATATCGTCACCGACACCAGGTCCGGCAGCTCCGCGCCGACCGCACGGAGGATGTCCTGGATGTTCTCGATCACCGCCCGGGTCTGCGCCCGGATATCCAAGGTGGCCGTGCCCAGGGAATCGACGTCGGCACCGACGATCGTATTGTCCGGGCGGCGCGCGCTTGTGCCACTGACGTATGCGAATCCTCCAGCAACTCGGACGTGAGGAAAGCGGCCGCGAGGCGTGGCCAAGCCCTGCACCGTTCGAGCGCGCGTCACAGCTGAACGCAGACGTTCGTGGGCTCGGTGTAGAACTCGAGCGAGAAATCCCCGCCCTCCCGGCCAATTCCGGATAGTCCCACGCCGCCGAACGGCGAGCGCAGATCGCGCAGAAACCAGGTGTTGACCCAGGACATGCCGACGCGCATCCGCTGAGCAATCCGGTGGCCGCGCGACAGATCCGTGGTCCATACCGAGGATGCGAGGCCGTAGTCAGTGTCGTTGGCCAGGGCAACAGCTTCGTCCTCGGTGTCGAAGGGCACGAGCGCGGCCACTGGCCCGAAGATCTCCTCGCGCAGCGGTCGGTCGGCGTTTGTCAGCCCAGTCCACAGCGTCGGCTCTATCCACCAACCGCCATCGAGCTCGGCGCTCATCGCTGGAATCCCCCCGCCCACAAGGATCTTGGCGCCGATCTCATCAGCCAGCCGGTAATAGAACAGCACCTTCTCGCGATGCTCGGCCGAGATCAGCGGACCAGTAGTGGTCGCCGGATCTGTAGGACGGCCGAGGCGGAGGTCGCGAGCGCGCTGGGCCAGCCCGTCGGCGATCTCGTCGAAGATTGGTCTCTGCACGTAGAGCCGCTCCGTGCAAAGACACACCTGGCCGGTGTTGGCGAAGACTGACCGAGTGAGACCGTCGAGCGTCAGGTCGAGGTCGGCGTCGGCGAAGACGACGGCGGCATTCTTCCCGCCGAGCTCGAACGAGACGGGTTTCACTCGCGGAGCCACGGCCGCCATGATCCGAGAGCCGGTCACCGAGGATCCGGTGAATGTCACCCCGTCGATGCCGGGATGGGACACGAGGAATTCGCCAGCGGAATTGGGCCCGAACCCGTGGACGACGTTGTAGACGCCGGGCGGCACCCCTGCCTCGGCACAGACCTCAGCCAACAACGTCGCGGTGGATGGCGTCTCCTCGCTCGGCTTGACGACAACCGTGTTGCCGCACGCCAGTGCCGGTGCCACCTTCCACGTGAGCAGCAGGAGCGGGAGATTCCACGGCACGATCACCGCAACGACGCCGAGCGGCTTGCGGACCGCGTAGTTCAGGGCACGTCGGCCGTCCGGCAGCTCGGTCAGGAACGACGGCAGGCCCGCAGCCGCGACGGTGTCGGCGAACACCCGAAAATTGGCGAGGGCCCGGGCGACGTCGAGCTCACGGGCCTGTTGCTGCGGTTTGCCGGTATCGGTGGATTCGGCGACAACGAAATCTTCGAATCGGTCCTCGATCCGATCCGCAATCCGTCGCAGCAGAGCGGCCCGCTGCGCCACCGACGTTCGTCCCCAGGGCCCATCCAGCGCCTGGCGGGCCGCGCTCACCGCGCGGTCGACGAGCACCTGGTCGGCCTCGTCCACGGTGGCGCTGGGGCGGCCGTCGACGGGATTGATCTTCGTCCACGACGATCCGTCGATCGGCGGGGCGAACTCACCGGCTACGAAGTTCCGTATCGCGCGCACATCTCCGCCTCTCCACGGGCGGCGCATGTGCAGCTGTCGAACGCACTGGTGCTCGCCGCCGACCAGGCGAGCATATGCCGGTCGTGTCGGTCAGGCCGCCATCAGCGCTTCCTGATGACGCTTGGACTTGTGGTCCTATACGCCTCACTCGGTCTCACTGGCTAGATATGTTTCACCGTGTCTGGGCGGGATGTTCCGGTGGCTGCCGCGCCCGCCGCCGCGCGCCGGGCCCGGGACGGATCGACCCGTCCCGGGATGGTGGTGTGAGGGCGGGGTTGAAGTCGAGGTCGAGAGTGGCGGCGACCAGCCAGGAGGCGAGTCGGCAGGCGGTGTCGGGGGCGAGGTCGTAGACGTTGGCGGCGTCGGGAGTGTCAGGCTCCAGCGGGTTGCTGAATTCGAGCCGGATCGGTTTGGTGCCAGGCGGGTATATGAGGTTGCGGTTGGGCCATTCGGCGAGGTCGATGGTGATGCGTTCGTTGTCGAGCGTGGTCAGGCCGGCGGTGTCGGTCATGGTGTCGTCCCTTGCGGCTGCCGTTGATGCTGGTCCCATGTGATTCGTCGTATCGCTAGCTGCGGATGGCCTCGTCTAGGTCCCGGGATCCGCACTGAGCTTTGCGGTTCCGTTCCAGCGCGACTCAAATTGAGTCAGCGTTCACGGGGCTTTCCGGGCCCGATGCTCGCTCGAATCAGGGACTTGTGGTCAAATAGGCTCGATAGTCCAAGATCAACGACGTCGAGCGGCGGCTCCGACGGGTGATCGGACGGGGTGGCGCATGGCAGTACCGATTCCGCGACCGGGGAACGTGGTCTCGGTCGTCCGTCAGGGCTTCCAGGCGATCGAATGGACGATCATGCTCGTGCCGCGCATTGTCGCGCTCGTTGACGAGATTGAGATAATCGCGGCGCGGGTAAGCACGGTGCTGAACCAGATTGAGCTGACCGAGCGACGGATCGGCTCAGTGGTAGCCAGTATCGAGCAGACGCAAGAGCGCGTGGTTGCGGTCGTAAGCCGCGTCAGCCAGACAGTGACCGCGATTGACGTGCTCGTCGCCGAAGCCGCAATCCTCACCAGGCGCGCCGGACCGTTGCTCGACGCTTACCAGCAGCCGCTGGAGAAGCTCCAGCCGGTCGTGGCACGGCTCTCGGAGTCCACCAGCTCGGCCGAGGTAGACGCGATGGTGGAGCTGATCGATACGTTGCCGGACGTCGCACACAAGCTGGACCGTGACGTCCTCCCGGTCCTCGACACGCTCGGCACGGTTGCGCCCGATCTCCGCGACCTGCTGGACGCCTCCAAGCAGCTAAACGTGATGCTCAGCGCCATTCCGGGCCTCGGCCGGATCAAGAGGCAGATCGAGGAGCAGCAGGAGCGGGAAGACGACTATCGGGCCGGCGAGGAGCCACCGAGCGCACCGGATCGGGCTGGCTGACGACACCCATCGACGACGCCCCAAACGGTCGCGGCAAGAAAATCTGGCCCATCGGCGCCGATACCCGCAAAAACGGGTCTAGCGTCAACGCATGGCGGTCTTCGCCGATCGGGACGACGCGGGCCAAGCGCTCGTCGCCCCGCTATGTCAGTTGCTCGCCTACGCCAAACCCGCCGCCGAACGCCTGGTCTTGCTTCCACTGCCCCGCGGCGGCGTCCCGGTCGCGGCGCGCATCGCGGACGAGCTGCAGCTGCCGATGTATGCCCTGCCGGTCCGCAAGGTTGGCGTTCCGGGCCATGCCGAGCTCGCGATGGGTGCGCTGGCCGGCCTCGGTGACACCACCGAGGTCATGCGCCACCAGGCTGTCATCGAAGCCTGCCGCGTGTCGCCCGCGGCCGTCGAATCCGCCATCGCCACCGAGTCCGACGCCTTACGCCTACTGCTCCACCGGTACTACGGGGACGGGCCGGCACCCGACCTCGGCGGCCGGTTCGCGATCATCGTCGACGACGGGCTCGCCACCGGCGCCACGATGACAGCGGCCGTGCGGCTAACCAAGCGGGTAGGCGCTCGACGCGTCGTCGTCGCCGTTCCGGTCGGATCGGCGAGCGCCCGGCAGCGACTCGCTGAAGAAGCAGACGATGTCTTATGCCTCCGGGAGCCGGTGCCGTTCAGCGCGGTGAGCGTGGGATACCGGCGCTTCGGCCCGCCGTCCGACCAATCCGTGCTCGACGCACTGCGCCGGCATGCTGAGTCGGCCTAAGCGCGAGCCGAAGTGCGGGGTCCCTACGCCATGGCCCAGCGATCCGGGGTCCCCGCGAAATCGCGCAGCGATTTCGTGGGGTGGGATCCCGGGATTTAGCCGATGCGGGTGCGAACGTCGAGCAGCTCCGGGAAGAAGGTGAGGTCGAGCGCCGCGCGCAGGAAGCCAACCCCTGACGAGCCACCCGTACCACGCTTGTAGCCGATCAGTCGCTCGACGGTCTTCATGTGGCGGAAACGCCAGAGCTGGAAGCTCTCCTCGACGTCGACGAGCTCCTCGCAGAGCTCGTAGGCCGCCCACTGAGTAGCCGGCTCAGCGTAGATTGTCTCGATCACAGCGACTAATTCCTCGCTGCGCTGGTGCGGCAGCGACCAATCCCGATCGATGCTCGACGCAGGAACCGGGTACCCATGTCGGGCGAGATAGCGCAGGAATTCGTCATAGAGACTTGGCGCCTCCAGCACGGCTCGGAGTTCGGCTTGTCCGGCTGGATCGTGATCGAACACGGCCAGCATCTCGGCGTTCTTGTTACCGAGCAGGAATTCGACGAGCCGATACTGCAGTGACTGAAAGCCAGAGGCGTGGCCGAGCACTCCCCGGAACTCGGCATACTCGCTCGGCGTGAGGGTCGCCAACACACCCCATTGCTCAAACAGCTGTCGCTGGATCTGTTTAACCCGGGCCAACGCCTTGAGAACCGGTCCGGTTTCATCAGACGCCAGATGCGATAAGGCCCAATGGAGCTCGTGGACCACTAGTTTCAGCCAGAGCTCGGACGTCTGGTGCTGGATGATGAACAGCAGCTCGTCGTGATGCTCAGGCTGGCTCAACGGTCGCTGGGCGGACAGCAGCACGTCCAACTGGAGGTACTCGGCGTAGGTCAGCTCACCACGCAGATCCGTTCGGACTCCTGGCTCGATGCGCCGACGATTGGGGGACGCGTCCACGGCCGCCACCCTACGGAGTACACGCGCTGGTCGAGACAGGCGACGTGGCGGTTCGGCCCGCGGCGGCGTCGGCCGCTACTTCCGCGTTCGTGAGCACAAAGCCGGTATCAGGGGAATCTCGTGCGGTGGCGAAAACGATGCCCAGTACCCGCCCCTTTGTGTCGATGAGTGGGCCGCCGGAATTGCCGCTACGAACCAGGGAACGGATCGCGTACACCTCTCGCTGTACAGTCTGAGAGCCGTAGATGTCCTGGCCGATGATCGTATTGCGACTGCGGATGCGTGCTGTCTCGGCATCGAACCCGCGGTCCTCCGGATAGCCGAGGACCACCACGTCCGCGTTGGTAACGGCCGGCTTGGGCGCAAACGGGAGCGGCGGCGCCGAGAGACCCGGTACGAAAAGAACGGCCACGTCCCGCCGTGGGTCGAACAGCACGACATGCGCGGTCAGCGCATGCGTGCCTGCCTCGAGCTGGACGGACTCCGTGCCCGCGACGACGTGCGCATTGGTGAGCACGTGCTCAGGCGCGTACACGAAACCGGTGCCCTCGATGCCGCGGTCGCACGACGGCGCGTCCCCCCG
>Ga0081540_1003790_pt1 | contig 11833 bp, 11 predicted proteins | sample TabmetS2T1R1_FD_71024 | JGI IMG/M metagenome (GOLD analysis project Ga0081540, IMG submission 71024) | Tabebuia heterophylla rhizosphere microbial communities from the University of Puerto Rico - S2T1R1 | ecosystem: Host-associated > Plants > Roots > Rhizosphere ...
CGCCGCCTCGTCCTCACCGTGACCGGCCACGACCGCCTGCTGGCCAACCGGCACGTGCTGTCCCGCGCCGTCTCGCTCCGCGACCCCTACGTGGACGCCCTGTCCTACCTGCAGCTCCGCGCCCTGGCCGCCCTCCGCGACACCGACCCCCAGGACGACGAGCGCGAGCGCCTGGAGCGCCTGCTCCTGCTCACCGTCAACGGCGTAGCCGCCGGCCTCCAGAACACCGGCTGACCCGCGCCCGTCAACCTCGCGCACGCTGCTCCAGGGCGTGCCCATGTTCAGCCCGCCCTGCAACTCTCCGTGCCACCCAGTTGCCTCGTCCATGCTGCTCCAGGGCGTCCCGACTCACACCCGCCCCACAAGCATCATCGAGCACGCCAGCTCGGCCGCCAGGGGCGTGGCTGCCGGATTAGCGTGGTTGATCCGGGCTCTGCGGTTGATTAGGGGGTCCAGGGTGCACCGGATCAACCTCATAACCCGAATCCACCACGTTATCTGGCCGGCCCGACGTCCCAGGTGACGCATAAACCCCATGAGCCGCTTGCCACCCGGCACTCCCCACCGCGGACCTCCCGCGAGGCATGACTGTGCCCTGACCACCAGCCGAGCGCTCAGTCCGCGATGCGGATGCGCAGGCGGCGGAAGCCCTTACCCTTGCTCTCGATCTTGACGACCTCGATCCGGCCGACCTGGCGGGTGGACGCGACGTGGGTCCCGCCGTCCGCCTGCTGGTCCAGGCCCACGATGTCGATGATCCGGACCTCCTTGACCTCGGGCGGCACCAGGTTGGTCGCGGTGCGGATGATGTCGGGCAGCGCGAACGCCTCGTCCCGCGGCAGTACCCGGACGTCGATGCGCCGGTCGGCGCTTACCTCGGTGTTGCACGCCGCTTCGACCGCCTCGCGGAAGCCCGGCGGCACCTCCGGCAGGTTGAAGTCCATCCGCGCGGTCAGCGGTTCCATGTTGCCGCCGGTCACCAGCGCGCCGAAGTCCCGGAACACCACGCCGCACAGCACGTGCAGGCCGGAGTGGGTGCGCATCAGCGCGGTCCGCCGGCCGTCCTCCAAAGCACCCCGCACCGACGTGCCCACAGCAGGCAGCGGGTCGCCCTCGGCTGGGATCAGGTACAGGTCGTCACCCTTGCGCGCGCCCACGATCTGAGTCTGCACGCCGCCCCAGAGCAGCACCCCCTGGTCGGGCGGCTGACCGCCACCGCCCGGATAGAAGGCCGAACGGTCCAGTACGATGCCCTCGGAATCGGCCGCGAGCACCGTGGCGTCCCACTCGCGCAGGGTCTGGTCGTCCAGTTCGAGCCGGTGCGTGCGCCATTGCGTGTCGTCCATGGCACGGAAGCCTAGTCCGCGGAGACAACCTCGGCATCGGAGGCAGCCGAGGCAGCCGAGGCAGCGGAGCGAGCCGGGGCATCGGAGGCACCGGAGGCTGGCTTGCGCGCGAACGTCAGGCCGAGGGCCAGGCAGGCGAACGGGACCGCGGAGATCGCGTACCGGTAGTCGAGTTCGTGCGCCGCGATCGGCAGCACCAGGTTGACGACGGCGACGCCCCAGGCCAGGGCGGCCAGCCGCCCCGGTCCGCGCCACCGCCGGATGAGCAGGACCAGGCCGCCCGCCATCACCAGGAAGAAGACCCAGCCGGGGAACCAGACGGGCTCCTGGTACAGGAACATGAAGTACGCCCAGGGCTGCACCACGTGCGTGTTGGAGCGGGTGTGCGCGTACCGGTTCTCCCAGTACCGCATGTATTCGGCCTCGGGGTTGACGTGCGGCGCCACGGTGAACTGCATGGCCAGGTAGTCCTGCGACCGGTCGGTGGTGAAGAAGGTCTCCAGCACCTCCTTGCCCACGGTCCCGAGGTAGTCCAGCGGCTGCGCCGCGATGGCCCGCTCGGCGAACTGCATGGCCAGCTTGTTGTTGTACGCGTGCACGCCGGGATGGGCGTCGACCCGGTACCAGGCGCCGGCGGCCCATAGATAGTCGGCCGGCGTGCGCTCACCGAGCAGCGCGGGCACGGACCAGGCCGGCGCGGGCGCGGCCGGGTGACCGGGCTGGTTCTCCGGGCAGAGCGGGACCAGGCTGGGCGGCGGCTTGATCACGGCACAGTTGGCGAACGACATGGTCCGCGACCACAGGAACAGGCCGGTGCTGTTGGTGATGTTGAGCTGGCCGTGCTCGGAGAAGAAGATCAGCGCGTAGGCGGCCAGCGGCACCACGAACGCCGCCAGGCAGGCCACGAAGACCTTCCAGCCGACGCGCATGATCAGCAGGAACGCCAGGATGACCACGATCACGGGGGCGCCGTTGCCGCGGATGACCGAGGCCCAGGAGACCAGCAGCCCGACGAGCACCGCCTGCCAGATGGCCGGCCTGGGCCAGACGACGAGGATCGCCACGGCGATCATCAGCACCAGCGTGAACAAGGTGTCGGGCAGGATCGAAGACTCCAGCCAGATCTGCCGCGAGTCGAACAGCGTCGGCACGGCGGCGAGCGTCGCCCCCCAGGCCGGCAGCCCCCGCCCCCGCAGCACGGCGTAGATGATCGCGCCGAGCGCGATGCCCATCAGGTGCTGCAGCGTGGTCACCAGCAGCAGGCTGTGGAACGGCTGGAGCAGGTGCAGCACCAGCGGGTACCCGGCCGGCCTGAGCTCGGACAGCGGCAGCAGCTGGACGCTCTGCTTCATGTAGGAAAACGAGTCCTGGATGAACAGCGCGGGCTTGAAGCCGAGCGCGGCGATCACCCGCGGAATGACCGAAACGCAGACCGCGATCGTGAACAGCCGGTGGTTGCGCCACAGCGCGGCCGGCGTCAGCGAAGCCCCGACCCCCCGGGCCCTCGCGGCCAGCGGGCGGGCGTCGAAGGTGACCTGCGGCGGCCAGAGCCGGAACCCCCGCTCCGGCGCGGCGACCCCGGCCCGCAAACCCCGCAGAGCCCGCAGACCCCGCTGACCCCGCGAAGCCGAAGGCGCGTCGCCGTCGTCCGCGCCGCGCCGCTGGCTGGTTCCGAGGCCGGTCACCGATTTCCCTTCTCCTGGCTTCCTGAACAATAGTGGGTTGGCATGCGAGCCGAGAACCATACGCAGGTCCGCGCGCCGCTCGACCAGGCCGCCCTGCGCCGCGCCCTGGTCCGGCCCGGCGGCCTGTGGCGCGACCTCGAGGTCGTCGAGAGCACCGGCTCGACCAACGCCGACCTGCTGGCCCGGGCCCTGGCCGGGGAGCCGGAAGGCGCAGTGCTGGCCGCCGAGGAGCAGCGCGCGGGCCGCGGCCGGATGGGCCGGACCTGGACCTCGCCGCCGCGCGCCGCGCTGACCTTCTCGGTGCTGCTGAAACCGGCCGTGCCGCCCGGCCGCCGCGGCTGGCTCCCGCTGCTCACCGGCGTGGCCGTCGCCACGGCGGTCACGCAGGCGGCCGGGGTCGAGACCAGGATCAAATGGCCGAACGACCTCCTGACGGCCGACGCCAAGCTAGCCGGCATCCTGGCCGAAGCGTCCGGCGACGCGGTCGTCGTCGGCATCGGCCTCAACGTGTCCACCGAACCCGCCGAGTTCCCCCCGGCCCGCCCCGGCGCGCTGCCGGCCACGTCCCTGCGGGCGGCCGGCGCGACCGCGCTGGACCGCGCCGGCCTGCTCCTCGCCATTCTGGGCGAGCTCGAGCACTGGTACCGCGCCTGGCAGCGGGCCGGCGGCGATCCGGACCGCAGCGGGCTACGCGCCGTATACACCGGGCTGTCGGCCACGATCGGCCGCACCGTCCGGGCCGAACTCCCCGGCGGTCAGGCGCTCTCCGGCTCGGCCGCCGGCGTCGACTCGGAGGGCAGGCTGCTGGTCCGGGTGTCCTCGGGCTCCGCGGTCGCGGTATCCGCCGGGGACGTCGTCCACCTGCGCTGAGCTGGCCCGGCCGGGCCCGGCGCGAACGCCAGCGCCGCGGCCAGGCAGGCGACGGGCATCGCGGGCACCAGGTAACGCAGGTCGAAGTCGGCGACCAGCGGCGGCACCAGCAGGATCGTCACCGCGAACGCCCACGGCAGCCCGGGCCCTTGAACCGGGTTCACCCGCCGCCGGGCGATCATCGCCGCCAGCGCGGCCAGCAGGATCACGCCGAGCAGCGTCCCCCGCAGGTAGACGTACCGCTGGTAGGTCACCAGCCAGGAGGCGTACGGCTGCACCACACGGGTCGGCGCGGGATGCCCGTTGTTGTAGATGGCCTGGTCGCCGGCCAGCGTCCCGCCACCCGGGGTCCACAGCGTGGGCGGCACCCAGGCCGTCGCGGCGTCGGCGAACTGGTACCGGTCCACGATCGCCGCGTCCGGGTGGACCGGCCGGTCCCAGTAGAAGCTCAGGCTGAAGTCATGGGCGACCGCGGCGGCGTAGTCGCCCGGCTGCGCGGCGATGGCCCGCAGCGCGAAGGCCAGCGCGAGGTGGTTGGTCCGGGCCGAGAACCGCCCGCTGGGCATCGCGAGCACCGGCGAATTCGCGTTCCAGATGTACAGCGATGCGGCGATCCGCGGTCCCGGCGGCGGGCACAGCGGCCGCTCTCCGGCCGGCAGCCTGATCACCGCGCAATCCGCGAACGACATCGTCCGCGACCACAGGTATACCCCGTCGCTCCTGGTCAGGCTGAACTGGTGCCGGTGAATGCTGAACCAGGCGCTGTACGCCGCGACCGGCAGCGCCCCGGCCAGCAGCGCCGCCAGGACGGTCACCAGCCCGGCCCGCCGGATCAGCAGCGCGATCAGCAGGACCGCCAGCAGCACCCCGAGCAGCACCAGCCCCACCGGCCAGAGCAGGGCCGACACTCCCAGCAGGAAGGCGGCGGCCGTGGTACGCGCCGACCGCCGTTCGCCCGGTGCCCGCAGCAGCAGGTACAGGGCGAGCACAACCAGGAAGGCAAACGGCACGTCGGGCAGCGCGTCCGCTTCGAGCTGGAGCTCGTACGCGTCGAAGAGCACCGGGATCGTCGCCAGCGTCGCGGCCCAGGCGGGCAGCCCGAAGCGGCGCGCCAGCAGGTAGATCAGCACGCCCATGGCCAGGCCCATCAGGTGCTGCACGGCGGCGACCAGCGCGAAGCTGTGCAGCGGCCGGAGAACCCACAGCATGAACCCGTAGCCACCCACCCGGGCCGGGTCCGGGATCAGCCGCAGCCCGGTCGCCAGGTACGACGCCGAGTCGCCGCCGAACCACATGATCGGCCGGAACGCCAGCGCGGTCAGGATCCGCACCACCAGCGCCGCGACCAGCACCAGCCCGAACAGCCAGTGCTGGCGTGCTTTCCGTGCCAGGTCCACTGACACAATCTATGCGGCGTCCCGGCAGCCCGCCGGACGTGCCACTATTTGCGGTATGACCTCCGACCCCACGCTCACCGACGATGAGCACCTGGTGCTGCGGCTGCATCCGCACTGGAAGACGCTGATCGGACCGGTGCTGGTCGCGGTGCTCGTGGTGGCGGCGGCGCTGATCGCGGAGGTACTGATCCCGTCGAACTCGGCGGCGCCGGTGGAGCGCCTCGTGGTGGCCGCGGTCGCGATCCTGGCGATCATGCTGTGGCTGATCGTGCCGGTGCTGCGCTGGCGGACGACCACCTACGAGCTGACCACCCGGCGGCTGCGGGTCCGGTCCGGCATCCTGACCAGGCGCGGCAGGGACATCCCGCTGGCCAGGATCAACGACGTCTCGTTCGAGAAGGGCCCGCTGGACCGGCTGCTCGGCAGCGGCCGGCTGGTGGTCGAGTCGGCCGGCGAGCACGGCCAGATCCTGCTGAACGACATTCCCCGGGTGGAGTTCACCCAGGCCACGCTGTTCCGGCTGGTGGAGGAGGAACAGCGCAGGCTGGAGCGGAACGAGAGGAGCCAGCCGTGAGCCCGGCGATGAGCACCGTCAGCACCTCGCGTCCCGGCGACGGGATCGCCCGGATCACGCTTAGCCGGCCCGAGGCGATGAACGCCATCAGCTCCGCGATGGCGGCCGAGCTCGCCCGGACCTGCGCCGAGCTCGCCGCCGCGCCGGAGATCCGCGTGGTCGTGCTCGGCGCGGCCGGGGAGCGGGCCTTCAGCGCCGGGGCGGACCTGAAGGAGCGGGCCGGCATGACCGACGCGGACATCATGCGCCAGCGGCACGCGATCCGCGGCGTGTTCGGCGCGCTGCTCGCGCTGCCGCAGCCGGTCATCGCCGCGGTGCACGGCTTCGCCCTCGGCGGCGGCTGCGAGCTGGCGCTCTCGTGCGATCTGGTGGTGGCCGACGAGACCGCCACCTTCGGCCTGCCCGAGGTGACGGTCGGGCTGGTGCCCGGGGGCGGCGGCACCCAGCTGGCGCTGCGCCGCCTGGGCCCGGGCCGGGCCGCGGACATGGTCCTGACCGGCCGCAAGGTCGGCATCGACGAGGCGATGAGGTTCGGCCTGGTGGACCGGCGGGTGCCGGCCGGCCAGGACGGCCCGGCCGCGCTGGACCTGGCCGGGCAGATCGCGGCCAACTCCCCGGTGGCGGTCCGGGCGGCCAAGCGGGCGATCAGGCACGGCTGGGGCGTCTCGCTGGAGGCCGGCCTGGACATCGAGGACGCCGCCTGGCGGACCGCCGCGCTGTCCGCGGACCGGCGCGAGGGCATCGCGGCCTTCGTCGAGAAGCGCAAGCCAGCCTGGCCGGGGCAGTAACTCGGGCCCGTTCGGCCTACTTTTCTAGCCGTACGGCGGCCGACTGGGCGAGCACGTGGCCGCTGGCGTCCTCGGCGGTCACGGCGAAGTACGGTCCCTTGGTGTTCACCGTGATCGCCGTCTCGAAGCCGGCCCGCCGCTGCGAGCCCGCCTTGCCCAGCGCGCCCGCCGTCGTCCCGGCCAGGACCGTCCACGTGTCCAGTTCGGTCGACCCGTTCCAGCTCGCGTACACGACCGAACCCCCGGCCGGATTCACCCGTGCCGCGACCGCGGGCTTGTCCGCCGGATGGCCGGTCCAGTCCGCGGTGAAGGCCCGGTACGACTGGTCCCCGACCGGGAACTGGCCGTCCAGCAGCAGCGTCCCGTCCGCGGCGAACTCGGAGAAGTACGGCAGGTTGCCCCAGCCGACCAGGACCCGGCCGTCGGCCAGCACCTGCATGCTGCCCTGGTTGGCCGCGGCCAGCCCGGCCGGGTGGGTGTAGCTCTGCCTGAGCGTCGCCGTCATCGCGCTGGTGTCCAGGTCCAGCAGGATGGCCCGGGACTGCGCCTCCTTCTGCGGGGGCGCCCCGCCGTCGTCGAAGATGCTCACCGTGTTCGCATCCAGCGGCGTGATGTGGTGCTGGAACCAGAAGATGGCGCCCGGCCCCATCCGGAAGCTGGACCGCTTCCCGCCGAGCTGCCAGGCGACCTTCCCGCTGGGCCGGGACACCTTGTAGATCGCGCTGGTGTCGCGGGCCGACAGCAGCAGGTCGCCGTCGGGCGCGATCGCGATCGAGTTGATGTGCAGGTAGTCGAACGGCGCCTCCTTGGTGCCCCCGGCGAACGGCGTGTACGTGTCGGTGACCGGGACGTGGTCCAGGCTGTCCCACTCGAACAGGACCTTGCCGGTCGCGATGTCGATCTCCTGCACCACGCCGGACAGGGCCACCCCCTTTTTCGGGCCGCCGATCGCGGACAGGTCCGTGTTCACCCGCCGGTTGGCGGTGATCAGCGCGGTGTCCTGCGGGGTGATCACGAACTCGTGCAGGTCGACCTGGAGCCCGTTGCCCGCGTTGAGGGTGGCGATGGTCCGGTACGAGGTGTCGGCGATGACCGCCCGGCCCTCCCCGACGCCCTTGAGGATCACCCTCCCCTGCCACCAGGTGAGCACGGGCTTGCCCCGGTAGGTCTGGACCTTGAGGTCCGCCCGGGCCTCGCCCTTGCTGGCCGGGAAATCGGTGTTCGGCGAGTACCAGACGATGCCGCCTTTGCGGTCCATGATCATCAGCCCGGGCACCCCGGGTCCGGTGCGCGGGTAGCCCGCCGGGGCCAGGATGAAGTACTCCGGGCTCGTGCCGCCGCCGCTCGCGCCGTCGTGGCGCGCGATGGTCAGGGCGGCGGGGGTGAGGTCGGGCCGGGTCACGAAGTGCAGCACGCCGCCGGCGTCGGCCGGCGTGGCCGGCGCGGTCGGGACGCTCGCGGCCGCCGCGGACTCGGTGTCGTGCGGCCAGGCGTACCCGGCGAGGCCCGCCAGGGTCAGCCCGCCGGCTCCCACGACCGCTATCCCGCCGCCCTGGAGCACCTGCCGACGGCTCAGGCCTTTACGTCTCACCTGTCGCACCTCCGCGTTGTACGGCCTCCATTGTTCACCTCCTGAGCTGGAGAAAGTCACTAGGGCGAAGCCAAGAATTCGCTGAGATGTCACAGAGTTCCCTGAAGGCGCTCAGCCGCCCCCGGCCGATAGCACCGCCGGCTGCCGTTAGCCTGATCTCATGAGCTGGGAACTGCCGGACCGGATCTCGGTGCGTGAGGTCGGGCCGCGCGACGGGCTGCAGAACGAGGACCCGGTGCCGACCGACGCCAAGGTGGCGCTGCTGGACGCCTTGTCCGCGACCGGGGTGCAGCGGATCGAGGCGGTGTCGTTCGTCAGGCCGTCGGCGATCCCGCAGATGGCCGACGCCGACGAGGTGTGGAAGCGGGCGGCCCGGGCGCCCGCGGTGCGGTACTCCGCCCTGGTGCCGAACCTGCGCGGCGCGCTGCGCGCGCTGGACGCGGGCTTCACCGAGCTGGAGGCGGTCGTGTCCGCCTCGGAGACCCACAACCGCAAGAACGTCAATCGCTCGACGGGTCAGTCGCTGGACGAGATCGCCGAGATCATCGCGGTCGCGCACGACCGCGGCGCCACCGTGCAGGTGATCGTGTCCACCGCGTGGGGCTGCCCGTACGAGGGTGACGTGCCGGTGAGCCGGGTGGTGTCGGTGGCCGGGCGGGCCATCGCGGACGGGGCCGACTCGGCCTCGTTCGGCGACACGACCGGGATGGCCACGCCGGCCCGGGTGCGGGCGCTGGCCGGCGCGTTCCGCTCGGCCCATCCGGAGACCGGGCTGAACCTGCACTTCCACAACACCCGGGGCACCGGGCTGGCCAACGTGCTGGCCGCCCTGGAACTCGGCGTGGCCGACTTCGACGCATCCGTCGGCGGCCTGGGCGGCTGCCCGTACGCGCCCGGCGCGACCGGCAACATCGCCACCGAGGAACTCGTGCACATGGTCGAGGACATGGGCGTGGCCACCGGCATCGACCTGGACGCGATGATCGCGGCCGCGGCCGAGGCGGAGGGCATCGTCGGGCGGGAGTTGCCTTCCCAGGTGCTGCGCGCCGGCCCGCGCACCAGGACAATCACACCATGACCGATTACGTGAAGCTGCGCGAGACCATCGAGCGGGGCGGCGCGGCTAAGTACCATGAGGCCGCCGCGGGCCGCGGCAAGCTGTTCGCCCGGGAGCGCATCGCGTTGCTCGTCGACGAGGGCAGCTTCACCGAGGACGGCCGGTACGCCAACGCCCTGGCCGACGGGCTGCCCGCGGACGGCGTGGTCACCGGGACCGCCTTGCTGGGCGGCCGGCCCGTGGCGCTGATGGCGAACGACTCCACGGTCAAGGCCGGGTCGTGGGGCGCCCGCACCGTGGAGAAGATCATCCGGATCATCGAGAAGGCCTACGACGCCGGGCTGCCGATGATCTACCTGGTCGACTCGGCCGGGGCGCGGATCACCGACCAGGTGGACATGTTCCCCGGCCGCCGCGGCGCGGGGCGGATCTTCCGCACCCAGGTCCGCGCGTCCGGCTCGATCCCGCAGGTCTGCGCGCTGTTCGGGCCCTCGGCGGCGGGCGGCGCCTATATCCCGGCGTTCTGCGACTTCACCGCGATGGTGGACGGCAACGCCTCGATGTACCTGGGCAGCCCGCGGATGGTCGAGATGGTCGTCAGCGAGAAGACCACGCTGGAGGAGATGGGCGGCGCCCGGCTGCACTGCACGGTGTCCGGCAGCGGGCATTTCCTGGCGGCTAGCGAGGCCGACGCGCTGGGCGCGGTTCGCGACTACCTGTCCTACCTGCCGCAGAACTGGTCCTCGCCGTTGCCTGTTGCCTCGGGGCGGCCCCCGAAGCCGTTCGACCTGCGGGCCCTGGTCCCGGAGAGCGAGCGGCAGGCCTTCGACATGCGGCGGTTCGTCCGCGGCCTCGTCGACGAGGACTCGTTCTTCGAGGTCCACGCGCTGTGGGCGCGCGAGGTGGTGACCGGCTTCGTCCGGCTGGACGGCCAGGTCACCGGCGTGATCGCGAACAACCCGATGTTCAAGGGCGGGGTGCTGTTCGTCGACTCGGCGGACAAGGCGGCGCGGTTCATCCAGACCTGTGACGCGTTCGGCATCCCGCTGCTGTTCCTGGCGGACGTGCCCGGCTTCATGGTCGGCACCGCGGTGGAGCGGCAGGGCATCATCAGGCACGGCGCCAAGATGATCGCCGCGATGTCCGACGCCACCGTGCCCAAGATCTGCGTGGTGGTCCGCAAGGCCTACGGCGCGGGCCTGTACGCGATGGCCGGCCCGGGCTTCGAGCCGGACGCCACGCTGGCCCTGCCCACCGCCAAGATCGCCGTCATGGGCGCCGAGGCCGCGGTGAACGCGGTCTACGCGGGGAAGCTGGAACAGCTGCCCGACGACGCCGCCCGGGCGGCCGAGACGGATCGCCTCCGCCGCGAGTACGAGCGGGACATCGACATCCTCCGCCTGGCCTCCGAACTCGTCGTCGACGACGTAGTCGAGCCCGAAGACCTGCGCGCCGAACTGATCCGCCGCTTCGCCGCCGCCCGCGGCAAGGACCGCACCCCCCCGCGCCGCCGCCACGGCATCAGCCCCGCGTAACGCCACACCCGCGCCGCCGCCACGGCATCAGCCCCGCCGTGGCGCTCCGGTGTGCTGCCGTGACGTCTGGGGCGTACTTACCGCCAACTCATACGACTTGAATGCCGCGTTCAAGTCGTTCCAACAGCATGGCTGCGACTTCCATGCTGTAAAAGGAGCGCGACGACGGGTATCACCAGTCGCTGGGAACGCTAGGACATCAAGAGATCCCGGGATGGGCTGGCCTCGGCGCCCAGCGAGCCCTCTGCCAGGGGCGATTTCATGATCATGGGTAGTTTCGGCGGCTATCCGGCCTGCTGGCGGGCCTTTCTCCAGCCCGGCGATGCAGCACCAATCCGCCGCCGTCGCAGCGCCGAACCACCGATGACCCTTGCACCGGGGGTCGCATCGAGCAAAAGGAGGTCGCCATGACCCGGCGCGTACGACTGTGGGCAGCAGCGGTCCTGATCGCTGCCGTATCGGGGCTGATGGCCGCCGTGGCGGTCACCGCCACGGCGGGCGTGAACCACGCCCCCGCCCACGCCTACCTAGCAGGCATCTCCCTCAACGCCCTTGACTAGGGCCACACGGGATCGCCTCGATCCAGGCCGGGCGGTCCAGGCGGGTCCGCGCTACTGGTGCTGCCCGGGGGGCGCCGGCTGGCCGGCGCGGAACGGCCGGGGTCTGCAAGATCATTTAGACGGGCTGGCCGGGAGGACAGCGCCCGCAGGGCACCATCTCGGGGTCTCCGGTCGTGATGCCGCGGCGGCCGATGGCAGGGCGGGAAGGGGCCGGGCCGCACCGTGCCGCCAGGCGCGCGGTGCGGCCGGTGGAGCAAATGTGTGGTCCCGGTGGGCTGGGGGATGGCGGCCCGATCGGCGGGCGGGTGGAAGAGCCCCGGGTTCCGGCGGGTTTCCCCGTTAGGGAGAGGGGCGGGAACCCCCCCCCCCCCCCCCCCCGGGGGGGGGGGGGGCCTGGCCCTCTCACGTCGAGCCACAGCCGGAAAGTCGC